>Ga0126378_10000589_pt1 | contig 26407 bp, 21 predicted proteins | sample PanSoiMetPlot_23_FD_92587 | JGI IMG/M metagenome (GOLD analysis project Ga0126378, IMG submission 92587) | Tropical forest soil microbial communities from Panama - MetaG Plot_23 | ecosystem: Environmental > Terrestrial > Soil > Tropical forest > Bulk soil | place: Panama | collected 2016-02-17
GGCCGCGTGGGCCTGCTTGAAGCGGTCTTCGCTCGCAGGATCGTTGTAATTCGGCCCGACCGCTTCCGCCAGGCCCCAAAACGCCATCGCCAGCTTGGGATCAAGTTCGCCCGCGCGCTGGAACGACCGCGCCGCTTCATCGTGGTTGAACGCGTAAATCTGCCGCAGCCCCTGGTCGAAGAACGCCTGCGCTTGAACGTTCTTCGTCGAAACCGGGTGATGCCAATTGCCGTAGCCGGTCATCAGCGCAGCGGCGGGTTTCGCTTTGGCCGCAGCAGCGTGGTCCGCATGCTCCTGCGCGAAAGCGACCCCGGACAGAGGAGGAGTCGCAAGGTACAGAGCCAGGGTGACGCACAACAGGGTCAGAATGCGTCGATGCATGAGATGCCTCCGAGAAACTATGAAGTCGGTGAAAATCCGGTGGCGGGATTGTAGCATTCCCTGAGTGCTGTTTTGTAGAGGCCGGGGTTTAGCCCGTCAAGAAGGACGTCAAGATCCAGTGGCGCTTTGCGCCGCCTTGAAAATCGCGAAAACCGCGCCCTGCGGGTCCGCGATGACGGAAACGCGCCCGACATGTTCAAAATCCGTCGGCGGCATATAGAGCTTAGCACCAAGGTTTTTGGCCTCTGCGGCGGTGGCGTCGCAATCGGAAACGGTGAAATAGGCCAGCCAATGCGCGGGCGCGCCGGCGTTCTGAGGCGCACCGGGCGGAAGCCCGCCAATAAACTCCTCGCCGTTCTTGATGTGCCAGTAGTTGTGCTCGGCGGCTTCGTCTTCTTTCATGATCTGCCAGCCAAAAAGTCCGGAGTAGAATTCCGCCGCGCGCTCCCGATCACGAGTGTTCAAGTCCGCCCAGCAATAGGTGCCGTGAGAAGCGCTGATGCCGATGCCCGTGTTCTTCCCGGGCTGCCAGAGGCAGAAGATCGCGCCCGTGGGGTCCTCGACCACGGCCATGCGGCCAGCATCGAAAACATCGAACGGCAGAGCCAGCACCGTGCCACCCAATTCCGCAGCGCGGGCAGCGGAAGCGTCCGCGCTCTGGACGGCAACGTACAAACTCCAGTGCGGCGGCACTCCCTGCGAGAGCTGCTCGGGGCACAGCGTGCAGCCCGCCGCGGCATCGCGCCCTCCCAGCTGAAAAATGGTGTAGAAATCGCCCGGTCCCATGGGCATGTTGTTGGCCGACCAGCCAAAAATCTTGGAATAGAACTGGATGGCCGCGTTTTGGTCGGTGGTGGCGAGTTTCGCCCAGCAAAACGCCCCCGGCGCGTGTTTTTCAATGCTGGTCATCGTGCGCAGAGCCTACTCTCGGGAATGGAACTAAGCAAGCGTGTCTGCACCTCGGAGGAATCCTGCGGGAAGACTTCATGAAGCCGCTGGGGCTGTCGCTAGACAAGCTGGCGCTGGAGCCGCGTGTGCCCTCGACGTGAATTGACGAAATCGTGCACCAGCGCGGCGCATCACGGCGGAGACGGCGCTGCGGCTGGCGCGGTACAGCTCGGGGAAGCGAAGAACTTGTTACCTGACCGAGGCGAGACCGGTGCGCGCGTCGGGTAGCCCCGGTCAGAGTCAGAGCAGCACAAGCCCACGGCGGATGCCAATCGCGACGGCTTCGGTGCGAGTTGCCGCGCCCAGCTTTCCCAGAATGGATGCAACGTGAAACTTCACGGTGTGCTCGGAGATGGCGAGCTTCGCACCAATCTCCTTGTTGCCCAGTCCGCTCGCAAGCATTTGCAAAACTTCGCTTTCGCGCTGAGTCAGCGGCTCGGCAAGTTCTCCGAGCTCGCCCGAGCGAGCGGGCGCCGGTGCGAATCCATTAGCCGTGACTTGCGCCGCAACCTGCGCAGGATGCAGCACGAGCAGGCCGCTTGCGGCCGCTTGCAGCGCGGCCACGAGTTGCTCGGGCGAGACGTCGTTGGGCAAGACGGCACGAACGCCTTCGCGCAGCCCGGCCGAAGAAGCGGCGAGTGCCGCAGGCTCTACAAGGACGACGACGCTGAAGTCGGACGCCAGCCCCGAAGCGCCGAGCGAGCCGAGAAATGCCGCGACGGGCTCGCCGGTTGCGTCAACAAGGATGGTCTCCGCTGCCCCGTCATCCAGGCGACGGGCAAGTTCGTCCAGATTCGCAACGCTTCCAGCGATTTCGATCTGCCTCGCGGCAAGCAGAGTTTCCAAGCCGGACCGCGCCAGCGGCGAAGCCGCAACAATGAAAACGGAGATCACGCCGCGACGGAACTCCTTGCCGGCAGCGGATTCCCCAGCTGCACGGTGACGCGGCGAATCCGCTGATAATCGCCGCGGAGAAACTCGAGCCGCAAAACGCGCGGTCCATTTCCCTGAAGCGCCCGCGCCAGGTCTTCGAGCGAGGCGAACCGTTTTTCTTCCGTGCCCAGCAGAATGTCGCCGGGCAGAAGCGAAGCCAGCGCCGCTGGGCTTTCCGGCTCGACTTCGAGAACGACAAGGCCAAAAGCTTTGCCCCGACCAGCCGGTTGTGGGATGGCGGCAGGGTGCAGCGTGACGCCGAGCCGACCATCGTTCGGAGTTGCAAAAAGAAAATCGCGCACCGCGTTGCTGGGAATCGCCAGCGCCAATCGGCCCGCAACCATGGTGTTTATGCCGACCACGCGGCCATGCGCGTCAGCCAGCGGCCCGCCCGAGTTTCCCGGGGCGAGACGCACTTCGGCTTGTACCCAGGACTGCGAGCCCAAGCCGCGCAGCGGGCCGACGCCATGAATCACGCCAGTGGCCAGCGCCCCGACAAAGCCCATGGGATTGCCAATGGCAATCGCGAGTTCGCCAGGACGTAATTGCGAAGAATCTGCAGCAGTGGCTGCGGGCAAATCCCTCGCGTTGATGCGCAATTGAGCGAGATCGCGCAGCGCATCGCGTGAATAAACGCTGGCCTCGAATTCCCGGCCGTCCCACAGCTGCACCGTGGGCCGCGTACTGCGCACGACGTGCGCGTTCGTTACCAGCCTGCCGTTACTCGACCAGATCACGCCGGAGCCCGAACCGCGGCCGCCGGAGTGAATGAGAACCGTCGAACGGCGGAGTAGTTCGGCAATTTCGCCAAATCCCGGGATGGCCCCGTTAGCGCCGTTCGTCATGTCCGTCCGCTCCGTGCGCGCGTTCGCCAACGACAATGCTGGCTTCCTGGAGAGCGCCGCCGCGAACGAATTTGAGCGGTAGCGATTTGCCGATGGATTCCGCGCCGAGCTGCGCGTGAATATCCTCGAGCCGCGTGACTGCCTGGCCGGCGAACGCGACAAAAATGTCGCCGATGACAATCCCGGCGTTGTGCGCCGGTCCTTGTGGTTCGACTTCGAGGACGATGGTCGCGGTCTTGTCGTCGCGCTTCAGCGTTTTTCTCAGCGCATCCGGCAAACGCACCGGCTGTAAACCGACGCCCAGGTAACCGCGCGGAATGCGCCCTTTCTGCAGAAGCGTGTCCACGACGCGATTCACTGTGGGTGCTGGAACAGCGATCGCGCCGAAACGCGCGAAACGCGGCGTCGCGACGCCGATGACGCCACCGCTTGGGTCCATCACGGCGCCTCCAACAGCCGCGGGTTGCAAGCCCAGGTCGAGCCGGATGTACGGAGCAAGCACCGCGCCTGTCCAACCTCGCCGCTCGGCGACAACCAGGCTCACGGCGCCAAGCGCAGCCACCGGACCGCTGGCGCGTGTGCGCCCAACAACCAGCGCGAGGCTGCCGGGCTTGATGGCGGAAGCGTCGCTCGTTTCTGCAACGGCTGAAGTGGCTTCGGCGCATTTCAGAACGGCGAGGTCGGTGGAAGCGTCGCGTCCTGCAAGCGTGGCTGGAACGACCCGCCCGTCGGGTAAGGTGATTTGAATGTCTTCGTCGCGGCGCAAAGCGTGTTCTGCGGTGACGATGACGCCGCTGCGCCACATGACCCCGCTCGACGAGCCGCGAGCCTCAGTATGAACGGCAACCGCGCTTGCGGCGGCGCGATCGGCAGCCTGCGCCAGGGCGTTCGATAGAGCAACAAGTTCTGCGGACATTTGTGGAACCTCCATGAACAAGATGCCGCAACCACGGAGGCGTCTACATCCGCCAATTGGCTAGGTTCAGACCTGGAAAAAAGACTAGGGGAACGGAAGGGTGTGGCTGACGGGCACTTGTGTTTCCCAGCGGCGAAAGATTGCAAAGGGCATAATGTTGGGAGTAGGCTCGGGCAAGCCTCGCTCCTACCCCAGATCAAATCAGGATGCCGTGAGGCAAAAAGGCGTCTCCAAAGGGGCTGGAAGAGCAGAACGAGAAGGAGCGCGCTATGCCGACCGACAACAAAAGCATTGTGCGACGCATGTATGAAGAGGTGTGGAACAAACGGAACTTGGAAGCTGCCAGGGAGCTCATTGCGCCGAGCCATGCAGTCCAGCTCTTTGATGCGGCAGACTCAGGGGTTGGGCCGGAAGCTTATGCGCGCAACGTGGTGCAGTTTGTGCGCGCGTTTCCGGATCTGAAATTCACCATCGTGGATATGGTAGCGGAGAAAGAAAAAGTCGTGGCTTTCTGGAACATTTCGGGAACGCACAAAGGAGAATTTCGGGGAATAGCTCCGACGGGCAGGAAGGTTTCGGTGGACGGCATCACCATGATTCAACTTGCGGATGGCAAGATCATGGATTCTTACGTAAGCATGGACATGTGGGGCATGATGCAGCAGCTTGGCGCGGTTCCCGCAGCGGCGCAGCCGAAAAAGGCTTCGGCGAGATAGAACCTAGTCCAGGAGCGAAGACTTGCTTCGCCGGTTTGCGTTCGCTTCCGAAGGGCGGAGCTGAAACGATTTGATGGGGAGGCGCACTACCTCTTTGGAGGTAGTGTCATGAGAGGGCAGGCTTTTCCTCCCCAGAATGCCGTGTATGGAATCTTGATCTGCGACGCGGACGGGCGACAGCTGGAACTCGAAAGCTTTCAGGACCTGGAAAGCGCGCGACTCAAGCTTCCCTCGATTGCGGCGAAGTACCCCGGCACAAAGCTCACTCTCTGGAACCGCCGAACGCGGGCCATTCTGGCGGAGACGGAAGGCTATTAGCGCCGCTTCCTCGGTTCCAACTCAAAGACAGCTCGCCGGATGTTTGTCCCGCCTCGATAGGAACAGTAAAGCGCACTTCAATTTCTTTGCGCCGGAGATTTCCAGCGTTTTCCGGAAAAAGCCAATAATTGCAAAGCCCATGATACGGTGATTGCGGGGTCCTGGTGAGAAATGATTTTGTCCAATTCCGCTTTTCCGGCCCGAGCCTTGACGTGTCCAGCACGGCCGTAGCCTTGATGTGGAGCATGCTCTTCCTTAGTGCGGCGAATCTTTGAGGGAGGGGGCTCAAAACAGATTGATACAAGAACGTATGTCGGAGCTTCCGATGCGGCGTCAGGGGCGAGGGCGGAGAAGACTTCAACCCGAAGTTGCACTTACCTAGCGATTTCCCTGATGCGAAGGATTGAAACTTTCGCGGCACTTCTCGAGAAAATCTAAGCCAGGAATTTTCTCTCGAACGTAAAATAGAACCGCAGTGCAAAGGGAGGGGATCATGCCTAAGAAGATGAAAAGTTCCTTGCCAGCCACAAAGAAAACGCGCGCCACGAAGAGCGCGCCTACACATGAGGAAATCGCGTTGCGAGCCTATGAGATTTATCTGGAACGTGGTGCCGCTCCGGGTGACGCCTTGGAAGATTGGACGCGCGCCGAGCGCGAGCTGATGGAGAAAAACAGCAACCCAGGTGGCAAGGTGGGGCCTACCCTGGTGGCCGCTTAATACACCGCAAAATCAGTAGTGGAGTCATTTCAAAAACCGCACTCCACCCATTCTTACAAGGATGTCTCCGCCCGTTCCCGTGTGTCCGGGGATCTTCGCGCCTCATCGAAAATATCGCGTGAAGGAATAAAACGCGACGAGAAAAATCGCCAACAAAATGGCCAAAGAGGTTCTTTGGCGGCTTGGACGCTTCGCTTTTTCAATCATGTCAGCGATTGCGGAACTCAGGAAATACACTTGCAGGGCGGTGATGAGACTGGCGGCGATTTCAACTAAAGCAAATTGGTGTATGAGAGCGAACAGAAAGATCGCGCCGCACGCCGCGGAGGCGGCCAGGCCCAAGGCAATTGCAAAAATATAGCGAAGCATGTTCGTTTCGTGCGCTTTTCCCCCGCGCCCTATGCTCCCATTTGCAAATTCGTGCGCAGTAACGCCATACTTGGCCCGGAAAACCATTTTATTGTAGCGGAGGATGCGATTCTGTAGGGCGATAGTATCTGAAACCGCGAAACCTTCATCGAAGACGATATCTCTTGATTTCTTATCGGGGAGAAGATCATGCAACTACGCACGCTCGGAAAGAACGGGCCGCTCGTTTCGGCCATGGGCTTGGGCTGCATGGGGATGTCCTATGCATACGGTCCAACCGATGAAGGGGAATCGCTGCGGGTGCTTCGGCGGTATGTGGAACTGGGCGGCAATTTTCTGGATACGGCGGAGATTTACGGGCCGCACAAGAACGAAGAACTGGTGGGCAAATTTCTGCGGGAAACTTCGCGCGACAAAATTGTGGTGGCCACAAAATTCGGTTTTCGGTTCGGCCCCAGCGGAATTACGGGAGTAGACAGCTCGCCCGAGAATGTCCGGCGCGCGTGCGAAGGAAGTTTGAAGCGGCTTGGGATTGAGACCATCGATCTGTATTACCAGCACCGCGTGGACCCGAAGGTTCCCGTCGAAGAAACAGTCGGGGCACTGGCAGCACTGGTGAAGCAGGGCAAGGTCCGGCACCTCGGCTTGAGCGAGGCTGGCCCGGAAATTCTGCGCCGTGCAAGCAAAGTACATCCCATCGCTGCCCTGCAGAGCGAGTACTCGCTGTGGACGCGCGACATCGAAACAAACGGCGTCCTCGCGACCTGCCGCGAGCTGGGTATCGCTTTCGTTCCTTACAGCCCGCTGGGACGCGGATTCCTGACCGGGGCGATTCAGAAGCTGGAGGATCTCGATCCAAGCGACTGGCGCAGGACGAACCCGCGCTTCGGGGAGCAGGCTTTGCAGGCAAATCTCAAACTCGTGAGCGCAGTGAAAGAACTTGCTGCCGCCAAGTGCGTCACACCTGCGCAACTGGCGCTTGCCTGGGTGCTGGCCCAGGGCGAGGACATGGTGCCGATCCCCGGAACGAAGCGCGTGCGCTACCTGGAGGAGAATATGGCGGCGGTGTTCGTAACTCTGGCGGCTTCGGATCTGGAAAACATTCGAGAGCGCCTCGCCGACATTGACATCGTAGGCGAACGCTACGCGCCAGCGATGATGGCGCTGGTGAACAAGGCTGGCGCTTCCGCTGGATAGCTGGCCCTTAGCCTTGGGCGGCGTTTATTGGCCTCTGCCTAGCGCGGGGAGCGTGAATTTTGGCGCGACTTCCTTGCGCTTTGACCAGTCATGATAGGTGTGACACTCCGAGCAGCGTGAATCGGCGTGCGCGGGCCCGGGCGCGTGACACGTCCTGCAAGTAGCAATCCCGGGGACCAGGATGTCGCCCGACTCCGTGCTCGCCAGAGCCTTGGCGTGACAACTTTCGCACCGGAAGCCGCGATGCGCGTCGTGGTCGAATCGTGCATGAGGCGTCCACCGTGTTCTTACATTGGCGGCGGCCACTTGAGGCAGCGTGCTGCTCTGTGTAGTCGTGAGCAGGTGACATTGCTTGCAGGTCTTGCGCCAGAGAAGTTCTTCCGCGTCGGCCGTTCGTTCCGTTACCCATTGAGCTGGAGTCAGTACGCGAACTTGTGGCGGAACAGGCTTGCCGCTGAGATCACGACCAGGGTCGCGCTGCACGCGGGTCTCGCCCGGATGAACCGCGATGTATTGCTGGAACCCCTTGATTAAGAATTCGTGTATGACTTGCGGTTTGTCGTGTGGCACGCCTTCGTCGAAGCGCTTGTCGAATGTGAGCAGATGACATGCCGCACAAGCATCGGCGAATCTGACGGGCGCCATCAATTCGCGCCCTGTCATTGGCTTCGGAGGTGTGAGGCTCCCACCGGAGACGGGAAGAAACTCGTCGCTGTCTTTGTAAGTAACCGCCGCAGCGCGGTACTTCGCGTCCGAGTAAGTCAGGTCCGCGGCTGCGGCAGCGGGGTGATGGCAATTGCCACATTCGAGGTTCACAAGAGAGCCGTTCGGTCCGCGGATTGGTTTCATGTGAATCGCGTGATTTAGCCTGACCGTGGCAGGATCGCTTCCCGGAATTCCGCCACCAGACCGCAAAGCTGCGAATTCGGGATGGCCTTTCCCGAAACTATTGATTTGCGCAACGAACGGCGTATCGGTATGACCCCTTTTCAGATCCGCGTGACAACCCGCGCAGGCTTGATCGCTAACTGCAGAAAGGTTGGCGGCCCCGCGATGCTCCGCGTGACAAGTGGCGCAGTTGGGTGCAGGAATTTGCGAAGGATGGTGAGTGGGGCCGTCGTGGCAGGCGAGGCAGGCGTTGTCGGCGGCTTTGGCGGAGTGCGCTTGCGGTGCGCTTAGGTGGCAAGCGGAGCACTCTTTTTCGAGTACAGCATGCGCGCGCGACAGGCGGCCGCTGGAGTAGACGCGATGGTCGCCGGAAAATCCGCGCCCGATGATCCAGAGCAGCGCAAACAAAGGCAGCGCCAAGCTGAGCCAAAGTCTGGCGCGCTTGAGCGGCGTCGGCCTCTTGAAATAATTGAGGTCGATGCGCTGTGCGAGGTGCTTGGTTGTTCTTTTTCTCGCCATGGAGCAGTTGTTAGTTTCTTGCGATTAGGCCTCAGTTGAGGGTCAAAGCCATGTTTCGGAAACCGGGCCCAAAACTTAAAACCAAAAACGAAGAAACTAAGGACGTCGCTTTCAATAACGCATCGCCATCACGGCGTGAACGGCGCCCAGCAAAATTAGCGCGAGCGAAAGCGGAATGTGCACCAGCAGCCAGCCGTGGAGCCAGCGGTGAAGTTGCTCCTGGCGGGAAAGCTGGCGCGCTTCGCCGCAAATATCTTCTAGATCGCTTAGCGCAGCATGGGCCGCGGCAGGTAACAAGGTTCGAAGGCCGGCAAAGGCACTGCTTGCATGAGCGGGATCGCTGAGGCGCCGGCCGGTCTTTTTAGCGCGTTCAAGAAACGGGCGCATCTCGCTCAAATAAAAACTGCGGAGCGGCGCGCTCTGTTCCTTGCTCAATAAAATTCTCTCCGGGGCGGCGGCGACAGCGGCGCTGGCAGCGGCACTGACGGCTGCCGACGTTCGCAAGGGAACGGCAGTGGCAGCGATCGGGCGCAGGGCCGTGAACCCGCCGGCGCGCTGCGCTTCTTCCATGGAGGGTTTTGCCAGCCCGAGACTCCCGCATAGGGCCTCGACCGCGCGATCGGCCTCTGCTCGCAAAAGCGAGCGGACGTGGCCAATCTCGTCGTAAATCGTTTCGAGCGGCACGTCTCCGGTCATAACCGGCGGAATGTAGTGTTGCAGCGCCGCGCCAAAGACGCCGCTGGCAACGGTGATGATGAGCAACCACATCAACACATGCGTCAGCGGGCCGCCAAAATGAAAACCGCCATGAAAAAGAATCATCGGCAGCGCCAGCAACCCGAGCCAGAGGTGGCCGCGCATCCAGGCTTGCGCGCGGCCCAGGCGCCAGGTGGGAACGCGCTTTCGCGCGCCGAGCAGCGCCGCAAAAATCATGAAGCCGAAGCCGACGGTGCCAAACAGCAAGCCCACTACGCTGCCGCCTCGGGGGCCTTGCGGAGCCGCCAGCGCGTAAATGAGGTACACGGTCGAAAAGAGCGCAAGAATTGCAAGGGAAACGATGGTCCAGGCGCGATGCGTGCGGTCGATTCTCATTTCGCGCGGCCTTGGCCGAGCATTTCGGCAAAAAAGGTTTTGGGATCGACGCGATGCGCTGCATCGTGGGGGCAGGCGTAGACGCAACTTGGTTCTTTCAGGTGCGTACAGAGATCGCAGGAAGTGGCTTTCTGCTGGATGACCGCTTTCTTGCGGCCGGCATTTTCGGGATCGTCGGCAAGAACTTCAAACGGATGCAGATTGATGTTGCCATAAGGGCAGTTGCGCGCGCAGAGGCCGCAGCCGATGCACCAATCCTCGATGATGACCTCGAGTGAATTGCGGCGGCGAATCGAGCCGACCGGACAACCGACCATGCAGAGCGGGTCGCGGCATTGGCGGCAGCTTGTTGCGACAAGATAGCGGTCGAACCGCAGGCCGTCGCGCACCAGGCGCGTGACGCCGTCGTGCGCATCGGCGCAGGCGTTCACACAGGCATCGCAGCGCGTACAGTTTTGCAGGTCGAGGATGAGCAGGCTTTGCGCCTCCATCAATCCTTGTGAGAGGAATTGATCGATGGGAACGCTGTGGACCATTTGCAGGCGCTGCTGATTGGCGGCGCTGCGCTCGGCGGCGATTGCTGCGAGACCGGTGCGAACACTGGGGAAGCGCTCGACCATCTCGCGAAAATCATCGCCGGAAATACGCACCAGTTCGACGTGATCGAGAGCCGTGCAGGTGGCGGTGCGAAGGCCTCCGCCGAGCAAGCCGATTTCGCCGAAATAGTCTCCGCGGGAAAGATAGGCGAGGACCATTTCGCCGCCGGGATAATTTTCCGAAACTTTCACGAAACCGATGCGCACGAGATAAAAGCTGTCGGCGGCTTCGCCTTGTTGCACGATGTTTTGGCCGGGAGCGAAACGCTGGAGCTCAACGCTTTCTTTGAGATGCCCAATGAAGTCGGGCGACAGGTCTGCGAACATCGGCACGCCGCGAAGGTGGTTTTCGAGAGCGCGGCGGCGGTAGGTTTCGTCCAGCTGCGCGCGGAAGGTCTTGTTCTTAAGCATGATGTCGAGAACGTTGCGCAGCATTTCGTAAGCGACGACATCGGACTCGGCTACGACCGTGGCCGAGCGCGGATAGAAATTCATGCAGGTCATTTCGCCGAAAAGATCGCCGGGCCCGAGGTCGGCAACTGGATGGCCGTAAGAAAGATCCACCGAGGCATCGATGGGGATGGTGCGGTCGCGCGCTTCGTCTTCGCGCTTGTCTTCGTCCCGGCCGACGAGTGTGCTGGTCAGGTGCTTGAAGAAGCCTTTAGCGCCGCCTTGCGTTTTGACATGCGCGATTGGCGAAGAGATCGAAACGCGGGCGTGGCCCTCGATGATGTAAAACGCCGTGGAGCCGAACTCGCCTTCGCGGCAGGTGACCTCGCCTTTGCGGAAGTTCCGCTTGACAATGGCGCCGCGATTCAATTCGAGGAAGGTTCCGGAAACGTTCTTGAAGACGGGAATCTGCAAAAGCTCTTCGGTTTTGAAAATCTGCGCGTTCGCGCCGGCTGCGATGGCGGTCCCCGCGAGCCCTTTGTTGGTCAGCGCGCCGGTGGGGCAGGAAACCATACACTCGCCGCATGAGATGCAGGTGGAATCGCCCATCGGAGCGTTGAGATCAAAAGCGATGCCGGCGGAATAGCCTTTGCCCATGCGGCCAAGGACGAAATTGTTCTTGACCTCGTCGCAGCCGCGAATGCAGCGGTCGCAAAGGATGCAGGCGTCGTGATCGACGGCGATGGCGAGAGAAGAATCGTCTTCGGCACGGGGCATCGAGCGTCTTGCAAAGCGCGGCTGCGCGATGCCAGCTGACTTTGCGAGTGCCTCGAGTTCGCAGTCGCCGGATTTTTCTTGCCGCGCGCAGGGCGAAGGATGATCGGACATCAGCAATTCGATCAACGTCTTGCGTGCGTTCAAGACTTTTTCCGAATTGGTGACCACCTTCATGCCGGCTTCCACCGGGCGGACGCAGGAAGCGGAAAGTACGCGGGCGCCCGTGTCTACAACGCACAAACGGCAGACGCCGACCGGAGTCTGGTTTTGCAAGTGGCATAGCGTAGGAATGTTGACGCCGCTCATGCGCGCGGCGTCGAATACGGTGGTTCCGTTGGGCACGTGCACGGATTTCCCGTCAATGGTGATCTCGATCATTCCCGGAGGTGTGGCGGAAGCCGTCATTTTATGGCCGGATTCCCACGCGTTGCGCTTCTCCCGCGCGCGACGCGGCGGTAAAGCAGATTCCGTTCGGGCACTGTCCCTTCAAAACGTGAGCATCGATTTCCGCTCGAAAATGTTTCAGCACGGATTGAATCGGCGCGGGAGCAATCTGACCAAGTCCGCAAATGGATGTTTGGCTCATCGCTTCAGAAAGCTCATCGAGAAGTGCGAGCTCGGCGCGATACTGCGGCTCCGAAACAGGGCCCTGGGCCCAGCGGCCAAGCAGATCGCTCATTTTCTGGGATCCGACGCGGCAAGGAACGCACTTCCCACAGGATTCGTTACGATAAAAACGCACGGCGTTCAATGCCATGTCGAGCATGCACGTCGTGTCGTCGCAAACAACGATGGCGCCGGAGCCGAGCATCGAGCCTGCGTCGGCGAGCGCCTTGAAGTCCAGCCGCACATCCACCATCGAAGCCGGCAAATAACCGGAAGACGGTCCAGAGGGAGCGAAGGCCTTCAGCGCACGGTTGCCACGAATGCCGCCCGCGTGTTTGAAAATTACTTCCCGCATCGGCGTACCCATAGGCACTTCGAAAACGCCCGGGCGCTCGACGTGGCCACTAACGCCCACGAATTTCAACCCGCGCGAACCGTTGACGCCCTGCGCGGCGAACCAGTCCACGCCGCGAGCCAGAATCTGCGGCACGTTGATAAACGTTTCCACGTTGTTGATGAGGGTGGGCTTTTGCCACAGGCCGATCTGCCCGGGAAAGGGCGGCTTGTTGCGCGGCTCGGCGCGATGGCCCTCAATGGCTTCCATGAGCGCGCTTTCTTCGCCGCAGATGTACCCGCCTGGACTCACAAAGATATCGAGGTCAAAGTCGAGATCGCCGCCGAGAAGTTTCTTGCCGAGCAGGCCCCGGTGATAACAGTGGCGAATCTCTTTGCCCAGGATTCCTTCTTGCATGCCGTATTCGTGGCGAATGTAGAGGATGCCGCGCTTCGCTCCCGTGACCAGACCGGCGATGAGCATGCCTTCGATGACCAAATGAGGCAGATGGGTCATGATGAAGCGGTCTTTGATCGTGCCGGGTTCGCTTTCGTCGGCATTGCAAACGACATACTTCGCCGGATCGGGCTGTTTGCGAACCAGGTCCCACTTCGTGCTCGTTGGAAAGCCGGCGCCCCCCATGCCGCGAAGTTCTGCGGCTTTGAGCTGCGTCAGCACGTCGTCCCAGGCGCGCGATTCGACAAGCCCGCGCACCACGCCGTATTTCTCGCCGTTCTCGTAAGGATCGGCTTTGCATTTCACTTGCGATTGCTCAGGATGCGGCTCTAGAGTTTCTTCGCCGCGAAGGGCGTGGCGCGTGATTTGCTCGGCGCTCGCGGCGGTGACATCCGCGAAAATCTGATCGTTGATCGCAACCGCCGGGGCGCGATCACAGCGGCCGAGACAGGAAACATCGCGAATCTGAACTTCTTCAGGGCGAGAACCGGAAAAACGCCGCTCCAGCTCAGCTCGCAGTTCGCAAGCGCCGTTGAGATGGCAGCTCATGTCCGCGCAAACGCGAATCTCCGCTTTGGCTGGAGGCGTGAGATGAAAATGGGGGTAGAAACTGGCGACGCTATGAATCTGGTAGAGCGGCGTTTGCGTGCGCTGAGAAAGCCCTTCGAGCTCCGCTTTGGGGAGGAAGCCGTAGCGAAGCTGAATGGCCCGAAGGTCGTCGAAGATCACGTCGTCCCGTCTCGCACACAACGCCGCGTTTGATGCAAGAAAAATGCGCGGCAAGGGTTGGAGTGCTGAATCCCCTGCATACTACTGAGCGTAAAGCGCAGTGTAAATAGCGCCCGGTTTGCTTTTCGCGGCGCGTCGCCAAAAAGACAACGCAATCCGTTGACTTCTCGGCGCTTCAAACGTTATAAGCGAACTGATTTGCCCGGCACTCCGAATGTACAACGCGAAAAAGTTCTTTCGATTCTCCAGCCTTGTCTGTTTGCCGTTGCTGGCGCCCGCTTTGCTGCGCGCGCAGGAGAAAGAGCCGGTCAAATACATTGGCCCCGGATCGTGCGCGGCGACGAGTTGCCACGGAAGCGTGAAGCCCATCGGGGGCAGCCGCATTTTACAGAACGAGTATTCGACCTGGATTCTTAAAGACCAGCACAGCCGCGCGTATCAGGCCTTGACGGGAGATGTCGGCGAGCGCATGGCCCGCATCCTCAAATTGGGCGCAAAGGCTGAGGAAGCGCCGAAATGTCTGGCGTGTCACGCGCTTTACACCACGCCGGAGCAGCGCGGGCGCGCGTTTGAAATTTCCGAAGGCGTGTCGTGCGAAAATTGTCATGGGCCGGCTTCCGCGTGGCTTGGTCCACACACGACGCGTTCGTGGCCGCACGAGAAATCGGTTGCGCTGGGAATGTACGATACGCGCAACGTCATTCGTCGCGCCGAGAAATGCCTGGAATGCCACCTGGGAACAAGAAACAAATTTGTGGACCATGAAATGATCGCCGCCGGGCATCCGGACTTATATTTCGAGTTGGATTCGTTTTCGGCGGTCATGCCGCGGCACTGGAAAGTTCCGCGCGAGTCGGAGCCAGGGAAGCCCGTAGAAGATGCGGCTTGGGTCGGCGTGCGCGAGTTGGCTGCCGGGCAGGCGGTACAACTTCGCGCTTCGATGGAACGGCTGTCGTGGCGCGCGAAAAACGAGCGCTTCGACAAGAAGGATATTTGGCCGGAATACTCCGAACTTTCTTGTTTCGCGTGCCACCACGCGCTGGGGCCGGCAAAGGACAGTTGGCGGCAAGAGCATGGCTACGTGGGACGGCGGCCCGGTGATCCGGCATGGAATGCTTCGCGCTACGTAGTGTTTCGGTTGCTGGCGAAACAAATCGATTCTGCGAACGCGCAAGAGTTGGACCAGCAATTGCTCGCGCTCTCTGGCGAGATGAGTAAGCTCAATCCCGACCGGAACAGTGTCGCCGCAGCGGCATCGGCAGCAGCGCCGCTTGCCCAGCGGATTGCGGAGCGGCTCGCCACGATGCAGTACGACCAGGCGAGCGTGCTTCGTATGCTGCAGCACATTCTGGATGACCCGGAAAGTATCGCGCTAGCCGACGAACGTGCCGCAGAGCAGGCTACCATGGCCTTGGATTCGCTCTACATCGCCTACAGCCGCGAAACTAGGCCTGCGAACGCCGCCGAGGTCCGCGCGGCAATCAACGGCTTGTTTCAGCAGCTTGAGAATCCCTCCGCCTATAACGCCGATCAGTTCGCGTCGGCTCTTCGACGCATCCGACCTCTACTGCAATAGGCCCTGGACGGATGGCATTTCTTGCCTGCAATTTTTAAGGTTCACGCTATACTTGGAGCAGACAAGGCGAGACCAACGGGAAACACTTCCCTACAGTGCGGTCTCACCAGAAATAGCGGTGGGACTGCGGCGTTTAGGCTGATAGCGGTGCTTCGAAACCTTGCGTCGTTTTGTTTCGCAGGAGTTCTGGAAGACCTTCCGATGAAAACCCTCTTTTGGCCCGCGCCTTGAGCAAGCACGAGGTTCGTGAAAGTTTGTAGCACGGAGGAATTGTCGTTATACGAGAGCTAACTATGGGCTCAGCGGACGAATGAACTCCTTCGAGAAATGGTATTGCGGGTCGGCGCTTTGGCGTTATCTTACGCGGCGGGAATTGCTGCCGTGGATGCTTCGGGGTTCGGTGCTGGGCGAGCATGTTCTGGAACTGGGTGCCGGGGCGGGACCCGCGACCACAGAGTTGGCGCGTCGCGCGCCTCGTGTCACGAGTCTCGAATACGATCGCTCGTCAGCGCTGAAGCTTCGCGCGCGCGCCGATCATTCGAACGTCTGCGTAATCCAGGGTGACGCGGCGGCATTACCTTTTTCCGACGGCACATTTTCATCTGCTATCGCCATCCTCATGCTGCACCATTTGAAATCTCCCGAGTTACAGGATCGCGCCTTTTCAGAAATACACCGCGTGCTTCGGCCTGGCGGTGTTTTTCTTGCGTTCGACATTCCAAACGGCTGGCTTCATCGAGTCGCCCACATCAGGAGCACGTTTGTTCCCCTGGATCGCGCGACCACAATCGCACGGCTGATGGCCGCAGGGCTCGGCCGGGTCATGCTGGATTCCCGCAGCGGAGGTTTCCGCATCCGAGCGATGCGCACCGAGTAGTCTTAACCCTTGCGGAATTCACCTGCGTTGACCCCCAGCAAGCCTACGGCTTAGCATGGAACTATGTGGTTCCGCCGCGACAAGTTTCCCCCCGGTCCTTACACCGGACTCAAAGGCTGGTCCCTTCGCGCCTTGACCCAGAGCCCGGTGGAGATGTTTACCGAGCTGGCGCGCTATGGGGACGTCGTCGGCATCCGCGTCGTAAACTTTCGCAACATTTTCGTGAATCACCCCGACCTGATTGAAGAGGTATTGGTCGGCCATCCGCGCCGCTACTACAAGGGGCGCGTGTTGCGCGCGAACCGGCACGTTTTTGGAGAGGGGCTGCTTACCAGCGAAGGAGATTTCTGGCTGCGGCAGCGGCGGCTTGTGCAGCCCGCCTTCCACCGTGCACGCATCGCGGCTTACGCCGAAACCATGGTCGAGTATGCCCAGCGCATAATGGAAAGCTGGCGCACCGGGGAAGAGCGCGATGTGCATCAGGAGATGATGCGGCTCACGCTGCAAATCGTTGCGAAAACGCTGTTTAACGCGGATGTCGCCCATGACGCGCAAGAAGTCGGAAAATCGCTCGAGCTGCTTCTGGAACTCGGCGCCGATTTCCGGCGCACGTTGTTTGTTCCGCATTGGGTGCCCACGCCGACCAACCTTCGAATCAAACGCGAAATTGCGTTCATCGAAAGCATCCTCTACCGCATCATCAATGAGCGGCGCGCTTCCGGACGCGACACCGGCGACCTCCTCTCCATGCTTCTTCACGCCCAGGACGAGGACGGTTCGCGTATGACCGACAAGCAGCTCCGCGACGAAACCATCACGCTTTTTCTTGCAGGGCATGAAACTACCGCCGCCTCGCTTTCCTGGACGTGGTGGCTGCTTGCGCAAAACCCTAGAGTGGAAGCAAAGCTGCATGCTGAACTTGACGAACTTCTTGGGGGCCGCGCACCTTCGATGGACGACCTCGCGCGTCTGCCATACACCGGTAATGTCATCACGGAATCCATGCGGCTTTATCCTCCCGCGTGGGGTTTAGCGCGCGTAGCGGTTGAAGATCACGAACTTGGTGGGTATCCGGTGAGAAAAGGGATGGGAGTTGCGATGGCGCAGTGGGTTGTGCATCGCGACAAGCGCTGGTATGACACGCCCGAAGAGTTTCGCCCGGAACGCTGGGAAGGCGATTTCATCAGAAGCATTCCGCGGTTTGCCTATTTCCCGTTTGGCGGCGGGCCGCGCCAATGTATCGGCAACTCCTTTGCCTTGATGGAGGCGACGCTGATTCTCGCCACCATCGCGCAAAAGTTCCGGCTGCGCCTGGTGCCGGATCATCCTGTCGTGCCGTTAGCGTCCATTACGCTGCGACCTCGCTATGGAGTGCGTGTGGTGCTAGAGTCACGTCAACCCCGCGCTGCTACAAACCTTCCGCAAAGGACTAAACCCACAACGCAGGCCCTGAGCGCCGACTAGCGTCAGCTAGCTCTCCCGATTTGGTTGAGATTCGTCGCCAGGCCTGCCCCGGGGCTCAGAATGACACGGCTTTGTGGTTGAAGATCGATGCTGCCCGTGGGTATCGACGTTACTTGCCGGAAAACTGCGAGGCTAATTCCGAATGTGTTTGCATCACGCGCAGAATCGAATCCCGCGTGACGATTCCCACGATTTGTGGAGCTTCATCCGCGGCGCTACGGACCACCGGCATCTGGTTGATGTCTGCAGTCAGCAAGCGCTCGAGCAGACGCAGAAGCGGCTCGTCCGGCGAAGTCCACTGAATTTTGTCGCGGGGAATCATTGCTGCTTGGACCGAGTTATTGGCCCACTCCGAGCGCGGAACGGCATTCAGCGTGTGGACGTTCATCATTCCGACCAACCGATCCCCCGAGAGAACCAAGTGGCAGCGCCGCCCGGTCCGCAGCACTTCCGCACCGTATTCATCCAGCGTCATGTTTCCGTTGATCGTTGGCACCTCATGGCTCATCACGTCGGAAGCGTGCAATCCCGCCAGCGCATCGCGGATCGTCATTTGCGTGATGCTCTGCTGTGCAGCGGTCAACAAATACCATCCAATCAATCCCAGCCAAAGCCCCGAGACCCAATCATTTTTGAGAAACGCTTGATAGCCGCCGACGCCCATCATCGCGTATGCAACCACTTTGCCGCTGGACCCGGCCACCATTGTTGCGCGCGAAAAATTCTTGGTGATGCCCCAGATCATCGCACGAAAAATTCTTCCTCCATCCAAAGGAAAACCCGGGACGAGATTGAAAACCGCAAGAAAGAAGTTGCTTCGACCGAGAATCTCGGCGGGTTCGACTATTTTTGGATTAGCCCGAAAAGCCAGCATCATCGCGCCGAAGGCGCCGGCGAGGAAAAAGCTGGCCAGCGGGCCCGCGGCGGCGATGTTGAATTCCTGTATAGGCTTTGACGGTTCGCGACCGATGCGGGCAATGCCGCCAAAAATGAAGAGAGTAATAGAGTGGACCGGAATCTTGTAATACTTCGCCACCACGCTATGGGCCAACTCATGAAAAAGGACGGAACCAAAGAAGAAAAGGCTGGTGAGGAAGCCTGCGGACCAGTATTGAGTCTGCGTCCAGTTCAGGTTCATCCCCGGAAACACGATTTTGGAAAGGTCATAGGTAATCAGGCCAAAAATGAGCAGCCAACTGGCGTCCAGATAAATAGGAATGCCCAGGATCCTAGCAATTCGAAAGGATGCGCGGTTCATAGCTGCTCAATGACTAGCCTAGCACAAGCATTCGAGCAAGGAAGAAAGCTGGGCCACTGCGGAAATTTAAGAGCCGGCGCGCCTCACGGACTCCCCTGCCTAAACATGTGCCTGTAACGAATTCCTGCCTTCCTTCACTACCTGGTACCCGGGAGAATCCTGGCTTCGGATTTCTTGTCTGGAATCTCTTGCGGCGAAAGCCTGATCCCAAAGGAGGACGCCATGTCTACCGGCCCAGCCCTGGTTCCCTCTTCCGACGACAGTACGAGCAGTGTCTTGATTGCCATCAAAATCAATTTTACCCTGAACACCCCCGATGGTTTGCGTCGAGTGATCTTCGGTCTGGAAAAGGACACTCAAGCGGACGCGGTCGTCTGGAAGATTAACTTTCAGTTGTTCGAGCGCGACCATAAGACGGACGATTTCGGCGACGCCATTGTCACCTTGGACGTCGAGGTAGATATCGCACTTCACGCCAACGCGGAAGCGGCTGCTCAGAATGGTTTAACGCCGCCTCAAAGTGCGCACGCGCTCGGGCCCGCATCTGACGACGCAAAAGCGGCGCAGGCTGGCCAAATGGACACGGGCGACGCCAAGCAGACCGTGCAGAATACCCTGACCGCCTCCGACTCACAGTAGGCAAGCTCCTCAGCAGGCCTCATGAAACGCGCTGCCTTGTGCTTTGTTCAATCCGTCGTGGTGTGCGTTGTGGCGAGCACCGCCTGCTTCGCGCAGACGGAGGTGGCGCCCGGAAAAATCATTGCGTTCAATGGCTGTTCATCAACGACGAATTTTGAGACCGGGAACTACCGGGTGCGGTCTTCACAGGTTGACGACCCTTTTGCATTCCTGTGGCTCGTCAAAAGAAAGAAAAGCGATTTGTCGGCCAAGATCCGTTCGCTTGTGGATGGGAAGCCATTTCAGTACGAAGTGGCGGTCAACCAAGCCCTCCAATTGATCGAAGCGGAGAAGTTCTTGTCAGACTCCGCCGATGTCAGGGTTCAAGTATCGCTCGAATTCCTGACCGTGGAGCACTGTCAGGGACTCGAACTCGATTTGGTCTATCACGTTTACTCCACCCAGATTCCCCAGGTGCTGAGCGGCACACCGGAATCGCGCTCCACCGAAAAAAAGGCTCCTCAACAAACCGTCGGCCAGACAGAGGCTGGCAGCCCAATCCATCTGGCGCCGTCGGGGGGATACAACGCGTCAGAGCGCGCGTCAGGCGGCGGGCGCCTGGAGATTCAGCCCAGAGGCGCCGATTGGTTGCCCTTCCGCTCCTTCACGGTGGAAGGGCAGGGTTCCTCTGCCATGCGTTTTGTTTCCGCAGGTTTGAAGGGAGGGAAAGATTCGCAAGGATGGCTGGCTCACTCAGAATGGATCGTCAATTATGAGAGTTCTTCTTCTCCTACGAACGCTGGGAATTTCAGCCGCGGAACATTCTCCGGGCAGTTTTCGGCCGTAACAAAGGCTTTCGCAAATGGCAATTTGACCGGGCGGTTTGGCTTCCTCATTGGCGGAGGAAATCTCCAAAGCTCGTTACAAAACGTGAACATGGCCTCAAACACTGTTCCCAACACCGGCTACTTCTCCTCAAAAGTGTATGCCGGGATCAGCTCGCGCCTCCCTCACAACGTATTCGCCACTTCCTATGGATTGGAACTCGGATCCACGTCAGGAACAGGCATGGACTGGCGCAAACACATCGGTGATGTGCAGCATGAGTTCTGGTACCCCGTGGGGGACCATCACATCATCGAGGTCGAGTCCCGTTTCACGGTTGGGGCCCTCGAAGTTCCCGGTATGGTCCCTGTTTCCGAACGCTTCTTTGGGGGCGGAAGCGAGGAACTCTTCTTCCCCGGTGACTCCTGGAGAATTCGTGCCAATCCGGTGATTCGAGCCATTCCTGCGAATCGCTTCTACCTAACCGCTGACGGCGCAGGGGCGGAGGACTTCCTCAGCTACAACCTTACTGCCGCGTGGGCCGCCTGGAGGAAACCCCTGTTTCCGTCGGACCTTTCTCGCGACGCGGACTTCACGCGCTTGCTGAACGGGCAGATTCACACCGCCACCTCAATCGAACAAAATGACTTCGCTTCTAAAGATCAGCACTTCGGAGACTTGGTTCGCCGCCTTCCGGCTGTTCAGAAAGACCTGGAGGACTTGAAGAGCGTTGTCCAGTCCGCCGAGATTGCGTCTCATGGCCAGTTTGTCGCCGAGTTCAAGGCGTGCGCCAGCTCCATCGGTGTCGCAAGTTCACGAGTCAGGTCGGCGTTGGGCGCAAAGGATGGTATGCAATATGGGGACGTAAGGGCGCTTCTCCCTGTCGATAAGAATGAGGATCGGCTGCAACGCGTCCTGAGTGCGTGTGGCGACCGTCTCAATGGTCAGCTAAAGAGCCCTGAGATCACAGCCTCTCTTGGAACCCTCGATTCTGAATTTCAACGCGTGCAAACGGATTTCCTGGGAATTGATCAACAGCAGGCGAGCTGCAGAGCCACGCAAGAAATGGCTTTTGTGCATCGAACCCTAAATACCCTCATAAAGGAAGTAAACATGTTCTCCATCAGTCCCGTCGTTGTATTCGATGTTGCTCATATTGGCCCTGCAAAAAACGGGCTGGGTGGCACGCGCTACGGCCCTGGCGGGGGCATTCGGTTTGCCCTAGCAAGCACCGTCAATTTCACCCTGGGATACGCCTGGAATCCGCAACACCAGCCCGCTGAAGGTCCGGGCGCCATGTTCTTTTCCCTACAGACGAGAGATCTTTTTCACTGATCGCAAGGCCCGCGACTTGCCTATCCGATTCCTTCTCAAGCCACTTCCGTTCTCTCGACCGAAGCTTTTACGTGCAGCTCCAGTAAGCGCGTCTGGGCGCGAACAGCGTGTAGGCGCAAACACACATTTGCCCTTTTTGGAGCCTTAATTAAGCCGTTTGTTTTCAATATGTTAGGTTTTGGGCATGGGCTTGCGTTCTTTCACGTCGCACGACAGGAGGCACGCCATGATCACCGCTATCGACTTCGCCATTCTTGCCATCGCGACGATGTTTGCCGTCGCTGCTGCCGCTGGTTTCGCTTGGACGTTTCTACGCGTCGCGTTCACGCTGATGCAACCGGCGACCGCCCGTAGGATTCCTCCGCGCACGCAACTGGTCCGGGGCACTGCCCAACTGGCTCGCGCGTTTGCCGCGAATCGCTAGTCCCAGGAGCCGGCACAGGCAACCCCAGCGTCTGTGCCACGGGTTTCCCGGCCCAACGCGAGCGGCGGAGCTGGCCGGTAGCACCGAACCGCAGCGCACCGGGAATGATATGGAAGGGAGTAACTCGATGCTGGCTTTGAAATATCTCTTGATGATTCTGGGAGCTGGTTTGTTTGGCAGCGCAGGGGCCTTGGTTGCTTATGATGTTTTCCTCGCCACGCAGCTTCGCCGGTTGCTGCGCGGACGTGCGGGTGGAGACACGGCCGAGGAGGTGGGGCCGCTGGCTGGCCGCCCTTTTCGTCTGCTGCGAGCGCGGCTGGCGCTGCAGCTTCTAACGGCTGGAGCACTAGCGATCCTCGTCAACGAAGCGATCGCGGTGATCCCCGACGGAGCGGCTGGCGTCCGTGTGAGCCAGATTTCGGGCGCTCGTCCGGGTACGCTGTACCCCGGCGTCCACCTGGTGACACCGCTGGTCGATTCCATCGCCATCTACGATACGCGCGAACAGGTCTACACAACTCTGGCTTCCGAAAATCCGAAGCTAAAAGGTGATGTTTTGAACGTGCAGGCCCGCGAAGGGCTGAACATAGGTCTGGCGGTAGCTGTGCGTTACCGGCTCGATCCCAAGCGTCTGGATTCCATCCATACGAATTTGCCGCAACCTGTCGGGGAACAAGTCGTAGCGCCAGTTGTCTCCACGATCTATCGGCAGCTCGCACCCAATTATATGACTCGCGAAATTTTCGCCACCAAGCGAGAAGAACTGCGGACCAAGGCGGCGGAAGCGATCACCGCACGGCTCGCGAGCGACGGCATCCTGGTACGCGAAGTGCTCCTCCGCGACCTTCAGTTGCCGGCTGAATACGCTAAAGGACTGGAAGGACTGCTCCTGAAAGAGCAGGAAAACGAACGCCTCGGCACGGAGCAGGAAATCAAACAGAAGGAAGTAAAAATCGCGGAGCTGGAAGCGGAAGCCCAGAAATCACGCGACGTCAAGCAAGCTGAAGCTCAGGCCGAGGTCATTGACAGCAAAGCTGAAGTCGAGCGCCAGAAGAATCTTACTGACGCAGACGCCAACCGCATTCGCGTGACCGCAGCCGCGGACGCGGAGCGTATGAAGTACGAAGCTACCGTTCTCAAGCAGAACCCCATGCTCATCCAGAAGATCATTGCCGAGCGGCTTTCCGACAAGCTGCAAATCATGATGGTCCCCATGGATGGAAAGAATTTCTTCGCTGCCGACGTGATGCGCTCGGCGTTTTCGAACGCAGCCATCGGAAATAACAGCGGTTCCGACAACGGATCGGACGATCCACCACCTGCGCCAACGGGCGCGTCGCAACGCAAGCCGCAGCGCCGGCAGTGAGGCGTGGAAGGGCATTCGCACAAGGCATTCGAAAGCGGCCAAACCGAATGCCTGTGAACAAGTTCCGCTAGCCAAACCCCTGTGGGTGGCTCGGGACGCAAAGCCAAGAAGGAGAAGGAACAATGATCCGAAGAGCAAGCACCGCCGCGCTTCGCGATTCGTCAGAGTTGCTCTTCTTCTGGCCGACGCGAACCGCGCCACCCGGCTGGCGGCCAGCAGCAGTTAGTCCTACGGGGCTAAGATGACCTGCCGCTTCGTGCTTTGGGGAACGCTTACTCTTTGACCGAAGGATACTTCGGCCGAGTCGGAATCCCCTTGTAGTCCTTCAGCGCCTCTTTCGCCAGTTCGATGGCTTTTTCCAGTTGCGGATCATGTCCGCCAACCACCAGATCCGGCCGCTGGGGGACGACGTAATCCGGATCCACCCCGTGCTGTTCGACAATCCACTCGCCGCCGTTGTCACTGCTGAAGAAAGCAAACCCGGGAGCGGTCACGAATCCACCATCCCGCAAGGGCTGGCCTCCGCCAATACCAACCAAACCTCCCCACGTGCGCGTCCCGACGATGGGTCCTATTTTTTCGCGATGAAAGAACCACGGAAATGCGTCGCCGCCGGAGCCCGCAAGCTCATTGACGATCATGACTTTTGGCCCGTAGATTCCCACTGGCGGCCAAGGAACGTCCGCAGTATCGCGAGGCGCGACCACCGCGAGCAGTCCGCGCTTCAGTTTTTCCGTATAAAAATCGGGAATCTGCCCACCCGAATTGTCCCGCTCGTCGACGATGATGCCGTCTTTGTCGAGTTGGGCGGTGAACTGCTTGTCGAACGCGATGATGCCTTGGAAACTGGTGTCGGGCACGTGCATGTAGCCTATGCGCCCTCCGGTGGCCTCCTCGACCCTGCGCCGGTTTGCCTGGATCCAGTCGAGGTAGCGAACTCCAGCTTCGCTGTTCGCCGGTTTCACGGTAATTTCCCACGCTCCTTGCTCCGCGGGCTTGCTGTTGACCTTCAGCGGAACGAGTTTTCCCGCGAGATCCTGGAAGTAAGCATAGACGTCGCGCTCGGAACGCGCTTCTTGCCCGTTCACAGCAATCAAATAGTCGCCTGCCTTCACCCTCAATCCGGGCTCGGTAAGCGGCGAACGCGTCGCTTCGCTCCAATTCTCCCCAGGGTAGATCTTGGCAATGCGGTAGTAGCCGCCGTCCGCCTCAAGGTCGGCTCCCAGCACCCCAACATTGACGCGGGGTGCCTGTGGCTGGTCGCCGCCCCCCACGTAAGTGTGCGACGTGCTCAATTCCGAAATCATTTCGCCAATCAAGTAGTTCAGGTCGCTGCGGTGAGCGACCCAGGGCAGCAGCGCTTCATAGCGCGCGCCGATCTTTTTCCAGTCGTGGCCGGTCATGGCGGGATCCCAGTAGAAATCGCGCTCGATGCGCCACGCCTCGTGGAACACCTGCTTCCACTCCTCACGCGGGTCGATCTTCACCTGCATTTCGCCCAGGTTCAGCTTGCCGTCGCCAACTTTTGCTTTTCCCGGTATGGCGTCCACGATCCCGTAAACCGGTCCCGCTTTATAAATGACCTTCTTGCCTTCCTTGTCCAGGTCGTAGCCGTCGATCCCGTCGAGCAAGACTTTGTCCTCGCGCTTGGCCAGGTCATACAAGTGCAGGGCGTTCCGCGGCGGCCGCGGGGCTCCCGGAACGAACTGGCGCGATTCCTGCGGAACATCAATGTAAAAAAGTTTGTCCTTCCGCGCCGCCAGGCCTCCCAGAATTCCCGGCGGGATGGGCACAGGCGCGACCCGCTGGCTGATGCCATCGAGGTCAATCTGAATCGGCTTGACCGCTTCTTCTTTTTTCTCCTCTTTCTTCTCTTCTTTCTTTTCTTCTCCCTTTTGCTCGCTGCTCTTCGCTTCGGCGGGCTTGTTCTCGTCTTTCTTTTCATCCTTCTTTTCGTCGGCAGCCTTTTCCTCATCACTCTCGGGCTTGAATGGAGACGCCTCGTCCGCCTTCAGCGTCACGGCGAAAATGCCGTCGGTCGTGTAGTAGTTGTACCGCTGGTCAAGCTGCCCGGCGCTCGGATAAAAGTAGCGTGTCGAGATAAAAAACAGGTATTTCCCGCCGCGGTCGAACACGGGGTTGTTGTCGTTGTAAAAACCGCCCGAAACCTTCGTGGCTTTCTTCGTGCTGAGCGAATAAAGAAAAACATCGCTTGCCCCGCGCCGATGCGGCTTTGAATACGTGAGCCACAAACTGTCCGGCGACCAGTTCGCGTCGTTGATGTCGCCATACTCGGCCTTGTCCACTAAGACCGGCTTTTTTTCTTCGACGCCGACGTACCACAACTGATGCAGCTTGTCCCAATACACGAGTTTCTTGCCGTCCGGCGACCACGTTGGTCCATACCGGTACACTCCTCCATCGCTCGTAATCCGCGTCTCCTCGCCACCCATTTGCGGCCGCTGGTAGACCTCATACTCGCCGGTCTTGTCCGACAAATACGCAATCCATTTCCCGTCGGGCGACCAGGCCGGATTCAGCTCATGAACGCTGGAATGTTCCGAGGTCAAGTTGCGGATGCTGCCATGCTCCGCGGGAACCGTGAAAATGTTGCCGCGTGCCTCCATCACCGCCCGCGCCGCGGATGGCGAAAGCGCGAAGCTCCCGATGTGCTGCGAAACGTTTTTGAATTCCGCGCGAGCCTCAATATCTTCCGCATGCACCATAATCGGAATTTCCCTCGCTTTGTTGCTCGCCAGGTTGTATTCGTGAAGCAGCCCGCCGTTTTCATAGACGATGGCGTCCGGCCCCAGGCTCGGCCACTTGATGTCGTACTCTTTGTAATCGGTGAGTTTCTTCTCCTGCTTGGAGGCAAGATCGTAGCTGTAGAGATTCATCACGCCGTCGCGGTCGCTGATGAAATAGATCGCGTTCCC
>Ga0126378_10000590_pt1 | contig 26351 bp, 17 predicted proteins | sample PanSoiMetPlot_23_FD_92587 | JGI IMG/M metagenome (GOLD analysis project Ga0126378, IMG submission 92587) | Tropical forest soil microbial communities from Panama - MetaG Plot_23 | ecosystem: Environmental > Terrestrial > Soil > Tropical forest > Bulk soil | place: Panama | collected 2016-02-17
GCCAATCGCCAGTTCACAAAAGGTAAGTTCAAGGTTGGAAGCTCAGGCGGCTTTTTTCACGCGGCCGGCGCGAATGCACGCCGTACACACCCGGACATGCTTCTTGACGCCCGCCACCACCGCGCGCATGCGCTTCAAATTCGGGTTCCAGCGGCGCCGCCGCGTATTGTTGGCGTGGCTGATGACGTTTCCATAGGCCGGCGCTTTGCCGCAGAATTCACACTTCAGTGCCATTTCGATTGTCCTGCTCGGTCTAAATTAGAACCTGGAAAATCTTGCTCTTAGAGTCGCGAAACCAAGCTCCCCATTCTAACAGACGGCCGATTCTGCACAAAGCATCCCTTTCACGCGGCCAGTACCCTGTTCGATCGGACGGGCTTGCTTGTTGGCGTGCGAACCAGTAAACCCCTAAAGACGTTGAAGCCACAGGATTTGTCTGCGAATTCTCCGGCCCTTGTCCCGCCGTACCATTGTTGCCTTTTCCCTTGCCTTTTAACTTGACCTTCAGACCGTGCGGAGTTTGCGCATGGCACCGATCCTAAGGACGCGACCTTGGCAAATTCCACCGGCCCTACCAAGACTATTTTATCGAACGCAATAACCCCCCGTCTGAAGGTGCCGAGTGCTCACCGGTGGCTATCCTACGTATTGGCCTTCGCAGGGCTTGCCCTCCTTGCAACAGGAGTCGGGTTTTTCGCCGGGCGTTGCCAGGGTGCTTTCACAAAATGGCTAAAGATGCATCCCGTGGTTGCAGCTGAAGCCGGTCCAATCGCCTCGTCACAATTGGTCTCCGCGCCGCAGCCAGGTGCAAAGACCATCGACACGGAAGAAATCTCGCATCTGGCGCCCCAACAGCAGGCCGAGCGGTTGTTGGAACTGGCGATTCAACAGCCTGACCCTTCTTTGAGCTTGATTCACAGGAATCTGACCTCCTGGCGCGGGCATCTCGAAGATTCCGACCGGCTATTCCACCTGGTGATGGAAGCGCTCAAATCCAACGATCCGCGCGTGCGCGTGGCTGCCGTGGAGATCGATCTCGCCGCCAACAATCTGGTGAAAGCACCGGAGAGCTTCGAGAAATTGCAGCGCCAGATTCAGAGCGGCTCGGACGAACGCTACATGGCGCTTTGGAGGCTGGGTGCGCTCGGCAATCGCGGGGTCGCGCCTGCCGAAGCGTTTCGCACGCTCAAGCTTTATACCCAGAGTCGAAATCAGGAAGTGCGCTTCTGGGCCGTCGAAGGGCTGGCGATGCTCGGGAGCCCCGAATCCATTGACGCGCTGCTGGACACTCTGGCGCACGATCCTGCGGCGCAAATCCGCCAGCACGCGGCGAATGCTTTGTCGCGATCGGGGCTGCTCACCGGCGAGCAACGCCTTACGGCGGTCCCCCAATTGTTGAACCTGCTCGATGACGATTCGCTCGACGCCGCGACCCAGGGCCTGGTTTGTTCGACGCTCGAATCCATCACGGGAGCTTCCTTCGGCAAGAATGCCGGGGCATGGCGAGATTGGTGGGCGCACCACGACAGCCGGGAAAAGCATCCTTCGCACCGCTACGCGGGCCTTTCGCTGGCATAAGTTCGGTTCCGGACTTCCTCGGGTTCTTTCCTTAAGCAAAAAACTGTTGACGCTTTTGCTTTCGTGTCGTAAAAACAAGTCCTGCCCTGCCTCAGCCCGCCGCGAAAAACGAATCATTGCCCAAGGATTGCTATGTCGGGCCACGAGCGTCGTCATGGACACCGGTTTATCATGAGGGTGCCCCTCCGGTTCCATGTCACGAAAGGAGCTGTTCTGAGAGAAGAGTCGGTTTCGTCGATGAATATTTCCACACACGGAGTTTATTTCGCCACGGACCAGAAAGTGCGTGAAGGTCTGATGGTTGAATTGCATTTGAAAATGCCGAAGGAGATTGTCGGCGACGAGGTAGCCGAGTGGAGTTTCACGGGGCGCGTGGCGCACGTCGAACCCCTCAGCCGCCAGAACGGAAAATCCGGCGTCGGCGTGCAATTCCTTTTTTATGAAGTTCCGCGTCCGGCGATGAAGTAGAGCTGTTACAAATCCCAGCCTTTGCGCCGTTCCGGAGTCACCATCTTTTGGGCCGCGTCGGAGTTGGTGACTTTCAGGTTTGTGCGATCCCACTCCAATCTTTGTCCGGTGCGAATGGCGAGATTCCCAAGCTGCAGCGTCTCCGTGACCATTCCAGAAAATTCGAAGTTTCCGCCGGGTTTGACTTTGCCGCCTTTGCAGGCGTCGAGCCACTCGCGTTCGTTGCCAGGCGACCGCGGCAGAGTTTTGGGCGGCTGCTTGTAAGCGTCCATCTTCGCTTTCGGAATCAGCCGCGGGTTCGAGCCATTGAAGCCGCACAGAATCTTGCCGTGGTCTCCCACGAACAAGAGACCCTCGTTTTCCTCTTCTTCGTCGGCCTTGGCGAATTGATCTTGCGTCAGCTCCTCGGGAGTTGGCGGCCTCAATCCGCCGTCGTACCACGTGAAGTTCACCGCGGGCAGGTCCCCGCGCGGTCCGAAGTGGTAGCGGATGATGGACGCAAGCGGGTAGGTCTCGTCGTAGCGATCGGTGGTGCTGGCCTCGACGCTCGTGGGCGCTTCGAGCTTCAACACCCGGAAAATCGTGTCGTAGCTGTAGCAGCCCATGTCGCCCAGCGCGCCGCACCCGAAGTCGTCCCAGCCGCGCCACACGAAGGGCAGATACGCGCGATGAAACGGGCGTTCGGGCGCCGGCCCCAGCCACATATCCCAGTCCAAGCCGTCGGGAATCGGCTGCGCTTCCTTGGGGCGCTCGATACCCTGGGGCCAAAAAGGACGCGACGACCAGTTGTGGACTTCCCGTACCGAGCCAATGGCTCCGTCCCAGATCCATTCGCAAAGCAAGCGCGTGGCCTCCGAAGCCTGATTGCCAACGGCAATTTGTGTGGCCACACCGGTCTGGCGCGCGATCTCGGCAATTTGCCGCGCTTCGGAAATTGTGTGCGTAAGCGGCTTCTGGCAGAAGACATGTTTGCGCTTCTTCATCGCCGCCGCGGAGACGACCGCGTGAAGATGGTCCGTCGTGCAAACAACTACGGCATCCACGTCTTTTTGCTTCTCGAGCAATTCGCGGTAATCGCTGTAGGCCGCACAACCGTTGTATTTGCCCGAAGCTTTTTGGGAGGCGTAGAGCGCGTTTACGATTTGTTGGCTAGGCTCGCGCCCGGCCACACCGCTCGTCACTTTCAAGGTATGCGACAGTTGAAGGGGCTGATCCGGGCTCAGCCAATCCCAGCCGCTGTCCACGCCAAGAAGACCTCTGACGGATTTGCAAAACTCGTGCGTGTCCCATTGGGGATAGTCCGCGCTGGCCTTATTCACGTCGCAAACGGCCACTCCCTGGACGTCAGGTTCCTTCAAGAAATGCAGCATCACGCGCAAGCCTTGGGCGCCCACTCCGATAAACGCGATGTTGACCTTGTCGCTCGGCGGCACGAAGCCCGGCCCGCCTAACACGTATCGAGGCACGATCGAGAAAGCCATGGCCGCGCCTGCGCTTTGCCCTAGGAACTCCCGGCGGCTGATCGAAGCAGAGGGTTTTCTAGTGATAGCCGGTTTGGCTCTCATTTCGCACCTCAGACAGCGGCGAGAATATCACTCACGCGGCTTGAACGAAAGACGGACGGGGAGCCTTGCCTGCATTTGCCGTCTTTAGCCTTTTGTTTCCGGCGGAGACCGAAAGGCCCTTTCTAGCGTCCAAGATTAGGAGTAAGCTGCGATTCTGCGATTAGCGGAGGTCCCCATGAAACGGCGCGAATTCCTCCATCGAGCGGCTTGCGCCGCCGGTGCCGCCTGGCTTCCTTCGCCGAGTTTCGCGCCCGAAGCGCTGGAGCTGCCCCCGCTGCCCCGCAAGTTCACTGCTTCGGATGCGGTTACGCTCGGAAACACCGGCATCCAAACGAGCCGTTTAGCCATGGGAACCGGAACGGTTGGCAGCGGGCACCACTCCCACCAGACTGCGCTCGGCATCAAAGGCTTGTCCGAGTTGCTTCTGAATGGGTATGACCACGGACTCAGATTTTTCGATAGCGCGGATTCCTACGGGAGCCATCCGCACGTCGCCGAGGCGCTAAAGCATGTCCCGCGGGACAAGGTTACCGTGCTCACAAAAAGCTGGGCACGGGATGCCGCAACGGCGCGCGCTGACTTGGACCGTTTTCGCAAGGAACTCGGAACCGACTACATCGATATCTGCTTGATGCATTGCCTCACCGAAGGCGACTGGACCGAACGCTTCGAGCCCGTGATGGATGTGCTTTCGGAGGCCAAACAGAAGGGCATCATCCGGGCCCATGGCTGTTCCTGCCACAACATCGATGCGCTTCGCACTGCTGCAAAATCGCCTTGGGTGGATGTCCACTTGGTGCGCATCAATCCGGTTGGAGCCTACATGGACGACAAACCGGACACCGTCGTGAGCGTAATACGCGAAATGCGCGCCAACCATCACGCTATCGTCGGCATGAAGATTCTTGGCCAGGGCGATTTGCGCGACCGCCAGGACGAAGCCCTGCACTTCGCGCTCTCTCTGGACTTGCTCGATGCCTTCACCATCGGCGCAGAGTCCAAATCCGAACAGGAAGATTTAATCCGTCGAATCGCCGCCGCTTAATTCAGCCATTCCGAAATCACCCCTCCTGCATGAACCGCCCTGGCGTTACTGATTTCACTAGCCATGGAGCGCCGATCCAGGATACAATGCGGCAACTCAGAAATCGCCCACGCGAGTTGAATCGTGTTCTCGTCGCGCCGGGGCAGCGCCTAGGAACGAAGATGTTCATCCCGCGAATCGCCCGACGGTCTTAATCCGCCCCTGCGGATTTGCTCCTTTCCCGTTTTCTACCATCTAATTTCTGCAACCGTGTTTGCGCGCGCATCCTTGGCGCCAGCAGGCACAGAGAGCTTGGGTTTTTATGTCAGCTGAGCAAGTCGTGGTTCGAGCGGCGCAGCCAACGCCCATTTGGAGTTCCATCCGCGAAGCGATTCGCGGCTCCCATCAGGACTTCACCACCGGTAGCTTGAATCGCGCCATTTTGCTTCTCGCCATCCCCATGGTGCTCGAAATGGTGCTGGAGTCTCTCTTTGCTGTCGTCGACGTTTTCTGGGTTGGCCGCCTCGGCGCGGACGCTATCGCCACCGTCGGTCTCACCGAGTCCATGCTCAGCCTCGTGATGGCCGTTGGATTCGGCCTAAGTCTTTCCACCACCGCCATGGTCGCGCGCCGCATTGGGGAAAAAGATCCAGAGGGCGCGGCCGTCGCTGGCGTTCAGGCGATCGTGATCGGTTTGGCACTTTCGGTGATGGTTGGCCTGCCGTGTCTGTTTTATGCTCCGAATCTGCTTCGGTTGATGGGCGCCTCGCCGCAAATCGTCGCCACCGGCTCCGGATACGCACGCATTGCCCTTGGTGGCGGCGGCGTCATCATGATGCTTTTTCTCAACAACGCCATCTTTCGCGGCGCGGGCGACGCCGCCATCGCCATGCGCCTGCTGTGGGTCTCGAACATCATCAATCTGATCCTCGACCCCTGTCTCATTTTCGGTTGGGGCCCATTTCCGAAGCTCGGCGTCACCGGCGCAGCGCTCGCCACGTTTACCGGACGCAGCATCGGCGTGCTCTATCAGTTCTACCGCCTTCTGCAGGGGACCGAGCGCATTCATGTTTTGCGCAGCCAGCTCCGCGTCAACTTTCAAGTGTTGCTGCGGCTGCTGCGCGTTTCGCTGACCGGCATTTTTCAATTTGTGATCGCACATACGAGTTGGATCGGCCTCATGCGCATCGCCAGCATCTTCGGCTCGACGGTGCTGGCCGGCTACACCATCGCCATCCGCATTCTCATTTTCATTCTCTTGCCAAGCTGGGGCTTGAGCAACGCCGCCGCCACCCTGGTCGGGCAGAATCTCGGAGCCAAGCAACCGGACCGCGCGGAAACCTCCGTCTGGCGTACCGGCTTCTACAACATGTTTTTCCTCGGCAGCATTGGGATCTTCTTTCTGCTCCTTGCCACGCCCGTCGTTCGTCTTTTCACGAGCGATCCCGCAGTCGTCCCGCTGGCCGCTACCTGCCTGCGCATTCTGAGCTATGGCAATATCGGCTACGCCTACGGCATGGTGATGCTCCAGGCGTTCAACGGCGCGGGCGATACCGTCACGCCCACTTGGGTCCATTTATTCGGCTTCTGGCTGCTGGAAATTCCGCTGGCGTATTTCCTCGCGATTCCCAGGCACGTGGGAGCGAACGGCGTGTACATCTCCATCGTGGTCGCCGAATGCGCCATCGCCGTCGCCGGAATGCTCCTCTTCCGGCGCGGCCGCTGGAAACGCCAGCAAATTTGATCACCCGAAAAGTGCCATCCATGCGCCGCTCCCTCCGATTGACATTCCAAAGGAGCTGAAGGCGACGAGAAATCATGGCTTGATCTCGGCCTTGCGCGGCCCAATGAGACGGGCTCCCTCACGACTGCTTTCGGGGCGTATAATCTCCGCCTAAGGGAGGTTCCTCATGGCCAAGACCAAGCAATTCACCATCACAGTTGACAACCAGCCCGGCGCCGTCGCACACATCGCGAAGGCACTCGGGGACTCGAAGGTCAACATCCTGGCGCTTTTGGGAACGGCGCAAGGGACGGGCGGGACTGTTCAGTTCGTTGCCGAAGACGCCAAGAAGGCCAAGAAAGCGCTCGATGCCGCTCACATCCCGTATCAGGAGACTCCGGCAGAGCTGCGCGAGCTGCCCAACAAAGCTGGCGCCTTGGCGCAAACTCTGGCAGCACTCGAGAAAAAGGGCGTCAATCTAAGCTCCATCCACGCCACGGCTCCGAAGGGCGGGAAGAAGGCCGTCGTCGTGTATATCGTGGAAGCTGCAGCGAAGGCTGCGATCGCTACCGCTTAGGACCTGGCGCCCTCTTAAAGCTGGGCGCAGGCTCGCAAGTCCGGCCCGCTTCAGAGTGTGAAGTGTGCTTATCTGGATCCTCTGCGGGCGGCATCCCCATACAACGTCAAAGGACTTTGACCGCGTCGCCCCATTCTTGGCGCCCAGACCACTTCATTTGCTCGCTACATGGCTCGGCCATCTCGAGGGCGGGACCATCTACGTGGCCGTGCTCCCCGATAACTCACGTTGTGTTAATCTAGACACGCCTGCTCGCGCTTCCAGCCCTTCCTTTCTCTAGAGGTTTGCCATTAAGTTGTTCCTAGCCAAGCGTTTAGGAGGCATTGCAAAGCAAAGAGGCTCGCGGCATTGAGGATGCAATTCCAGGGTTGCGAAGTTGCAATCTTAGGAATCGGCACTCCATCAAAGAGAGGAGGACTTTAGGCCATGTCGCTGAAGAGTTTCCTTAAGAAACTGTTCCGATACACACTTTGCCTGGCCGCCGGCCTGTTCACCTTTGCCGCCTGCGGGTATACCGACTATCGCCTCTGGCCCCTGGACCTGCCCCCGTCCGCGCGTCCACGAGTCCCAGTGACGGCCGTGAAGGACAAGCGCCTCGTTGTTCCTTTTAGCCCGGAAGTCCCTGCCGCTGAAATCGCCACCTTCAATGACCAGCTCGAAGCCTTTCTGCGCTTTGAATATCTCCGCGGACGCGAAGCGCGCGAGGGCCACGACACTTCGCACATGTACCTGACGGCCTTGAACACAAAGAAAGGACCGCAGTACAAGATATTCGTCGTCACCGATAACGACCTGCTCACCGCTGTGCCGCAAGTCGCAAGCTTCAAGAGCCGCAACCTCATCACGCATTATGAGCTCGAGACCTGGTCGCAGAAGGAATACAACTATTACCAGGGGCAGAGCCACACGTTCGACGTGGCTTACGATGTTCCGACCGAACAAAAGCTCGAAGGGATTAACTCTTCCAAATTGCTTCCTGCGCTGGCGCAATTCCTCATCTTCAAGTCGCAAACCGATAATCGGGTGGTCGACAACAGTGATTCCGCGGCGCGTCCCCTGACACGCGACCAGGCGACGCAGCTTGCCACCGACATTCTGGATGTCGCGCACTTCTACGACCTGCCGCTCGATTACTTTATGGGCGTCGGAGCGATGGAAAACGACTACATGGACGTGAACGGTGACTTGACGCACGCGGTGTGGAAGAAGCGCGCGGACCGCGGAGACATCGTGCTCCGGCGCACGCGGAAGCGCGTCATGGTGAGCGACTACGCCATGGGCACCTGGCAAATCACGCGCGAGACGGTGCGCGCCGCGCACCAGCTCTATTTGCACGATAAGCGCGACTACACCCAGTTGCCCGCGCGACTGCGTCCTTCACGCGAGCTGGACGTGAATAATGTTCCCGACGCCGTCCTGACAACGTACGCCGGGTTGTTGCTGCGCGACCTGCTCGATCATTTCGGCGGCGACGTCGAGAAAGCCATTGGCGCCTATAACGGCGGCGTCAAGACGCCCAACCCCGCCTACGCTTCCAGCGTGAAAAATATTGCGGACTACGCGCGCCGCATCCTTGAGCATTCAACCGCCCAGGACGACTCCAACGCCAAGTCCAAGCCCCCAGACAAATCTCAACCCCCTGCTCAACCCGGCGGAGCCGCTTGCAAGCCACCCGCATCCAACCAGGCACCGCCCACAAAATCGAGCGATGCGCCGAGCACGAACGCAAATAACTGTGTTCCTGCAGCTCCCGCCGCTCCCAACGCAACGACTCCCGGCGCAGCTGCTCCAGATTCGGCACAAAAAGCCGCGCCAAAGCCCAAGCCTCCCTACCGCCGCACCGACGATTAAAGCAATCAGGTTGGGTTCGTTCTAGTTTGGCTCCATGATCTCCATCAAGATTGGATCTGCGGAAAGCCCCCTTCCGTTCTGATCGATGTTGGCGAAGTTGTAGTTGACGCCATTTGTCAAGCGAATATGGAAGCCTTCCAGGTGGATGGTGTTCTGCCCAAGAGGCATGCGATTTTTCTTAGCTTCTTTAATGTCACTTTTTTTGATGACGAAGCGATCAAAACGGCCGTCGGTGGCTTTGTCAGCCTGGAAGACGATCTGATCACTGGAAACAATCAGGGTGCCTGCGCACCAGGATTGCAGCATTCCCATGCCATGGTCATGCACCACGCGGTATGCCGTTCCTGGTATGTTCGCGAGCGTCTGACCATTGTTACGAGATTTGCCTCCACCTCCCGATCCCGCGCTTGCCGACCCTCCAGAGCCTCGCTCGTTCCAGGGGCGAATGCCGCTCTTTTCCAGAAAATCAGTTGCAAGCTGCGGCAGTTCGGGGGTCGGAACGCGATCCGTGTCCCATTCCTTTTGCACATCGACAAAGTAGAATCGGCCGTCCTGCAGGTAGTCGTTAAATTCTTTTTGGCCAAGCTGCACAACTTGTTCGAAACCGGCGCGCTGGTTTCCACCACCTAGGCCTGTGTTTTCGACGGGAAGGTATTGACCGTTCGGAAGACGAATGACCGCAAAAGTGTGTCCTGGGACCACCATCAGGCTGGCATGCAATCCGACACTTTCGGCCAAAGCGGCGTAAGTGATCGCAAGGTCGATGCAAGTGCCTGTCTTATCGCGAAACACATCGCGCGGATACTTGATGTCTTGAACGCTGGAACTATCAGCGGCTAAGAAAGATCCGGAAGGCGTGGTATAGACGACGTCGTTATACAGCTCTGTCTCGTACGCGGCTTGCAGCCACTTAACGGCATCCTCCGCCCGCGACGCTGGAGCGGTCATGCCGGACCTGTGACTGGCATAGCCAGCGAACTGACGAACCGGGTCATCCATTTTTGTGACGAACGCAGCGAGTAAGGGGGCGTTATTGAAATAGTCCTTCCAGTTATCGGTGCGATCCTCATCGTCCAAGTTGGAAAATTCGAATTGGTTGACGCCCAGGATCGAAAGCCGTTCGCTTAGTTCGCCCGAATACGGTTTGCCAGCGGAGTCGGCATACTCGTAATTTACTTTCAGCTCGACTGGTGTTTCAGTCTTTAACTCGGCGACCTTGTTTCGGATTAAAGGGTAGTAGCGGTCGACAACCACGCCGCCCGGCGCGACCCACGAATAGGCATCTGGCACGCTGGTGTCCGTGTAATCGCCCAGACGATAAGTAATTCTGAGGTTGTAAATCGGCGCCTTGCCTATGTTCTTGAAGGTCGTTTTGGCTACCCAGTATGCGCCATCTCCCGCTTCCGTCTCGCCATAGACTTTGTACACGGCAGCCATCAAACGCTTCTTATGGCGAATGCTGACATCCACTTTGGGCTGCGCAGCAGTGGGCAGCGCCTTGGGAACAGCCAGAGAATAGGTGAGCAGATGGTCGCTGCCGAGCTGGGCGCCTTGAGCCCCCGCGGGGAGGATATAGGTGTTAATCAAAGTGAGCCTAACGCCGTTTTTCGGATCCGTCTGGGCCACTGTGAAAACGCGGTTGCCATCCTGGTTGGAGATTTGTTCGCTCGGGTCGGCCTGAATCTGCCATCGGTTCTTACGCGCCACTGCTGCTCCAGAGACCTCCGCATCCACGGTGATGGTGCGTTGTCCATCGTCCGGAGTGATCTTCAAGGTGCTTCGATTGATTTCATTGCCGGACCGCTCCGGTCCCAGATCGCGGAACAGCACGTAGAGATTCGGATAGATTCGCTTGACGCGGTCGTATCCCCTGGCTGGAGTGAAGCTCATCACCCACTGTACGTGGGCGTTGCCGCGCGCATCCACATTTTCCATGCCTTTGATGTTTATGGTGATTTCTTCGTTTTGCTGCGCAACGCAGGGCCTGCCCAGCAGTACGACCAGGGACACTAGGACAAAAGAAAAGACCGCGCGAGGGAAGGTATTTCGGGACATATCATTACTCCTTCTTGATCCCCAACTTCAACAGCTATGTTTCCCTGAATTGATGGTGATGCCAGGCAAGGATACGTTTCTAACGGTCATAAGAAATATTGCAACGTTTGACGGTCCGGGCGCACAAGTTATAAAGGACCAAATCCGAGATCGGCAGTAACAAGCCTTTCGGTCATGGAGGCACCCATGTCAGTCTCCGAGTTTGATCAGATCGCTGCGGAGGTTGGCCGAGATGTGGTGGCGCGGGCAGCTCCCCAAGAGTTGCCGCTCTATCGCTCCATGAGCATTGCCTACTTGCAATCGCCTTCCGCTATCCCTTCTAAGTCCGTAAGCAAAGACGAAATGCTGGGATTCGGAGTCGCCGAGGCGATCACCTACTTAACTCCGGTCGCCCTCCCCGTGCTTTCAGCGGTTCTGAAGTTTCTTGCCGACGAGTTGAAGTCGTACATCCGTGACCAGCACTTGGTTGGCGATGCCCTAAAAAGACTCTTCAACAGAAATGGGCCTCCGGCCCCCGGAGGAGCGCCGAATGTGGCGCTGTCGCGTGAGCAATTGGAGAAAATCCGAAAGCTCGCTTTTGAGAATGCGTGTGCGCTCAAACTAAAGAGCGATCAAGCTTCCTTGCTGGCCGACTCCATTGTCGGAACCTTGGTCGCGTCGGCTTAGAGGAGGGCACTTGTCGCCCCTTGGAACGAGCGAAGCAAAGAGCATTCGCTTGAACCCTTTGTGCCTGCCTTCCGACACGGGCTGCCGTTTTGTCCTGCTGATCGTGCTGGTATTGGGTTCCAGTCTGTTTATTTACAACGGCTTAGCTCTCCACAAGCTGAGCGTCCCAGCGTATCAACGATGTATGGCGCTCGGACCGTCAGCGTCAGAGCTTTCCAATGTGCCGGGAATAACGGAGCTCCGAGATCCATCCGCGCTTGTCGCAAAGTCCCAAGCTTTTTCAAATTGCGTCAGAAGAGTGCAATTAAACAGCGCGATCTGGATGCTCGCTGGCCTCGCCGGAGTGTTGACGGCCACGCTCTCCCTGATGTGGTTCATACCAGCCTGGAAGAAACGGCGCGGACGGCTTGTTTCCTTATCGAAGGAGGATGCCCCGGCGGTCCTGGCGTGCCTGGAAACTATGTCGAAAGAGGCCGGATTGCCTCGTCTTCCGCGGTTCCTGTGGAATCCCTTTAACAGCGCGAGTACGGGCTTGGCTTTTGGAAGCCCGGGAGAACCTTGTGTGGCGCTAAGCGGCGGGCTGGTTACACAGTACTACACGGATCCCGCTGCGTTTCGCGCCGTCGTTTTTCATGAGCTGGCGCATATCCGCAACGGAGACGTGAGCAAGACCTACTTTGCAGTGGCCACGTGGTACGCATTTCTGGCGGTCGCGCTGGCGCCGTTCTTTGCCGCCATGTCCTGGGATTTTGTGTCGGTGCAGCTCTGGAGGGTGCTGGCGTTGACTCTGCTCGTCTACTGGAGCCGCACGGCGGTGCTTCGCGTTCGTGAAATGTACGCGGATGTGCGTGCTTCGGTTTGGGACACGCCCCGCGGAGCGCTCCGTCGTGTGATCCATGCCCTGCCCAGGCCGAAAGAAGGCGCTTGGCGCAAATGTTTGCGCGTTCACCCTACCGCGGAAGAACGCTCTTCGGCTCTGGAAGATGGCGCAGGACTGTTTCGCATTAGCTTCTGGGAAACGCTGCTTGCAGGGCTGGCCGCAGGAATCGCCCTGCCTAATTTCTCGCTTCTACTGCAAATTCTTGTACCCGGGGCGATGCTCGTGGGCCTCCTGGCTTCCTTGACCTTCGCGGCGTTGTTGGCTGGCATCGTGGGAACGCGAATCTGGCGTGCAACTTTGGCGGACCTCGCCGCGATTGGCCCAGCCCCAAAGGCGGCCCGACTGGGGCTTGCTCTTGCGTTGGGATTGCTGCTTGGCTATGAGTTCTCGCTTTACTCGGCGTTTGACTCCGGGCTCACTACTGGCATGAGAAACCCGGCGATCTTCTGGAATTGCGTGCTGTTCGTCATGTTGCTTGCCGGGTCGGTTCTTTTCATGCGCTGGGAAACGATCAGCGCCTCCACTTGGTTACAGGCCAGCCTGACGCCGCAATCCTTGCGCGGGAGCTTCCTTGGGGCGCAGATTGTGGGCACTGCATTTTTGACTCTGGTCCTCGGATCTTTGTTTGTCTTTTGGCAAGTTGGCGATACTTATCTCGGTAGCGGATTGCCCGGATTCTCTTCCCTAGTCGTTTTCGGTCTTCTGGTAGCCTTGAATCAGCCGGCATTCACGTTGGTCCTCTTCGCATTGTGGGCTTTTCCCTTGGCTACTTGTTTACGCCGCGCGCCGGCAGATGCGAATGTTTCGCGTTTTCTTTTCCTTGAGGGTGAAACTCCAACGTCAGCGGTGCTCGGATCGGGCAGTGGCGTCCCGTTGCAGCCGAAGGTGGCGCTGCGCATTGGGTTGACGGGTGGGGTCGTGTTTTGCATCTTGCATGTCATGATCCGTCTTGTTTTGCACTACTCTTCTCCTCCCGGAGGCCAATCTGATCAATCAAAGATGCTTCTGTACTATAGCCAAGTGTTGCTCGCCGCATTGATTCAAGCGATTCTGGCTGCGGTTACTGCCGGGCGTGTCCGCCGCTTGCCTCTACTGCACGGTTTGTTGGCGGCGTTCGTCGGGGGATGCACTATGACCGGAGCCTTCTTCGCGGTGAACGTGGCGTTGGGAGGCGGCGTTGCACTCAAGTTTGCTTCCGACACTTTTCAAACAATGGTTAATTCGGGTGCGCTAGCTGCGATTCCCCTGGCCTCGCTTGTTTTTGCTTTTCGAAGGCGAATTCCTCACGAGAGGGCTTTTGACCGTCCCCACGAAGCCGCTGCGTAGTCAGATTCAAGCGCGATAACAAGGGAGACTTCAGTGATCGTGGGACCTGCCGGCCATTTCGTGGGTGGGAGGCGTTTTGCGGCGGAGCGCGGACATCCTGGCACTGTCGGTTGGAACGAAATAGCCCACGGCAATGCCCATGGCGCCATCGCGCAGCAACTTGCCAGTAGGATTATCGTAGGTCGCGGAAGTTTTCAGGACGTCACCGGCTGAAAATTTGAACCCGCCTTCCTGAACAAACAATTTCACGGGGATGGACTCAAGCAGGCCATTCTCATCCACTTTCGCGTCGAGCGTGGCCACCGTTTCTTTGCGCGTAACGTCCTGCAGAACGATTTGCCTCCCGTAGTCGTGGAGATGCCCGCCAACGCCGAGCAGCACGCCGTCGTATTTCACGGTCACCGATCCGGATTTCTCGCTCTTTCCTGCGGGCACGTCGTAACCGGAACTCCCGCAGGACTTTACATCCATCCACGCAGGATACAAATTCTTTCTCGAGGCAGCGCTTTCCGCTGCGTCCTGATACGGAATCACAACTTGCAGATAAACGTTTTCGTAGGAAGTGGCGGTCGGGTTGTAGACCATCGTTTCGATGCGGATCTTGTCGTCCTTCTGCACGTGATAGCCGTAGCCGGGGATTTCGGTCCAGTCGGTCATTTCGCTGCCCGCGCCGAAAATGTGCTCTTCCTTATTCGGGCAAAGAAAGTCCGAGCGACTCTCGTTCCAGAATGCGGTGTGATGCAGAAGTGCTCCGGGAACGGCGTTGCCTGACGCATCCACAAGTTTGGGGTGATAAGCCAAAAGCCAGCCATCGAACGGGATTTGCCAGACCTGATCGGGTGGCTGCGGCATTTTCATGTGGCCGGTGTTGGCAGGAAGATTCATCGGGCCGACGCGAAGTGTAGCGGTATGCGCAGCGGCGTCCAATTTCACATCAAGCGTTACGCCTTTGGCCACCGCGTGGTGCATGTCCTGCATGAAACCACCGTTGTGGTGCTGCATGTCCATCGGTGGGGCGGGCTTTTCCTGAGCGCTGGCAATGCCCGTGGCTAACGAACTCATCGCCAGGAGCAGGAACAAGAATTTCCAACTTCTCATCAGGCTACTCCAAACCGTGCGTCAACCTCGGCCAACGCATCTGCAGTTCCCATAATAGCTAAGATGCATGCTTTTGCGCCTTGGAGACACTCCAAGCCCGGCAAAGTGGGATTTTCCCGAAGAAAAGCCGCCATCTTGAGGTCCGTTGGGCTCCGCGAAACTGCGAAACGCAAGCCGCAGGCTACTTTGCGGGACAAAGTTAAAGTAAGACTTGAAGTTTGCCAGTAATGCACTGAGTGGGAAACGACTTGGCGCGAAAATCCGGCCCACCTTTCGCCGAAGGTCCCGAGATCCCCGTCAGTGAACCGCGCCGATGAAGACGCCAAATGGAGCGACTTCTAGATTCGCAAGTGGCACGGCGTCTTTGTCGATTTGGGGCGAAGTGAGAAGAGGCTTTGCTGAACCACCCTTGAATCCAAGCGGAGTGAGATTCAGTTTCACGGTGCGTTTTTCGGCGCTCATGTTCAGCACGACCACGACGGATTCGCCGCTGCCAAGATTCTTGCGCAAAAAGGCGAGCACATAGGGATCACCGCGATTCAACGGCGCGTAGCTTCCATAGCGCATGTCCTGCAAGGCAGGCCCGCTCTCTCGGAGAGCGAGCAGGCGCTTGTAAAACGAGAAAATTGAATGCGGATCCTTTGATTCGACACTGACGTTGTACTCCGCAGCGCTCGGTGGGATCGGAAGCCAAGTATGGTCCGCCGTACTGAACCCGGCGCCTTTCGTGGTGTCCCATTGCATGGGGGTGCGCTCGCCGTCGCGACCTTTTTCTTCCGGCCAGCCGATTTTTCCAATGGGATCCTGGACGTCTTCTTTTCGCGTGGGTACCGTGGTCCTCATGCCGATCTCTTCGCCGTAATACAGGAGTGGAGTCGCGCGCGGTGTGAGAAGCAAAGCGGCCATCAGCTTCGCAATCTGATCGTTGTGGACGCCATCGCCGTAGCGGTCCCACGTGCGGGCTTGGTCATGGTTGCTGAAAAAATAGTGAGGCTGCCCGTGGACGGGATTGTTCTCGACTTCGTCCAGGAGTTTGCGAAATTCCGGCGCCGAAAGTTTGTTCACGTCGGCTATCTGAAAGTCCATAGGCAACTGGACTTCATCCTTTTTCGGTCCATACATTTTGCTGAGCTCTTTGATGTTTGGCTCGTCCGCTTCGCTGATCAAAACCGGATTCCCGGGATACGCATCCACGACCTTGCGCATTTCGCGCAGCACTTCGTGGATTTCTGGCAGATTGTCGGTGTACTGGTGCTGAATGTTCGGGTCGCCATAGGCGTTTTTGCCGGGAAGGATCGGATCGTCGTGCAGATTCGGGTCTTCGAACAGCCGCGAAACAGCGTCGAGGCGGAAGCCGGCGACCCCGCGGTCCAGCCAGAAGCGCATGGCGTCGTACATAGCCTTGCGCACTTCAGGATTGCGCCAATTTAAGTCCGGCTGCTCGACGTAAAAATGATGGTAGTAATACTGACCGGTGGTGGGATCGAATTGCCAGGCAGAATGGCCGAACCACGACTGCCAGTTGTTCGGAGGCTGCCCGGTGCCTTTGCCGTCGCGCCAGATGTACCAGTCGCGCTTGGGATTCGTGCGCGACGAGCGCGACTCCTTGAACCAGGGGCTCTGATCCGAAGTGTGATTCGGAACGAAATCCATAATCACGCGGATGTTTCGCTTCTTTGCTTCGGCCATCATGCGGTCGAAATCCGCCAGCGTGCCATAAAGAGGATCGAGCGCGGTGTAATCCGCGACGTCGTAGCCGAAATCCACGAGCGGCGAAGGATACATCGGCGTAATCCAGATCGCGCCGATGCCCAGGCCGTGCAAATAGTCCAAACGGGAGGTGATGCCATTGATGTCGCCGACGCCGTCGCCATTCGAGTCCTGGAAGCTGCGCGGGTAGATTTCGTAAAACACCGCGTGCTTCCACCACCGATCCTGTGCCGCCAGAGCGGTTTGGCCAGCGTGTTTGTGCGTGGCCTTCGGAGGGGAAGCCTGCTGCGCCCTGGCCGGAATCGCCGAAACGCAGAGTCCGAGTGTGAGGGTGAGTAATGAAGATTTAGCTAGCTTGAGCACGGCTCCTCTCCTGAAATGTTCTTTGGTTCAAAGGTTCCCGCTACGGCTTTATATCTCCCGGGACAACTTGAAGAAGAACGGGTCTGGCTTCGGCAAGAAGCCTCAGCCTAAGAAAGACCCGCCACTACGGTTTTGCTTCTGCCCGGCTCTGCAATTGTTCCGACAACTTGAGTTCGCGCTCGGCGTCGTCGTTCCGGCCCAGTTCGCGGTACGCCAAGCCAAGCAAATGATGTGGAATCGAATTGTTCGGATCCATGGTGATGGCGCGCTGCAAAGCGCGCACCGCCAACGCGGACTCTCCTTTTTTCTCCAGCACTTTTCCCATCAGGATGTACGGCCCGGTGGACGTGGCGTCGAGCCAGATCGAGCGCTGCAAAAGCTTTTCGGCTTCCTCATATTTTTGCGCGCGAGAGTAAGCATCGGCCAGCTTGTAATACGCCGCGGCATCGCCCGGATTCAGCTCCAACTCCTTCTGAAACTGTTCGGTGGCTTCCGGAAGGCGCGACTTGTATAGATAAATTTCGCCCAGCAGCGAGTGGGCCAGGGGAAGTTTGGGATCCAGCTCGACGGCCTTCTTCGCATACTCCTCGGCAGGCACGTCGAAGTCGAACCGCAGCATCATGCGCGCGGTGAACAGATAGCTGGCGGGTGAATCGGGCGGAACGGCGAACATTTTCGCGAACGCTTTTCGCGCGTTGGAAAAATCCTTGGTTTGTATGTAGCAAATGCCAAGAATGTACGAGGCATCGACGTTGGCGCTGGGATACCAGGTCTGCACTTTCTCGAGCGGCGCAATGGCGTCTGCGGGCCGGCCAGAAAGGTAGTAGGACAAACCCATCAACTGAATGGCCTCACTGTCGTCGGGATTCTCTTCGAGAGCTTTCTTGAAGCTCGCAACGGCTTTCGGGTAGTCGCTCTTTTTGTAATAAACCACTCCAAACTCATGCGCGAGTCCCTTCGTATCGGGCTGCTTCGCGGCCAGCGATTCCAGTTGCGCAAGCGCATCGTCAAATTTCCCCTGCTGCGCCAGCCGGCGCGCCTCAGCGACCTCCGATTGTTGCGAGACCGGTTGTTTCGGTTGAGGAGCGTTGATTTGTTGGGAAGACTGCGGCTCAACCTGCCGCTGCCCCCCGAAAAAGGCAATTGGAGAAAGCACGGCGGTTATAGCGAGCATCGGCAGGAGCAGCCAGCTTGTCCTAATCGCACCTTTCATTCTGACACCAGAATATCGAAAACTCACCCGACTCGTATAAGAGCTCGCAGGAACAAAAACGGGGAGCCGGTGAGGGCTCCCCGTCGGGGTGGTGGGGCATCCGTACTTCCCGCTAGAAAGAGAATCGCAGCCCAAAGGTCAGGAGCCGCATCGACGTGTTGTTTTCAATGTTGGTGATTCGTCCTGCGTCAGTGCCAGTGCAATCGATGCAGGCATTGCCCTGGGTATAGTTAAAGCCCATGACCGGGTGGTTGAAGATGTTGTTGGCATCCATCCGGAACTCCGCTTTGTACCGCTCAGTGATCCGGAAGTTCTTCGCCAGCGAAAGGTTGGACGTAAACAGGTGCGGGCCCCGGAAGGAGTCCATGCCGATGTTGCCGAGTGTGCCGGCCGCGGGGCGAGAAAACACGCCGCCTGTCGCACCGTTGGTTGTCAATTCCGGTACCGGGGTGAACCACGTCAGGAATCCGTTGGAATCTCTCTTGACTCCAAGGGAGAAAGAGCCGGATGCGCGATTGGGACGGCACACGCCAACGTCCTCATCCGAGCCGCAGTCTTTGTAGCTTGGCGTCCAGGGGAGACCGCCGGCCCACTGGGTGATGCTGGTCAGGCGCCATCCGCCGACGACGTAATCCATCAACGTATTGGCATCGCTCATGTACTTTTTGCCTTTGCCGAAAGGAAGTTCATAGATGATATTGCTTACCCAGGCGTGATTGCGATTCACATTCATCGGGCCATAAGCGATCCTGGGATCGATAGCAAAGTAGTTGCTGTCGTAGAACCTCGCCATGGACCAGGTGTAGTGAGAAACGAACTGAAGTCCCTGCGAGAAGCGCTTCTCGGCTTTGACCTGCAACGCATTGTACTTGCTGCTTGCATCCATGCCGAAGTAGTTGTTCATGTCGGATGAGCAGCACATCAGCGTTGTGCCAGTCGCCGGATCGATGAGTCCCGGATAAGTGAATCTGTTGAAGAATGGACGGCTGTTGTCCCGATTCGCGCCGCCATAACCGACCATACTTCTCGGATTGAGGTTATAAGCAGGTCCATCGCCCGCAAATCCATGAGTCCCCTTGTTTCCCACATACGAGGCTTCAATGGTTATAGTGGATGTCAGCTGGTGCTCAACCGTGGCGTTCCACATATCTATGGCGGCGACCCGCTGCTTGGTCGGACGAATTCGCGGATCCACGCTGTTATCAAATCCCCGCAACGGAATGGTGCCATCGGCCAGAGGCGTCGGATAGACGACCGCCGGAGGCGCATTGGTCAGACCCAGCGCGGTCAACGCCGGCTGATTGGTGGTATTCAACGTGTACAGAGGGAAGTTATCGTTGATGGCGGCAGGATTTAGGTCGTGCGCGTGTAGGTCTTGGTGGACGAGAACCGGGAGATTCTGTGTCACGGCGTGGCCGAAGTTTGAGCCGAATACGCCGATATCAAAGCTGCGTCCGTAACCGATGCGCAAGACGGTCTTAGGTTTTAGTTGATACGCGATACCGACGCGTGGCCCGAATGCGCCAAGGTAATTCTCAATGTTGCCGTTTAGTCCATAGGGACCGAAGCCAGCCACGCGGAGCACGCCCTGGGTGACATTAGCAAACCCTCCGTTACCCTTGGCATTCACCGACTCGGGAAAGTAGTCCTCCCACCGCATGCCATAGGTAAAGGTCAATTTGCTGCTCATGCGGAATTGGTCCTGGGCGTAAAGGAAAAAGCGCTTCTGGTCCTCAGTCGCATTCTGGCTGACGCTGGCAAACCGCTCGAAGTGAGTCACATCACCCAGCAAAAACGTGGCGATATCCAAGCCGCCGGTCTGGTTATATTGCAGTTTCACAGGGTCGAAGACCCGATTGGCAGTCCCGTTGTGGTTGAAGGAGAGTTGCCCGGCTCGATTCGCGTCGCTCGGGAAGCGGAAGTTATGCGCGAAGCGGAGGTCCACGCCAAACTTCATCGCGTGATTACCACTGATCTTGGTCCAGTTGTTGACGAACTGATATTGGTGCTCGTTTTCGATCAACGGGCAGTTGCATCGTGATGGATCCAAGCCATCGCCGAAATCGGTCAGCGTTCCATCGTTAAGCACGAAAACCGGTAGGCCATAGGTTGACGGGACCCCAGAGATGTTCAATCCGTTTAGCCCGAGCGCCGTTGCGGCTTGATCGTTGGCGTCCGGCTTGACCGAATGCGGATTGTACTTGAACCAGCCAAACCGAAAGTCCGTCAAAAGAGTAGTGCTGATGGCCTTATCGAATCCAGCTGCCAGGCTATGGTTATGGATGTTGGAGTTGCCGCTTAAACCGCCGATCCCTCCTCCTTGGCCGCCCAGCTTGGTGCCCAAGGCCGGCGATCCTGTCAGGCTATAGTAGGCCCGTGTGTAGCGGCCGAAGATGTGCAAATTTCCGGGGGCTTGATAATCGCCGCGTCCGTCAAAGGAATTTCCGTGGAATGGACCTGAACCCGAAACCAAAAAGTTGTTCCTCTGGTCGGTGGTTGTCGGTTGTGGAAAGAGTTTCAGGATACCAACCGCCACCGGCGAAAGAGCGCTTACAGGAATCATGTTGTTCGCAAAGGGTGCCCGGCATGTGCCGTCAAGATGGGGTGTCGAAGTGGCCGCCTGGCAGGCTGGGTCGGCAAGATTCTGTTGGTAACTGTTCGGATCATAAATCTTGCCACTGCCGCCGATCAATGTGTTGTACACGCTTAGATCGCACATGCCGCTTGATGCAGTGCAAGTGCTGAGAACCGTGGACATGGGAGTGGTAACGTGATTGGTATAGCCATTTGCCTGTCTGGTTCCCTGGTAATCGCCAAAGTAAAACAATTTGTTCTTAATGACCGCCCCGCCGACCGAACCGCCGAACTGATTCCATTTTGAACTGGGCAGCGTGCGGCTCGCGTCGAACGGGTTGCGTGCCTGCGTGGCATCGGAGTTGCGGAACCAAAAGGCGCTGCCGTGGATGTCATTTGTGCCAGACTTGGTCGACGCCACCATCAGGCCTGCAATGGACTTACCGAATTCGGCGTCGTAGTCGGAGACCGTAATCTTAGCTTCCTCTACGGAGTCTAAGTTGGGGTTGATCACGATAATGCCCAGGATTGGATCTTGGTTGTCGGTGCCGTCCAATTCATAGCCAGTGCCGCTGAAGTGCTGGCCCTGCACAAAAGTTTGCTGGGAGCCTTGCGGGTTTTCTGTGGCAGCATGGCTCCAGCCGATTTGCTGGGTACCCGGAGCTGAGAGCAACAGGGACTGGAAGTTGCGGTTTACTAAAGGCAACTTCTCGACGTAATCGGAGTTGAAATCCAGTGCCACGTCGGCCCGGTCCGTCTTCAACTGAGGGACCTCACCCGTCACCTCCACGGATTGAGTGACGGAGCCAACCTGCAGCTGCGCATCCACACGGGCCGTGGCATCAACTTGAACGATAACGGTCGGTACGTCGTAAGCCTTAAAGCCTGAAGCCTCGATGTGCACCTTATACGTATCGGGAATCAGGTGGATCACCGAGTAGTTGCCGGCGTCATTCGAGGTCGTCTCTTGGCTCGTATTCTTAGTGGTTGAAGTCACCGTGACCTTGGCTCCAGCCACGGCATTTCCCTGCGGATCGGTGACTGTCCCATCGATGCTTCCGTACACGGCCTGACCCGAGGCCGTCCTGGCGCAGAGCAAAAACGCCACGCCTAAAAGTAAACCCAAAATAGCTTGCCTTCTCATTCCACCCCTCCTGAACACTCGCATTCTCCTGGGATTTTCTCGACTGACTGAATGCAATGGCCTGCCGTTGATTGACTGCATGGACCGGTTGACGAAAAAATGACCGACCGCCTCGGTGCGACTGGCACACCAAGAGTTTCAAAATAAAAATAGTGTAAACGGCAACCTGTCGAACCGGTGCGTTCGCAGTGAATCGCCCCCAAACTCCTCGACACTGCCAACAAACATCCGCCTGCATTACCACCGGGAGAGCATTCTCGACGAATGAGAAAACACTTTCCCGTGCACCCAAGACTGGGCCGACGAACAATTGCGATGGCTTCTATCAGTTTTTTGCGTAACGGGTATAGTCTCTAAAGGTCTGATACGGTTACGCGAGGCAAGTCGCGGCCTTTCAACACGCTACGACCGCTGTTACTTATGTAGTGTTACAATGTCCTGGCTCAGGGTGGTGCAGGAAGTTGACGGACAGGGCTCATTACCGGGGACAGATCGAAAAGCTTCTCGGCAGCCATGCCTTGCACGGCTCGGAATCTTTGTGCAAGTTGCTGCGCTACCTGGCTGACCACGCCTTGGACCATCCCGGGGCCGCTCCGAAGGAATATCAAATTGCGACAGAGGTCTTTGGGAGGCCGAGTAATTTTGACCCGCACCTGGATTCTACGGTTCGCGTTCAAGCCGGGCGTCTGCGCGGCAAGTTAGCCGAATACTACGCAACCGAAGGGGCCGAGGACTCGGTTCTGGTCGATTTCCCTCGCGGAACCTACGCTCTTACCTTCCACGAACGCCCCGCCGGTGGGGGGCGAAACCACGGAAGCGCGCTCCATGAAGCGCCAGGACGGACTTCCCGGACATGGTTGGTCGCAGTCATCCTGCTAAGCGCTTTGCTCGCGTCGGTCGTCGCCGTTGCCACGGACCGCTTCCTCAACCGCCGCACGGCCGAAGCGCGGCTCGATACCGAAAGCACGGATGTGCCGACCGTGCTGCGCGTTTTCTGGAAAGGCTTTCTCACCTTGCCTCAAGAGCCTTGGGTTATTTTTAGCAACGCGGCTTTTGTGGGGCGTCCGGACAGCGGGATGCGTTACTACAAGTCTGCCCGCGATGGGCAAGCGCACATTCTTGATCATTACACCGGAGTTGGAGAGGTTCTGGCGGTGCACGCGCTGGACAATGTTTTCGTCAGATTGCATCAGCCCATTCGAGTAAAGCGCGGAAGCTTGTTCTCCCTGGATGATGCGAAAAACAATGATCTGATTTTTATTGGCTCGCCTTCTGAAAACCTTACCCTCCTTGAGATTCCCAGCACCAAGGAATTTGTGTTTCGACAGATTGCCTCCGGCCCGCGTGCCGGCAACGTAGAAATCGTCAATGTTCACCCGGGGGCGGACGAGCCCAAATCTTTTCTGGCCACGCCTTCCGATGAGACACTCGCGGACGACTATTCTGTTGTTGCGCTGGTCAAAGGACTGAATCCTTCGCGCTCAGAACTGATTCTTGCAGGCACAACGACGATCGGGACGCAGGCGGCCGTCGAATACGTCTGCCAGCCAGACTACCTCCAGCAACTGCTGCTCCGGTTATCCGTTTCTAATGCCGGCGAATTGAAGCCTTTCGAAGCGGTAATTCACGTGAAAGTGACGCGTGGCGTACCGGTGGGATCGGAGCTTGTCGCGCTGCGCAAGGAGCCTGCTTAAGATTTTGTTTGAATGGGAACCTCGTTCAAGGCCTTGGTGGCTGCAACCTTGGATCGAGTTCGGCGGCCGCTTTGAATTCCTTCTTCGCTCCTTCCTGGTCGCCGTTTCTTTGTAAGGCCAAGCCAAGCTCGTAGTGAGCGGGAGCGTATCCCGGCACCGATTCGATGGCTGTTCTAAATTGCGAAATTGCGCCATCAATGTCGCCGGCGTTTAACAAACGCTTACCCGAATTCGTGGCAAACAGCGCCGCTTGCTCGTTGGTCTTGCGCTTTGCGATTTCCGCGCCTTCTCGGCCTTCCACCGCCGCGCCTTCCTTGTCTCCGAGTTGCCGCAGCACCGTCGCCAGCGTGGTGTGCGCGCCAGCGAACTCGGGCTGCAAGCGAATCGCTTCACGCAGAGCTTTTGCCGCCCCCGGCAAATCACTCTTTTGCTTCAAAACGCTGCCCAGTGTGTAGTACGCCTCCGCATAATCCGGCTTGGCGTGAATTGCGGCCGTCAGCTCTTCGGCGGCCGCCGCAAAGTCGCCCTGCTGCCACAAAGTTACGCCAAGCGTGTAGTGCGCGTCGGCTTGCTGCGGATCCAACTCCGTAGCCTTGCGGAACTCTGCGACGGCCTCGGGCAGTTTGTCTTTTAATTTAAGCGCCAACCCCAGGTCATAGTGCAGCGTGGCGTCCTGCGGGGATAATTTCAGCGCCTGCTCAAAATTGGCCATCGCGGAATCAAAGTCCGCCAATTGCAGATACGCGGCCCCCAGATTTCCGATGTACCCGGTATCTTCCGGACGCAACCGGATTGCGGCCCGAAATTCGGTGATGGCCCCTTTGGCGTCCCCCGATTGAAGGCACGATAGGCCCAAGTTATTGTGAATATCCGGATTGTCCGGCTGCAACTTCAACGCCTGGCGAAAAGCCGCTGCCGCTTGCTCCGCTTCGCCTTGGCGTTGCAGCAGCAAGCCCAGACTGTTTTGCGCGTCAGGATAATTCGGATTCAGTTTCACGCAGGCTTGCAATTGGTCGACTGCCGCAGCCTCTTTGTCTTGTGACTTCAGAGCCTGCCCATAGTAATAGCGGGCGCCCGGATCGTAGGGGTCCAGTTGGGCCGCCGCCTGGAGATGTTCGGTTGCTTGCGTTATCCGTCTTTCCTGATATTGCAAAACGCCGAGATGGAAATGAGCCTTTGCGAAATCGGGCTGCAGTCGAAGCGCTTCGGCGAATTCTGATTCCGCATTTTGATGATCTGATTTTTGTGCGAGCACGGTTCCGAGATCGTCGTGCAATTCGGCGCGCCGTGGCTCCAGTTCGATCCCGCGCCGGAATTCGGCGATGGCGCCATCGAAATCCTTGGAAAAATCAAGCACGCGCCCGAGCGTGCGGTGCGTTTCCGAATCGCTGGGAGCCAATTGCTTGGCTTGCTGCGCCTCGCGGAGCGCCCCAGCCAAATCTCCTTTGCGGATGAGCGCGTTCGCAAGGTTCCCATGCGCCTGCGCAAAATCAGGTTTGAGTCTCAGGGCACTTTGAAATTGTTTGATTGCGGAATCGACGTCGTCTCTCGCGAGCAAGACCCAGCCCAGCGAATTGTGTCCTTCGGGGCTTTGCGGCGCGAGACGAACGACCTTTTCAAACGCGGCATGAGCCGAATCCAAGTCGCCTTTTTGCAGCGCGGCCATGCCTTGCTGGTAAATCGTAATTGCTTTGGATGCCGATTCCGCAGTGGAAGCGGAGTTGGCCGCTTGTCCTTTGCCGGTGCTCACCGCAACGAACGTACACCAAAGAAGAAGCAGCCAGCATTGAACCAAACGCTCGTGTCGGCAAACCAAAGCCGCTTTGAATTGAATGGTACCCATGGTTACAGAAACAAAATCCTAGCATGATTGCCGAACGCCGTTCTGCCGCACCCGGCGGCTGCGAATTTGTGCTGGGTTGACCCTTGCCGGCCGCCAACTTACTATTCTTAAGGCTTGATGACTCACCATTTCTCTCCTCTCCGGTCGCTTCTTTTCTTGGGCGTTTGCGCCTGTCTGTCGATGCAACTCGGCCGATCAGCACAACAGGGTTCGGCACAAACGCAGGGCAAGATCCCCGCGCCCATTGTTCACTTCACGGACATCGCCGCAAAGGTGGGACTTACCACGCCGGTTGTTTTCGGGGGAGAAACCACAAAAAAATACATCATCGAAACCACCGGCACCGGAGTTGCGATTTTCGATTACGACAACGATGGCTGGCCCGACATTTTCATCGTGAACGGCACGAAGCTGGAAGGTTTTGCCCGGGACAAGGAGCCCACGAGCCACCTCTATCACAACAATCACGACGGGACCTTTACCGACGTAACCGAAAAGTCAGGATTGACACACACCGGGTGGGGCCAGGGAGTCTGCGTCGGCGACTACGACAACGACGGATTCGAGGATCTCTACGTCACGTACTACGGAAAAAATGTCCTGTACCACAACAATGGAAACGGCACGTTCAGCGACGTCAGCGAAAAAGCTGGAGTCGCGGGAAATAAGGCCTGGAGTACGGGGTGCGCCTTTGTGGATTACGACCGCGACGGCAAGCTCGATTTAATGGTCGCAAACTACGTCGACTACGACTCCGCCACGGCCTTCGCGCCGGGTGAGAAGGCATCCTGCATGTGGAAAGGCGTGCCGGTGATGTGCGGGCCGCGCGGGTTGCCCTGGTCGAAGAACATTCTGTATCGCAATCTTGGCAACGGCGCGTTCGAGGACGTAACGAAAAAAGCGAAAATCGACCAGACCAACGGGCACTATGCCTTCAGCGTTTCCACCCTCGATTACGATGACGACGGCTGGCCGGACATTTTTGTCGCGTGCGACAGC
>Ga0126378_10000591_pt1 | contig 26343 bp, 24 predicted proteins | sample PanSoiMetPlot_23_FD_92587 | JGI IMG/M metagenome (GOLD analysis project Ga0126378, IMG submission 92587) | Tropical forest soil microbial communities from Panama - MetaG Plot_23 | ecosystem: Environmental > Terrestrial > Soil > Tropical forest > Bulk soil | place: Panama | collected 2016-02-17
ACTTCCTTCCACTCTTCCGCTTAGGTACGGTCGGAACTGACGGGCGGTGCCTAGCCGCCCGCCGGGAAGGCCCTTGAGATCCTCGAGCTTCGCGTCCTGGTGCGCAGGCGAGATGAGCGAAGGTCCGGGTCCCCGGCGCTTCGCTGGCCGGACCCGGTCCCGCCGACACATCTGTGTCCAGCCATGGCGCTAGGGGCGTCCAGGGGGAGAGCGAGTGGCCACTTCTTCAGCACGTCGATCACCGTCCGCCTCGCGGGAAGCTGGCGACACAGCTCCCGCACATCCAAACTCCGCGAAACCCAGTCCTGAGCAGGCGAGTCCCGCGCGGGCAGGTCAGGCAGGGCGCGCCAAAACGGCCGCCCGGGCACCGTCGCAGGCGAGTTCCGCAGCCGTCAGCCAGCCTCGGCGTACCTATGTCCTGGACACCAGCGTCCTGCTGGCCGATCCGGCAGCAATCGGCAGATTCGCCGAGCACCGGGTCGTGCTTCCTATCGTTGTCATCACCGAGCTCGAGGCCAAACGGCATCATCCAGAGCTCGGTTTTTTCGCCCGCCAGGCACTGCGCTACCTCGACGATCTCCGGATCGAGTACGGGCGCCTAGACGCTGACCTGCCGGTCGGCGACTTGGGCGGCAGCGTCAGGGTCGAGCTGAATCACTCGGACCCGGCGGTGCTGCCGGCCGGCTTCCGGCTCGGTGACAGCGACACCAGGATCTTGTCGGTCGCGTGCAGCCTGGCTGCGGAGGGCGAGAGCGTGATCCTGGTGAGCAAGGACTTGCCGCTCAGGGTCAAGGCCGCCGCGGTGGGGCTGACGGCGCAGGAGTACCGCGCCGAACTGCCGCCAGATTCTGGCTGGACGGGCATGGCCGAGCTGGATGTGACTGCTGGCGAGATCGACGAGTTGTACGAGAATGGCCATCTCGACCTAGCGGCTGCGCGCGACCTGCCCTGCCATACCGGCCTGGTGCTGGTTTCAGGTGTGGCCGGAGTCGGCAGCGCCCTCGGGCGTGTGCAGCCAGACAAGTCGGTAAAGCTCGTTCGGGGCGACCGGGAGGCCTTCGGTCTGCGTGGTCGAAGCGCGGAGCAGCGGATCGCCCTGGACATCCTGCTGGACCACGAGGTAGGCATCGTCTCCCTTGGTGGCCGCGCCGGGACGGGCAAGTCGGCGCTCGCGCTCTGCGCGGGCCTGGAGGCGGTCATGGAACGCCGCCAGCATCGCAAGCTCGTCGTGTTCAGGCCCCTGTATGCGGTAGGCGGTCAGGATCTTGGCTACCTGCCAGGCTCGGAAGCCGACAAGATGAACCCGTGGGCGCAAGCTGTCTTCGACACGCTCTCGGCCGTGACGTCCCAGACAGTTATTGAGGAAGTACTCGACCGGGACATGCTCGAGGTGCTGCCGCTCACCCACATCCGCGGCCGGTCGCTCCATGACTCGTTCGTCGTTGTTGACGAGGCCCAGTCGCTGGAGCGCGGTGTCCTGCTGACTGTGCTGTCTCGCATCGGCGCTGGGTCCCGTGTTGTGCTGACTCATGACATAGCCCAGCGCGACAACCTCCGGGTCGGTCGACACGACGGGGTTGTCGCCGTCATTGAGAAACTGAAGGGCCACCCGCTGTTCTCGCACATCACGCTTGTCCGATCCGAACGATCACAGATCGCAGCGCTGGTCACCGAGATGCTGGAGGAAACGAGCCTGTGACCACGAGCGCAGGGGTCGGGCGGCCGGCCCGCCGGATCGGCCGCCGAGCATGCGTCAGGTCGGCGGGTCGGCAGAGTCGAGCAGCGCCGCGGCGACCGTGAGGTCAGCTGCGTACGTGACCTTGAGATTCCGTTCGCTTCCAGGCACGACGGCGATAGGTACCTCGGGCAGGTACCGCAGCACGACTCCGCAGTCGTCGGTGGCCGGCACCTCGGCGAAGGTGGCGTCAGCATCGGCCAGTTGATACGCCCTTGCGATGACCGAGAGCCGGAACCCCTGCGGAGTCTGGCAACGCGCCAGCCTTTCACGCGGCAGCACCCGCTTGATGACGCCGCCCGCGACCTCGACGATAGTGTCCGAAGACGGCACCACGACGCCGACGGCGTCGCTGTGGTCAAGCGCCGCGACACAGTCAGCGATGGTTCGCTGATCGACGAGCGGCCGCGCGGCGTCATGGATAAGGACTTTGGTGTCGCCGGGCACACGGGCGCCTAGCCAGCTCAGAGCTTGCCTCGTCGAGTCGGTCCTCGAGGCGCCCCCGTTGATGACGTCAGCGACCTTGCCGTAGCGAGCCAGATCCCGGCGGACTTGCGCGCTGATATCGACGGTGGCTACGACGACGACCTCATCGATCGTCGGTGCCAGGTCAAATGTCCGGACGCAGTGCTCGATGAGGTTGTGACCGGCAAGCAATCGCAGTTGTTTCGGGCCGGCTGATCCGAACCGGCTGCCGGACCCGCCTGCTAGCACTACCGCCACGGTACGCATGGGCGGACGATACCCGGTCAGCTGACAAGTGAGCCGGCGGCAGGTGCCACCCGCACCCGCATCTGTACTCTAGGTAAGGCTCTGACTACAGATAGCTAGCGAGGACTATCAAACGGGGGATGAAGCAGCCGCCGGCGGGAAGGGGCCGCCGGCGGACGCGGCGGGAGGGCAGACCGGCGGCGGATCCGCCGCCGGGAATGGTGTGCGCCCGCGTGGTCGGCGGCGCTCGCAGCGCCGTACGCCGGTACCGCCGGTCGCGGACCATCCAGGATCATCTCCGCCCGGCACATCGGCCCCAATCACGCCGCCAACTCTTGCTGCACCGACTCTTGCCGACATGCCGTCTGACATGGGGACGGTCGACGAGCCGAGGACGGCTGGCCCCGCCGGGACGGCTGGCCAATCCAAAGCAGCTAGCCAACCTAGGACGGCTGACGAGCCGGGAAGGGCTGGCCTGTCCCGGACAGCTCGTCCCGCCTGGCCGACTAGCCAACCCGGGACAGCTGACGCGCCGAGGACGGCTGGTACGCCCGGGACGGCTAGCCCGCCCGGGACGGCAGGCGATCGCAGGACAATCGGCGCACCCGGGACAGCTGGCCCGCCGCCCAGTACAGCGAGCCAAGGTGGGATAGCCGGCCAGGACAGGACAGCTAGCCAGGGCAAGACGGCCAGCCAGCGGAGGACGCCTGGCCCGCAGACGCCAGCCGCGTCCGCGCGGCCTGGTCCGGGATCTAGCACGCGATCTGGGCCATCAGCCCCGGTGGCGGGTGCCAGTGGACCAGAGGGTGACAACGCGACGGCGAGCGACGGGCCCGATGTCGAGCTGAGCGACACGGAAGTTGCTGAGGTGCTGTCAGGCCGGGTGATTCCCATTGGCGCGTTCTTTGGCCCGCAGGCCGCACCACCCCGCCAGGCGGGCCATCCAACAGCCGACGCGCCGGGCGCCTCATTCCTGGCTGATGTCAGCCGAATCGCGACTAGCTGGGCGCAGGATCGCCATCTGAGCCTGACGTCCGCGTCGGGCATCGGCATCGCCCTGGCTGCCTGTGCCGCTGCCTGGTTCTCCGCTGGCACCAGAGCCGACAGTATTCGCGGCGTCGCCGCACTGTGGATGGGCTACCTGGTAGTGCGGGCCGGCCAATGGCTCGTCCGTCAGACCGATCAGCACGACGCGGGCCAGGAGAAAGCGGCGCGGGCGGACACCGAGGCGCGGGCGGACACCGAGGCGCGGGCGGACACCGAGGAGCAGGCGCACACCGAGCAGCCCGCGAGCAGAAGCACTCACACAAGCCCTGGCGACGACCCCGTCGGCGCACCTGACCAGGAACGGTCAGCGCGTCGTCGCGGCACGCGCCGCGGCAGGATAGGCGTCGACCTGCGCCGACCAGGAGTCGCCGGGTGGCTCGCGGCGCTCGGCGGCGCCGTGGCCGAGTGCGGGGTTTACGCGGGCCTCGCGGCTGGCGCAGTTGCTGAGCAGTGGACCCACGTCTGGACGCTCGCCATCGCGGTTGTCAGTCTTGTCGCTGTCCGCAACCTCATGACGGCGTGCTCGACGCCGCCAGGGCTTGCCGACCAGCCAACCAGCACGTTCCGCCGGCTACTTGCCGCGGCACTGACCATGCCCGTTGGCGGTCGTGTCCTGCTTGTTGGCGTTGTTACGCCGGTCTGGGGCGCTCGCACTGCCCTGCTAGCCCTGCTTGACTGGGCGATCGTCTCGATCGGCTTCGGGATCGCCGGGCGGGCCGCGGCCGGCCTGACCGCGCAGGCTCGGCACGATGGTCAAGCTAGCCAGCCCGCCTCGCGCTCAATGCTGCTGCGCCTGCGTGACGACGGCGCGCTTGCCCGCGTCCTCGGCGTTCTGGTCCAGGGAAACCTCATGCCGTTGCCGCCTGCGATCCTCGGCCTGGCCGCAGTCTCAGCGCTGGCGTTCGTGGGCCTACATGGGCTACCCGGGGCGCTCTTGATCGCCCCAGCGGTCGTCATGCTGCTAGCCGCGCCCGGCTCGGCGCACCCGCACACTGGCCGGTTGGACTGGCTTGTCCCGGTACTGCTGTTGGGTGCTCAGTGCCTCTACCTCACGGGTGTAGGAACTGCGACGCACGTGCCTGGCGCCGTGATCTTCGCCTTGATCTCAGCCATCATGCTGCGCTACACCGATCTGGCGTGGCCGGGTCGCCCGACCCACCTGACGAAACGGCGAGACCGTGATGCCGAGCCTGTCGAGCGTGGCACGACGCTTGGCTGGGAGGGCCGAATGCTGTTCGCCGGACTGACCGCAGCTATGGGCGTAGCTACGTTCGCGTTCCTGGCGCTGACCGTCTATCTCGTGGTCCTGATCTGCATGGCGGCGGTCACAAGCTGCTTCGCGCCCCGCGCGGAGGCTCGGCCATGATCGGCCCGGCTACCGGCGCCCACGGCACGACCAGCCCTGTCAGCGGCTAACAAGCCGCCAGCCGAGAACCTGGCCGTGCCTTGTGGTCGGCTGGCCGAAAATGCCGATCAGATAACGGCCCAGGAGGCTCCTGGGTGTCGTGACAGCGACGACCACTGCCGGCCTCCACATGGCGAGATCCGAGCGAATTTCCGCTGGCGACGGTGGCGGATAGGAGGGCTGCTGCGACTCATCCCACAGGTAGTTGATGTAGTACGCGGTGTCGGTCATGGCGGAACGGCCGGCCCGGCTGTTGTGCGGTGACACGCCGGGCGCGATAAAGTCGCCGCCGATCATCGTCGCTGGCTCGCCGGTATCGGCCTGCCAGCGCATTATCGGGGACGTGCCCGAATAGGGGAACGGCGCTAGGAGCACGCGCTCGGCGGGCTTGACGTGTAGCGCAGCGAAGGTCGCTCGCCAGCCGACCGGCAAGGGCGTGGCCGGGAAGGTGTCATAGGGCGTCGGAATCATCGGCAGCAAGGCAAACACTGCGAGCGCCGTCGCGATGCCTGCGCCATGCCGCCAGCGCGCAAACAGCGGCACCTGACCGCGCCGGACCAGGTCGAGTGAGAACGCCAGGACTGCAGCTGCCGCGGCGTCGGCCAGGATGCAGAGGCGGTCCGGCACCATCCCGCTGATCACGGGCAGGTGCTCCAGGAGGCGCCAGGGCAACAAGTACCCCGGCAGGGTCGACATGCCAGTGCGCATCTGCTTGGAGCCCATCCCCAGCCACTCCAGCAAGACGCATGTGATGCCGGCGACCCGGATCGGTACGTGCTGCCAGAAGTACACAATTGCGGCCAGCAGCAAGATGATCATCGGGACGCCCAGGAACGCGAGGTACTCCGGCATCGGCTGGGGGTAGTTGTTGGCGATCTCGCCAGTAGCGTGTGTGTGCAGAAGCACCGTGCTGGCCGGGTTCACGAATGCGTACGGCAGCGTGCCTAGGTTGGTCAGCACGTGCTGGTAATTGATGATCACCGTCGCGGCCGCGCTCTTTACTGACACACCGTGGAATTGGACCCAAAGCGCGCGGGCGCACAGCACGCCCGCCACCACTGCCGCCGCGGCCAGTCCAGCCAGCATCGGCCGGATCCGCGCCAGCACCGCACGTGGCCGGCTGAGCGCGAGCACCAGCAGCAAGATCACGCTGGCGATGACAGCGTCGACGAGTGACTCCTCGCTGATGAAGACCTGGGCGGCGACGAGCAGACCCAGCCAGATCCCGTTGCGGACGGGCCTGCCCTGACCGACGGCGAGGCGCAGAACGCGGTCGACGATGAGCGGGAGCAGCATGGCGAGGACGGGCGCGTAGTGGCCGATCCCGGAGTTGATCAGCGCGGGCGAGAAGCCGTAGAAAGCACCGCCGAGTGCCGCGGCGAGGACGCTTGCGTGCCAGCGGCGCAGAACATAGAACATGGCGGCCGCGGATCCAGCGAAGCCGATGACGAGCAGCGTCGTGAGCGCGACCTGCGGGCCGAACAGCAGGGTTACCGGAGATACCAGGACGCCCGGCAGCAGGAATGCCGTATTCCACATCAGGTTCACGCCGTGCGGGGCGTTCATCGCCATGGTCTCGAGCGCGGGAAGCCTGAAATGCCGCACAGCGGTAGCCGCGTAGCGGACGAACCATGTGGCCTGATCAGCGTCTTGGGGGTCGCCAACTTGGTAGCGGCCCGACGGGTTAACCCAGAGCCGGGCCGTGACGAAGAAGGCCCCAGCCACGTACAGGTAGATCGTCAGTGCCTGGGCACTCAAGAGCAGGGCCCGCGCCGGACTGCGACGTTCGTGCGATGACTCGACCACCTCGGTGGCAAGTCTCGTCACCGCTGCCTCCCCTGGGATTTCGTGACCTCGCCGGTGGTCTCACTCACCACTAAGACCAGACCGCTTCGCGGCAGCGTAACGCGGTAACCGAGAAACCCGGCGCCAACAAGGGCCGCGCCGCAATGCCTGATCAAGACTTCCCGCGCGCTTGAGTGCTAAGCCGCACAAAAGTACTGGTCAGTTTACGGTACGGTCAACGGCGACCGGGACGATAATCCTCGTCCGATACTTGACCGCGCTACGAAGTTCTCAAACTGCCCTGTGCGACGGGGCGAGTCTGATGGGTAGGCTCATTGCGCTGCCGTTGGCCTCAAAGGGGAGTCGTTTGTGCATGACCTGCAGGTAGGGGGCCGACAGGCACCGTCAAGCCGCCTGCCCAGACGCGGCCCGCTCGGGCGGGACAGCATCTTCTGGCTCGCCCTGGTATCGATCTTGTTCCTGGCGGCCGAGCTTACCCCCGCGCTGCTTAGGATCCCGCTGGGCACGGACGAAATTACCTATATCGCGCGGACGAGTATCCGCGTTAACAGCGTTAGCCTCCCGCCCGTACACGGTCAGGGCGTCGAGCTGCTCGCTGCCCCGGTGACGCTGCTTACGCAATCACTCACGGCGATCCGGATCTGGATGGCAATCCTCTCAGCCGCTGGCCTGTTGCTCGCCACGTTGTGCTGGCGCCGCCTACGGCCGGACTGGGTGCTCGCTCTTGCGGCGCTCATCTTCGGTGGCCTCGCCATTAGCCAGGAGAGCGGAGTTCAGGTCTACCCGGACTGGTGGGGCGCGCTCGGGGTCCTCGCGCTGACCGGCTTGATCCTTCAAGTGGTGAACGGCACGATGCGCGACCGAGTCGCGCTCCCGTCGATCGCCTTCGCCAGCCTGCTTATAGTTCTGATGCGGCCGCAGAACATCATCTTCCTGATGGGCCCAGCGCTCCTTGCCCTAGCGTTCGTTCGCAGCTGGCTCAAGCCCAAGGTCCTGGTGGCCATCGGTGTCGGCATCGTGCTCGGCTGCCTCCAGTGGATCATCGCTGCAAACGTGTTGTACGGCAGCCTGGCTACCCGGATCCACTTCGCCGGGCGGGAGCCGCCGAGTTTCGGCCTTTACTTCTCTCTCTTCACCCAGGCAAAGGTCCTGAGCGGGCCGTGGTACTGCAAGCCGCCCGGCGGCTGCCAAGGCGTGCCGATGCCCGGCGAGCTGCTCTGGTGGCTGGCGTTCCTTGCCCTCGCTGGGCTGGGCCTCGGGGTGACCTGGCGCACATCTGCCAAGGCGTCGTCAGTATTCGCCATCGCAACGGCTGTGTGGGTCGTGGCCTTCTATTCCTTCCTCGTGCCGTTCGGAGCCCCGCGGTACATCACGCCCTCACTCGCGCTGGTCTCAATTCTGGTTGCCGACGCAGTGGCATGGCTGGTTACGAAAGCCAGCTGGCGCCGCACTGGCATCGTCCTTGCGTGCGCGTTCATCCTGTCCGAAGTCGTGTCTCAGCGACTGGTCTTGCAGCGGGCAGCCCAGCAGCAAACACATTCACGCGGGTTCCAGCATGTCGCCGCACAGCTCAAGGCGGCTGGTGTCAGGCCTCCGTGCGTGCTGACATCGACGCCGGAGGCCTATTACGTCGGGTGCATGGCGCCCTGGGACGGCGAGTCGCTGCCAGAGTTGCTAGCGCGCACGCCGCAGGGCCTCAAGGGCTGGCGGCCTGTGTTCCTGCCTAAGGTCGGAGTAGTCGGCACCATCGTCTATATGCCGGCGGCGAGTGCCGTTACGCCGGGCGGTCGATGAGCTTCGCACGACGCCGGAGTTCAGGCTGCCTCTACCGACCAGAACACGTCTACATCGAAGTCGCCAGTCGACGGGTCGGGATCGCCGTAGATCTCCCAGTGCGGGCCGGCCAGCCGGTACCCGTTCGCCTTGCTCCAGTCGCACACCGCGCGATGCGTGTCGCCGATCTTGGCGATCGGGCCGATGTGTGTCGCGGTCGCGACGAGCCCGCCGGGAAGCGCTGACGCCACAACATGACCGGCGGGCGGAAATGAGCGTCTCACCTGAACGCCGACTTCAACGTTGGGAACCTCGTCCTTGTAGAGCATGATGTTGTGCCCTCGCTTGTAGAGCCCTGCCGGAGCGTCGCCCCGCAGAAAGCTCCATACCTGGTCCAGCATGGGTCCCCACATGTTCGGGAACTCCGCCCACGTCGTCGCGTCCGCTACCACCGCTGTCGGCGTCGGCTGGACGGTCCTCGCGGTCACCTGAACGGTCATGGCCCGGAGCATACGTAGCCAGCAGGCCGCCAGCACGAGAATCCGGCCTAGTGCGTGCCGTCTGGCCCGGCGAAGGCAGCGCCGTCACTGCAGATGCCGACGTTTCCCCTGATACCGCCGTACTGGCCAGCAAGATTTTCCGTGCTGGCAGCGGGAGAGGCCGCCTGTGTCGCGGCGTGCGTTAGACCAATGAAGCTGGATCCGAGTATCAGCTGAACGGTTCCCTGGGCCAAGTTCGGATCCCGTCGCAGCCTCACGTCGTTGACTTGGGCCGCGACCGCCCGAGCCGCGGCAAGGTCGGCGGCCGATGCATACTTCACGACGGACTTCCGGTGGTCACGCGTCACCGCGTCGGCGGTGCTGACCACGTGGAATCCACGCGAAGTCAGGCCGACGGCCGTGGTCGTGGCAAGGTTTGGTCGCGTGGTTCCGTTCAGGATCGCGACCTTGACCATCGCCGGACTGGCGATGACCGGCGACCGTGATGGTGAACGCCCCGCCCTCGCCGCCCTCGTCGCAGCCTTAGCAGCTGCTACGGCGGTGCCGCCTTTGACCGCGCGCTCCCGCGTGGTGCTAACCGCCCTAGCGGGCGCTGTCGGGAACTTGGTGTCATGCGCGATGGCCCTGAACAGGGTGGTCGCCTGGGGTTGCGCCCACTGCACCCACGCGAGCGGATCACCTGGATAGGGCACGGTCGGGATCTCGATGAACTGAACGGCCCCCGGCGGCAGGCTGTGCAGTTCGTCCGCGATCGTGAAGAGCCGACCGGGAGTCAGCTGCGTATCAGTGGAAACGTCGCCATGGCCGACGACGTCCTGGATCATCTTCAAGATCTTGGTTGGACTGTGCGTGAGCCTGCTGCGTGCCAGGCCCTGCAGAAGCGATGCCATGAAGTACTGGTCGCGATTGATGCGCTGGAGATCGGAGCCTTCGCCGATGTACCGCGCGCGCCAGAACGCCAGGGCCTCCCGCCCGTAGACGTGATGCCGGCCGGCAGTCAGGTTGAGCAGGCTTTCCGGGTCGTGGATGGCAACCGGGAGGCAGACGTTGACGCCGCCTATGTCGTTGATCACATGCTCGAAGCCGGTGAAGGTGAGCTCGACGAAGTCGTCGATGTGAATACCGGTTGTTTGCTCGATCGTCTCCCAGAGGCAACCCGGACCGCCGTAAGCGAACGTGGCATTGATCTGCTCCACGTATCCGGGTGGCTGAGCTGTCTGGCCGAGTGATCCGTTCTCTGGTGTGCACGCCACGATTGGCACGACGGAATCTCGCGGGACGCTGAGCACGACGAGCTGATGTGCACCCGGAGCAATATGCAGGACCATCACGGTATCTGACCGCTGCCCGGCTACGTAGGTGCCGAATTTCTTATTAGCTCCCGCTCGGCTGTCGGAGCCGATCAGGAGAATGTTCATCGCATTCGGGTCGGCCGGCGGTCGCTGGTAATAGCTGAGATCGCGGCGGACGTCGACCCGCTTGATGGCATTCCATTCATGATGGAAGGCCGCATAGGCCACCAGGGTGCTGCCGGTAACGATGACCGCAGCACCGATGGCCACGATGCGAAACGCGATGGAACGCGCGGACCGGCGCGGCCGAGGCGGCCGACGAGGCTGAGGCAGCCGGCGAGCATGCGGCGGCCGACGAGGCTGAGGGCTGCGGGAGGCGCTAGAACGGCGGCGGACTAAGCCAAAGCGAGGACGCTGTCGAGAGTCTCCGGCCGGCTCACCGTCCCCCCGACTCTCTGTGCTTTCCGGCCCCTCGCCCACGGTCGGAGCATGCCCGAAGCTGTGACGCCGCAAACAGCAGGCGCCGCCATGCTTCCGACCATTTCGAGGCGCGTCCGCAAGAGGCAGTCAAACTGCTACACCCGGGCCTAGGAAACCCTTATAGCCCATCAGCCGAATCGCCAGTTGAGCGTTTTAGCCCGGCAATTCAGCGATCCGTTATCCGCCGAACGCGGAAGCGTTATTGCAAATATTGACGCCCGCGGTAATGCCGCCGTATGTGTCGGCCAGGTTTGAGATGCCTGCGCCGCTGCTGCCGGCCGCTGTGGGCGACGAGGACGCGGAGGGCACGGGCTTGGTCTTCTGCTTGCCCGCCTTCGGCAGTCTGGCTGTCCTCGGCAGCTTGACATCGTGCGCGATAGCCGAGAACAGATCGTTGGCCTGCGGCTGCGCCCACTGAACCCAGTTCGGGTTGCCACTCGCCGGTGACTGCGACGCGCTGATCCACTGAGCATTCCCCGTGTAGGTAGTCCACGGAGCCGTGACGAACTGCACTGACCGGGTCGGGATACCGTGCAGCGCCTCGCCCAGCCTGACGATCGTGGCTGGCGACAGGTTGCTGTCCGTCGTGACATAGCCTCCCGACGTCAGCGCATCAACCACCGCCAGCATCGCGCGCGGGCTCGTCAGCAGGCTGCTGCGCTCAATGCCCTTGACCAGCGCGGCCATCAGGAACTGGTCGCGCTGGATGCGTTGCGGGTCATCGCCGAGGCCGACGCCTTCGCGCGTGCGCCAGAACGCCAGCGCCTCCCGGCCGTAGACGTGATGCCGGCCGGCGCTCAGGTCGAGCCGCGAGATCGGGTCGTTGATGGCCGTGGGCAGACACACGGTCACGCCGTGCAGGGCGTCGATCACCTTCTGGAAGCCGACGAAGGTCAGCTCGACGAAGTCGTCGATATGGATACCTGTGGTCTGTTCGATGGTCTTCCACAGGCAACCCGGCCCGCCGTTGGCAAACGACGCATTGATCTGCTCAATCGCATACGACGGCTGGGCCGTCTGGCCGGCTGTACCACCCTCGGGTGTGCAGCTAACGATCGGGACCACGGAGTCGCGCGGAAAGCTGAGCACAATGACCTGGCGGGCGCCCGGAGCGATGTGAAGGACCATCACTGTGTCGGAGCGCTGGCCATCGAAGGCTGAGCCGCCGCCGATCTTGCCGTTCCGCCCGGCTCGCGAGTCAGAGCCGATGATCAGGATGTTGTGTGCGTTGGGGTCCGGCGGCGGCCGGTGAGAGGTCAGGTCGGCGCTGACGTCGATGCGGTGGATGCCGTCCCAGACCGCTCGGTATTTTGCATAGGCCGCCAGCGTGCCGCCGGTGAGGATGACAGCCAGAACCACTGCGACGGTACCGAGTATCGCGGTCGACCGGCTTGCGTTGCGCCCCGCTGCCTCGCGCGCAAACAGCCGCCGTGCCGGTGCGGCACGCCCTGGCCAGCGCCGTTCACCGGCTTCGTCGCGACGGCGCATGGCTCCTCAGGTCAGCTCGAACGGCCCGGCTGATACAGAACGCCAGGTCAGGCTCTACTGTACGTGGAGTCTTGGAGCCGGAATCACGGGCATCAGGAAGGGCTCAGCAAGGACACAGCCCGCCCTAAGCCTTCGTGGTGGCCAGCGCACAGACAGTCATTCGCCTGCGGCCGCGAGGCAGGTTCGGTGTCAGACACCTCTAAAGTTGACCCCGTGCTTCCTTCCGAGGGCCCGGAAAGCACCGTCAGCGCAGGCCAGCAAGCGCCGACGGCAGACGACCCGCGCCCGCCCGCGCGCGACTCAATCGGCGTCGGCAGCGGCACGATCGACACTGACCGGGAGAGTGCTGGTTCCCTGGAGGAGGGGAACGGGGCCGCTAGCGACGCCAGCACGGCGATGCTGCCGTCGGCTGAGGCGAGTGAGGCCGACGATCGGGCTGGCGAACGGCGGACCCGTCGACGTCTACCGCGTCTGCCCCGCCGCGCTCGCAAGCGCACGGCCACGCCCGCCGACGTCGCGATCGGCGAGCTAGTCAAGATCAGGTCCGCTGACGTCGCTGGTACGGTGTTCGCCCGGCTAACGGTCCTGCCGTCGGTGCTGATCGTGGCTTGGCTCATTCCCGGCGTCCTATTGCTGCTGGCGGGGAACCTGCTGCCGGTCCCGATGATCTTGCTAGCGGTATCAATGGCCGCTGTGCTGACAGTGAACGGCTTGCGAATCGTGCCGGCGAGTTGGCCCCGGCTGATGTCGAGTGGTCGCGCTGGTGAGGCTGGCTCGAAGACCTGGTTCGGCCTGCTGGCGACGGTGGTTGTCGTAGCCGGTCTGACCGCCTGGCAGCTCACGGAAAGCTCGGCTGCATTGATAGTGACGCGCGATCAGGGCGTCTACTTCCAGGCCGGCTACTGGCTTGCTCAGCACGGCTCGCTGCCGATACAGCAGATGCTGCCGGCGTTCGGGGCGATCCACTCCGGCCTGAACTTCGCCAGCACCGGGTTCCTGGTTCGCGGCGCGGGCATTTATCCGGCCGTCATGCCGGGTCTTCCGCTACTGCTGGCAGGCGGATTCTGGGTGCACGGGTTCGCTGGGGCGCAGGCACTCAGCCCGATCCTCGGCGGCCTGGCGACGCTGAGCTTCGCCGGGCTCGTCGGCCGGCTAGTCGGGCCACAATGGGCCCCGGCTGGTGCGCTCATCCTCGGCCTCAGCCTGCCGCAGCAATATGTGAGCAGAACGTCGCTTGCCGAGACCGCACTTCAAATCATGCTCTTCGGCGGGCTCAGCCTGGCGGCCGATTCCCTCGCGCTGCGGGGCCCGGCACGTGCGCCCGATGACGGCACCGCGGAACCGCCCGAAGCGCGCTCGGCCAGGGCGAGGCTGGCGGTGGCATGGCAGCTAGCCGCCCCGACGCGGTGGGCGTCCGGGCCAGTGCCGCAGCGCGGGCTGGCCGTCCTCGCGGGTCTCGTGCTGAGCTTGGGGCTGGCTATCAGCCTTGAGGCGCTGCTTTGCTTGCTGGCTGTCATTCCGTTCGTGGCCGCGCTGGCTATCGGGCGGCGTCCTCAGGCGGCCCCGTTCCTGTTCGGTCTGGTCAGTGGTTCTTGCTTTGGCCTGTTGAGCCTGTACTTGCTAGACCGTCCGCTGCTCGACGAGTCGGGGCAGACGATAGCCCTGGCCGGCGTCGTCGCGATGTGGCTCGTGGCGCTGTCGGTCGTGGCTTACCAGCTCGCGCGCATTGACTGGGTTCGGCGGAAGGTGCCAGCGGCGCTGGCCAGATTGCCGCTGCGATGGCTGCCTGAGGCCGGTGTGATGCTGACGGTGGCGGCCCTGTACGTGCTCGCGATCCGACCGTACGCGCAGCACGTGCATGGCAATCCCAGCCCGGCCGTGTACGAGATGATCAAGGCGCTGCAGCTGCTCCAGGGCCTGCCGATCGACCCCACGCGGACCTACGCCGAGCAGGGGCTGTACTGGGTGATCTGGTACATCGGGCTGCCGACAGTGCTGCTCGGCGCCTTCGGCCTCGTCATCGTTGTGCGCCGCTGCCTAACCGCGCTGCTGACCTGGCGTGACCCGACCGGCGTGTGGCGGGCTTGGGGTTTGCCGCTGGCCATGTTCAGCGTGGTCGCGGTGGTCGTGCTGTGGGCGCCCCATATCGTCCCTGACCAGCCGTGGGCTAGCCGTCGGCTGATCTTCATGACGATTCCGGGGCTGATCGTCTTTGGGCTCTGGGCGGCGAGGGGCCTTGGCAGGTGGGCCGGCGCTCGTGGCGCGCTGCCTATCACGTCGGGACTGGTGGGGCTGTTCTGCGCGGCGGCCATGGTGGTGCCGACGGCAGCGACAACGTTCGGGTTTGGCCTACGCCATGCCAGCCCCTCTGGAGGTCTCAAGCCGGTTGTGCATGGCTTGGCGTTGACGCGAACACAAGCGGGGGAAGACGCCGCGGTACGCCAGCTCTGTGCCGCGCTTCCGAGCAACGGCACGATTGTCATCGTTGATGCGTCAACGGCGGATGAGTTCTCGCAAGTGATTCGCGGAATGTGCGACCTTCCCGTCGCGTCGGTGACGCTCGGCCCGGCGAGCCCGGTCCAGTCGGTGATCCAGTCGATCTCGGCAGTCGGCCGGAGGCCGATTCTCGTCGCCGCATCGGCCGGCGAACTGATCGGTTTCGGTGCAGCGCCGATCCAGATCCTTGATTTCCCCACGACCGAGGAGCCGCGCGACTTGATTCGCATTCCGACGGCGTTGCAGCCGGTGCGCTACCAGGTCTGGGCCGCTGAGGCGCTGCCCGGCCGCGCTGGTCTTTGATTTGCCAGAGGTCCGACGGGGCCATAAAGTAGGTGGACGCGACGCGGGGTGGAGCAGTTCGGTAGCTCGCTGGGCTCATAACCCAGAGGTCGCGGGTTCAAATCCCGCCCCCGCTACCAGGTCAGAGGCCTTCGGCAAACAGCCGAAGGCCTCTTGTCGTCCGGAATGTGGCTTCTGCGCCGGCGTCAGGTGATCTGATGGTTAGCTAATCGCATCGTCGGTCGTAGCCTGCCCTGATGCTCGAAGTAGCAAGGCGTCGGCTGGGCCGAAGCCGACACGCTCGTAGAACGGAATCGACAGTTCGGTCGGGCTCAGGACTACGCGAACAAAGCCGTTGTTATCTGCGTAATCGAGGACCGTGTCGATGAGCTTGCCACCCACGCCCTGATTCCGGTACGCCGCCAAAACGAAAGCGTTGCCCAGATAACCCCACCGACTTGGCGGGCGTCCAGGACGTGGCATCCGCTCGAAGACGGTCAGGTTCATCATGCCGACTGCTCTGCCGCCGGCCTCCGCGAGCCAGGTAATCCTGCGTGAGGCCTCGCGCACGAACCACGCCGCAAACCGCTCGTCAAAGTCTGCCTCGTCGACGTCGCCATCTTGCTCGCGCGTCCACTCGGAGCGCAGCCCGATGATCTCCGAAAGATCTGCGTTGTCGGCGCGGCGGATTACGATCTCGGTCACGCGTCCTCACCATAGTTGCGCGAGCCCGCGGCGCGGCAGCGGGGAGCGGTGCCGGAAGGCGCGGGATTACGACCATGGACCGTAAGGTGGCCCGAGATCTGCCGACAGCCATCGCTCGGGACGCAGGTAAATCGCGACCTGCTCGCCAAAGTCCGCCTTGGCGAACTCGATGTAGGCCGCGACCTTGTCCGATGGTAGGTAGCGCGTTGCGATCTCGCGCAGCAGCTCATCGGTCTCTGGCACCGTGCGCGTGACCGGTCCCTCCACCGACACATACCGGGTCGTCGGTTCGAAGCGCTCGACCATCAAGGTGAAGCGCCCAGCCGCTTCGATGAGCCCGGCCTTCCGGGATCGAGCCTCAGTCAGCAACCACGCCTCGCCGCCGGGCGTGTACTGGTACCAGATGGGCACAGTGAGCGGACCGCGGCCCGGGCCTGCCGATACCGACAAAGCCGCAATGTGCGGCTCAGCCAAGAACAGCTCTCGCTCACGTGCAGACAGCCGGTTATCCGCCATGAGCCTGAGCCTAGGTAGAGGCACGGACAATCCTTAGCCGCAATCCAGGTGGGTGATCGGTTCAGTCCGTCGCTGGCTCGCGCGGGAGATCAGCTGCCGAACGGTCCCGGCGTCGGGTGCGGCACAGTGACGGGCTGTCCCGGCCGGGGGTCATTGGAGCCGGTCGCCACACCATGCCCAAGTGCAATGAAGATCAACGCAATGGTCACGGCGAGCATTAGGGCGATGCCAACGGCGACGGGCGCTGCGCCATGCGGTTGGCGCTGTGGCTTCGCTGTGCCGCTGACTGGGATGCCGACGGTCGTGGCCATGATCGCTCCTTCCCGGTGGACCGGAAGTCCTTGAACGGTACGGAGAAACCGATGGCCGGCACATCAGAGCGAGCACGTGATTGGGATAGGTGCCGGCCCGCGGCCCGACCCCGCCGGCGGTCGGTGCTAGCACTGATGTGCCTGCCTGTGCTTCTATCCGATCATCAAAGTGAGATGAACCGGATCGTGATCGTGGACGACCATCCAGGGTTCCGTGCATGGGCACGAGCAGTCTTGGCCGCGGAGGGATTCCAGGTGGCTGGGGAGGCAGCGGACGGAGCCAGCGCGCTCGCGGCGGTCCTGGCGGTGCGACCTGACGTTGTGCTGCTGGACGTGCAACTCCCGGACGCCGACGGCTTCGCAGTGGCTGACGTGCTCCTTGCCGCCAGACCGCGTCCCGAAGTCATCCTCACGTCCAGCCGGGATTCCTCCGCCTATGAGGTCGACCTAGCGCGAACCGGCCTGCCGTTCGTATCCAAGGAGGACCTGTCTGGATCGGCGATCAGGCTGCTGATGGGAGGCGGGGCGTGCCCAGGCGATGGCTGATCGTGGTTGGCCTTGCCGCGCTCGCCATCGTCATTCTGTCCGTTGCCGCGCCGTACTTGACTGTCCGTGAGTACGGGCCGTTCAACGCGCTCGGCCAGCTAGCGACTAACGGCGCGGGCGCCTCGTTCCTGGCCGTCGGGTGGGTGGCCGCCTGGCGCAGACCACAGAGCCGGATCGGCTTGCTGATGATGGCGGTGGGCCTGCTGTGGTTCGCGGTGAGAGTGTCGTGGATTCCTGACGCGCTGACGTTCTCGGTTGGCGCAGCGCTGAGTGACATGTGGGCGCCCGTATTGGCGCACGTGTACGTGTCGTTCCCGAGCGGGCGGATGCGGGCGCGCCGGGACCGGCTGGTCGTAGGCCTCACTTATATGTCGGCGGTGATCATTCAGCTTGTCAACACACTGACCTGGCATCCAGTCTTCACGCGGCCATATGCCTGGATCCACAACGTGTTCGGCGTGCTCGGTGACCGGCATCTCAACGATGAGATCAACAGGATCACGTCGGTAGTCATAGCGGCGATTGCCGCGCTGGTCGTGGTCACAATGATCGACCACTGGCGGCGGGCAACACCGCCCGGCAGAAGGGTGCTAGCACCGGTGGTCTGGGCCAGCGTGCCGACCTGCGTGTGGTTCGCGTTGAAGGAACTGTCCCAGGCGGGGTGGCTGGGCGGCTCCGCGTGGCTGACCGGCTTCGGCTACGTTTTCGCCACCACGCTGCCGTTTGGCTTCCTGATCGGCCTGCTGCGTACCCGGCTGGGGCGGGGGGCGGTCGGGGATCTTGTTGTCGAGCTGGGAGCGCGGGCAGCGCCGGCCGAGCACCTCGACGCCGCGCTCGCTAAGGTGCTCGGCGACCCGGCGATCCGAGTCCTGTACCGGTTGCCGTCTTCGTCCGGCGGCACGGTGTACGTGGACGCGGCCGGGCAGCCCGCGCAGCTGCCGGCGAGCGGGGCCGGGCAGGTTGTGACCACGGTGGATGAGGGAGGCGAGCCGGTGGCGGCCTTGGTGCACGACCCCTCGCTGAATGATGAGCCTGAGCTCTTAGAAGCGACCGTGGCTGCAGCGCGGCTGGCCATCGAGAACGCCCGCCTACAGGCGGAAGTCCGCGCTCAGCTTGCTGAAGTGCAGGCCTCCCGGGCGCGGATCCTGCGGGCCGGCGACGTGGAACGACAGCGGATTGAGAGGAACCTGCACGATGGCGCGCAGCAGCGCCTGCTTGCGCTGTCGTTCGCGCTCCGCATGGCCCAATCTAGGGCCGACGGCGACGCTGAGCTGAAGGCTGCCCTCGGCGACGCGGCGACCGAACTCAAGGAGGCGCTGTCCGAGCTTAGAGAGCTGGCACAAGGCCTTCATCCGGCGATCTTGACCAGGAGTGGGCTGGCGGCCGCGGTACGAGCGTCGGCCCGACGGGCCCCAGTACCGACGGAATTGACCGACGCGCCAGATGAGCGATTCTCTCCCGATACCGAGGCGGCCGCTTATTACGTGGTGTCCGAGGCCCTCGCCAATGCCGGCAAGCACGCCTGCGCCACACTCGCGCGCGTAAGCATTCGCCAGTCAGACGGCGTTTTGCGCGTAGAGGTCGCAGACGACGGAGTCGGAGGTGCGGACGCGGCGAAGGGGTCAGGCCTGACCGGTCTAGGCGACCGGGTGGCCGCGCTCGGCGGAACGCTATCCGTGGCCAGCCCTCCTGGTGCGGGGACAGTGGTCACGGCTGAGCTGCCGTGCGAGGCGTGATGGCGGCGCAGGGAGTTCGGCCCGAGCGGCCCGGGCTCCGGATCGTGATCGCCGATGATTCCGCGCTTTTCCGCGAAGGCATGCGCACCATGCTCACGCACGCCGGATTCGAGATAGTCGGGCTAGCGTGCGATGCCGTGTCATTGTTCAAGATGGTGGCCGAGACCGAACCAGATGTCGCTATCACCGACATCCGCATGCCCCCTACGCTCACCGACGAGGGGCTGGACGCAGCCCGGAACATTCGGGCCTTGTACCCGTCCGTCGGAGTCCTTGTGCTCTCGACATACGTCGAGACAGATTTCGCGGAAGCGCTACTTAACGACTCCGAAGGCCGCAGCGGGTACCTGCTAAAAGACCGAGTAGCAGATCTCGATGAGCTGGCCGAGGCGATCCAGCGGATCGCGCGGGGCGGCGTCGTCATCGACCCCGCTGTCGTGACCGAACTGCTGAACCGCCGCCGGCCGCGGGATCCTGTGATGGATCTCTCTGACCGGGAGCACGACGTGCTCCGTCTCATGGCGGAGGGCAGATCCAATCAAGCCATAGGCGAACGCCTGTTCCTCAGCCCGCGAACCGTCGAAGCCCACATCCGGTCGATCTTCACCAAGCTCGGCCTCTCACCCACCGCGGAGGACCACCGGCGCGTCCTCGCCGTGCTTGCCTTCCTTGGAAATTAGGCAGCTGAATCCAGTGGCCAGCAATCTGGTCACTCGACGAGAGCCGCACGGCGTTCATCGCGGTCGTCCCCGAGGTTAGCTCGGGGCAGATCGCTGGAGTTGACTTCTTCAGCGGTGGCCTCGCGTTGGTTCGGCTCCGGCGCGGAGGTCTGCGCAGCGGCTGAGAGAGCTTGCGTTAGCGCCTCACGGTAGGCGTCTGTGCACACGGCCGGGATCGCCAGACGGCTCAGCGCAGTTCCTGGATGCGGACCAGGTTGCCCGCAGGATCGCGGAAGGCGCAGTCGCGAACGCCGTACGGTTGGTCGACCGGCTCCTGGACGACCTCGGCGTCGCAGGCCTGGAGCCGTTCGAAGGTGCCGTTCAGGTCCTTGGTGGCCAGCAGGATCCAGCCGTAGGTGCCCTTGGCCATCATCTCGGCGATGGTGCGGCGCTCGTCGTCGGTGGTGCCCGGGTCGGTGGTCGGCGGCGCCAGCAGGATGGACGTGTCTGGCTGGCCGGCGGGGCCGACCGTAATCCAGCGCATCTTGCCCCGTCCGACGTCATTGCGGACCTCGAAGCCGAGGGCGTCGCGATAGAAGGCCAAGGAAGCCTCAGGGTCGTCGTGCGGGAGGAAACTCGCGTGAATAGTGATGTCCATGACGCTCACGCTAGTTGCGGCTCGGATGCCGGCGCTTCTCGATTCCTGACCGGCCTGGTCACTTGTTTCGCGACGCACGCTGGGATTCCCGCCGTCGCGCGCGCTGCCTCGCGCCGGTAGGTGCTGGGTGGCATGCCGACCAATTCGGTGAAGCGAGTGCTGAAAGTGCCCAGCGACGAGCAGCCGACCGTGAAGCAGACATCGGTGACGCTGAGGTCGCCACGACGCAGCAGCGCCATGGCGCGCTCGATCCGCCGCGTCATCAGATAGCTGTAGGGCGATTCGCCGTAAGCGAGCTTGAACTCGCGGCTCAGGTGCCCGGCGGACATGTGGGCGCCGCGGGCGAGCGCTTCGACGTCCAGCGGCTGGGCGTACTCCCGGTCGATCCGGTCGCGGACGCGGCGGAGGACCGCGAGGTCGCGCAGGTGCTGCTCCGAGGCGGGTCTGCTGGTCACACCCAAGATCGTACGTCGCCTGACAATCGCGCTGGGCTACCAGCTTCGGCACATCATGCCGCCTAGGCCGAGCCCTGTGAGTTCGTTCCCGTCGGTCCGGGGCTTCCGCCATTAGATAGCACGGTGTAGCACCGAGTGCTACGCTGGAGTTCGTGGTTAGTCAGCCAGAGATCGCTCAGCGCGACCTGCGGATGAGGTCGCGGGAGATTATGGACGCTGTCGAGGCCGGACAGAGTTTCACTGTCACGCGCGACGGCCGCGCCATCGGCGAACTGGTGCCGTTGCGCCGACGCCGGAGGTTCGTGTCTCGTGCCGAGTTCGTGTCGATGTCGCGTAGCGCCTCGGCAATAGACCCGGACGCGTTCCGCGCGGATCAGGACGCTGCGACTGAACGGTCCGGAAGTGCTTATGACGAGTGAGACGACGGAAAGAGGGCTTGCCGACACCAACATCCTGATTCTGCGCAGCTGGATAGACCCGCACGAACTGCCAGATGAGCTGGCGATCAGTGCGATCACGCTCGCCGAGCTTTCCGCTGGACCACATGAGGTACGACCGGGAAGTGAGCAGATTCTGTACTCGGAAGGACCTGAGCGAGCCCGACGGCTCGATATTCTGCAGCGAGTTGAGCATGAGTTTGACCCGATTCCGTTCGACGCTGATGCGGCGCGGGCGTACGGGCGGGTAGTGGCAACGGTACTCGCGGCTGGCCGCAAGCCCCGTCGGCGCGCGACCGACTTGATGATTGCCGCGACCGCGCTGGCAGCCGGTCTGCCGCTGTACACAACCAACCCGAAGGCCTTCGCCGGACTTGAGCGCCTTGTCGAGGTGGTTCCTGTCACAAGGCCGGCGGTGCGCGATGGGCGGTAACGCACGCTGATGCGCAGACAGTATCGGCGGTACCGGCGAACGTGGTACGGGCGATGGCGCCGCGGCTTGTACCCCCGGGCCACGATCGTGCTGCCATGGGGCAACTATGAACGCTCCGCGTATCTGTTCTGGCGGATCCGGATTCCGCTCTGGCTCGCAGCGGCCGGCGTCGGCTGGGCACTCGCTGGTCCTGGGGGCCTCGCGTGCGGTCTCGTCATGGCCTACCTAACCGAGGGCGCATTTAGCTATCGGCGCGCGACGGACGCGACGCGGGTTCCAGTACCAGGCAGTTCGACGGATGCTGAGATTTCGGCTGCGCGTGCCCGGGCCAGCCGCTGGGAAGCAGAGGCCCTACCCTCGCCCGGCGGATGGCATCCGCCCCAAGGTGTCCTTCCGGCGTGGTCTTGGACGCCCCCGTGTGGCATCTCACCTCGGCGTGACCGGGTCCCCGCATGGGTTCGCCTGTGGTGCCGCGCACCACTACTTGATCGGTACGCTCACGCTTGGATGTGGGAGCACGGTGGCTGGGACGTGCTTCCGCCGCGCCCAGGCGCTGAGCCCGACATCAGCGAGACCTGAGCAACTATCCAGGAAACTTGCAGGCTCAGCGCCTACGCTCTGGGGGAGCAATTGTGGCGGGCCTGACCAGGTCAGCGCCCTGAGCAGGCAGGAAGGACCGGATCGTGCCCGAGAACGTCAGCATCGCCTATCGCGGCGCCCACTACGCCATCGGACAGGGTCCGCAGTTCTACGGGATATGGCATGCCGTGGCCCCGCAGTCCCCGCCCATTGAGTGGTGGCCGCTGACGCCCGAGGGCTGGTCGGCGGCGTGGGCCCGGTTCGCATCTGTCGAGGTTCCGGGCACGATCGCGCCCGTCATGCAGGCGCCGGGCCAGGTGCCTGCACCCTCGTCGGCCCATGCTCAGCCGACCTCGACTCCGAGCGTTGCCGCTGCTGGAGAGGTCGCCGCTCCTGGCGACGCCGCTCCGAGCGTTGCCGGTCCTGGCGACGCCGCTACTGTCATCGACGCCGCTACTGTCATCGACGCCGCTCCTGGCGACGCCGCTCCGAGCGTTGCCGCTCCTGGCGTCGCCGCTACTGTCATCGACGCCGCTACTCTCAGTGACGCCAGTGCGGGTGTCGCCGTTGCGCCTACTACGCTCGCACCCGACGCGCCGAGCGTCATCCGCAGGGCCCGGATCGCCGCCGCCGTCCTCGGCCTCGGCGTGGTGCTCGGGATAGCGGGCTTGTTCCCGTCTTATGTCGGTTCGAGCCTTGCATCGCAGCGACCCGACCTAGCTACTCATGTGACCTATCTCGCAGCCTGGAGCCTCAGCGCCGTCCTCATTGCGACGGGTGGCGGCCGGATGCGCGTCGGCGCGCTCGTTGGCCTTGGCGTCAGCGCCGTCACACTCGGCTTCTTCTTCGCAGACGTCGGCACGCCGATAGCCAGCGGGATGCACCTGGCGGGTGCCGGCCTCTGGCTCGGCATCGGCGGCTGGCTCACCTGCACGGTCGGAGTCGGGCTGGCGTTCTGGACCGGCCTGAAAACTCGTGACGGGAACGGGGCCGTCGCGCGGCGCGGTCCGGCGCGCCATCTCGGCCGCGCGTCTAGTCACGAAATCCCGCCGCTGGTCACGCTCGTGCTCGCGGCCATCGGGGCGGCCATTGCTTTCGCCCCGGCGTGGGACAGATTCTCGCTCCGGGCGGCGAACGGGTTCTCGCAGGTCATCACCGCGGGTAACGCGTTCGCGAACCCGGCGCCAGTGATCGCGGGCGACGTCCTAGTAATGGTGGGCCTTGTCGCCGTCGCGGTCGTCGCGGCCTTCTGGCGGCCGTTGCGCCTCGGCGGAGCGCTCGTAGCAGGCGCGATAGTGGCTATGCTGGCGCAGGCCATCTCGGCCCTGGTCCAGGTCACTGAGCCAACCTCGCCGACTCTGTTCGGCATTTCGCAGGCACAGGCGAATCAGGCGGGGCTCAGCATTGTCGCTGGACTTACGCCGATGTTCTGGGTGTTCTGCGCGTTCGTTGCCACCATGATCCTGCTGTGCGTCTGGATGCTGCTCTCAAGCGAGTCAGCGGCGCAACCCGTTACTGGCCAGGTGGCAGGTCCGAACTTCGGCGCGCCGGCGCCCGCAGCCGGGACGAGCTACAGCCAGGCCACCCAAGCTCAGGCCAGCGGCCAATAACCTGCTGGCCCCTCGGTCAGCAGTATGCCCTGGGTATGCGGCTAGCCAGTTCGCGCCCGAACCGCGAACCGCTTCCGCTACGGCTTGCCGGCGACCAGGATGTCTCGGGTGATGCCCTGATCAACCCGGTGGCGGAACTTTCGGTACGGCCCAGAATCGACTGGCTCGAGTCCCGCGTCTGCCAGAACCGATGCGGTCGCTTCGCGAGAGGCGACCAGCGCGTTCCATGCGACGCCGACGGCACCGCCCGGCCGCAGCAGCGTTGCCCACGCGGGTGCGGCGGCCGCCAGTAGAGCCAGCGGCCGGCGTGCAAGTGCCGTCGCCGAGCTGCGACTTCCGTGCTGGACTCCGTACGGCGCGTCGGTGACGACGACGTCGAACGAGCCCGGCTTGAAGAATTCACGTGCTCTGGTCGTGTCGGCGCACACGACGTCCAGCCGCTGCGTCTGGCCCGTGCGGTAGTCGTCTTTGGATGCGGCCACGCTGACCTGGAGCCGACGTCCGACGGTCTTGCCCTCGCGGCGCACCGGGCCGTCGTAGTCGGTCTTGTGCTTGATGCGCTTGCGCTTCAGCCAGGCTTTGATGAACGTGGTGTAGGCGTCGTAATCCTTCTGGTCGAGATCGACACCAGCCGCGTCATAGCCATACATCAAGGCCTGGTTCAGCGTCGTGCCGCGCCCGCACAGCGGGTCAAGTACGGCTAGCTTCCGGTCGAGCATCTCGCTGGCGAACGCCGAGGTCATGAGCGTCACGTTCAAGAGCAGCTTCGTGAACTGCTCATTCGTCTTCCCTGGATATTTCTGAATGGTGATCAGATCATCGTCGTAGCGGTCGAGGCGAGGAATCTCCACCGGCCGCAGCAGCCCTTCGGATACCTCGAACAGCGCGTAGCAGCCCGACACGTTGGCCAGGAACGCCGCAGCGCGCGGCGTCAACGGGTCCGACTCGAAGGCGAGGTACGACACGCCGCCAAGCTCGGTCGGTTTTGCCTCGGACAGTCCGCCGCCAAGCACGGCAGCACTGAAGACCGCTAGTTCGGCCGCGGTCAGCTCGACCGATGCGCCCGCGTAGACGCGGTTAGCTGACGGCAGGATCAGCATCGCGTACCTGCTCATGACCCATGAACATTAGCAAGATCACCGGGCTGTCGACTTGACTCCGTACCTGGGTACGGCCGGTACCGTGCAGGACATGAGCGGGATGACGATCGGCAAACTGGCGGCCGCCGAAGGTGTTGGCGTGGAGACCGTGCGCTTCTATCAGCGCCGCGGCCTGCTGGCGAAGCCAGAACGGCGTGGCTCGGGCTACCGCGAGTACTCCGAGACCGATCGGTCGCGGCTTGTCTTCATTCGTCGCGCTAGGGAGCTGGGCTTCACGCTCGGCGAGATTGCCGATCTGCTCGGCCCGGCCGAGGTCCAGTCGACGGAAGAGATCGCCGCTGCGGCGCAGCTGAAGCTAGCCGCGGTCGATGTCCAGCTCCGCGAGTTGGTTCAGCTTCGGTGCCGACTCCGCCAGCTACTCCGCGTATGCGAGCACGGGGACGGCCAGCAGTGCGCAGCGCTGCTGCTGCCAGAGCGCGCCGTCAGTTAGCAAGCAACAGCAGTACCGCAAGGCGCGGGCGCAAAGTCAGCGCGAAGTCATCGGAGGGACAGTAAATGAGCATCGCGAGGGACGTAACCGACGACAGCTTCGCAGCCGAGGTGCTGACGAATCCGCGGCCAGTCATCGTCGAGTACTGGGCAGAGTGGTGTGGCCCGTGCCGGCAGGTCGCACCGGTGCTCGACTCGATCGCGGCCGACTATGCCGGCGTGGTCGACCTGGTCAAAGTCAACTCCGATGAGAACCCGGCGACGGTCGGCAGGTACGGCATCCTGGCGGTTCCCACTGTGAGCCTCTTCGTCGGCGGCACGGTCGTCAAGCAGGTCGTCGGGGCACGGTCTAAGTCGGCGTTGCTGCGGGAATTCGGCGAGTTTCTGGAGTCCGTCGCCGTTTGATCGCGCCACGCCACCGGGTTTGCAGCTTGATCAATGGCGCAGGACTGTCGCCAGGGCGACAGTAATCCTCCATTGACGCCGATGGGTGCGGCATCAACGGCGCGCATCAGTGCGGGCGGGTGGCTCGCGCCTGAGCAACCCTGAAGTACGGAACAGGAATTCTTCATACGTATCGGGCGCCTTGCTAGAGCCGATGACGTAGCGATCGGGCGCGGTCATCATCTCGGCCAGTCGGCGCTGGGCTTGGTTGAAGTCCACGACGGTGTCGCGGACCCACCGCGCGACACGGACGAGCAGCGGGCCTTGCTCACTGCGACCAGGCTGTCGCCCGCGACCTGGCTCTCGGACTGCTTGCTGGTTCATACATCTAGGTTCGCCCCCAGCGAAGCTGTGGGAAAGTGGCAGGACTGACCAATGCCCTTAACATCCTGCCAACTCTCCGGCATGATGGTAAGCATGTTGCGCGACGTGGCTGTCGTGGTCCTGGACGGGTTCGCTCCGTTCGAACTCGGCGTCGTCTGCGAGGTGTTCGGCGTCGAACGGACTGACGAAGGACTGCCGCGATACAACTTCGCGGTCGTACCTGGCGAATCTGGCCCACTGCGATCGGAAGTCGGCTTCAGCCTGGAGTCGCCGTTCGGCCTGGACCGGCTCGAGAGCGCTGACCTGATCGCTATCCCTGCTACCGG
>Ga0126378_10000592_pt1 | contig 26286 bp, 26 predicted proteins | sample PanSoiMetPlot_23_FD_92587 | JGI IMG/M metagenome (GOLD analysis project Ga0126378, IMG submission 92587) | Tropical forest soil microbial communities from Panama - MetaG Plot_23 | ecosystem: Environmental > Terrestrial > Soil > Tropical forest > Bulk soil | place: Panama | collected 2016-02-17
AGTGTTGCGGTCCCTCCAGACGCCGCTCTCGCGCAGCAGCCAGTGGGTGGAGAGCCACGCTCCGGCGAGTACGAGCGGCGCCCACCAGGCGAACCCGAAGAGCACGCACGCCTGGGCAAGGCCAGCGACCATGTCCACCAGCCCGCCGGCGATGAAGTCCATCGAGGTGGCGAGCGGCGGGGCCGTCATGCCGCGATCGAAGTCGCGGGCAATCTGCAGGTCGGCGGCGAAATCGGGATCCTCGAGGTGGCCGATACCTGGTGCCGCCGTGCAGGCGCCGGTCAGTTCGTCGTAGAGCCAGGCCGCGGTCCGGTCGCCGAGGTTGGCGCTGAGCGCGGTGTGCAGCGGACCGAGGACCTGCAGCAGGACGAACAGGACGCCGACGATGACGAGCGGGAGCGCCAGGCTATATCTGTGCTGGATGGCGGCGACGAGCACGCCGGTGGCGATCGAGAACCCGGCCGGCAGCAGCCCGCGCAGCCCGAGCAGTGCCCACCATCCGCCAGCCATCTGGCGGTCAGCCTTGATCAGCGCGGCGGCCAGCTCCAACTCCGGCCGCGCTCGCAGCCTCCGCAGCCACGACACGGCCGACGGCATTCTTCTGGTCACAACCTCAGATTGACAGCCCGCTGGCCGCGTGGATTGGACTTATCGGAACAACGCGGGAATGAGGGTGCCTCGGCCAGCTCGTGCCAGGGCGGCCGTCAGCCGAGCCGCACGCGCCGGGCGAATGCAGATATCTCTTCCCGCATGTCCTTCAGTTCGGTCGACACCGGGCCGACGACCAGCCGGGTGACACCCTGGCTTTCCCGCGCCCCGACTTCGTCGGCCGTCATGTCGATCTGGCCCCAGCGGGTGTATTCGAGAGCCGCGGGATCCCGCCCGGCTGCAGCTGCCTCCGCCCGCATCACGGCGACCTGCTGCTCCCGCTGCGCCTGCGTCAGCCGGCCGCCGTGGAAGTAGCCGTCGCCGCGGCGGCCCGCTCGCCGGGCGGCGGCCAGGCTCGATCCGCCTACGTGGATCGGCGGGATCCGCCCGTCATGCGGCTTGGGGAAGCTGCAGGCTGCGGTGAGGGAAAAGAACTCGCCCTGGTAGCTGACGCCCGACGCGTCCCCGCCCCACAGCAAGCGGAGCACATCGATCGCCTCGTCCGCGCGCCGGCCGCGGGTCCGGAAGTCGACGCCGACCGCATCGGCCTCGCCCGGCAGCACGCCAAGGCCAATCGAGAAGAGGCTCATCCGGCCATTCGAGAGCAGGTCGATCGTCGCGAGCCGCTTCGCCAGCACGACCGGGTGATGGTAGGGGAGCAGCAAGACAGCCGTACCGAGCAGCAGTGCGCTGGTCGCCGCCGCGATGTATGCGAGGCAGTCCAGCGGGTCAGCGACCGCCAGATCAGGCGGGAACTGCACCGGGCCGGCTGCCGCGCCCGGGTACATGACGATGTGCTCGGAGGTGTAGAACGATTCGAAGCCGCACTCCTCGGCGTGCCGCGCTACCGCGGCCATCAGTTCGGGGTCGGTGCCGTAGTAGGCGGTGTTGTAGGCCAGCCCGAACTTCACGTGGTCCTGCCTCCCTCACGGCGCCTGGTGGCGGCCTACCCAGATACTGGCTGTTGTGGCCGGTGCTGACACAGAGTTTGAGCTTCTGGGCGGCCAGCACGCGGTGACGCACGCCGGCGAGCTGCAGGCCCTGCACGCCGAGGTGTACGAGGCCCCGCCCTATGGGCTATCCGCGGACGCAGGCGAGTTCGGCCGCCGGTTTCGCGTGCAGTGCCGCCAGCCCGGGTTTGTCCTCGCCGAGGCCCGCAGCGGCGGCTATCTCGTCGGCTACGCGGCCGGGATGCCACTGCGGCCGTCCACCTCTTGGTGGCGGGCCCTGACGAGCCCGCTGCCCGAGGAGATCGTCACCGAGTATCCCGGCCGCACCTTCAGCGTGATCGAGTTGCTCGTCCGGGCAGCCTGGCGTCGGCAGGGCATCGGGCAGACCCTCCACGACCTCCTGCTCCGAGGCCGGCGTGAGGAGCGAGCAACGCTCGTTGTCTGGCCAGAAGCCACGGCCGCGCAGCGTGCCTTCCAGAGCTGGGGCTGGCACAAGATCGCCCGGACACGTGACCCCGGTGCCGGGTCGAGGCTGGCTGACGTGCTGGTGACCGAGCTCCCGGCCGGCGGCGAGCTCGTGCCTTAGGCGCCCCGCTGAGTGAAGCTGTACCAGTTGCCCGAGTCATCGCGGAGTACCGCCTCGACGCCGTAGGGACGCTTGGCGGGCTCCTGAGTGAACTGCACCCCACGGCCAGCAAGCGTCGCGTGGTCGCCCACGCAGTCCGAGGTCGCCATGACCCCGGGCGACAGCGCGCCCTTGGCGACGAGCGCCCGCACCTGTTGCGCCGTCTGGTCGTCGAGCATCGAGTTCCCCGGGTCCATGAGCACCAGCTCCTGGCCGTCGCTGCCCGGCGGGCGGACGGTCAGCCAGCGCATGCCGCCGTCCATCGTGATGTCGTTCGTGCAGGTGAAGCCCAGCTTGCTGACGTAGAACTCCTTGGCGGCGTCCTGGTCGAGCACCCAGACCGACACGATCGAGATGCCGTTGATCATCGGGTTCCGCCTTTCCGCATGTCTGTGCGACTCATGGCTCGACCCTACGAGCCGCCTGCCGCCGGCGCTTCTCCGTAAGTGACCTGTTCCGGCGTCGCGGCTAGCATGCGGGCGTGGGAACGCGCTTCCACGGATGGCCGGAGCAGGCGTACGTCGTGCTCCTGCGGCTGGGCGGCGAGCCGTCGCGGGAGACGCGGGAGCAGGTGCGGCATGACCGCGAGAAGCTTGTCCGGCAGCCGATGATCAATCTGCTCAACGACCTTGCCGACGTGGACCCGTGGTATGAAGACTTCTCGGTGTGGCGCTACGCCAGCACCGCGTACTGGTGGCAGAACCAGTGCGCCGTGGTGCGAGTGGCACGCAACATCGAGATCGGATTCCGCTTCAACCTCGACGGCCTGCGAATCAGGGCCGCGTGGTGGTATGCCGGCGCCGAGCAGATCGCCTTGTTTCGTGCAGCGGTCGCCGCCGATGATAGCGGGCACGCGCTGGCGGATCTGGTGTCGTCGCTTGCCGCCGGCGGACACGAGATTCTGGGCGACGTCATGAAGCGAATTCCGCGCGGTTACCCGGCCGACCACCTCCGCGCCGACCTGCTCAGGCACCGCTCGCTTATCGCGGCTCGCGACCTCGAATCCGATGCCGTGCGTGATGTCGAGCCTGTGTACCGAGCCTGCGAGCAGCTGCGTCCGCTACTGGAATGGCTCGCCGGGCATGTAGTCGTCGTCACGCCGCAGCGCCTGGCCGACCGGTGCGGGGCGGAGACGACTGGTTGGTTAGCGTGAGGACTCATGGACATGAAGCTCGAAGTTGTTCCCATCCCGGTCCGCAATGTCGACGCCGCCAAGGACTTCTACACCCGCCAGGTCGGCTTCCACCTCGACCACGACGCGAGGCCCAGTGAGACCATGCGAGTGGTGCAACTGACCCCACCCGGCTCGGCATGCTCAGTAGTGATCGGCGAGGGATTGCCGCTGGGTGAGCCAGGCTCTGTCCGGGGTGTCCAGCTCGTGGTCGAGGATCTCGATTCCGTCCGCACCGATCTGGCCGGGCGAGGCGTCGCCATCAGCGAAGTACAGCAGATGGGCCCAGCAGGAACGCCTGGCTCACGCTACTGCTTCTTCGAAGACCCTGACGGGAACATGTGGGCCGTCCAGGAATATAAGCGCAGCTAGCCCTGCTCAGGGCTCTGATCGTCGGCAACCGGCAGCCCTGTGCGCCACATGAGCGCGAAGCAGCCGGGAATCGGTGCGGGTCCGCCGCGCTCGGCAGCGCACCGCCGGTAGGCGGAGGGGGACATGCCGGTCAGCTCAGCGAACCGGGCGCTGAAGGTGCCGAGACTGGTGAAGCCGACCAGCAGGCAGATCTCGGTCACGGTCAGGTTGACAGACCGGAGCAGGTCGCAGGCCCGCTCCACCCGCCGCCTTGTCCGGTAGCGGCCAGGCGTCTCGCCGTAAGCGTCGCGAAAAGCCCGGATGAAATGCTCACGTGAGAAGCCTGCGGCCGCAGCCATGACCGGGATGCTGATCGGGTCGGCATAGTCGCGGTCGATCCGGTCCCTGGCAAGGCGCAGCATCCGCAGCGAGGTCAGTTCCGCCGATCTCACTGTCAGGCGTCCCCGGCGCGTGCCGGGTCGCCGGACAATGCGGCAGTGGCCATGCGCAAGATCGTACCGGCCGCCGTCATCCTCGGCTCAGCTCTCACGGCGGGACTGGCCGCGATGGGCATGACGAGAGCCTGGCTCCAGGGCAGCTGAGCCAGGCTCTCTGCGGCGTCGTGTTCACCGACGCGGTGCACTCAGGTAGCTGAGGTCACTCCATCGATCAGGCCCGCCGACCGCATCGCCGCGTCAAGCGTGGCGAGGGCAGCCTGAGCGGGGTCTTCCGATGCCCGTGACCGCGCAGCCGTTTCGGCTGGCACAGCCGGGAACTCGGGCAGTGTGCCGTAGCTGCCCCACGGCGCGATACCGGCGGCGACCGCGACATTGGGCATGCCTGCCCCCGACCGGGATGGGCCGATGGCGGGCAGCGGCCGGCAAGAGCCGAGGATCTGCTGGAACAACCGGTCCACGCGGCTGGCGTCGCGGACGGCCACCCGCCCAGCCCCGGGCCGGAACTGCGGGTCCTGGCCAGCAAGGAGCACGGCGGCCGCAGCGACGTGCGCCGCGGCGACGGCGGTGCCGCTGAGCGGGCCGTAGCTGGCGGGCGGGAGCCCTGAGACGATTGCTACCCCTGGTGCGCAGCAGTCCAGGCCAGGGCCGTGGTTGGCGAACCGGGGCGCGAACAGCCCATCCGATGTGGGCGGTCCCGCTATCTCGGCAGCGATGCCGCTGCCTGGCGGGAACGAGCCGAGCTGGCCAATCGCGCCAACCGTGAGCACGCCGGGCAGCGCGGCGGGGAGGGCGATCTCGCGGCCACCGTCGCCGGCAGCGGCAATACACGCGACACCTCGCTCGCGTGCCTGTGCGATCTTCGCCGCCAGCAGACCGGAGGGAACGGTCATGCCTGCAGAGATCAGCGCAATGTCGATCTCCTGCGCTATGCAGTAGTCCAGGGCCTCGATGAGGTCGCTGCACGTCCCGCCAGGGGCGATGCGGCAGATGTGCACCTCAGCGTCGGGTGCCAGGCCGATCACGCCGCTGCCGTCGTCCCGCCCGGCAATCAGCACCGCTTGGTGTGTGCCAGTGCCGATCAGATCGTCGCGCCAGCTCTTGTCGTCCTCGCTGACGACGTCGCGACCATGAGCAAGCCGCTGCGCCAGATCCGGATGGGAGGCGGCAGCCCCGGAACCGATCAAGGCGATCTTGATGCCCTCGCCGCGCAGATTGGGCGGCAGCATGTCAAAGCCCATGGCGTGCGCGCCCCACGACGCCAGCGGGCGGTCGGGGAATCCGGGAAAGGTTGTCACGACTCGTTCGCACCTGACGGTGACCGGCTGGCCTTGCCGCAGGCGAGGGCGGACCACTCGGGCAGGCCAGCACCCCCGGGCCGGCTGAACCGTGAGTAGCTCCGGGGAGACAGCCGTCTCCGCCGCCACCGTTAGCCCAGCCTGGCCGTTGCTATCAGTGAACCCCATGGCCGGCATACCTCGCCCAGTCAGGCAGACCGCAGCACCCTCTACGGGGTGACCGCCGTCGTCCTCAACCTCTACCGCGATGCGGCGCAGCGCCCCGATCGGTTCCACCGAGCTGCCAGGCATCTCCTCGTGTTGCTGGCCGTCCGCGGGCACCCAGCCGAGCCGCTCGTCGGGTTCCACCGCCAGGGTAGGAATAGCGGCCAGTGCAGCGGCCCGTTGCGATGTGGTCTCGATCACCGCAATGTGCGGGAAGTCTCCTCCCGCGGAGGCCCGCCCGTTTGCGCGTACGACCGCGATCTGCGGATCCCGTTCGAGTTGACCGGCTAGCGTTCGCGCCTCGGTCGGCGGGGCGACCCCTGCCATGTATCGCTCTCGCCGGTACGCGGCCGGGTGCCGGGCTCGGCGGGCACCCGCGTTCTCTGCCGCGGAATCCCGGCTCGCTGAGTCCTTGCCCGGTTCCCTGGTCGCTCCCTGCGATGCCCGGGGCCGTGCGCCGGCTGCCTGTCTGCCCGGAAGTGCGCCGGACGACTTATCCGATGTTGTCATCGTCGTGCCTCCGCTCAGTACTGGATTGCCGCGGCGGGCGCGACGACGGCGGTGTTCGTGCTACCCGCCGTGCCGCGCCCGTCGCGGCGGATGCACCCCGTAGCCCCGAGATGCATCACGTCACAGGCCGGGAAGCGCAGGGTAGGTCCGGCGCGCCTGATGTACCTGCGTCACCACACCCGCCAGCTGGCTCATGGCGGCCCGGTACTGGTGCGCCTCGTAGAGCTGTGCCGCGACCGTGAGAGCCGGGGCCAGCTGCTGCGCCACCGGCGGGGCGGCCTGAGCGGCGGCCCGCGTCCACTGGTAGGTGTGCTGCAGCAGGGCAGCCACCTGCTCGCGACCCGGTTCGCCGGTGATCGCCGGCCATGCACCCATGCTCACCGGCGCTCCTCAGGACAGGCCAGCGTATGGCCGGACGTGGGGCCCGAACGCTGAGGGCGTCGGCCCCCAGAACGGCTGCTGCCAGTGGGCTGTGGTGACTGGGTACTGCCCCATGATCAGCGGCACGGACACCTGCGTCACGAGCTGCTGCACCTGCTGCTGTACCAGCTGCACAGCGAGAGCGATGACCTGCGGCAGGACGATCTGCTCCGCCACCGGGATGATCTGCCCGGTGAGCTGGCTGACGACCTGCTGAATCTGCTGCGGCATGACCTGGCCCGCAGTCTGACGGCTAAACGCGTCTTGCGCGCCGTAGGGCGGCTGCGGCCAGAATGACGGCTGCATGCCGTAGTGCTGGCCGACGCCGAGCAACTGCTCCGTGCCGATGGGCGTCGGGAAGCCGGGATTGAGACCCTGCTGGTAGCCGACGCCTGGGCTCGCCAGGCCAGGCATCCCAAGGCCCTGTGCGGTGATCGTCATGGCCGAGTCCTCCTTTCGCTGCCGGGCCGCCCGTGCCGGACGTCCGGCATAGCCAGATGACTGTCCAACGCCATCGGACAGTACCGAAGTCGGCCGGCTTCTCGCAAGTGGTAGTCGCACACCCGCTCGCCGGCATGGATGCCAGTAATCTGGCGACAGAGAGCTCATGGACGATCCGCAGCCGGACGCGTTGCAGCGCCTGATCATTGACCGCATGTGGGAACTGCGTCGTTCCTACGGCGATGTCGCGCGTCGCGGCGGGCTGCCTCGCTCCACTGTCCATCACCTGGCTACGCAGCGCCGCGCCGGCCTGCCCAACCCGGCCACGCTGGAGCGGCTCGCCGCTGGACTCGACCTTCCGGTCAACGTGGTACGCGGGGCAGCAGCTGCGGCTGCAGGGCTGATCCTGGACACCGCTGCCATCGATGACCCGGATATCGAGGTGCTGGTGGCGTCCCTCGCCCGGCTCAGCCCGGCCGACAGACAGCACGTCGCCGCGCTCGTCCGTTCGATGCTCGAAGCATCGGAAACCGCATCCTAGCCTTATGGGCAGTTAGGGCTAACGGGTCCGCCAGACTTACCTAGCCGACCCCTAGCGGACGATCTCCGAGCGGCCTAGCGTGAACCGGGAACGCTAGCTGCGAAGCGTCTCAGGAGTGGTTCGTCACGCGTGTCATCCGCTGGTCCGGCACCCCGGCCGTCGTTCGCGTCCAGACCCACGAGGACGTCATTGTCGCTGTGCCCAGCGGCATTTCCCGGCACGACGTACTGGGTCTCGCCCGGTTAGTACTGAGCGGCCGCGAGTATGCCGAACTGCGCAGGAAGATCAGGCCCGCCGGATCATCGCGACGACGCGCATCCGAGGTCGGCAGCCGGGAGACTCGCAAGGCTGACAATCAGCAGTCCAGGCCCGCTCCGGCCCGCCGGCACGGGCTGAGCCTGGGGTGAGGTCGGACCCGCGCATCCTGCGTGTTATGCAGCCGCGCCGTCGACGAAGGTCACGGTATTGGCGCCGATCGCGGGAATCCGCGGGCCGGGTAGCACGATGCCGGTGAGGTTCAGCGGATCAGCTGCCGACAGGTGGGCGACCTCGCCGTTGTGTTGCTGCCGCCGGACTGCCTTGAGGACCTCGACCGCGTCCGGGTGCGCGTACTGCTCACCACTGAACCCGTTGACGAACCGGCCGCCGCGGATCGTCTCCCGCGCCTCCATCCGCCGGAACGCCCACAGGACGTCCCGCCACGGCACGGCGAGATTCTCCCTGGCGACCAGGTCCCGGAAGACAACGCCCCACCGGGCCGCGAGCTGCTGGGCGACGGCCTCGGCCAGATCGTCCCGGTCCGCATCCGCCATCGGCGGCGGCAGGAGCGACCAGCGGCCTGACGCCCCCGTGCTGGCGCGCAATCCGCGCCGCAGCCCGGCCGTCGGCGCATATCGTTCGGCGCTGCCGCGCCGCAGCAGCACCCGGACGGCCCGGAAGCCGTCGGCGGTCACCAGCCCGCGCGCGACCGCGTCCCACAGCGCCTCATCGATCTCGGATGGCAGCCGCCGGGTCAGCGTCGCCAGGTCGGTGCGGAACAGCGCCCCGTGAGCGCGCAGCGCATCGAGCACGTCCCGGGTCCGGCCGCTCGCCGGCTCGGCCGGCGTCGCGTCACCGCGCGCCGCGCGAAGCAGCCACGGCAGGTCGTCGCGCAGCGCCAGCGTGATCGGAGTGGCGCGTGAGGGGGTAAGCCCGCTCCGGCGCGGCTCGATCTCGGGCTCGGCGTCCCGCACCGACAGCCGTCCCCAGCACGCCTGGCCGGACATGCACAGCTCGTCCAGCCACTCGCGCCGGTAGCCCTCGACCCTGGCCGCGAGCACGGACCGCTCCCACGCCCCGGTGGCCAGCTCGAAGCCCTGCAGCTGCTCGATCACCGACAGCAGGCCGAACCTGCCTTCGCGCCGAGTGCCGGGCGCGACGTGCTGCCAGCGCAGCAGGAACCGCATGAAGTCCTGCGGGGTGACCGGCTCGACTTCCCGCCGCCGGCGCTGCCGCGTGTAGGCGTGAATGCGCGACAGCAGCCGCCGGGAGCAGAATTCCTCGGCGCCGCCGGGCGCGCTGAACCGGCCGCGGATAGCGAAGCCCTCGGCCTCCAGCGCCGCGAGCGCGCGGATGACCAGGGACTCGGGCAGCCCGCAGGCCGCGGCGATCGCCGCCGCGGTCGACGGTCCGCGGCACTCCAGGTGACCGCGCAGCGCGTCCGCCGCCGCGCTCTCTTCGTCGGGCGGTTCCGCGGGCACCGGGCACGGATAGTCGGGAACGGGGTTGATTCCTGGCAGCAGCGCCTGCACGGCTGGCAGCCGCTCGACCGCAGCCCAGAGGTCGCCATCGGCCGCGGCCATCGTGACGGCACGGCGGCCGGCGACCAGCTCGTCGAACCAGGGCTGCCAGGCAGCGACGGGGCGCATGACCACCAGGTTGAGCAGCAGGTCGTGCAGCTCGTGCTGATCGCGCGGGTCGGGCCTGACCTGGTCGGCGACCCGCTCGATCGCGGCCGGGTCCAGCCGGCCAAGCTCGTGTGGCTCGACCGGCAGACCGCGGCGCAGCGGCACCGCGCGGCTGCGCCGCTCCTCCAGCGGCGCGTCGTCCAGGTACGTAAACGGCCGCCCGTTCAGGATCTCGTGCGCGAGCACCGACGGTTCCGTCGTGTCCCGCACGACGACCGTGACGCGACCGGCCTCGATGCCCGCGACCAGCTGCTTCAGGCCGTCGATGTCCATGGCGTCGTGCAGGCAGTCGGCGAGCGTCTGCCGGACGAGCAGGTGGTCGGGAATCTCCATTGGACCGGGCGCGACGTTCTCCTGGCACGCGGCCAGCGTCGGGAACACCGCCGCCATCAGGTCGTCGGATTCCATCCGCTGGATCGCGGGCGGGTTCTTCCGGCCGCCACGCCAGCGCAGCACGGCGAGCGAGGTGTTGAGATTCCACCGCCAGCGGGCCGGGAACAGCGGCGCCGTGAGCACGGCCTGCCGCACCACCTCCTCGACCGTGCCGGAGGCGAGGAACTTCGGCACCCGGTCCAGCGGGAAGCTGTGCTGCGGGCCGAGGGACAGCAGGATCGCGTTGTCGCTCGCGGCGGCCTGCAGCTCGAAGTCGAACGTCACGCAGAACCGCTTCCGCAGCGCGAGGCCAAGCGCGCGGTTCAGCCGCGCGCCGAAGGGGGTATGCCCGACCAGCTGCATGCCGCCCGCGTCGTCGAAGAAGCGCTCCAGCACGATCGTGTCCATGGTGGGCAGGACGCCGAGCTGAGCGAGCGCGGCGTTCAGATAGGCAGCGATCATTTCCGCGGCGTCGTCACCGATCCCGCACTCGGCTGCCAGCCACGACGCCGCCACAGCGACGCCACCACCGGCCAGCTGCGCGGCGACCGCCGAGCGGAGCTCGCAGACTTCCTCGGACAGCTCCGCGGTCCGGCCGGGAGCCTCACCGAGCCAGAACGGCACGGACGGGGGAGCCCCCTGAGCGTCGACGACCCGGACGATGCCCGGTTCGACCCGTCGGATCCGCCAGGATGTCGTGCCGAGCAGGAACACGTCGCCGGCCATGCTCTCGATCGCCCAGTCCTCGTTCACCGTGCCGACAACGGCCTCGTCCGGGTCCGCCAGGACCCGGTAATCACCCAGCTCCGGAATCGCCCCGCCGGAAGTGAGCGCGGCCATCCGGGCGCCCCTCCTGCCGCGCAGCTGCCCGCTCACCTGATCCCGGTGCAGGTAGGCCGCCCGCCGGCCGCGGCCGGTGCGGATTCCCTCCGATACCAGGTCGGCCACGTCGGCGAAATCGTCTGCCGACAGCCGGGCGAACGGCGCCGCGCCGCGAATCAGGGCGAGCAGCTCGCCGGCTTCCCAGTCCTCCGCCGCGCACTCGGCAACCACCTGCTGGGCCACGATGTCGAGCGGGCAGTCCGGGATCAGCAGGCGGTCGAGCCGTCCGGACCGAGCCCCGCGCAGCAGGGCCGCGCATTCCACCAGCTCGTCGCGCGTGGTCGGGTAGACCAGCCCCCGAGGTACCCCGTTCCTCGTATGGTTTGATCTTCCGACGCGCTGCAGAAACGTCGCAAAGCTGCGTGGCGAGCCGATCTGGCAGACCAGCTCCACCGGGCCAATGTCGATCCCCAGCTCGAGCGAGGCGGTCGCCACCAAGGCGCGCAGGTCGCCGTCGCGCAGCCGGGCCTCGACGCGCTGCCGGCGATCCTTGGACAAGCTGCCGTGGTGCGCCGCCACCTGGCCCTCGCCGAGGCGCTCGCCGAGCTGGTGGGCGAACTGCTCGGCCATCCGCCGGGTATTGACGAACACCAGGGTGGTGCGGTGCTGCTGAACGTGCCCGGCGATCCGGTCGCAGATCTCGGCCATCTGGTCGGTCGTCGCGACCGCGCCGAGTTCCTCGCTCGGCAGCTCTAGCCCCAGATCAAGCTCGCGCCGGTGGCCGGTGTCCACGATCGAACAACGCGGGGACCCGTCGGCCTCCGACCGGTCAGGTCCGGCTCCGACCAGCAGCCTGGCGACGTCCTCGATCGGGCGCTGGGTAGCGGACAGGCCGATCCGCTGGACCGGCTGCTCGGCGACGTGCTGCAGCCGCTCGAGGGTGAGGGCCAGGTGGGAGCCGCGCTTGTTGCCCGCGACGGCGTGGATCTCGTCCACGATCACGGTCGTCGTCGCGCGCAGCATTGCCCGGCTCCGCTCGGCGGTCACCAGGAGGAACAGGGACTCCGGTGTGGTGATGAGGAAGTCCGGCGGTCGTTTCAGCATCGCGGCGCGCTCGGCCGCTGCCGTGTCGCCGGTGCGCACTGACACCCGGATGTCGGGTGCCGGCATGCCGAGCTCGGCGGCGACCTCCGCGATCTCGGCGAGCGGCCGCTCGAGGTTCTGCCGGATGTCGACCGCCAGCGCCTTCAGTGGCGAGACGTAGACCACCTCAGGCCCGGCGGCCCCAGCGGCCTCCGCACCAGCCTCGACGCTTGCCTGGTATGCCCGGTATATCCGGTCTATGCAGACGCCGAACGCGGCCAGCGTTTTACCAGATCCGGTCGGTGCCGCGATGAGCGTGTGCCGCCCGGCCATGATCTCAGCCCAGCCTGCCGTCTGCGGCTGCGTCGGCCCGGCCGGGAAGCGCCGCTCGAACCAGGTCCGCACAGCGGGGTGAAACTGGTCAAGCACCCAGCCACGGTAACCCAGGCTGCCGACATTCCACGCTCGTCGCGGGACTACGAGCCGGCTGCCTCTGTCAGCTGCCCGAGGGCGCCGGAGTCGGCGAGCTTGTTCCTGCAGCCGCCGACGGGGTCAGCGGGGCGGAGCTGGAACTGTCGGTAGGAGACGGCTCGGGCGCGGGGGTGGCGGGCGGTGGGCTGCTGGCCGGAGCCGGGCTAGTCGTGGCGGGCGGGCTGGCCGTGGCGGACGGGCTGCTGGCGGGGGTCGAGCTGATCGTGGGAGCGGGCGCGGCTGACGGCGATGCTGGCGGAGCGGTCGCCGGTGCTGGTCGCGCTGTTGGCAGCGGAACCGGGACGGGCAGGGTTGCCCGGCCGGCCGAGCGCGGGAACAGCGTGATGACCGGTAGCGGCGGCGCCGGGCTGTGCCGGGCTGCCGACGGCTCAGGTGCGGGCACGGACGCCGGCGAGGTGGTCACCTGGGCGGGCCAGATCGGCTGGCCGGCCGGATCGGCTGCTGCACTGGCCGCAGCGGCGCCTGGCGAGCCGGGGTCATCGGCGGAGCCCGCGAAGTAGACGATGGCACCGATGAGGACCGCCGCCGGGACCGCCGTCGCCGTCGCCAGCCGCACGCGCGGTGGTCCAGTCGGGCGCGCGGCAGCTGGTCGCCCGCGGTCGGCTGGCGCCCGCCGGCGATGCCGACCACGCCCCGCCTCCGGGTCCACGTCGGCGAGCCTGAACCTGTCCAGCTGTGCCTCCGCTATATGCGAGACGACTACGTTTCGGATATCCGATGGTGACTGCAGCAACGATAACAGGATGAATCAGGCATTGATGACGTTTGCGCACTGCCCGCGTCACACAGGCGCGCGTCGCCAGCTCGGCCTCTGGCCACGCCGGCTCGGTGCTGGGCCAGGCCGTCCTCGCGATCTAGGCTTGGTCGCATGTCTGGGCCGCCCAGTACCAGGTTCCCTGGTGAATCGACCGAGTACCGGCTTGCGCGCGAACGGCTGCTGGAGACGGAGGTCGAGCTGCGGCAAGCCATCGAGCGAGTCGCCGCACAGCGCCGCGCGCTCCCGCCCGGCGGCGCCGTGCCTGAGGATTACGTCTTTGAGGAGGCGACCGGACAGGGCGGATCGGTCAGGTTCTCCGAGCTGTTCGCGCCGGGCAAGGACACGCTCGTCCTCTACAGCTTCATGTTCCCGCGCTATTCAGGCGACCCCAGGCCCGGTCCGGCCGAGGGCGAGACGGCGCGCCTTCCGCTCGCCGAGACGCCGTGCCCGTCCTGCACCTCGATCCTCGATTCGCTGGACGGAGCAGCGCCGCACCTCGGCCAGCTCATCAATCTCGTCGTTGTCGCGAAGTCAGATCCGCACCGGATCGGCACCTTCGCGCGCGAACGCGGCTGGCGCCAGCTCCGGCTGCTGTCCTCGCGGAATAACCGCTACAACCTCGACTATCTCGCTGAAGACCCGGACAGCGGTCAGCGCCCGATCCTGAACGTGTTCACCCGCGATGCCGGCGGATTCCGCCACCGGTGGGCTACCGAGCTGATGTTCGCAGCCAGAGAGGAAGGCCAGGATCCCCGTCATGTCGACTCGATCTGGCCACTCTGGAACGTGCTCGACATGACGCCTGAGGGGCGAGCCGGGGCGGAGAACATTCCGGCCGGCCATTACGACTAGGCCTCCCAGGGTGGTCGTGGTTGACACTTCGGCTGAAATGGCCGAACTCGAGTTCAGCCGACGCTGAAGCCAAATCCGGACCGGCCGAATCGTGGCCGCAAATAATGGTCCGGATTATTGACACGAAGGAACATCACTCCTACCATCGCGGCAAGCGTCAGTCCTTTTGGGGGGCTCCTGACAACTAAATAACTCGCGCTGTCTACGAAGTGGGGTGGACTCATGGACAGCGGTGCGCAAGCATCCAATCAGCTTCTCGGCAGCTACATGACCCTCCGGAAGGCCATCGGCTGGATCGGCATCTGCTTGCCGTTCGCCGTGTTCCTCGGCAACTGGGTCATCTTCTCCCAGCACTCTCTGGGATGTCTCGCACCGATATCAGACAAACTGCCTGGGTCTCTGAGTGGCTATTACTACTCGCACATGCGCGACGCATTCGTCGGCGCCATGTGGGCCGCTGGCGTGTTCCTCTTCTTCTACCGGGGCCGCGACTGGATCGACCGCTGGGCAACGAACCTCGCCGGGCTGTTTGCCCTGGGGATCGCCTTGTTCCCGACGAGGGGACCAGCGAGGGTCCCGAGCAACAGCTGCAGTCCGGTGACTCCTCTGGTGGCCCAGCCGGCCCCGAATGCCGCTGCGATCAGCATCGTCCACGTCGTCTCCCTGTGCGGCTTGATGCTCATGATCGCCGTCATGGCGGCGCGGTTTACCCGCACATACTCCGACGATGAGATCGGCGCCATGACCGACGAGGAGAAGGAAATCGAGCAGAATCCGAGCCTGAAGCGCCGCAACAACAGAATCTGCTGGGGTTGCGTGGCCGGGATCGTCGTCGCCGGAGCGTTCGCGCTGGCGCAGAATTTCTTCAGCGTCTCGGTCAAGGCCAACGCGCCCTGGTTGCTCTACGCGGAGACGATCGCATTCCTGGCCTTCGGCACCGCATGGTTCGTGAAGGGCCGGGCCCTGCTGGGTCTCGGCAACGCTCGTCGCACTGTTGGCCACGCTCTCGTCACTGCACGCGCGCGACGACTCGTTTCGCACCCAGTCAGCTCTCCGGTGGCCGTAGCCGGATCCGCTTCACCGGGACCCGGATTTGGCTCAGGACCTGATGATCCAGATGGTGAGCTTTAGCCGAGCCAGGAATAACCTTCTTTGCCTCAGTGGCTACCGAAGAAAACAATTCCGATGATGGTGGCTACACCGATAGCGACGACGTACATGACTACCAGCGCCCATAGGGGAGGCCATCTCTTCGAAGGACGGTCACCGTCCGTTGATTGATTTGCCTTGACCGCTGGAACCGTTGCCCAGGCTCGGTCTTGCTGAATGCTCACTAAGGGGAGTTCCTTTCGCGCGGGGAATCCTCTTCGCTGTTCGTGCAGTCATGCCTGTTAGCCGCTCACCGAGGGTCTAATGGGAAGAAGGTGCGGGTCAAGGGCGAATCTACGTGATCTATGCCACGAAACCCACGCCGGTGCATACTGGACAGATGATGCCCCCCGGCTGTATGCCGCCCGGGTTGCTTCTCGCTGACTCCCGAGTCCTCGCAAGCGAGGGATCATGGCCTCGTCACCATGGCGCTGTCAGTGCGGCAACCGGGAGGACCTTGTGAGCAGCCTGGACGTTGACATCACGGAGCCTGGCCGACCCGAGGTGCGCGAGGTGTCGGCTGGCGTCTATGCGTATGTGCAGCCCGACGGCACCTGGTGGATCAACAACACCGGCTTCCTCGTCGGGCCCCAGGGAGTCATCAGTATCGACTCCTGCTCGACCGAACGCCGGACCAGGGCCTATCAGCGCGCGATCAGCAGGGTCACGACCGCACCGGTGCGCGCGGTCGTGAACACCCATCATCACGGCGATCACACCTTCGGAAACTGCCTCTTCCCTGGCGCGGCGATCATCGGCCAGGAGCAGACCCGAGCCGAGGTCATCGCCTCCGGCCCGCCCCGTGACCTGCCCGCGTGGCATAACCCTGAGTGGGGTGAGCTGAGCCTGGACCCGCCATTCGTCACGTTCGCCGACGGGCTGGGCCTGCACGCCGGCGACCTGCGCGCGGAGGTCCGCTTCGTCGGCACGCCCGCACACACGACCAACGACTCGATCGTGTGGATCCCGGAGCGATCGGCGCTGTTCTGCGGTGACCTCATCTTCAATGGCGGCACGCCGTTCGTGCTCATGGGATCCGTCGAGGGAGCGATCGACGTGCTCGAGCGGGTCATCCGACCGCTCCCCGCGACGACGATCGTTCCCGGCCATGGACAGGTCTTCCATGACACTGCTCCTATCGACGCGACGCTGGATTACCTGCGATTCGTGCGCAACGTCGCGCAGGAAAGCCGCGCCGCGGGCGTGCCGCCGCTGCAGGCCGCGCGCGACACGAACCTCGGCCGGTTTGCCGACTGGGCAGACGCCGAGCGCATTGTCGGCAACCTGCACCGCGCCCGCGCCGAACTCGACGGCACCCCGCGTGGCGGGCCCATCGACGTTGTGGCGGCGCTGACGGACATGGTCGCGTACAACGGTGGCGTCCCGCTGACCTGCCGCGCATGAACCCGACGCGTCAGTCAGGCATTCCGGCCGACAGACCGGGTAAGCTTCGTCGCTGGTTATGTATGGGAGGCACGACGTCCAGAATCGCGACCAGGAGTGGCTGGCCGGACGCCTCCTGACCGATCGCTCCCGCTCGCTGCTGAAATGGCTGAGCGCGCGCAGGTGGCCCGCGCGTGTCGGAGCAGTTGCCGCGGTGATCCTGGCGGCAGCGCTGGCCACGTTCGCGTCGCTCGAGGTCACCCCCATGCAGACGGTGACCGTCGCCGGTCAGGTCATCAAGGTCGGCGCAGAACCGCGGCTCGGCTTCGCTGGCCCGGGCGAGGTTGACCTGTTCGGAGAGGGCCTGCCGACCGCCATCTCCTTTCCTGGTCCCGTCCAGCCCAAGCTGCAGCTCAGCCAGATCACGCTGAACAGCGAGCTCGCCAACTTCGTCCAGGGCCGCAGTCCGAGCCGCGCGGGCACTGCGCTGCGGACCGAGCTGGTCGCCGGATGGGAGCACTACTTCGCCTGGGAGACAGTGGTCGCCGCGCTGGCCGCGCTCCTTCTGGCCGGGGCGGTCGCCGGATGGCGGAGGCTCGGCGGGAAGGCGACCGGTCTGCTGCTCGTGGTAGTCCTCGTCGTCACCGCAGCGGTGAACCTGGGCGCGGTCGCGCTCACCGCCAACGGCGCCCGGAACGCTCTCCGGCACGTCAGCTCGCTGACCCAGCTCGTCGGCAGTCAGGATGTCGCCACGCCACCTTCCCCGGCGAATCGGCGACCGCAGCCGGGGATCCAGGAGGTGGTAATAGGTGACTCGACGGCGGCGGGAGCCGGGCTACCGCAGGTCGGGCATCCGTCTGAGGCCGACAACGCGTGCGGCCGCAGTTCCCAGTCTTACGCCGTCGATCTCGCCAGCGTGAACGGCTGGCGGGCACTGAATCTAGCCTGCAACAGCGCGACGATCGCGCACGGTCTGCTGGGCCCGCAGCCTCAGGGCGGGCTGCAGATTGCCCCGCAGATCGACTCGCTCACTCAGGTGCAGAACCCGACTGTGGTCATCGTCAGCGTCGGGGCCGATGACCTGCAGTGGTCGGCCATTCTGGCTATCTGCGCGGCGACGACGCAGTGCGATAGCCGCGCCTCGAATGCGTACTTTCAGCAGAAGCTCGCCCAGTTCAGCACCGCCTACCTCCAGCTGCTCATTCAGCTCGGCAACCTGCCCGGTCACCCGCGGGTCATCATCAATCGCTACTACGATCCCTTCGGCAGCAACGTCAGCTGCATCACGCATCGTGGCCTGACAGCGGCGAAGGTTGCCACGATCAAGACCTGGCTGGCGGCCCTTAATCAGGTCCTGGCCAAGGGCGCAGTGCAGTCTGGCTTCCTGTCGCCGCAGCCCAGCTTCGCCGGGCACACGCTGTGCTCACCGCAGCCCTATGTCCAGGGCCTGGCCGATGTCGCCCCGTTCCATCCGACAGCAGAAGGCCAGCTGGCGATCGCGCTCACCGATGAGGCTGCGCTGGCCAGCCAGCCAGCGCAGTCGCAGTCGCCGTCGCCGACGCCGTCGGCGAGTTCGTTCCGCTAGCAAGCCGCCGGGTCAGCGGCTCGCCTGGAACGGCTCGAGAAGCTGCTGCCCGACGAGAACCAGGGCCGGCCGTGCCCGGTCGTCTTGCTCGACCGGTACCGGCCGGCCGACCAGGCCGGTACGGCCGGCGCCCTCGCTTCGCGCCGGGAACCGCGCGCGGCCAGCGAGCATGTCCCAGACACTGAAGACGACACCGAGGTTCACGCCCTGGTTATCGCGCGCATGGTGCAGCCGGTGGTAGGCCGGGCTGACGATCACCCGGCCGACCGGGCCGAAGGTCCAGCGGATGTTGGCGTGCTGGAGAGTCCCGATGCACACGTAGATCGTGATCAGCACCGGGGCGATCGGGCGCGCCGGCATCAGCGCCACGACAGGGAATGTCGCCAGCACGAACCCCGTCGTGTGCATCAGCGGGTGTGCCCGGAAGGAGGTGAGCACGCTCAGCTCCTCCTGGCTGTGGTGGAGCGCATGAAACCGCCACAGAAAGCCGAGCCGGTGGTCGGCGTAGTGCGCCAGCCAGTTGGCTCCGTCCATGGCCACGATCGTGAGGGGAACGACAAGCCAGGCGGGCCAGTGCCGCGCCCAGCCGAGCTCGATCCAGGGCAGATGGCTGCTGACGAGCCCAGCCGCTCCGACACTGAGCAGCGTCATCAGCGGGATCACGAGCAGGGCGTGCAACGCGAGATAGCAGACATCCTGCACATGGCCGCGGGCAAGCAGCGGACGCCGCTCCGCCGGCCAGATCCGCTCGCAGATCCCCGTCGCGACGACAAGGGCCACGAGCAGGGGAGCTGCCAACTCGGCCCGGCCGGCCGACAGCACCGTCTCCAGGCGGCCCCGCTTCAGCAGGTCAGCCACCGCGACCCAGACGATCAGGCCGGTGATCACGGCCACCACGAGTGAGGACGGCGCAAGCCGCCGCCACCAGGCCGACCGGACAACAGTCGCTCGGGGCAGCTTCAGAATCTGCATAACAGTCATGGCGAAACCCAGGTGCCTTCCGTCGAAACCCTACGACGAGCCATGTCGCGCCGCTGTTCAAACACGGCAAACCGGCCGACTGTCGGTGGCGGCTGCCAGGATGCTGGCTGTGGAACGAGAAGGCCCGTTCTGGGACGCGGTAGAAGGCAGGACCCCTCTTCCTGCGGCGGCGGCCACGCTCGGCTGGGAACCCGTGTCGATCCGCCCGGAAGAGGGGACGATCGAGGTCGCGTTCCAGGCGAGCGACGCGTTCGTTAATCCGGCTGGCGTGATCCAGGGCGGCTTCCTGGCGGCGATGCTGGACGAGACGCTGGGACAGGCGCTGGTTGCCGGGCTCAGCCCTGGCGACTTCGCGCCGACCACTGACTTGCATGTTCAGTTCCTCCGGCCGGCCCGGCCAGGTCGCCTGCTCGGGCGCGGCCGAGTAGTCCGACGCGGTCGCGAAGTCGGGTTCCTCGCGGGCGAACTGGTGAACGAAGACGGCGCCGTCCTCGCGGTGGCGACCGCAACGGTGCAGATCCGAGCTCAGATGCTCGCTCAGCGCACCTCATGACCGCTCGGCCGCCGGGTCGCTAGGGTGGCGCCGTGCCCCCGTTAACCGTGCCGGCGTTCGACCACATCTTCCTCGTCATCATGGAGAACCACGGCTATGACGAGATCATGGGCAGTTCCGACGCGCCATACCTGAATCAGCTCGCGGATCGCTACGGCGTCGCCACGAACTATGTCTCGGTGGCGCGGTCCCGGCCAGCCAGCTCGTGGCCGACCTTGCTTCCGCGCAGACGACGCCGGCGTTCGGCTGGATAACCCCGAACATGCTCGACGACATGCCCGGCAACCAGGTAGCCACGATCGTCGTTGCTGAGCAGATCCCCGCCGGGTTCCGGTCGGCCGTTGCCTACAACCACTACTCGCTGCTCCGCACGATCGAGGTCGCGTGGGGACTGGCGCCGCTGACCGCCAACGACGCCGAGGCGACCGTCATGAGCGACTTCTTCTGATAATCCTGTAGTCGCCGGGTTGCCTTATGCAGGCTGAGTCCACAGCCCGATCATGCTGGCGAAGCGCGCCACGATGATGGGGACGATGCCATCGTCCGCGAGCGCGCGCTCGACCTCTTCGCGCGAGGGTTCGCGCTCTCTGTCGGCCCACGAGACGAGCAATGCCAGCTGGGCGGCGAGACCAGGCTCGAGTTCACTCCAGCGCCGGGCACCACGGGACCGACTGGTGGTCCAGGTGTGGTCGTGGGCGCTGACCAGCCCGGCGACGGCCAGGAGCGTCTTGCGGGCGGCCCGGACGCCGACCAGATCAGGGGCCAGGGTTCCGGACTCGAGTTCCTGCCGCCACCTCCAGAGAAACTGGCCGAGGTCGCCGTTGAAACCCCGAGCAGCCCGGACATCGGCTGGATACGCAGGCAGCGCCGCGGATGGATCAGGGCCGGCGAGGTGGACGCAGTAGTGGCGAAGGAAGACCCGATCGCCGTAGGCGGCGTCGCTGTCGCCAGCTAAGCCTGCAGATGTCAGCCCGACGACCTCCACACCCCTGCATCGGTCGACGTACCGGGCGGAAAGGCGCCGCCCAAGGCTGGCCGTGTCCGCGAGATCGATCGACAGCAGATCGACATCCGATGATCCCGGACGGGCGCTGCCGTTAGCCACCGACCCGTAGACGTACAGCGAGGCGCCGGACTCGCCCAGCATGGCCACCGCTTCGGTGAGTACGGGCTCGAAGGTCGCAGGCACCCGCTCGCGATGCGCGCCCGTCCGGATCGTCCCGTCAGCCGCTACGCCCTCGTCAGGATCAGCCACGGCAGCCAGCCACGATCCGGCAGTCTAACGGGCTCGCTCCGGTTGATCTGGTCGGCGCGGTCGAGTGCGATATAGCCTGATCGGGCCGATGTGTCCGGCGGAGGCCGCTTGGCTCGGGAGGGAACGTGGATCGAAAGCTGCGGATCGCCGTCATCGGGGGAGGCATCGGCGGTCTCAGTGCCGCGCGTGCATTACTGCAGCGCGGGCTGGAGGTTCACGTCTACGAGTCCTCGCCCGAGCTGAAGGAGATCGGCGCGGGCGTCGCGCTCGGCCCGAACGCGATGAAGGCGCTGCGGGCGCTCGACGTGGAGGCCCCCGTCCGGGCTATCGGGTATCAGTCCAACTTCCAGCAGCTGCGCACCTGGAAGGGCCGGATGATCTCCCGAACCGACACAGCCCTCTCCGCTCAGCGATTCGGCGCCAGCGCCTGCACGATCCACCGTGCGGACCTGCTTGACGTCCTCGCGCAGTCGGTCCCGGCCGGACTGGTGAGCCTCAGCGCTCGTTGCGAGGCCGTCGCGACGGGCGACGACGGCGCCGTGGCGCGCTTCACCGACGGCAGCGAGGTCGAGGCCGACGTCATCGTCGGTGCTGACGGCATCCACTCGGCGGTCCGCGCGAGCCTGTTCGGACCCGATGCGCCGCAGTTCACCGGCAAGATCTGCTACCGCAGCGTCATCCCGGTCGCGGACCTGCCCGCCCGGCGGCTGGAGCCTTACGAGGGCCTCTGGCTGGGGCCGCATGGCACGATCGTCAACTACGGAGTCCGCCGCGGTGAGCTCATCAACGTGGTTGCCCACTACGAGGACGCGACCTACAAGCATGAGTCCTGGATCGCGGAGTGCGACCGCGAGGAAATTCTCGAGCGGTACCACAGATGGCACCCGTCGCTGCGGGAGGTGTTCGAGGCGGGCAAGCTCTGGTACAAGTGGGCGCTGTACGACCGGGACCCGATCCCGGCGTGGAGCACGGGCCGGACGACCATCCTCGGTGATGCCGCCCATCCGATGCTGCCCTACCTCGGCCAGGGCGCCGGGCAGGCCATCGAGGACGGCTGCGTCCTCGCCGCTGCTCTGGACAAGCTGAGCGACGATCAGTCCGGCGCGCTGCAGCTCTACGAGCGTTCGCGTCGGCCGCGCGCGAGCCGGGTAGTGCTGACCTCCCGCGCACGCGGCGACGATAACCACCTCGTCTCGCCCGTCGCCGCGATGAGCCGGGACGTGCGCATTGCAATCAGGAGGCGCATCCGCGGAGACGTCACCGGGCGGGGCGAGGGCTGGATCGCCGAGTACGATGCCGGATCCCCGGCGGCGCTCGTGGGGTGACAGCGACCCGCGCTGTCGGGCCCGCGCATCGAGGTGTCCGCGTTGGGTATCCATGAAGTGACGGATCTGCCAAGGGAAGACCTCTCTGCGGCCCCGCAGAACCTGCAGGAATCGGCTAAATCCAGAGAAAATAGGTCAAGCGAACTGCCTCAGCACCGAAGGAGGAGCTCGCATGTCTAATCACTTCAGTGCCGCCAACCTCAAGTCGCCCTACGACGACCCGCGGCTTGACCTGACCGACGTCTTCGCGTTTCACGCGCCGGCCGACCCCGGCAAGACCGTGCTGATCATGGACGTCGACCCGTTCCGGACCGACAGCATGTTCCATCCGGACGCGGTCTACCGGATCAACATCGACACCGACGGCGACGCGCAGGTCAACAGGGCGTTCCGATTCGTGTTCTCCGAACCCGAGAACGGCAGCCAGACCGGGAACGCTTTCTACGCCTTCGCTGACCACGCGCCTGATGCCGAGCCGCCCGACGAGATGCTCCTGGCCGCGATTCCGGTGGCACAGGGACGCGCCGTCAAGCCGGCCAGCTCGGGTAGAGCGCGACTGTTCGCCGGAGTCCGCAGCGACCCGTTCTTCGCCGACATCGAGGGCACACTGCACGGGTTCCAGTGGACCGGGGAGGACAGCTTCGCGGGCAAGAACGTACTGTCGATCGCGCTCGAGGTACCCGACGACATGCTCGGCCCGGAGCCCGAGATCGGTGTCTGGGCCACCGTGAGCCTGTGGCGCGACGGCGAACTGGTGCAGGTGGATCGTGGCGGGCACCCGACGATCAACCCGTTCGTCAACCCGGACAGCGCGAAGGACGAGTACAACACCAGGCAGCCAGCTGACGATGTCGCCAACTACCTGGAGCCGTGGTCGAAGCTCCTCGAGGAGATGGGCGGCTATGCTCCGGCCGACGCCAGGACGGCGGCCCTGACCGCGCTGCCCGACATCCTGCACTACGACCGCGCACAGCCGGCGGGCTACCCGAACGGCCGGGTCCTCACCGACGACGTGTACAGCGATCGGTTTGCCTGGCTGTCTAACGGACGGATTCCGCCGGACGGGCTGCACCCGCACGGCGACCTGATGGCCGAGTTCCCTTACCTCGGCCCGCCGAATTCATAGCCGTCACCGCAGGCTCAGTGACCGGCGACCTGTCCGCCGTCGATATGCAGGATCTCACCGGTGATGTACGGCGAGGACTCGAGGAATAGCACGCCCTGGACGACGTCGCTGATCTGCCCAACGCGTCCGAGCGGAACGATGGCCGCGCTGCTGGCGTAGCTCTCAGGGGAGTGCAGCGCCGTCTGGATAATGCCGGGTGAAACCGCGTTGACCCGGATGCCGCGGTGTGCATATTCGATGGCGAGCGACCTTGTTGCCGATGCGACGCCGCCCTTGGTGAGCGCCACGAGCACGGCCGGCACCGCAGCGATCGGGCGTTCAGCGATCGTGGCTGCCACATTGACGATGTGTCCGGCGGAGCGCGTCAGCATGTCCCTGACGACGCGCTGAGTCAGCATGAACAATCCTGTGAGGTTGACGCCGACAACGGTGTCGTACTCGTCCTGGGTGTAGTCCGTAAACGGCTTGCTGAGGTAGACCCCGGCGTCATTGACGAGCGTGTCGATCCGGCCGAACTGGCCGAGTGCCTCGCCGACGATCCGGTCAGCGGTGGCAGGTTCGCGGATATCGCCCTCGACACCGAGCACAGCCGGGTCCTTGGCGGGCTTGATCGTGCGCGCACTGGCTACGACTGCCCAGCCCTGCTCGCGGTAGGCGGCGACGAGGCCGGCTCCGATCCCCTGGGAGGCTCCCGTGATGATCGCGACGCGCTGATCCCTCGAGGCCGACACGTCGCGGCATCTACCCTGGTAGCCCGGCCGCCACGCTCGGTTGATCGGATCGTCGCCAGACGGATGCGCGCAGCGCCTGCCTGCCCTCCAGGGCGACGCTCGCCGGGATGTCGTAACTGGCCACGCAGGAGTAGCACCCGCGCGGGAAATACGTCCGGCCGATATCGCCGGTCAGTACATCGGCGCCAGCGGCCGCGACCTCGTCCAGGTACGCGCTGACCTGATCCGCCAGTTCCCGCTCGTACCAGACATCTCCCGCCACGATCACGTCGGCGCGTACGCCCGCCCCGGCCATATCGCTGACGCAGACGGGAACGGGCACGCCGTTGGCCGCCGCGTTTGCCCTGATCGCGGCCGCAGCAAGCGGGTCGGGCTCGGCCGCGATGACGAGGACAGCGCCGGCCCTCGCAGCTGCGATCGCTACCAGGCCGGAGCCGGATCCGAGGTCGAGAACGGTCCGGCCTGCCACCACGCCAGGGTGGTCGAGCAGGTAGCGCGCGAGGACCTGACCGCCCGGCCAGGCGACGCTCCAGAACGGCGGCGGCAGGTCGGTCTGCCCGAGTGCGCGCTCGGTGAGCTCCCACATCGCGTAGATGTCGTCAGCCTGATACAGGCTGATCTCGGGCACGAACGGCACCGGGGCGAGCAAGGTCGCAGAAAGCACGAGCCGCGCCGGGGTCACGCTGCCAGTATGATCGCCGCCTACCTGACCGCCGGGGCCTGCAGGCGAATTCGCAGTGAGCAAGGAGACGTTCTGATGCCGATCGCACTGAGCCAGCCGACAGTTCGGCTGATGGACGGCCGTAACTACGCTGTCCTCGCGACCGTGAATGCTGACGGGAGCCCGCAGACCTCTGTCGTGTGGATCGGGCGCGACGGCGCTGACCTGCTGATGTCGACCATCGAGGGGCGCGTGAAGCACCGCAACATGGTTCGTGATCCGAGGGTCAGCGTGACGATCATCGACTCCGCCGATCCGGAGAACTACGTGGAGTTGCGCGGCCGGGTGACGATGACGCCTGACATCGGCCGCCAGGTCGACACGCAGCTGTCCTGGAAGTACGACGGGAAGGACCCCGGCGAGGACCGGCCGGGCGCGGTCCGCGTCGTCGTGCGGCTGGCGGTGGAGAAGGTCACCGGCTACGCTGCCCGCCCCGGGTGAGTCCGCGCTGATTACCCGAGAGTGATCCAGTAGCGTCGCGTACGGCCGAGTTCGGTGTCCCGCACATCCTCAAGGACGCCGCCCGCCTTCTCAATGGTGCGGGCCGACGCGAGGTTGGCGTCCCCGCAGGTAACCAGCACCCGCTGCAGCCCGAGGGAGCGCGCTTCCGGAAGCACCGATCGGAGTGCCCAGGTCGCGATGCCACGCCGGCGTGCCGATGGCCGTACGCCGTAGCCGATGTGGCCGCCCGCCCGCAGCAGGACGTCGTTGAGGGCGTGACGAAGGGTGATGGCACCGAGGTAGCTGTCGCTGTCGGCGATCCACCAGTAGGTAGCGTGCACGCGTCCCGCAGCTGGCGGGATGCAACGGTCCGCCTCGCAATGCAGCCTGGCGACCCACCGGGCGAAACCCTCCGGTGAGTCGACGTCGTCGTCCGGGCGTAGGCCGGAGCCGGCCTGATCGGCGTCGAGGCCCCACTCGTTCCGGGCGGCGAGCCAGGACTCGCGCAGCCGTGTTGTCGGTGCAATCAGCTCGGGCATGGGATCTGATGGTAGGGGTCAGCAGATCCCATACGGCGCCGGCTACGCGCCGGTGAGCAGCGGGTCGCTCGGATGTGGCGTCAGCGGTGTCGTCGGGACGCTCATCCAGTCATAGAGCGGCAGTGACTCGAGGATCTCCTGCATGTCATCGGCATCAGCCGCGCGCCACAATCCGAGCGAATAGCCCTCGCCGGCCAGCCGCCAGAGTCGTTCCAGATTGCCCTGTTCGGCGAGCTCGCGGGCCCGGTCCGCCTCCCTCGCCTCGGTGACGCTGACCTCCTCGGCTGGGGTTCCCGCGGGAACCGTGATGACGAACGTGGTGAGGAACTCGGTGCTGCCCGGAAGCTGAGCGGACTGACCTGCCGGCGCTGGCCCGCCGACCGGGTCGTGCGGATGCGGTGCAAGCGGTGTCGACTCGTCGGTCCGCCAGACTCGCAGCGGCATCGACGCGAGTACCTCCTCGAGCTGGCCGTCGTCGTCCGCGGCGAACAGGCCGAGCGAGCGCCATTCGCCCGGCGCCAGGGGCGGCCGCCAGAGCCGCAGCAGATGTCCCTGGGCC
>Ga0126378_10000594_pt1 | contig 26274 bp, 21 predicted proteins | sample PanSoiMetPlot_23_FD_92587 | JGI IMG/M metagenome (GOLD analysis project Ga0126378, IMG submission 92587) | Tropical forest soil microbial communities from Panama - MetaG Plot_23 | ecosystem: Environmental > Terrestrial > Soil > Tropical forest > Bulk soil | place: Panama | collected 2016-02-17
AGCTACGCGGTCAAGTCCTTCGCCACCGACCCTGAGCGCAATAACGTCTGCGCCTACGCCGTATTCTCAGGCACCCACAGCGCCGACGGCGGCCCGATGCCCCCGACCGGCAAGAGCACGAGCAGCGACTACGTCTACGTAATGGAGTTCGATGACGGCAAGATCAGTCACATGACCAAGATCTGGAACGCCGGCTGGGCCATGAAGGAACTCGGCTGGATCCAGTAGCGTCCCCTGTACGCACGGGCACCGCCCGGCTTCGCGGCCCAGAATTCTCGTGACAGCTTTGACGCGGCTAGTTCCCCAGGCGCGCCCAAGCCTCATGCCATGGACGCCCACACCCCCAGCTGGGCGCGGATTCGCGACCGGCACTCGGTGCTCAGGGCTTGCTGTCGTCGCGCCAGATGGGGGCGGTCAGGCAGGTCGGGCCGCCGTCACCTTTGATAGAGATCTCCGATCCGTCGTAGCCGTGGACCTCGCAGCCGGCGGACTCCAGCGCGGCCCGGGTGCGCGGGTTGCTGTCCACCACGACCACGAGCCTGGGAGCGACGGCCAGGACGTTGCAGCCCATCATTTCGTACTCCTCGGCGTCGACCGGGATCACCCCGATGCCGCGATCGGCGAGTATTTCCATCAGCCGGACTGGTGCCAGTGGGGGGTAAACCACGGCCAGATCAGGGGCGACCGGGGAGACTAGCGACATCAGATGCAGGACATGGCCTGGCCCTCGGTCGTGCGGCAGGTCGACCGACTCCAGCGTGATGCCCTGCTCCTGAAGGATTACCGCGAGCTGGTTGAGGGCCTCGGCGTTGGTGCGATAGCTGCGCCCGGCCAGCACGGTGCGCTCGTCGAGCCAGATGAAGTCGCCGCCGTCGGCGCGGGCCGCGCCGGACAGCCGCGCTATCACCGGGACGCCAGCGGCCTGGAACGCAGCGGCCAGGTGCCCCGGCTCGGCCATCCGCGCGGGCTTAGCCATCTGGAACAGCACTGCGCCGATCCCGGTCACCAGCCCGGGGTCGCGGACATATGTGGCGTCCACGAGGCCATCGAGCGGAAGCGCGACGTCCACGGCGCAGCCCAGGTCGGCCAGCAGCTGTGCGAACGCCTGGTGCTGGAGGGCCAGCAGATTCGGGTCCGGGGCCTGCCAACCCGCCCCGCGGAAGTCGCCGGCAACCGCCGGGCTGCGGACTAGGACGCGACGCAGCGTCGCAGTCATCGACTGCACCCCGAAATCTGGCCGTGTCGCTGGCGGATTGCCATAATCAGCCGATGGCGGGTGGCTCTCGCTCATGCCTACCAAGCTAGAACTGCGCTGAGCCCGCGGCGGGATAAGCAGCAACGTCGGCAATCCAACTTTCAGGATGCGAGCTGGTAGCCGTAACGGGTCATCAGCGGGGCGCAGACAGCCGTCACGGCTGACCGGTCAAGCGGATGCAACTTCGACCGCCAAGTGATGTCTTCACGCAACTGGAGTGCGCCGGTGCGGAAGCGATTGTTGTTACCGCCGACGCTATGCACCGGATGCATGTATACCGTGTCCGGTCCAGGGAACGCGGCGAGCCTGTCCGGTCTGCCAGCCAGCTCGGCGACGGCCTGCATCGTGTCGCCCGGGCGCGAAACGAGATCCTCGTAACGCACGAGCATCGAGCGGCCGGGGCCAGCGGCGCGCCGCACCGCCGTGCCAGCTACGTTGCCCGCCGACCAGCTAAGCGCGGCATAAGTGCTATGAAACAACCGACTTCCTGCCACTGTCTGGCCGTCAGCCCGAACGCGCAGGACCGAATAGACGACCCCTCGCGGATCGCGGACGATCTGCACGAACGCCGTCTCGATCTCAGGCATCAGCAGAAGCAAGGCAGCGTCTGTCGGCTCTTTCGACGAATCGATGATCACCTCCGCGCCGGTCTCCTCCGCTACGGCCCGGTACATGCGGGCCAACCCGCGGGCGTAACGAGCCAGCGATGAGCCTTCCGGCAGTTCCTCGCCGCGCAGGCGCAGCAAGCCGGGAACCCGCAACCAAGTGTGAAACTCGTGGACGGATTCCCGCTGGTACTGAGTCATCTCTCGCGTCAGTGCCTCCCGCTCCTTCCCCTCGCCGAGCGCCGACCGGAGAATCGAGCTCCACACAGAGCATTCGGAAAGCCGTATCCCGCATCCACATCGGGCGTTCGGAAGAGCCGACTTGCGCCAAACAGACCGCAGCTCACCCACGGAAAAGAACCCATCTAGCTGACCAGCGAGGTTACTCAGCAGCGTTGTTCCGCTGTGATAGATACCAAGCACATAAAGAACACGAGGGCAAGCGCCAGACATGTGCATTTCCTAGTGCCGAGCGATCAATCGCACTTAAGATCCAAGAGCCGGTTGATCTAGCGCACTGTACGCCGCTTTCCGCCGCACCGCCGGACAATCGCGCAATAGGCGCGTTCGGCTCAGCCACGGCGGGGCCAACGCTCCTGGAAATCAGCACGCTCCCAGCGCAGCCCGGACACCCGTGGATCCTGAATCTGCGCGCCGACCCGCAGGCGGGTCCAGATCGGCGGCGCCACGACCACCGTGCGGCCCGGTTCGTATCCGGGCATGAGGTGCTTGCCTTCCCGGCCACGGGCTAGGCGGCCTAGCGAAGCATCGCGCCGGCGTTCCCCTATCGGTCGGTTTCATCTCCCGGTCCACCGGCTGGATGCTGGCCGTCCGACCGCGGCACCCCGTTGCTGTTCACGCACCGCATTAGGAATGGGGAGCCCGACATTACCTTTATCCTTTCTATGGGTTAAGTTAACTTTTGCCGGGAAGGAGGAAAGGCGAAATGGCCAAGCTATTGCATGTCCTGCGGCTTGGTCGGGACCGGAAAATCACCCTCGGGACCGCCGACCTGCTGAGGGCATCCATGATGCGTCGCAGTCAAACACGGGGGAGCGGAACATATGCGGCTTGTTCTCTGCGACGAGAACCGGATTCTGGGCGAGGCGCTTGCCGCCGCCTTCGGAGCGCGGGAGCATCAGGTGCTCGCGGTCACGACAACCGTCGCCGATGGCCTTGCGGCGGTGGCGCTGCACCGGCCCGACGTAGTGGTCCTGGATCCTCGTTTCTCGGATAAGACGAGACCCCGGAACGAAGAGGGAACGGACGGCCTCGGCGCTGCCAGGCAATTCCAGCATCACTATCCGGAAACGGCCATATTGGTGCTCGCCAGTCTTGCGGAACCGCGGACGTGCGCAGCGGCAATGAAAAGCAAACTCGCCGGCTTCCTGCCCAAAGACCGGCGTGTCATCGAACTCGCCGCTGCTCTTGACGTGATCGCCGAGGGCGGCGTCGCGTTCGACTCCCGGCTCGCGCGGCAAGCCATGAAGGGCGCTTCGGGCACGCGACGGCATAGCCGGCCCGCGTATGTGCTCACGCCGCGGGAGAAGGAAGTGCTGCGCAGGATCGTGGCCGGCCAGAGCACTGCTCAGATGGCCGGCGAAATGAACATCACCACCAGCACGCTGCGCACGTACGTAAAGAATCTGCTAGCCAAACTGGGGGCGCACAGCCGTCTGCAGGCTGCCGCCCTCGCGGCGCGCGGGGACTTCCCAGATGAGCTGTCTGCCTAGTCCCTCGGCCATCTCGTGGTGCTGCCAACTAGACCGAACCACCTGACCTTGCTGTGACAGCCCTGCCTGGTGACTGTTAGACCCGCCCGAGTAGAACAGGCTCGCGCTCATGGGAATCAGAGTCTTCGTCGTCGACGCCGAACTCACGTTCACCGATGCCCTGGTTAGCCGGCTGGAGGCCGAGGATGATGTGGACGCCGCCACGCCAGTCCATCCCCGGATGCCGTCACTGCTGATCACGGGCGGGCCATGCGACATCGTCTTGATCGATGCTGACCTGCCGAAGAACGCGGCGCGCGGTCTGTGCGCGAAGCTGTCCGGCCGTGCGGGGAACCCTCGTGTCGTCATGCTCAGCCGCGGCTCAGATCCGGAGCAGATCATCGACTTCCTCAGCGTCGGCGCGACGGCGTGGGTACGCAAAGATGAGTCGCTCGAGCACTTGCTGCAGGTGATCAGGGGGGTAGCGGCCGGCGAGGTCTGGTTGCCGCCCAGCCAAACCGGCGCCGTCTTGCGTCTGCTGCTCGACCGACGAGATCGGCAACGCGAGCGGGACGGAAAGCTTGCCGCTCTTACTCCCCGCGAACGAGAGGTGCTGTCGTATCTGGCGGCCGGGGCAGGGCGGCGCGACGTCGCCGAACAGCTGCATGTGTCCGCCAACACGGTCCGGACCCACCTCCAGAATCTCATGGCGAAGCTCGGTGTCCATTCCATGCTTGAAGCGGTCGCCCTAACCCGGTCGCAGCTGGACACGTCCGCTCACCCTCCCCGCAGGGTCAGTGGCGGGTAGCTGATCGCAGCCAAGGCGCCATCCCTGTCTGGCGTAGGCCAATTCCGGTCATCCTGGGATGCCGCTGGGCTCCGCAATAGGCCAAGCTCATTTCAGAGGCATCGAGCAGAACATTCGTTGCCTAATTTCCGCAGCACGCACTGATCAGCAATCAGCAAGCCGCGCTTGGCGTCTCGATACCCCGCCGAGAGACATCCAACGCGGAGTTTGCGGAGGACGAAGGAGAAATTGGCGAGTGCAATCGCGGGGGAATAGGACCGGACATTGCTCGGTGATCCGGGATGGATGCAGCGTCGCCGTTGGCCGCTTCCGCCATATGGGGCACCTCGATATCGGCGCTGGTCATGGGGCCTTCAGCAACGCGGCCCGGCCGGTCCTGACACGCGACATACCCCTTGGCCCTGTGACCTGCGATAACCCGGGTCCGTCGAAGGTGAAGCGGACAACCTGGCCGAGAGAGACAGCCACGTGATCGCCGACAGCTCACCGGCGAGCGCTATGCCACCTGAGCGTCGCATGCGCTCCGAGGGACGCCTTGCCGTGGCTCAGCTGACAGACGAGCAGGAATCCGCTGCCACTCGGATCGGGTACGAATTTGTCAAGCGGACAATTGACATCGTCCTCTCCTCGGCACTGATCCTGATGCTGACACCCCTGGTTGTTGTCTTGTGCTTGCTTATATGGTCAACGTCCGCGGGGTCACCGCTTTTCCGCCAGAAGCGGCTGGGCCTACGCAAAAAGTCATTTGTCATGCTGAAACTGCGCACGATGTACGTCGATAATGACGACCGGATACACCGTGAGTATGTGACGAAGATGCTGTCGGTCGATAACGAGTCAGCGATGACCGACAGCGGGATCTGCAAGCTTGATGCTGACCCGCGGATCACGCCGGTTGGCGGATGGCTGCGCCGCACGAGCCTCGACGAGCTTCCACAGCTCATCAACGTCCTGCGCGGTGACATGTCGCTCGTCGGGCCGCGGCCCATGCTGCCATGGGAAGTCGAGTTGCTGAACGAGCTATATCAGCACCGTTTTGAGGTAAAGCCAGGCATCACAGGCCTGTGGCAGGTCAGCGGCCGGAGCTGGCTCTCCATGCGCAGGGCACTGGAACTCGACGTGGAGTACGTTCTGCGCCGCAGCCTGGCCCGTGACCTGGTCATCCTCGTCCGCACCGTGCAAGCCGTCTTCCGCGGGGGAGCGCGGTGACGGCAACAGGCATGGCTGGCGTTCCCCCGCGTCCGCTCGACAGCGGGTCAGATCTGATCGCACCAGAGGCAGCTGTCGGCGACTCCATGTCGGTCGCCATCTGGACCGTGATCAGTCGTCTTTCCGGGGTCCTGCGAGGTATCACGATCGCCGCCGTCCTCGGCGCTACGTACTTCGCCAACGCATACCAGTTCACCAACGCCCTGCCGAACCTCGTCTTCTATGGCCTGCTGGCCGGGTCGATGTTCTCCTCGCTCCTAGTCCCTGCGCTGGTGCAGCACATCGACGCCCGTGACCGCCTGCTCGCCGCGCGAACGGCAGGCGGCCTGCTTGGGATAGCAATGCTGGGAATGCTGGCGGTTGTCCCGGCAGTCGCCGCAGCAACGCCCTGGCTGCTCCGGCTGGGCGCTGCCGGGGCGGTCAGCGGTGCGGCGGCGCAGGAACAGTTCCGCACCGGGGCGGTGCTAGTGCTGCTGCTGCTGCCGCAGGTGCCGCTGTATGCCGTCGTGGGCACGGCGACCGCGGTCATGAATGCCCATCGCCGCTTCGCGCTGGCCGCCGCGGCGCCGGCCCTGGAGAATCTCGGCACTATCGCCGTACTCGGGCTGGTGGCGGTGCTCTACACGCACGCCGCCGCGAGACACGACGTCCCATTGTCGCTGCTGCTCCTCCTTGGCCTGGGCACTACCGCGGCGGTCATGCTGCACGCAGGCGTTCAGTGGTGGGGAGCCCGGCGGCTCGGCATCGTGCTCGTGCCGAACGCCGGATGGCGTGATCCAGCCGTACAGGCGACCATTCGCCGGGCGTTGCCCGCAGTGGCTCAGGCCGGCCTGGCAGCGGCGCAGTTCGGGGCGTTGCTGCTCTTCGCCGACCGAGTTGCCGGCGGTGTCGTGGCCTTCCTGCTGGCAACTAACTTCTACTTCCTCCCGATCGCGCTCGGCGCACAACCGGTCGCATTCTCTCTGGTACCGAGGCTGGCAAGGCTTACCGCGCCGGACCAGGCCGAGCTTTTCCGCGACACCTACATCCGAGGGGTGCAGTTTGCCGCTTTCCTGGTCGTGCCCGCGGCGACGGCCTACGCGGTCCTCGCCCGGCCGCTCGGCGCAGCGGTGGGGTTCGGCGCCTTCGGAGCAGAGGGCGGTCAGCGGCTCGTCGCATCGGCACTGGTTGGCCTGGCTCCGGCCCTGATCGGTGAAACGCTATTCCTCGTCACGACGTACGCATGCTACGCGCGCAATGACACGACCCATCCGTTGCGCGCGATGGTAGTCCAGGCGGCGGTGTGCGCAACGGGACTGGCCGGTGTGGCGCACGTCAGGGGCCCGTCCCTGCTAACCGATCTTGGCCTGGCTTTTTCCGCCGGCACCGCGGCGGCCGCGGGCTATCTCGTGCGCTACCTGCGGCGAGGAATGCCGCACGGAGGCGAGCCAGCGCTGCGACCGCTGCTGCGCACCCTCACATGCTCGGCCATCATGACCGTGCCCGCATGGGCTCTCGCGGACCTGCTCGCGGGCAAGCTGGCTGGCGTACTCGGCCGGGTCGCCGCGATGCTCCTGGTCAGCGCGGCAGGTGCCACCATCTACTTCACCGCTCAGGCATGCATGCGAGCGCCGCAGATCCACTGGGTGAGCGGAGCGCTACTGGGATACTGGCGCAGGGTAGCGGAGCGGGTGCTGGCGTTGTCCCGGTCGGGCCCGCTCAGCCCGTCGTTCTCGCGCCGACGTCGGCTCGTCGCCGATGAAGCGCTGCGAGTGCTCGGGCCAGTTCTCCGCAATCGCCGGATCGACATCGCGCTCTTGCTGTGCCCACTTGGGATCGGAGCACTCGCGGCCGTCGACGCCAAGTACGCGGTCGTCGTTGTGATGGCGACCGGCCTCGGCATATGGGTGATGGCCAGGCCGGTAGTCGCTGCGTACCTGCTGATCTTTCTCACACCACTTGTCGTGGGGATAAGCGCGGGGACGGTCATCCCCCTGCTTCGGCCGAACGAAGCTCTCGTGGTCCTGCTCGGCGCAGCTATCGGCCTGCGGTGGCTGGCACGAGCCCGCACCGGCGCCACCCGGTGGCCCCGGATCGGCCGCACCGACTTGTGCCTCCTCGCCCTCGGCGCGGCGAGTTCGGTGCTGCCGCTGATGATGATGGCGGTCCGGCAGCGCCCGATCAGCACGGACGATCTTCTCTACAGCACGGTGATATGGAAGCTGATGGCGGAGTACGTCATCGTCCGGACCGTCGTCAAGACCAGCGCCCAGGCCATGCGCTGTCTGGTCCTGTCCCTCCTCGCAGCAGCGATCGTCTGTGCCGTGGGTGTCATGCAGGCCCTGCGCGTGGCCGACGTGCCTGGACTCCTAGCGAAGTACTACTCACCTGCTGGTGGCATGGACCCGCTCTCGCTTGGCCGGGGCAGTTCCTTGCTCGGGATGCCCGCGGCAACAGGGGATCTGGCGATACTTAGCCTGGCAATAGTCGTCGCGATGATCATGCGCGGTCATCCGCGCCGTCTGTGGCTGGCTGGTCTCGCGGTGCTGTACGCGCTCGGTGTGCTGGCAGCAGGCGAATTCTCCACCATGCTCGGCCTAGCCGTCGCGCTGGTTGCCCTGATGATTCTCACCAGGTCCGGTCGGATCGCTGCCTACTCGATTCCGGTCGCGCTCTTCGGCGGCGCTCTGCTATGGCCGGTGATCCAGGGCCGGCTTAGCGGCTTCCACTCGCCCTCTGGCCTCCCGCAGAGCTGGCTGGACAGGCTGTACAACCTCCGAACCTATTTCTGGCCCATCCTGTTCTCCGATCACAACTGGATACTCGGAGTGCGGCCGTCGGCCCGTATCGCACTGCCGTCTAAGAGTGACGGCTATGTCTGGATCGAGAGTGGCTATTCCTGGCTGCTCTGGGGCGGCGGGATCCCGCTCCTCGGCAGTTACCTGGCGTTCGCTGCCACGGTCATACGTAAAGGGTGGGCCTGGGCACAACGCCCCGACGTAACCGGGATCGCGGCCACCGCGGTGACCGCGGCGATGTGCTCGCAACTTGTCCTCATGTTTCTTGATCCGCACCTGACGTTCCGGGGCTCGGGCGACACGCTGTTCCTCGTGCTCGCACTCGTCCGCGGCCTGCCGGGGCAGCACACGTCTGCCGAGAAAGCGCACCAGCTCGATGCGGTGCGTGCCACAGGCCGGCAACTAAGAGTTCCAGCATGACCGCAGGAAATGCACTCGAATGAGATTGGCAGGTCGTCAGAAATGAGATTGCTGCGTAAGCATGGAATGTGGCTGATACTCGCCACGATGGCGGGACTCGCAGGCGCGCTGCTGGTCTACGCCATCCGCCCGGCCAGCTACCTCTCCATGGCCCAGGTGGATGTTGAACCGCATCTCGTCGAGTCTCTGTCGCCGGTCGTGCCGAACATGGGGACCGAAGAACAGGTCGCCACTTCGGGTGTTGTCCTGGGCGGCCCGGCACGGCAGCTTCACGTGACCTATCGCACCCTGTTGAAGCACGTGGCAGCGACCGTCACGGGCAGCACGGCGACCGGAAGCACGGCGACGGGGACAGCTGACGTACTGACGATCCGCTGCGCGATGCCCACAGCGGCGGAGGCCCAGCGCTGTGCCGCGGCCGCTGCCAGCAGCTACGTCGCGTTCCGCGACCAGGAGGGCGACTCCGCCTACGCACGCGTGCACCGGCCGATGAACGCGACGCTGGTGACACCTGCCACATTCCCTACAGCCCCGGCCGGGCCCGGACTGGCAATACTGCTGCCGGTCGGCGCCCTACTCGGCCTAGTGCTGGGAATCGGTGTCATCGTCGCACGTGATCACCTCGACGGACGCGTTCGCGGCCGCGCCGACCTCGAGCGGTGGCTGAATGCGCCCGTGCTCGCGGCGGTCCCGCGTGCTGCCAACCCGCGTGCTGCCAACCCGCGCGCAGCGGACCCGCACGGGCCGCTGTCGCACTTCCCGGTTCCTGCTATCCGACTTGGCGTAAGCCACCGTTCGCATGGCTTCCGCCAGGGGCCGCGGTCGTCGGCGTCACAGATATACCGCTATCTGCGGGAGCATCTGGGTTCGGTGTCGGCTACGGAGGCGGGCCGTGAACCATCGCTCATATTCTGCCGTGCACCCCTGTCGCCGGCGGCCGAGGCGTACCGCTATCTTCGGGAGCGCCTAGGTCCGCTGCTGACACCGGCACCTGGCCGTGGCGCGGTCCTGCTCGTCGGCGGCGCCGGACCAGGCGAGGGCCGCACCAGCGTGGCGGCCAACCTCTCGGCGGCCTTCGCGGAGGCAGGGGCAGCCGTCATGCTGGTCGACGCCGACCTCAGGCATCCTTCACTGAGCAAGATCTTCAGCTCCGAAGACAGACCCGGCCTTACCGACCTGCTTGCCGATGCGGCAACGCTTCAGGAGGCGGCAGTTCCGGTCGTGGACCTTCCTGGCCTAAGAGTCGTCACGGCCGGCCGTTTTGCCCGCCAGTCTGTGAACATCCCCCGCCATCGTCAGCTCACGCGGGTATTTCAGAGTATGCGGGCCCAGGCGGACGTGGTCATCGTAGACAGCCCTCCGGTACTGACGGCTTCTGACGCCATCGCACTGGCACGCGCAAGCGATGTCGTTGCGATGGTCGCTGACATCCGGCGCACAGAACGCGAGGCGGTCAGCGCAGCCGGGCAGCAGATCCGAGCCGTCGGGCCCCGGATCATCGTCGGCGTTCTCAATGGCGTATCTTCGCTCAGCAGCGGCGACGCTTGGCGCCCATCGGCTGAGCTGCCGCAGATGCCCGCTGCCGCTCCGGCCCCTGTCTCAGCGGCATCGCCTGCCGCGATCTCGCTTGCCGGACCGAATGGGCCTAAGCGCGATGGGCATAAGCGCGAGCAGGTGAGTGCCGGCCAGGCACCGCAGCATGACTTTGCTGCCAGAGGAACGTCCATTGACGACAGCACCGGATCGGGCCAGGAACCAGGGTAGTGCCGGTCCGCCGCCATCACAGGCCGCGTCTTACCGCGAGGTACGGAAGCAAGGCGAGCTCATAGAGACCTGGCAGGGGATCCTTAAGCGAAAAGACCGCTTCGGCGTCCGCGGCCAGCAATGACCGGATGAAGCCCAGCGCCCGCAACCTCCTTGACCGAATGTCCCGGACAGCATTGGGGACATCGGTGGCCAGCCTGACCCAGCGGACGCCGGGCCGGGCATGCACCTCATCGACGTGCTCCCCCAGCTGGTCGGAGAACAGAAGGTAGGGAAAGTCGACGCCCGCCGCCGCCCCCAGCGTGTGGTATCCCCAGGTCCTCGCGTTCACGTCGAGGAGCTTGAACGACCCGTCCCGAGGATCCCGCTTGTACTCGAGCTCGGCGAGACCGTAGTAGTCAATGGCGCGCAGGAATCTGATAGAGGCTTCCGCCAGCTCCGCCAGGCAGACAGTTTCCACATATGTGCTAGCGCGCCCGAAGTCTGAGGGATGCTGACGACATCGGCGGACGGTCATGCTCGCCAGTGCCCTGCCATCCCGGAAGAAGGCGCAGTAGGCATATTGCTCCTGTCCGCTTCCCGGGATCATCTCCTGGACGATGATCTCGTCTTTCTCGATGATCTCAGTGGCTCTTCGGAAACTGTCGACAAGGTCTATCCGGGTGTCGGCACGCCAGGCCTTTGCACCGCTCGTGTAAAAGAAGTGCTCCTTGATCGCGGGCTTGACGACCACCGGGCCTGGTACGTCGACGGAGGCCAGGTCCGCTACCGAGCGCGGGAACCACGATCTCGGTATGGGAATGCCAAGCCTCTCCGCTAGCTGGTAGGTCTCCCGTTTGTCCCACGCCCGGCGGATCGAGGCCCATCCAGGGGTTGGCACCCTGAAATTCCGCAGCAGCGCATCCCGGTTCGCGGCGAGCGCCGCAACCGTCTCATCTCTGGTCGGGAACAGCACCCATCGCGAGTGGCCAAGTCTCTTCCTGGCGATCGCCAGCGCCTCGAGAAGCGAGGACTCATTGCGCAGATCCCGGACGCGGACCGTAGTCCTCACATAGCGGGACGAGCGCGCGATTGAGGTCTCATCGTCGATCACACATACAGGAATGCCGTGTCGTCCCAGGCTTCGCGCGACGCCCAGACCCTGGTAATCCCCGCCGATCACCACGCCACCTGGCTGGTCGCTTACCGCCGCCGACCGCTGCCATGCTGTCATCAATTGAGACGCGTCGAAGACCCCGGTACCACCAATGGAGGTCATCATCATATCCTCTAAGCACTTTTCAGATTCGAAGATTCTGCGCACGGATTCACGCTGCGTATTTCCGTCGACGCTAGCGCTCACAGGCGGCGGGCAGCCACCCTCATGCCCGCGAGACACATTACGGCAGATGGGGGATGCCGGTTCCTAGTACGAAGGCTATTGTTCTCAAATGACCTGGCCTTTATTGCCAGGGGAATCAATTCATCTTCGAGATCGGGGAATCCCTTGCCCATGCGCGAGAATCGGGCGTCACTGGAGACGGGACGCCGCGGGCGAGACAGGATAACCGGCCGACGAAGCGCGGCACATGAGCAACGATCATGGCGGGCCTGACGCATGTCCGGTTACCTGATCGCCGGATCGGCACTCGCAATCGCCACGGCGCTGCCCTTGGCGCACAAATGGCAGCTGGGAGTCCGGCGGGCGGGGCTTTTGGTCCTGGCGGTGTCAATGGTGACCGCGGTCCTAGTTGCCTCGTCAGATCTCCTCCTTCATTTCACGGCCGTCACCGGCACGCTCGCGATGTGGATCGGAACGGTCCTGGCCAGCCTCGGATTTCTGCTGGCGGTTTTCTTTGCCGACCCCGAACGGCCGGCACCGAGCCGTCAGGACGTGATCGTCAGCCCGGCCGATGGACGGGTAATCTACGTGCGCGCTATTCAGGCAGGCGAGATTCCCGTGGCCGACAAGAAGGGAAACGCGAACCCGCTGCCAGAACTTGCGGGGACAGCTCTTGGAGCCCATGGGGCGCTGGCGATTGGCATCTCCATGAACCTGTCCGACGTCCACGTCAACCGTGCACCCATCGCTGGCCGCGTCATGCTCGCATTGCGTGTGCCCGGCGAGTTCGGCTCACTGCGCAGGCCCGAAATGGCAGTCCGGAATGAACGCGCCACCACGCTCATTCAGGCTGGCGACATAGAAGTCGCGGTCGTCCAGATTGCCTCGCGACTGGTGCGCAGGATTGTGACCTTCATCCCCGCAGGTGAGGCGGTACGGGTGGGCCAGCGCATCGGCGCGATCCGATTTGGCTCTCAGGTTGACCTTCTCATTCCGGCGGCAGACCATGTCCGGCCGTCTGTCCAGGTTGGCGACCGGGTGATCGCGGGCCGGACGATCGTGGCGCTACTCACGAGGCGGACCGAGGTCGCGGCTGCCGAGCCGCCACGGGCCAGCCCGGCTGAGGACCGGTGCAGGCCAGCGGCCAGCCAGGGCCCTTGTAACTCAGCCACCTTGCGTGTCGGTCAGGATCCTCATCAGGCAGGGGAATTCGCACGCGATGCCTGATATGCCGTCGAAGTCGCCTGACCCTTGCCCGGCGCCGCTGCGTGTCCTGAAGCTGTCCCCCGATGACGCTCGCTGGGCACGCTTCGTGGCCGAGCATCCTGATGCCCTCATCTATCACCACCCGGCCTGGTTTCAGGTGCTCCGTGAAGCCTTTGGGTACGAAGCGGCCGCGATCGGAGTTGCCGACCCTGTCGGCGGCCTGTCCGGCATATTGCCGATGATGCGAAAGAAAAGCCTGCTGGCCAAGGTTCACTACTCCTCGCTTCCGCATACCCCGGTCGCCGGTCCGCTTGCCATTGACGAACCGAGTATGCGGGCATTGCTATCTGCAGGTGCAGCGCTTGTTGACACCCGTTCGGCATATTGGCTTCAGCTCAAGGTTCCAGGTCCGGGCCTGGACAAGCTGGCGAACAAATTCACCTGCACTCGCTGGGACAGCACTTACGTCCTAGACCTGCCGGACGACCCTGCACAACTTCAGTTCGGCACCTCCAGGAATCATGCGAGAATTCGATGGGCTGCCCGGAAGTCAAGCAAGCTCGGCGTCATCGTGCGAGAGGCTTCCGACCTTCAGGACATCCGGCAGTGGTACCGGCTGTACCTGGAAACGGTGCGCACGCACGCGACACCGCCGCGACCATTTCGCCTCTTCGAGCTGATGTGGGAGCACCTTGCGCCGAAGGGGCTGCTTCGCCTCCTGCTCGCGGAAAAACATGCGGGCGGCCGCAGGCAGCTACTCGCCGGGTCACTGTTCTTTGGTCATGGCCATACGGTCAGCTACGCATATAACGGTCGCGATCGCACTCAGCTCGGCTTTCGTCCAAATGACGCCATCCACTGGCGTGCGATCACGCAAGCCTGCAAGGAAGGCTTCCGGCGATACGACTTTGGCGAAGTGACTGCCGGGAATTCGGGTCTCATTGATTTCAAGGAAAAGTGGGGCGCCAGGCCAGTCAGCTTGTACCGCTGTTACTACCCGCGTGAGCGGGAACTCGAACGACGCATTCTCGCGCCCAGCGGCGCTCGCACGGTCGCCGAGTGGGGCTGGCGCCGTCTTCCGCTGCCGATAACGTCAGGAGCCGGCAAGTGGATCTACCGTTGCCTGTGAATGCTCGCGCCGCGGGACTAGAGGCGAAGAACGGCAATGTGCTAGGAATTCGAATTCCTCTCCATGGTCGGCGCGTAGCCCTGCTTGGCGGGACTACCTCTTTCAGGGACTGCCTCGCTGCGGCTGGTTTCCTGCTCAGGCCGCGCGGCATCGTACAAGGCATTTACATACGTCAGTATGAGTCAGCGTTTGCTGACTACATTGGAGTGCGGCATGGGTGCAGTTTCTCTACCGGCCGTGTAGCGTTGTTCGCCATTTTGCAGGCACTGGGCATCGGCACAGGCGACGAGGTCATCATCCAGGTCCCCAGTCACATCGTCGTAGCGAACGCCATCAGGTACACAGGCGCCCAGCCAGTATTCGCCGATAGCAGCCGCCGCACCTGCAACGTTGACCTCGCTGCCCTTGAGCGAGCCATCACCAACCGGACCAGAGCTATCGTGTTGCAGCATACGTTCGGTCTCCCGGCTGACCTTGATGCCGCCCTGCGCCTCGGCCGCGATCGGGGGATCGACGTTATCGAGGACTGTGTGCATGCCCTCGGCTCCAGCTATCGGGGCGCTCGGGTCGGCAGTTTCGGCCGCGCCAGCTTCTTCAGCACTGAAGAGACCAAGACCATCTCGACCACCATGGGAGGGATGGCCGTCACGGATGATGACGGGCTCGCCCAGCGGATGCATAGTTTCCAGCAGCAGTGTGCTCGTCCTCCGACCTGGCTGACGGTGCGTTATCTGACGAAGCTCATTTCGTATCACCTGCTCACCGAGCCGCATCTGCACCGGTACGCCCGGGCGCTTTATGAATCGCTCGGCAAGCGGAATCCGCTTCCCGGACCCATGACGGAACATGAGGCCCATGGAGCCCGGCCACCCCGCTACGAGTTCCGTCTCAGCAACGCCCAGGCCATGCTGGGCTTGCGGCAGCTCCGTCGCCTCGACGCTAATTTGGCCCATCGCGAGCAGATCGCCGCGGCGTTCATGAGCCGTCTGCGGCAACTCGGGTTCGAGATGCCCAGCCCAGCGCCTGAGGCAAGCCCGGCTTACGTCCGCGTTCCCGTTTATGTGAATGACCGGCAGGCTGCGGTGACCGCGGTGGCACCTCACGCAGTGTTGGGCACGTGGTTCACGACCGTGCTCGAGGAGGCCGCTGATCCGCGGGCTGGCGGCTATGTCGCGGGTTCCTGCCCCACGGCCGAGGCGCTTGCCGAGCGGCTTGTGAACCTTCCCACACACCAGCGTGTATCGCTCCGCGATGTGAGCGCCATTGTCCGCGCGCTCTCTTTGGCGCGGGCTGTGCACCCGCCAGGAGATAGGGGTGCATGAACGGCACGACAGCCTTGCCGTACGGAGCAGGCAACTAAACGTAGAAAGGCAGCTTGCCGATGGTCAGCCACCTTTTGGCCTCGCCAATCCGATCGCGAGCCCGTGGCCGGGCGTGCATCCTGCGTCAGAATGACTGGTACGAGCCCATGGTGCAGCGCGAGGCCGAGGCACTGTCTGGCGCGGGATTCGAGGTAGAAGTCCTCTGCATGCGCGGCGCCGAGGGCGGGCGTCGCACGCTCGTGAACGGCGTCACGGTCATCTACCTGCCGGTACGCCGCCCTAAGGCCAGCAAGCTCGGCAAGGCGCTCGCCTATGGCCGCTTCTTTCTCTCCGCAACTACCTATCTGTCACTTCAGCACCTTCGACGGCCGTATACGGTTATCCAGGCCAACTCGATGCCGGACTTCCTGGTTTTCTCCGCGCTCGTGCCCAAGCTGATGGGCTGCCGGGTTGTCGCGAAACTGCAGGAGCCAACGCCAGAACTGGCCGCGACGATCTTCGGGCGCACCTGGCTCACCGGCCTGCTTGCCCGCATCGAGCAATCTGCGATCCGGTTTGCTGACCACACGGTAACGGTGACGGATCAGCTCAAACAGCGATACGTGGAGCGGGGAGCCACAGCGAACTGCATTACCGTGGTGCTGAACTGCGTGGATCCAGCAACTTTGCTTGAGAACTGGTCCCCGCCTGCGTCCGAGAGCACGTCTGAGTTCGTCGCCGTCTGCCACGGCTCGATCGAAGATCGGTATGGACAGGACACGATCATCGCCGCCGCCTGTCTTCTGCGTAGCGAGATGCCGGACTTGCGATTCGTCGTAACCGGCCGCGGGTCACAGGCTGGCGCGATTAGGGACAGCATCGCCGAGCATGGGCTGCGGGAGATTGTGCGGTTCGAAGGGTGGGTCAGCCAGGTGCGGCTCAATGACATTCTTCATTCGGCCGATGTGGGCATAGTCGCACAGAAGGCATCACCGTATTCGCATCTGGTCCACACGAACAAGATGATGGACTACTGGATCTTCGGCCTTCCGGTGATCGCCACCAGGCTTGAGGCGGTATCGGGTTACTACGATGATCACGTGATCGAATATTTTGAACCTGGAGACGCAGCCTCGCTGGCTACGGCGATCAGGCGATTGCGCACCGACCCCGGACGGCGGAAAGAACTTATAGAGAACGGCAAGTACGCTCAGATCAGGAACGGATGGACAGCCCAGCGCCTTTCGTACTTGGGCGTTTTCGAATCCATCACTATCTCGAGGCCCCGGGAGAGTCAGAAACTCCTGAGCCTGACCTGAAGTCAGGTGAACGCCCCAGAAAGCGCACGGGCAACGCGCGTCAGATTACCTGACGACTGTCCAGCTCCATGCAGGAGGACGACTGCAGGACCGGCTCCGACCCGCAGGTACCCGATGGCAGTGCCGTCGGCTGAGCGCACCTCACCAAGCGCGGCCCGCGGACCACTGGAGCCGGACTTCTCGCCCACTGCCCCGACGCTACGCCGGGTCCCGGCGAGCAGGAGCCTGTCAAGGCCGGCCGGGATGCACGACAAGCGTGCTGGTGAGCGGCAGCCTTCGGCTCCCAGCCACCGATGCCGTCTACGTGGTGCTGATGAAGGGTGACTTCGCCTTCGAGCCTTCAGTCGGCCTGAGCGGCCGGGAACCACCAGGTATGAGCTCGCTGAAACGTGGCTTAAGTCGGGAATTCCTTCAGCCTGACCTGAAATCAGACGCGGACCGGTGCGGCGGTGGCGTACTGAATCCGTCCCCTGGCCGAAGCCGGGCCGTCGATGCACCAGCCGCCGTCCGTCCTGCGCAGGGTCGAGCAGGCTCGCTGACGCCACCAGGAAGCAACCTCCCTGGGCAGCGCATGCCAGACGGTGCTGTCCCCGTGAAAGGACTCGAGCAATGAGCGGTAACCTTCGCGAACCCTGTCGTCTCTGGCGTAGTCAGGGTGGGTGAGCGCCAGCACCATGCCTTGACGATCGCGCAGATGCTGTGCTTTCTCCAGCCACAGCCGGGCATCAGGATTCTCGAGGATCGAGAACATCGTGTGATCTTGTGGAAGCGTTATCGGGAGTTCAACGATGTTCTCGTTGAAGTATGGGAGGTATGTACAGCACCCGCCTGGCTGGGGCTCGTAAGGATCGGTGTCGGTGTAAGAGGAGTCGTAGTCGAAGCCCAGGCGGGGCATCAGATCCCACTGCCGCTGAGTAGCAGGTGAGCGAAAACCGACAGCATGCCAGCGATCGGCATACTTGCGCATCTCCGGCAGCCGCCTGGCCAGCAGCCGTGGCGAGCCAAGGTCGCGACCGTCGTGCCGCAGGCCGTGTACGCCGACCTCACAGCCCTCCTGCTGCAGGGCGCGGACTGTGTGGTCGGCTACCTGGTAACGCAAGGGAACGAAATTCCATGACGATTGGTAACTGAGCCGGCGTTCCGGAGCGCGCAGCAACTCGATGTCACAGCAGCCTGCCTCAGTTTCCACGTCGTGAGTCAGCACCAGCGCCCAGGACCGGCCATCAGGCCATCGATCAAGAAATGGTACCGGTCGGCCGGCTATCTCCATCACCAAGCCGAACAGCCATTCATAGAGCACATGCAGGCTGTCCTCAAGCGGCCATTTCGGGAAAGCCGACTTTGCCTGCACGCTGGCAAATGCACGCCGGAGCCGCAGCTGCACGTGACGCGGCACGACGGGGCGTACAAGGTAGTAACCCCGCACCAGGGCGGTCCGGCTACCCCTCGACAGAGGCGATCGCCCGATGCGCCCGTACCCCTCCGACCAGAAGGTACGCATCGCCTCCCCAGGATCGAAGGGCAGGAATATGCTGCCGCTGTCGTCTTGCCAGACGGCGGCGCGAGGATAGCCGCCTTCGCCGCGGATGGTTTCGACAGCATGCCATCCCTGACCGAATTGACCAATAATCTTTGAAATCTGGTCGGCCGGGAGCATGTGACAGAAAAATGTGAAGCCTCCAAGCTCGTAGCGGCCTAGCTGGCAGTTTGCAGGCCCAGCCTCCATACGCGCGTCCGTTCCGAGCCACAGCAGTGAGCGTGCCGCGCCCTCCGGTTGATCGGCGACCCGCAGCCGGTGAACGGGTAGCGCGGCGTTCCGGTCCTGGCCGGCCCGCTTCTCCGGCCGCACGGTATAGGGCACGCGGAAATAATCGAAGAAGGCGAACGGATGGGAAGCTTCGAACATCTTCTCTCCTTGAGTCTCGGCTCGGGCCCACCGTGCATCTCACCGTGCCTCTCGCCTGACCAGCCCGCGGGCTCGCGGTCCAACCGCGCGCTTGCCGGCTTATGCAGGGAACGCTGAGCACTTAACAATCAACCGACCGACCGGCTACGAAGACAACCCTCAGCCTGACGATGCTAGGTACGTCACCATGGGCTATCACCGATGTGGCTGCTGCGCAGGCGATGCCGTGCCAGCCCGCCGGTTCGCGCTGAGCGGTATGGTCGCCAGCAAAAGCCAGTCGTGGCGTTTTCCCTGATAAGAGCACTAGCAACGGCTAAGGTGGCATTGCCGTTGCGTACGTCGGTGCTTCACGGACTCGCTCGGGCGGTAGCTCTCATGGGGGTGGAATGGTGAGGCGAGGCGGCGCTGCGAATCCCGTGGCAAGACTGGCGGTGAGTTCACGCGAACCTAATGGCAAGTCCGCCCCCCCTTGGAGCACCGCCAAGATTCCGGTAGCGGGCACCGTTCTGGGACCGATTCCGCCACACGTCGACGCGACCGACGCCGACGCTGCAGTCACTGAACTATATGGCGCTCATTATCGTTTCCTTGTTCGAATTGCTGTCCTGCTTGGCCATGACAGCGCTACCGCGGAGGAAGTCGTGCAGGACTCGTTCGCCGCGACGTGTGCGTACATGCGCCCGGTGCGGGATACCGAGGAGGCAGTGTCCTATCTGCTGGCGGCCGTTGTCGGCCGATCACGCTGGCAATTGCGACGCAGGACTGCCGGCCAGAATGCTCCCAAGCGAGCACCGGACATTCCGATCTCTGAGTGCGCCGCGTTCGGTCCGCCTGAACGATCCGAGGTTATGGCCGCGCTGCGGAAGCTTCCTTCCCGGCAGCGCGAGGTGGTGGTGCTGAGGTACTACGCCAACCTGTCAGAAGAACAGGTCGCCACCACGATGGGAATCACCATCGGCGCCGTCAAGAGGCTTGCAGCGCGAGCCATGGCAGCTCTTCGTTCTGTGCTAGAGCGTGCGTCATGAACCATCCTGAGCACGGGCCGTGGCAGCGCGATCTGGAGGACGTGCTGCGCCAAGAGCTTCTTATGGTCGCTGAGTCCGTAGAGCCCGGTCGGGACGGGCTGGACCGGATCCGGTCCCGGATCCGCGCGCAGCGCCCGGCGCGGTCTGCCTGGATCATGACCGGATCGGCTGGATCCGCGGTGCCCGGCAGGTTTTCGATACGCAATCTTGGACCTGTCCATCGCGCCGCGCATGCCTGCGTCCATAGCGGCGCGCACCGCTTCGGCCTAGGCGATCAGGGGATGGGCTGGCATCGTTGGCTGAGACCGATGGCAGCACTGGCTACAGGAGTCTTCGTCGTCCTAGCCGGCTCCTGGGCGGTCACGGCCCTGCCGCAGATCATCGCATCGACTAGCAGTAGCTTTCCGCCCGGTGTCAGCGCCGGGGGGGTCCCAGGGGGGAGCAGTTCCGGTTCCACGACGCCCCGAACCGGATCACAGCAACACGTCACAGGCCCAGGGCACTCGAATCCGGCAGCCTACCCCCAGCGGCGCCATGGCAGGTACGCACGAAGCGGCAGCCCGCCTGCCGCGAGCCCCTCACATCCGGCAAGTAACTTGCCTTCCGCGAGCCCTGCGCCCTCGGCCAGCAGCGCACCGACCGCCAGCCCGTCAGCGAGCAACTCGCCGTCCGCCAGCCCGACCTCTACAGCGAGTTGCTCGCCTTCGCCCAGCCCGAGCCCGGCGGCAAGTGGCCCGCACGCAAATAAGCCGCACTGCCACAAGCCTCGTCACCGGAATCCGCAATCACCATCGAACCGAAGTACCCAGGCAACGATAGCCAGCCGTAACGTACGGCCATGCCTGACCGATGTGCTGAGCATCACCGCTTGTCTAGCGATCGGCTGATATTGAGCGCGCTCATGTCATTGCCGCGGCCGCCTCAGTAGGCAGCGAAATGGATGGCGTCGGGCTCGGTCATGAGTCGGCCGGTGCGGGGCATGAGGGAGTTCCACCTGTAGCTTGCCGCCCTGTCGGCGAGTCCCTGGACGGCACGGCTTCGCGTGCGGGCTAGTTCGAGGAGGGAGATCGCGGGGCGGACGAGCGGGATGAGGTGCTTGGCAGTGGTGTCGGGTATCCCGGTGCGGTCGCAGAGCTCGTCGCCGAAGAAAAGCCTGCCGTAACCGTGCAAGATAGTGCGGGCCAGCGGCTGGACCGGCGCGGGCAGGCCGGGAAACTTCGCGGTCACCAGCGGTCGCATCACGGTGTGGGTGGATTGCGGATCGAGGTTGCCGCGGGCGGTTCGGAGCATGAAGTGGATGAAAGCCCGCTGCTGGTCGAGGGTGACGGTGAGCAGGTCGGCGGGCACGCCTTGCCGGTAGGCCGCACAGGCGGAGAAGTGGGCGAGGCAGTCTTCTTCGCGCTTGGTGAAGCGGTAGCCCAGGCGCGCGGCGGCCAGTGCGGGGATCACGTTGAATGTCATGGCTGCCATCAGGGTGTCGGCCTGCGACAGTGGAGCGCCGAAGATGGTGGTGTCCCAGTTGTCGCGATGGTACAAGCGGGCGCGGATCGCGGCGTGGGTCAGGCGCAGCCGGGTCGCGTTCTTGCAGCCGTCGCCGAAACGGCTGTAACCTCCGGGGGCGAACGTGCCCAGGACGAACCGGGCGGTCTCGGACAGGCGGCGGGCCGGGTCCTGCACGGTCCGGGTGCTGGCCGCAAGCGCACGGGCCGAGCCGGGCAGGATCGCGCCGAGGTAGAAGCCGGCGGCCATCCCGAAACCGGTGATGGTGATCGCGCCGATGCGCCGCAGGCAGCGAGCCCCCTCCTCAACCCGGGTCAGGTCGATCACTGCCGGGAGCTGATTCACGCTGCGCATGAAAGCCGACAGCTCCGGCGGCGGGCGGTTCAGCGAGCCGATCCCGGACTCAATGGCTCGTTCAACCAGCCCGCGGCCGGCGCCGTGGTGATCGCGCAGATAGCGCACCAAGGCGTCGGCCAGTGTGTCAGTGGCGTGAAAGGCGTCGAGGTAGTGGGCCAGCGCTGCGGTATCGAGGTCGCTGTAGTCACGGCGGGCGTGCGGGAGCAGGAAGTCGATTAGCCCTGAAAACTGCTCCGATGCGAGTCCAACACGCGAGGGGACCGGTCCGGCAGCACGAATGGTGATCGCGTGAATGGCAGCGCCGCCGGTCATGACCGTGCCTCAGCCGCGCCCGCGGCCCGGGCGATGCCACCCGGCCGGATGCCGATCATGGCGAAGGCCAGGCTGGTGAGGTAATCGGCGAGCCCAGCGGGCGAGATCGTCAGGGCCCCCTGCAGGAACTCGGTCACCAGCTCGCTGCCGGCACCAACAAGCGCGCCCGCGTTCAGCCGCATGATCTGTTCTGGTGGGATCGGCTCGCCCAGCAGCTCCGCTGCGTAGCTTTGCAGCAGCGTGGTGAATACACCGACATACTCCCGGCGCTGCACTTCGATCCGGTCGCTGATCCCGACTGCCTCCAAGAACGCCACCCGGCCACGCCGGATATCACCGGTGTAATACTCGACTACCGCGCCGATCCCCTGCCGAATCCGGGACTCTGGCCCGCCCTGCGCCCCCTCTACCGCCGAAACGCCACGCTGCGCCGCCTCGACCCACAAGCTCCGCAGAAGCGCTCCAAGCAGCTCCTCGCATGATCGGAAACTCTCATAGAAGTACCGCTTGGTCAGCCCCGCCTCTGCGCACACCTGATCGATGGTCGTGCGGAGGTAGCCTTGCGTGCCGAACAACTCCAGCCCGGCCGCAAGCAGACGGTGACGCCGGGACGCCACCCGCGCGCGGGCACTCTCACCGCCATAAGGGTTACGTGGGACACGTCCAGAACTCGCCATAACGGACCGCCTTCGGCCGAAATCTGACACATCAGCGTAGCAGATATTTGATCCGCGATCGTGTCAAAGCAATCCACCGTGCTAGCGTCGATATATCGCTGGCGCGATTATGCGGATCCGCGATGAAGCGCCCGAACTCGGCGCACACCTCCACGCCCCGGCGCATTCACGAGATCACCAGGGATTTCCGGATCGAAGACGTCTGGGCGCTGCCCACGCCGGGCAGCCGCGATCAGGCCGTTCCGCCACCTGATCGTGTGCCCGTTGGCGACGCGCGACATCCAGCGGGCCTGGAATCATCTCAACGCCGGTCAGGACGCCGCCTAGCTACCGGACTCCGACTTCCTCGTAGGACCATAGCTCGCTGCTGACGCCAACGGGAGAAGGCGTGTCACCACCACGTCGCTCAGCCGCGGAGCGATGGCCATGTCCGAACGCCGGCGAGTGCAGCGACGCTTCGAAGGAAGCCTCATCCCGCCACCGTGTCAGCACGAGCCAGGTGGTGCGCTCGTCCGTCGGCTTGAGAAGCTCGAAGCCTTCGAAGCCATCTTGGTTGTCGACGGCTCCTGCCCGCGCGGCGAAACGACGGGCCAGCTCGTCCCCGCTATCGGCCGGCACGGTGATCGCGTTGATCTTCACCACGGTCATATCCTCGATGATGCCAGCTCATCTCGTGGCCGCCGCCGATGCCTCCCGCGCCGCCGCCGTCGGGACGGAGAGCCAGAGGCGGAGGTCGCGGGATGAGCGGCCAATCAGGACAGTGAACGGGCCTAGCGGCCAGAGCCAGGCATCCCGGTTCTCGTCCCACTGCGCGAACAGCCGCGCGGGGATCCGCAGCAGCACCTCGGCTTGCTCGCCGGGCGCCGCCTCGGCGATCCCGAACGCCGCGAGGACGCGCGCCGGCCTGCTCGGGTCGCCTGGCGGCCCGGCCAGGTACGCCTGGACCACCTCCCGGCCGGCCCGTGATCCGGCATTGCGCACAACTACCCGCAGGTCAAGATCCTGGCCCGGTTGGTAATCCGCCGTCAGTGCGTGGGTCATCTCGTAGTCCCAGCTGGTGTAGCCCAGACCATGGCCGAAGGGAAACAGCGGCGTGACGCCGCTCGCGTCATATCCGCGGTAGCCAAGCAGCAAGCCCTCGCGATACTCGAGAACCCCATCCACGGGCGTGGCGTCGAGCACCGGGCAGTCGCCCTCGGCCGCGGGCAGCGTCACGGGCAGCCTTCCGCCTGGCTCGGTATCGCCGAACAGGACATCGGCCAGGGCATCGCCCATCGCCTGCCCGGGCAGCCAGGCCTGGATCACCGCGGCCACCTCGTTCGCCCATGGCATGAGCACGGGCATGCCCGAGTTGACCACGACGATGGTTTTGCGATTCACCGCCGCGACCCGGCTGACGAGCTCGTCCTGCCGGCTTGGCAGGGCAAGGGTCGGCCGGTCGAACCCCTCGCTCTCGGTCATCTCGGCGGACCCTACGACCACGACGGCAGCGTCTGCAGTGCTCGCGGCCCCGGCGGCGGCGGCAATCATCGCGTCGCCATCCAGGGACGGCACGATGCCAAGCCTGAGGGCGAGCGGTCCCCCGCCGTCGGCGGCGGGCCGGAACTCGATCCTGACCTGAACCTCCCGGCCAGCCTGGAGCTCCAGGCCCGCCTTGACCTGGCCAGGCCGGGCCATGGCCTCGACCGGGTCGGCGGGTACTGCAGTCGGCCGGTCCACCACGGTCTCGCCGTCGACGGTGATGGTCAGATGCCCGACCCCGGCGGCTCCGAGCGCGTACGGACCGCTCAGCTCGGGGCGGAACTGCGCATGCAGCACGATGCGGCCCCGCTCGCCCCAGCCGATTCCGGGCGGGACGCCGTCCCACCATGTCAGCGCCGCGGAGGTCCTGTGCTCGGTCCGCAGCATCGTGCCGGATGCGTCTACGAACTCCAGGTGCACTCCGGGTTCGCCGGTCACAGGGTCGCGCAGTGACCCCGGCGGCGGCTCCGGCACCATCACCCAGGTCTGGCATCCCTCGGCGACCTCAACTTCGGCCTTTCCGGCGAGACGCCTGGCCAGCGCGGCCGCCGGCGTTGACAAGGCGGCGGGAGCGACGACCGCGCTGCCGCCGCCCTGGATCGTCGGCCTTACGGCGCCGGGGCCGAGCACGGCGAGCCGGCGGATGCCAGGTTCATGCAGTGGCAGCACACCTGCGTTGCTGAGCAGGACGAAGGAAGCGGCGGTGGCCCTGCGCAGCAGCGCGGGGTCAACGAGTCGCACCGCCGCTCTCACGCGGCGGTCGCCATCGTCCGACGCGAGGCCCGAGTCCGCGTCGCTGGAGTCAGTCTGCATCGTCTCGGCCTGCATGGGGTCGGCCCGGTCCTGGCCGTTACCGCGCCCGGTCGTGCCCAAAGCCCCGACCCGGCGCGCGAGGCCAAGCAGGCGGATGATCTTGTCATCGAGCACCTCCTCGGTCACCACGCCGTCGGCCACGGCCTGCGCCAGCTGCTCGCCCCACGGCCCGCCTGGTCCCGGCATCGAGAGGTCCAGCGTGGCGAGCGCTGTCGCAGCGGTGCTCCGGGCCGCGTTCCAGTCCGAAATGACGACCCCCGGGAAGCCCCACGCGCCTTTCAGCACGTCTTTGAGCAGGCGCGCGTTCTCGGTCATCGGCGTGCCGTTGACCTTGTTGTAGGCGGCCATGACCAGGCCTGCCTCGGCCTCGCGGACGCAGGCCTCGAAAGCCGGCAGGTACACCTCGCGGAGCACGCGCTCGGCGATGCGGGCGTCAAAGCTCCAGCGCTGTGTCTCGGTGTCGTTGCCCACGTAGTGCTTGACAGTGGCGGCGACGCCGGCTCCCTGGAGCCCGCGGACGTACCCGACTGCGATCCGCGCCGTCAGCACCGGGTCCTCCGAGAAACACTCGAAGCCGCGGCCGCCGAGAGGAGTACGCATCAGGTTGATGGTCGGGCCGAGCAGCACGTCAATACCCTTGCTCCTGGCTTCCGCGCCGAGAGCGGCGGCGAGCTCGCTCACGAGCGCCGGGTCCCAGGTGGCGCCGAGGGCGGACGGGCACGGCAGGCTGGTAGACGGGTGCCGCTCGTCAAGGATGACACCCCTCGCGCCGGCCGGGCCGTCCGACATGATCATCGGGCGGAGGCCGAGCAGGTCAGCGCCTCGCGTGGTCCAACTGTCCGCGCCGGTCAGCAGGAGCACCTTGTCCTGCAGGGATAGCGCCGCGACGAGACCGTAGTCGCCGGCCGCGGTGGTGCTTGTCTGGGGCCCCGCCCGGCCGGCTGACTGGCTAGCCGGGATCAGCCCCTCGGGTGGAGTCGGCATGTTGCTGTACATCACCTAACGGGCTTCAGGTGCAAGATTGTGTTGAGAATGTACGGATTACCGGGAGCAGGGCTGTTGTACTGGTTGTCCGCTGTCGGCCAGCCGGTGTAATGCTTGGTGCTGTATTCGTACCAGGCAGCGCCGTAGAGAAGCGGGATGACCGGCGCCTGGGTGGAGACGATCCGCTGCAGGGTGCTGAGGGCGGTGCGCTGCGCAGCAGGGTCGTTGGTGCCAGCGAACTGGGCCATGGCCTGCTGGGCTTCCGGGCTGTTGAATCGTCCGTAGTCAGCCGCGGCCGGCTGGCCGGTCGGAGCTGACTGGGAGCTGTCGAGCCAGTTCTGGAAGTAGTAGTA
>Ga0126378_10000595_pt1 | contig 26271 bp, 21 predicted proteins | sample PanSoiMetPlot_23_FD_92587 | JGI IMG/M metagenome (GOLD analysis project Ga0126378, IMG submission 92587) | Tropical forest soil microbial communities from Panama - MetaG Plot_23 | ecosystem: Environmental > Terrestrial > Soil > Tropical forest > Bulk soil | place: Panama | collected 2016-02-17
AGACGGTCGCGAGCAGGGAGGTATGGGTATGAGTGTCGGGGACTATGACGGCGACGGCAGGCTGGACATTTTCAAGACGAACTTCTCGGACGACACTTCGACGCTCTATCACAACAATGGAGATGGGACCTTTAACGATGTGACCACTGCAGCGGGGCTGGGGCTGTACACCAAATATCTCGGTTGGGGAACGATGTTCTTCGACTTCGATAACGATTCCTGGCCGGACCTGATTCTGGCAAATGGGCATGTGTATCCGGAGGTGGACAAATATCATTTGGGCAGCAATTATCAGGAGCCGCGGATCTTATATCGCAATAACGGAGACGGGACGTTTAGTGACGTTTCGGAGCATGCGGGGCCTGGGATCACGGCGAACACGTCGTCCCGGGGACTGGCCATTGCAGATCTGTGGAATAACGGACAGTTGTCAGCGGTGATCAGCAACATGAATGACAAGCCAAGCCTGCTGAAGAATGAGCAGAAGTACCCGGGCCATTGGATCGCGTTTAAGACGGTGGGGACGAAGTCGAACCGAAATGGGATTGGCGCGAGAATAACGATCAAAGCCGGGAAAAGATTGCTGGTGGATGAAGTTCGAAGTGGATCCAGCTATTACTCGCAGAACGATATGCGGGTGCATTTCGGGTTGGGAGACACGACGAAGTTGGAATCCGTGGAGATTCGATGGCCGAACGGGCTAACGGAGCGGTTTGACGATGTCAAGGTGGACCAGATTAATGAGGTGAAGGAAGGGACGGGAGTGCCGGTGAGGAACAAACCGTAGATTGCTATTCCCTTCGTTTTCGCCAACGGCAGATGAAAAAGAATGGGGCACTCGCATCCAACTCCTTCCAAGCTGTTCACCGCAATCTAGGTCAGCCAGCTTAACATTTGGGCGAAGAATTGGGTGACGAAGGTCCAATACGCAACTATCTTTTGGGTGGCGCGGCGCTGAGGCTCGTTGGCGATGCTGTTGTTGAGGTAGTTGCGGTCAAGGAAGATCTGGTGGTCGGGGTCGATCTCAACTGACAGCACCTTGGCTTTCTTCACGTACACGAAGCGCTTCCAGCGGTCATGGCCGTCCCAGTTCTCGCGGATGGTTGCACCGTTATCGAACTTGATTTGTGCAGTGACCGGAAAGACGAAGTCGCCCATCCGCTGTAAAAGAACTTCGGTTTCGTAGGTAGTTTCACCCTTCTTTTCGTCGGCAGCATCCTGGCGGGCCCAGTCGACGCGAACGGATTCGGCTTTGCGCACTTTATAGTCCAGCACCTGTGTTCCGTACACCGCCTGCTGCCAGTACCAGCCCAAGTTCTGGCCTGCGACTTCATTGACGGTGCGCAGAAAGTCTTCCTGCGTTGGATGGGTAAACCGATATTTCATGAAATAGGCATGAAGAGCTTTTTGCAAGACCTGTTCGCCGACGACGGCTTCCAGCGTCAGCAGCATTGCGGCTGATTTTCCGTAGGTCACGCCACCATAGGAACCGAACGTCATGTCGTCATAAGCTGCTTGGGAAAGGGAATCGGTTTCTGCTACACGAACATACTCATTGCGCAAGTAATCGGCATCGCTCAACTGAATGCCTGACCAGTTCACGAGGCTGGTGTTCTTTCCGTACAGGCTGTCGAGTACTTTGACTTCGGTGTAGCTGTTAATGCCTTCGTCGAGCCAGGCATTCTCGAATTCGTTGGTGGCTACCATGCCGTACCAATACTGATGTCCGAACTCGTGCTCGGTTACGCCTTCAGGAACGTAGGTCTGGCCCTTGGGCATCCACCAGGAGGTGGCTCCGGTGAAGAGGGTCGGATATTCCATGCCGCCGGCTTCCAATGCGCCGTGCGGAGGATCGACCACGGTGATCTGGGCGTACGGGTAAGGCCCATACCACTCGTCGAAACGCTTCATGGATGACTGCGTGATGTCAAGGTAGCGCTGCCAGGAGCTGCGGTGGTCGGCATAGGTGAGCAGCCGGATTTTCACCGTACCAACACTACCGTTGAACGTGCTCTCCACTACCTTAAAGTTGGGATCAGCGGTCCAGGCGAAGTCATGCACGTCTTCCGCGTGGAAAGTGACGGTCTTGGTGCCGTTGCCGTTGTCTTGAGCGCTGGTCTGCACACCGGTCGCACCGACAATGTAGTTGCCGGGGAGAGTGATCTTCACGTCGTAGGTTCCGAAGTCGGCGAAGAACTCAGTCATTGCGTGGAACTGGTGGCAGTTCCACTTGCCATTCCAGAAGACGCCGACTTTGGGAAACCACTGTCCGGCGAGGAGGAAGGTGCGCTTGTAGCCGGTGCGGGCTACTACTTCAGGAAAAACAGAGCGAAACTTGATTCGGAACACCACATCCTGGCCAGGCTCGATGGCTTTCGGAGGTGCAAGATCGAAGACCGACCTGTCTTTTGGGTTGCCGTCGTCAAGCGCAATGAACTTCATTTGCTGGGTGCGGTCACCTTGGCCAACGTCCTCCAGAGAACTTATGTCGATGGAGCCATTCCACTTGGGGTCCCATTCGGCGCCAAAACTACTCGTCCGGAAGCTGCCGTCACGGTGCGCCTCGTGCACCCAGGTGGAGTCAGGCTGAAACGCGTTGAGATACAAGTGGAAAGGAAAATGATCGAGATGTTGACCGGTGAGATTATGGTAGATCAGTGTCTCGGTTGCCTCGACCGAGTGCTTTGCCGGGTCATAATGGGCGTCGATTTGGTAAGCCACGACTCGCTGCGAAAGCGGTCTGGAGACTTTGGGCGCGAATGGGCTCTGTGCGCGGACCGCCACGACGACGAGCAAAACCAGAGCGACAGCGGCAAGATATCGACTCATCCGGTATCTTGGCTGCGAGAATACCGGACGCATCGCGCATGAAAATGACTCGATCACAACCGACGTTATAGTAAACTCTCGGCCACGATGGATAGCTGAGAAATCGTGTAAAGGTGGGTGAGGCGATGGCAGAAGAGCGCAAGTTCGCGTCATACGACGAATTCTTTGACTTTTACCTGCGGCAGCATAGCAATCCGCGCAACCGCATGCTGCATGCGACGGGTACGATCCTGGGTATCGCCGTGGTTGTGGGCGCGATTATCACCGGACATCCGTGGTACGCTCTGCTGTTCTTCCCAATTGGCTATGGCTTGGCATGGACTGGTCACTTTGCGCTGGAGAAGAACAAGCCGGCGACGTTCGGCCATCCCCTCTGGTCGTTCATCAGCGACTTCCGGATGATCGGACTCATGCTGACGGGCAGGCTGACGGCACGGATGAAGTCGTCGACATCCGGATCGTAACTCCCCTTGAGGGCCGTCGCCTGCTAGTATCAGCGCAAGCACATGCGGGTACTGGGCATCGATTGCGGTGGCGAATACACCGGCTACGGAGTCGTGGAGCAGGACGAGTGCGGCAGGATTCACTATGTCTGTAGTGGTGCGATTCGACTGTCTTCCCACCAGGCTTTGGAATTGCGCCTGATGAAGATCGGCGAGGAGCTGTCAGACGTCATTGCCCACTCGGCTCCTGAAATTGTCGCCATCGAGGACGTGTTCTACGCGGTGAACGCCAAGTCAGCGCTCAAGCTCGGACATGTACGAGGGGTTGCGATGCTTACCGCGGCGCAGGCTGGATTGCCGGTGATTGCTTACTCGCCCTTGTCCATCAAGTCGGCCGTGGTGGGTTACGGACGGGCAGAGAAGTTGCAGGTACAGTTGATGGTGGCACGGCTGTTAGCGCTGCCCGCGCCTCCGGAACCGCCGGACGTTGCAGACGCGCTGGCGATTGCCATTTGTCACCTGCACACGGCGTCGACCCTGGAGCGCCAGCAAGCCTCGGTGTGACAGAGCCGGCGGCGGGTAGGACACGAGTTCAATTAAAATCTAACGACAGAATGCGATTATCCGACATTGGTCTCCTTTTGATTGTGAATGCTCTCGCGTGCGGCTCCGCACAGGTAGTGCATGAGGTCACTCCTGTAGAGCACGACGGCGGATCCTACATCGTGTTTAAGTTTGACTGGGACCAGGCGCGTCCGTGGGTGAAATACACGATTTCGGTGGATGACGCAGGGAAGGCCCATTTCGAAGGCGTTGGACATCCGGAAGAGAGTGGCGACTCAGACAATTACACGCAAGATTTCACGGTCACGGATGCCTGCCGGCAGAAGCTCTTTGAGCTGGCGAAACGTACGGACTACTTCAAATCCGTTCCGGAGATCAAGCAGAAGAACATCGCCAAGACCGGCCAGAAGACCTTGGCGTATCACAAGGGCGGAGAGAATGATGCCTCTGCGGTCACCTCAGCGACCTACAACTATTCGACAAGCCCGGACGTGCAGGAGCTGACGCGAACGTTTCAAGCGATTGCGATGACGATGGATTTCGGTCGTAAGCTGGCGTTCGATTACCGTTTCAATAAGCTGGGGTTGGATGCCCGCCTCAATTCTTTGCAGGAGATGCAAAAAGCCCATTTTGTTGAGGAGCTGCAAGCGATCGAGCCCATCCTGACGAAGATCGCCAATGATCCGAACATTATGCACATCAACCAGGTAACGGCCAAACAGCTTTTAAAGACAATTGGGCCAACGGTGCCCACCAGTCCCGCGCCGACCCAGCCCTGATTGGCGGGGCGGGCGGTTCCGGTTCCGCACGGTATCGCGTCGTTGACACAAAACTTCGACAACTTCGAGCCAAACGGGTGTTAAATAAGGTAGGTGGAATGGGGTTCGGGGTCGATTTGGGCTGCGAATGTCGTTTCCGCCTTCTGGGTCGCATTAAAAGGAGTACCGATATGTCAGCCCGCAGAGCATGGTCCCTCATGGCAGGGGCGCTGCTGATGGTAGCGTCCGTAAGCGCGCACGCAACCTCGCACGTGCGCATCGTGCGTCTCAGCTATATCGATGGTCAGGTGCAGATGGATCGCGCGAACGGACAGGGTCTGGAGCGAGCCATCCTGAATGCGCCTGTGGTGGAGGGCTCGCGTATTGTTACGGGTCGCGATGGACTGGCTGAGGTCGAATTCGAAGACAACGGTACTGTGCGGCTGGGCGAAGCTACGGAGGTTTTCTTCCGCCAGTTGCTGATTAACGACGCGGGCGACAAGGTGAATGAAATCGAGCTGGTTCGCGGGACGATGTATTTCGACACGAAATCGGGCAAGCGTGACATCGACCGTGTGATTGCAGCGGACCACACGTTCGTCTTGCGGCATGATTCGCAGATTCGGTTTGTGATGAACGGCGACCAGGTGCAAGCGGCGGCGCTGGCCGGCGAGCTCCAACTGGACAATAACGGCCAGTTCGAAAAGGTCAAGAAGAACGAAACCCTCACCGCGGCCTCCTCGAACCCGGCCGCGACGACGATTGCGAAGGGAGTGGACAGCTACCCATTGGATCGCTGGAACAGCGAGCGGGCAGCCTATCAGAACGCATACGCCTACAACAACGTAGGTTATGGAAGCCATTCTATGTCGACGTACGGCTACCAGGACCTGGCGTATTACGGGAATTTCATGACTCTGGCGAATGTGGGGCTGGTATGGCAGCCATATGGCGCTTCCAGTTGGCTGGGATGGGACCCCTACCTGGCAGGTGGATGGGCCTTCACTCCGGGATTTGGCTACATGTGGGCATCGGCCTACCCATGGGGCTGGTTGCCCTATCACTGGGGAGCGTGGTCCTTCCAGCCGACGATAGGATGGGTGTGGTGTCCAGGAGCAGCCTTTAGCCGTGGTGGTGTCGTAAACGTCGTAAATAACGTACAAGCGGTTGCGCCTGTGGTCAACGCGCCTTCAGGCTACAGGGCGCCTGCACCCCCGGTTGCGCCGGTAAATGGGAATCATCCGTCAATGCTCGTCGGTAGGATTGGCAATGTTCCGGCGTATCTACCGGACGGCCCGGTGCCGCCGAATTTTCGCAGCGTGATTCAGGACCACTCGGGCGTTGGCGGGATGGGCGCTCCCAGCTTTGGTGGGAAAGGAGCCGGCGGGAACGCTGCCAATGCAAACTCGGCCGGGATTGCTGCTCGTAACTCGCGCGCGGTGAATCCAACAACGACCAACCGCAGCGGCCACGTCTTTGTTGCGCCACAAACCCAGACTGTTTCCGCCGGAGGCTACATGTCGCCCTCGATGGCTGGAGGCGCCGGCGTGGGACCGGGATCTGCGCCTGTGTATAACGGGGGCGCTCCCATGCGCAGTAGCGGGGGAATGACCAGTGCTAGCGGTGGACGCAGCGCTGCTGCACCGAGTGGCGGACACGGTGGAGCGGGCGCAAATCCGAAATAAGTCAGGTTTACGGAGCGGAAACGGGCGGCTAACGAAGCCGCCCGTTTCTGTTGCGATCAGGGTCGATACACCGCGATTCCAGCGTAACCTACGACCATGTCACGATCCCCCGAAACCTCGGCTGAGGTTGCGTAGCGAATCAACTCAGCTTTGGTAGCGCCCATGCGGCACGCTGCGGTGAGCATGATCGTTGCAGGCCCGTAACCGCACATGCTGATGTGGACTTCGCGTACTGTGTCGTAGAGGCCGCGGGGATTCATGGCGAGGACCTGGTCAATCGCGCGGCGGTCTTTCACGCGGGTGACGCTATCGTTTTCGTAGTGATTCATGTCGCTTGATGCGACGACCATCACCCGCTCGCCAACGTTCGCCAGTACACGTGCAATCGCCTCGCCTAAAAGGCTCAGCGAATCGAAATTGCTGATTCCTACGGTGATGGGCACGAAGCGAAAATCGGGCCTCAGCACCTGAAGGAACGGAAGCTGGACCTCCAACGCATGCTCGTAGCGGTGGGCTTCCTGGTCCTCGGCCAGCAGTGTGGTTTCCGCCTTCAGAGAATTTGCCAACTCAGCGTCGATCGGGGCGTCGCCTAACGGCGTGTGCCATGCGCCTTCGCTCATGATGGCGAGCGGCTCTCCCTGTCCGGTGTGATTGGGACAGAGAATGACATAACGATGAGGCAGTTGAAGCCTGCGATATACCGCGCCGGCCACGGCGCCGGAATACATGTAACCGGCGTGCGGAGCGATGCATCCGAGGGCGGGGATCTTTGACTCTGCAACAGCTTGCCCTGCTCCTGGGCGGATGGCGGTGAAGGTTTCCACTTCGGTGCGGAGTCGCTGCGGATTGTCGGGATAAAATCTTCCGGCAACCGCCGGCTGTCGAATCGCAGTACTCATAGCGCACTCCCTCGCGTGAACAGCGGCGTTGATCGCTCTGGGCTGCAATACGAATTTTACGCCTGTTGCAGTGACCGGAAGAGGACTGCCATCTTCTCCAGGGGCACGGCTTCCGCGCGAATGTCGGCCCGAACGCCCGCAGCTTTCAATGCCGAACCGATCTGTTTCTCCCCGAATCGAGTCTTCAGGTTGTTGGCCAGGGTCTTGCGCTTCTGACCAAAGGCCAGCTTCAACATCGCTAGAAACCCATCCGCATCCACCTGCAATTCGTCCGCTCTTGGAGCCATCGTCAAACGAACGACCGAGGAATGCACCTGCGGAGGAGGATTGAACGCGCCCGGCGGGAGAGTAAGGAGCTTCTCGACTCGCGCGAACAGTTGTGCGGTGGCCGAGAGCAGTCCGTAGTCACGGCTGCCTGGCTCGGCGGAGAGGCGGTCAGCCACTTCGCGCTGGACCATGATTACGGCCTTGCCGATGTTCTGATGCTCTTCCAGGATGCGCAGAACAATCTCTGATGTGACGTAGTACGGGATGTTGCCCACGATGTCAACGGTTTCCGGTTGAGTGGGTCGCAAGTCATGGAGCGGGCCAGGACGACGACCGACCATGGATTGCCACTCCACAGTGACGAAATCGGATTCAAGAATATCCACGTTCTTGAGAGTGGCATAGCGCATCCGCATCTGGGCAGCAAGTACACGATCGAGCTCAATCCCGATAACTTTTTTGGCGCGGCGAACGAGGAGGTCGGTAAGCATGCCGCGCCCCGGGCCAATCTCGATCAATGTGCGATTCGAGATGTCGCCCAAGGCGTCGACAATTCGGATGGCAGCGGAATGCTCGATCAGGAAATTCTGTCCCAGCTTTGGCTTTCGTCTGCTCCCCGTGTCATTGGCTGGCTTTGTCGCCGATCTCGCCACGTTGACCCTCTTTCGAATTCCCGATTAGACTCAAGTGTCTCGCCGACCCATATCATAATCGCGAGACCAGCATCGTGCCGTTTAACGGAGCGCTCGGGTCAGGTTCCATCGCAACGCGGAGGAGTCATGCACATCGTCTTTGCGGCATCGGAATGCGTCCCGTATTCCAAAACCGGTGGACTGGCAGATGTGGTGGGTTCATTGCCACAGGCTCTGGCTCCGCTGGGCCACCAAGTCGCAGTTTATGTGCCGCGTTATCGCTCCACGAAACTGGAGAATCCTCGGACTGTGATTGGCAGCATCACGGCGCCGTTTGATGACAGGTATCGGTTCTGCTCGGTGATCGATGCTGGAATCAAGCAGGGTGTGCAGTATTACTTCATTGACTACCCGCCCTATTTCGACCGAGACGCATTGTACGGGACTTCTCTTGGCGATTATCACGACAACGCTGAGCGATTCGCTTTGTTTTGCAGAGGAGTGCTGGAAGCAACCAAGATTCTGGGTGTGCCGGACATCTTTCATTGCCACGACTGGCAGACTGCGCTTATACCCATCCTGCTCGATACGCTCTATAAGGAAGACCCCGCCTTTGCGCAGACGCGATGCGTTTTTACCATTCATAATCTCGGGTATCAAGGCTTGTTTCCGCCAGAGGTGCTGCCCTTGCTGATGTTGCCGTGGGACCTGTTCAGTATGGCGAAGCTCGAGTTCTACGGGAAAGTTAACTTCCTCAAGGGCGCTATCGATGTCGCCGATTATCTGACGACGGTCAGCCGAAAGTATGCACAGGAAATACAGACGGCCGAGTATGGCTTTGGCCTCGAAGGCGTGCTGCGGGCGCGGTCGGCGAACCTGGTCGGAATTCTGAACGGGGTGGATTATTCCGAGTGGAACCCGGCAACCGATCCCATGATTGCGGCGAACTATTCGGCGGATGATCCGTCGGGCAAAGCCGAATGCAAGAAGGACTTGCTGAAAGAGTTTGGCCTGGTTCCAGAGACACAGTTGCCGGTGATTGGGATTGTTTCGCGATTTGCCGGACAAAAGGGTTTCGATCTCATTCAGTATGTTGCAGACCGCATGGCGACGGAGGAACTCATCATTGTTGCACTCGGCACGGGTGATCGCGAGTATGAAGACCTGTTTCGCCGGCTGAACAAGCAATATCCGCAGAAATTTGCCGTTCGAATTGAATTCAACAACCGCTTGGCGCACAAAATTGAGGCCGGCGCCGACATGTTTCTTATGCCGTCGAAGTATGAGCCTGCCGGACTCAACCAGTTGTACAGCCTGAAATACGGCACGGTGCCGATTGTGCGGGCAACCGGCGGCCTTGATGACACGATCGAACAATATGATGCAAGCATCGGAAAAGGCACGGGTTTTAAATTCAAGGAGTACAGTGGCGAGGCGCTTCTCGACACCGTGAAGTCGGCGGTGCAGGCATATCACGATACGGCAAAATGGAAAAAGCTGATGCACAACGGAATGGCGCAGGATTATTCGTGGTCGGTGGCTGCAAAGGAATACGCGAAGATCTATGAACGCGCCAGGCAAGGAAGGCTGACACCCAGTGTCCCTTAATAATCAGGGTTTTCGACAACAGCGCGGAAAATGGCAAATGGCAGCATGCTGCGTGCTGTCCGCGCTGATGATTTCGTGCTCGTCGGAAAAGAAAACAGAAACGAGTTCTCCTTCACCACCAGCCGCCAAACCAGCAGCCAAAGAAGCGCAGTACGACACCGGGCGCATCGCGTTTCAGCGAATGTACCTGTCAGCGCGGGGTTGGGCGGCCGATGCCCGTCCGTTTCGTTTGCAGTCGCAGTTCACTCCCGATGCTCCGACCTCGGAAGGGAAGGCAGGCTTGTGGCGCGGCTCCTTCGCATCTCCGTCGCGCCGCATGATGAAGCTGTTCGTGTGGTCAGGGCTCGTGGGCCCGGACGCCCCGGAGCAGGGCGTCAGCTTCTCGGCTGAAGACAGTTGGAGTGCCTCCAACACTTCGACGCAGCCATTCGATATTGCGTTCTTGAAGGTCGATAGCGACAAAGCTTACGAAGTCGCGCAGAAGAACGGCGGCGAGAAGCTCACCAAGAAAGATCCCAAGCAGCCGGTTATCTTCGTGCTTGCCTGGGACAGCAGCAAGAATCAGCTCGTGTGGCACGTGCTGTATGGCGAGAACCCCAATGATACCAAGCTGCGAATCGCGGTGGACGCCACCACGGGCAATTTCTTGCGCGTTGAGAAGTAGCCTCGGCTTAGTCCAGTTTAGCTTCGATGACGCAGCTGTGTGCCGTCGGCTAAAGCCCGGCTCCCTGCTTTGGAAATGACAGCCGTGGGCACGGCGCTGAAGCGCCGCTCTACCATTCACAAGACTGATACGGTATTTCAGACGCCAGGCTAGAGTTTGTAGACTCGGGCTTCCCAAGCCTTCAAATGCAGCACGTCACCGCGCTCCTCGGTACTGCCTAAATTCGAAACGAGTAGCTGCTTGGCGCTGATCCCAGACGGTAGATTGTAAGTCACAGCATCTGTCGAGAAGTTCAGCACCACCAGGTACTTGTCAGTGCCAATCGAACGTGTATAAGCGTAAATCTTGAGGTGTGGCGGGTCGAGGTCTTTGTAGTCTCCGTAGACGAAGGCGGGGCTGCTGCGCCGGAGATCGGCCATCTGCCGGAAGTAGTGGTAGATAGAACCCTTATCGCTGAGTTGCTGCTTGGCATTGATTTCCAGGTAGTTCGGATTCACGGCAAGCCAGGTTTTTGGGCCAGTGGTAAAGCCTGCATTAACTGAACCGTCCCACTGCATCGGTGTTCGAGAATTGTCGCGGCTCGTCTTACGCATTTCGGCTAGAAATGCATCTGGAGTTACTTTATTGGTCAGTACATAAGCCTTCCACGCATTTTTCACCGCTATGTCATCGAACTGATCGATGCTGGTGAACGGGAAGTTGGTCATCCCTAGCTCATCGCCTTGATAGATGAAGGGCGTGCCTTTCAGCGTCAGCAGCATCGTGGCTAGTGCCTTGGCGGAGGCCATACGGTATTGCGGTGAGTCGTTGCCGAAGGCGGAAACGACTCGCGGATTGTCGTGATTGGAGAGAAAGATCGTATTCCAGTTGTGGACATCCAAGGCTTGGTCTTGTTTCGTGTAGATTGCCTTGAGTTCAGGAAGCGTCCAATCACGCCACAACTCACCGTTTCGGTTAAGCCGCACGGCGTCGAAGTTGAAGATCATGTCCAGCTCATTGCGGCGCTCGTCGACGAGTGTAGGTGTTTGTTCCAAGGTAACGCCGAAAGCTTCGCCTACCGTCATCACGTCGTACTTTGACAGTACTTCGCGATTCATTTCCTGCAAATACTCATGCAGGTGTGGACCCATCGCGTAGAAGTATTGGGGCTTGGCCATGTACTGGGGCGGCAGGTCGGGTAGTCCCTCGCGCTTGGAGATGAATGGGATCACGTCCATGCGGAAGCCGTCGACGCCTTTATCGAGCCAGAACTTCATCAGGTCATACACTTCCTGGCGGACTTTGGGGTTGTCCCAGTTCAGGTCAGGCTGCTTTTCGGCAAACAGATGCAGGTAGTACTGGCCGGTCGTTGGATCAAGCTTCCAGGCCGAGCCGGAAAAGAACGATGTCCAGTTGTTAGGCTCCTTACCGTCGTTGGGCGACCGCCAAATGTAATAATCGCGGTAGGCGTTGTCTTGAGATTTCCGGCTGGCGACGAACCAGGCGTGCTCATCGCTGGTGTGATTCACCACCAGATCGAGAATCAGTTTCATATTGCGCTGCTTGACGCCCTTGAGCAGCGCATTGAAATCAGTCATGGTGCCAAACTCGGTCATGACCTTGCGGTAGTCGCGAATGTCGTAACCGTTGTCGGCATTAGGCGAATCGTAATGCGGACTGAGCCAGATTACGTTGACGCCTAAGCCTCGGATGTAATCCAGCTCCGACGTGATTCCCTTGAGGTCTCCCATGCCGTCGCCGTTGGAATCCTTGAAAGAGCGAGGATAAACTTGATAGACGATAGCCTCCTTCCACCAGCGTGGCTGGTACCCATTGATGGTGTCTTTGGAAGGGTTGGACTGCTCAGGTTGTTTGGCTTGGGCAAGGATCGACGCGTTGCAGAGCAGCGACACAGCAAGGGTGGCAACCGCGACGACAAGTGCAAGAATCTTCACATCCCTGTCTACAGCGACAATTGAATAAGAGCTTTATTTACACGAAGGTATATGATACTCCCGCGTGGTCGTGCAGTGGACGGAGGGTCCATTTTCCACTTGTGGTGGATTGCGAAATGGCGCTTTGGTGTGCATAATCTTGCAGCAAAACGATTGCGCTCGTAAAAGGAAGAAAACGTGCGCCTCTCCTTTTTCGCCCGGCGGTTTCTTGCTCGACTGCAAGTCACCGGAATGCAATACGAGAACCCGCGCGTAGAGCGAGTTCTGGGGGTTTCCCGTGTTTGCCTCGGTGTAACCGCACTGATTGTTGATCTTACCCACCCGCTCGCCCCAGAACCGTATAACCAACTCCTAATCTTGCTTCTGCTGATGTATTGCATTCAGAATCTTGGGTTTTTGATCTGGATGATCATGAATCCCAATCCGGCATCCCCATTCATCAGGATTGCGCAGGCCAGTGACGTTTTCTGGCCGATTGTACTGTGCCTGTTCGCTGATCCACCCAGCAGCCTGGTATTCATTTTCTTTCTCTTTGCCCTGATGACCGCCGCGTTTCGCTTTGGAATGTACGAAACCGTAGTAACAGCCCTGGGGTGCACATTTGTGCTGGTCGTGCAAGAGAGCCTGGTCTGGATGGGACCGCGACGTCTGGGTCGTTTGATCTACACCGATGTCGGAATGTCCAGGCTACTGCTGCGTAGTGGGTTTCTCCTTATGTCTGGTTTTCTGCTGGGATACCTGGCGGAGCGAGAGAAGGAATTGCGGGCGGAGATTGGCTTGACGAACCACTTGCTTTCGTTGACGCAGGTCGGAAATCGTCTGGGTGAAGTAGTTACAGAAGTTTCGGCTGAACTGGCCAAGGTATTTCTTGCGAACCATGCTTTCGCCGTGGTCTGCCAGGCTGCCACGAATCGCTATTTCCGGTGGGACATCACCCTTCATCCGCAGCGCGCGTACCAGGTAAGAGAGATCCGCATTGATGATCAAGCTTCGGACATGATGACCCGTTATCCGGACACCTTCTTCCTCCGCAAGACAGGCGAGCATTCGAAGCAGATCGATGCGATTGATGACGAAGGCCGCAGAGTTGATGCACGCGAACTCGAACACTTGCCTATGCCGGTATTTGGAGCCAATTCAGTACTTGCGTTACGTATGGAAGTAGGACGGGAATGGAGCGGCCGGTTCGTCTTTTTAGATGCCATCATGGGATGGGACCGCGAACACGAACTTCGGTTCGCTCAGAACGCAATGCGGCAAGTGGCTCCGGCGCTGTATTCCATCTACCTTTTCCGAAGACTGCGGTCACGGGCCGGCGCCATGGAACGGGCCCGCGTAGCCCGGGAACTCCATGACACTGCGATTCAGTCGCTGATCAGCATTGAAATGCAAGTTGATGTTCTGAAGCGGACCTCGAACGGCAAAACCCAGACCGTGGAGCTCGAGCGGATCCAGCAGTTGCTGCGGGAAGAAGTCTTAAACCTTCGTGCCCTGATGCAAAGTATGAGGCCGGTAGAAATTGGACCGCATCAATTTCTTGACTTTATAGCTCAAATCGTAGAACGATTCCGAAGTGACACTGGACTTAATGCACAGTTTGTCTCTGAACTGGAAGAAGTGACCCTTCCGGCCCAGGCTTGCCGCGAGTTGGCAAGGGTGGTCCAGGAAGGGCTGGTGAATGTCAGGAAGCACAGCAAAGCGCGTTCGGTGTACGTTCGCTTTGGTGCGCAGAATGGGTTGTGGAAACTCGTAATCGACGACGATGGTCAGGGGTTTCCGTTTAGTGGGCGACTTACGATGGGAGAGCTGGATAATCTGCACCGCGGACCGACTGTTATCAAGGAGCGAGTTCGCACGATTGGCGGGGACATGGTCATCGAGTCAAGTCCGGGACATGGGTCGAGACTAGAGATAACGGTTCCTCAGAAAGGGTACGAATTTTATGGATAGCAAAGTGGCAACGGTTCGAATTGTGATAGCCGACGATCACACTATCTTCCGCGATGGCTTGCGGAGGCTACTGGAGGCCGAACCTGAACTGGAAGTCGTTGGCGAAGCGGCCGACGGGAATGAAGCAGTTGCACAAATTAGGCAATTGGAGCCGGATGTGCTGCTGCTCGACCTGAATATGCCGAGAATGCCCGGCATGGAGGCCATGCGAGAACTCTCTGCCGGAGGCGAAGGAAGAAACACCAAGATCATCGTGCTCACGGCTGCGATCGAACGGATTCAGATCGTGCAGGCTCTCCAACTAGGAGCTCGTGGCGTGGTGATGAAGGAGGCTGCCACCCAGTTGCTGATGAAGGCCATCCGTACGGTGATGGCCGGGGAATACTGGGTTGGGCGCGAGGCAGTCGGTGACATCGTTGAATTCATGCGACAGAACGCGGCGGGCGATCGCCCGCCGAAGAATTTCGGCCTGACGAAACGCGAGATGGATATTCTGACAGCCATTGTTGCGGGACTCAGCAATAAAGACATCGCGCGCAAGTTCGCGCTGAGCGAGGATACGGTCAAACACCATCTCACCAACATTTTTGACAAAGTGGGGGTCGCCAGCCGCCTCGAACTTGCTTTGTTCGCCATCAACAATCGGATCACGGACCAGCCTGGCTAGCCGGCTGCATCGAGGGATTCGGAGGGACCGGGGATTCTTCGGTCCCTTTTTGATTTTTGAACTTCTGATTTATCAGGCGAATCATCTTTGACACGAGCGACTCGCGCACGAAAGTGGTGTTTAAACAGAAGTATTATTTGGAGTTCCTATGAATCGGATGAGGATACATAGCTGGATTGCATTGATTGCTTTGGTTCTCACTCTCGTGGGATGTAACCGTCAAAAAGCGCAAACCGATGCGCAGATTGCCAGGCAGGTACAAAGCAGCTTGCGTTCCGACACGAACATCTCCAGCCCGGCGATCGAAGTGCAAGCAGAACAAGGAATCGTGACTCTGAGCGGGGAAGTCACCAGCGATGCCGAGCGTGCCTTAGCGGGAATCGATGCCGCCAAGGTGACGGGAGTTAAGACCGTCGTCAACAACCTTGTAGTCAAGCAGGCTGTTGTAGCTCCGCAGCCAGAGCCGCAGGAAGTTGCGCCGGTTTCGCAGCCGCATACCAAGAAGAAAGCGGAGCCTCGCCCGACCAATACAGCCAAGGCAGTTAAGCACACCTCCGTCGAGCCCCAGGTCAACCAAAATACGGCTCAGGCAATGCCACCGGCGAGCGTCCCCGCACCCGTCTCGGATCCTCCAAAGGAGCAAGCACCGCCACCGCCTCCGCCGCCAAAAAAGGTCACGATACCCGCTGGCACTCAGTTGACGATTCGCTTGAACGATCCTCTCGACACGGAGAAGAACCAAGTCGGCGATTCATTTCATGGAACACTGGGCGCTCCTATCGTGATGAACGATGAAACCGTGATCCCTTCCGGCGCGGACGTTGTGGGACGCGTTGTCGACGTGAAGAGCGCCGGAAGATTTGCAGGAAATTCTGCTCTTAAGCTTGAGCTCAACTCGCTGTCAGTAAATGGAAAGACCTACAACATCCAGACCAGCCAATGGTCACGCGAGGGGAAGGGAGAAGGTAAGAACACGGCCATCAAGACAGGAGGCGGCGCCGCCGTGGGTGCTATCATCGGCGGTTTAGCCGGCGGAGGAAAGGGAGCTGCCATTGGGTCGGTGGCCGGAGCCGGAGCCGGAGCCGGTGCTTCCGCGGTCAAGAAGGGCGAGCAAATCAAGCTCGCGCCGGAGTCGAGCCTGAGTTTTCTGCTGATCAACCCCCTGACCGTAACGCAGCAGAGCAGTAATAAACGCGACGCTGATCGAACCCCACTGCAGTAGGTTCAGCGAGAGTCGTGTGGGAGAGTGCTTGGCCCAGCACTCTTCCCCTCGGGGTTCGTGACCACGTACCCTATTAGCGCTTGGATCTTCTTCTCGCAATTGGAATGTTGCTCGTCGGGTTGGCGTTTGGGAGTTTCCTAAACGTCTGCATCAGCCGACTTCCGCGCGACCAATCGGTGGTCACGCCGCGCTCGCACTGTCCACGGTGTGAAGCCGCCATCGCCTGGTATGACAATATTCCGATCGTGAGTTGGTTGCTCCTGCGAGGACGCTGCCGCCAGTGTGGTAGCCGGATCTCATTCCGCTATCCCGCAGTCGAGATGCTCACGGCGTTGCTCTTCCTGTGGTGCTACGCCTCATTTGGCTTAGGGTGGATGCTAGCGAAGACATGCATCTACAGCTTCCTGGTTGTCGGATTGATCTTCACCGATGCAGAAACAGGTCTGCTTCCGGCCGAGTTTACTTACTCGGGAATTGTAATGGGGTTACTCCTTTCATGGTTTGCGCCGGTGGATGCTTCGGGAAGCGAGTTTCTAATCCGCGCCTTCGGAGGACGTGCGCTTGCCTCGCAGCAAGCGCTATCGGTGCTAGACGGGGTGGCGGGCGCGCTCTTTGGCGCGACGTTCTTCTATCTGGCTTGGGCGCTCTATTATCTTGTTCGCAGAGTCGACGGCGTGGGATTTGGAGACGTTGCGTTTGCTGCGATGATCGGGGCTTTTCTGGGATTGAAACTTACAATCCTGGTGGTGTTCTTTTCGCCCATCATGGCCACGCTCTTTGCGATCACGTTCCTCCTGCCCATGCGGCGAGTTGCGAATCTCGCCCAAGAGAGCCAAGTCGGTCAATCGACGCAATCATCGGGATTCTTGCACAACCAAGTTCGGTTTGGGGTATTTTTGGGTATCAGCGCGCTGATTGCGCTGTTTTTGGGCGAGCCGATTTGGAAGTGGTATCTTGGCGCGTTTCGCTGATCGAAAAGGGAATCAGCTCTGGCGGTTCAGTCTTGCCACGATCTGCTTTAGGTGATGGCGTCCGTGAACATGATGGAAGCGGCGCCACTGTTGTGCGGTCAAAGGCCCAAGAATGGGATGCATGAGGATCTTGGCCTTCTGGCCGAAGCGCCGCTCCGCATCGGTAAGCATAGAATCCATCGCCACCAAAGCATCATTAAACCGCCGAATGGGATCCTCTCCTAGGCCGCCGCGCGGCACAACCTGCTTGGGTGGATCAATTCCTGCGGGAAAACGTCCCATACCCAATACATATAGGCCGCGCATGCGTTGGGATACGCTGCGGCTGCCACGTTCGGGACGGCCGGCTTCAAGCTTATGGAGCAAACCCTTCGTGGTAGCCGTGTAGGAGAGCGCAAGATGCTCAAGAACCTGCAAAGAACTCCACTTTCCTTCAGGTGCGTGCGCCAATGCCTCTGGCGATGCAGCAGAGGTGGCCCTTTCAGTTTCCCGCCTGACAGCCTCCAGTTCTGGAGACAATGAACTCACCCCTTTTTGGGTCAATACAAGCGTGCTCGGGAACAATATATGTAGGCGGCGCTCGATACTCAAGCTCCGTCTGCTTTTTGTATGCAATGTTGTGACGGACTGCCATGGGTAGTGGATAAATCGCCATCCTGGTGCAATCGAGTACGAGAGTCGAGTAACGCCGGGGCAGGCTGGAGCCTACACGCCCGCTGGTCCGGTTAGCGCCATCGTTTATAGTTCCAGTCTGCTGAATCATTGCCTCGGGAGAGAAATGTCGCAGGAGAACGGTGTTGCTTCGAGCCAACCGGCACTGCTTCGTGAACTGGGAATCGGGCAGGCAAGCGCAATTGTAGTGGGAACGATTATCGGCAGTGGGATCTTCCTGGTTCCTGCTGAGATGATGCAAGCCGTTGGGTCGGCGCGGCTGGTCTACCTGGCATGGATCGTTGGCGGTCTGCTCTCCTTGGGAGGGGCCATGACATACGCTGAGCTCGGCGCCATGAAGCCTCTGGCGGGTGGCGAGTATGTGTACATTCGCGATGCGTACGGTTCTTTGCCGGCATTTCTTTACGCCTGGACATGGTTTGTGGTGGCAAAACCGGGCTCCGTTGCGACGATAGCTACGGGCATCGTACGTATTCTCGGGACGTTTCCGGCGCTGGCGTTTTTCAGTCAGGCGGCGATTCGGTCACCCTTCGTCATTACGTATGGGCAGCTTGTAGCGATTGCCGCTGCCGCGTTCATCACCTGGCTCAACTACCTAGGAGTGAAGAAGGCCGGGGAATTCCAGTTGGTTTTCACCGTTCTCAAGGTGTTACTGATTTTTGGGGTGGCCCTGGCAGGATTCACCGCAGCTAGCGGTACATGGAGAAACTTCAGCGCTCATTTTGCGGGTGCTACAGGTGGGCTCGCGGGCTTCATGGCTGCGCTTGTAGCCGCGCTTTGGGCTTATGACGGATGGAATGACCTGAACATGGTTAGCGGTGAAGTTCGACATCCGGAGCGGACCATACCCTTTGCCCTGATTGCCGGAGTAGCTATTGTCGCCGTGCTTTACATGCTGAACAACGCAGCAGTGCAATACGTCTTGCCGGCTGATCAAATTGCGGCGTCTCAGCGGGCTTCCTCAGATGCAACAGCCGTTGCGCTAGGAGCGTGGGGAGCTGCGATCGTGTCGCTGGGGATGGCGCTCTCGATGCTAGTTACGCTCAATGGCACGATCATGAGCGGCGCGCGTATCCCTTACGCAATGGCGCGTGACGGCTACTTCTTCAAGGCTATGGCGGAGGTGCATCCGCGCTTTCATACTCCTTCGGTCGCACTGATCGGACAGCTGATTCTGTCTGTGATTTTGCTGTTATTCGCCGGCAGCTTTCGCGAATTGTTCTCGCTCACGATCTTCGCTGAATGGCTGTTCTATTTGATCGCGACGAGCACTGTCTTCGTTTTGCGGCGGAAGGAGCCGAACACGACAAGGCCTTATAAAACCTGGGGATATCCAGTCGTGCCGGCTGTATTTGTGGCGGTTGCGGCGCTACTGCTGTACTACACGTTTACAGCGAACTTGAGAAATTCGGTGTGGGGTTGCGTGCTCATCCTCTCGGGAATTCCGATCTATCTGTATTTCGCCCGAAAGAAGAACGCGGGAACGGCTTGAGCCCATCCCGCGATGATTTCGTAGCTGCTGGTGAGGTTAGTCGTGACCGCCGCTGACTTGCGACGCCGCGGTGGTTAGCGTGCCCTGAATCTTTCGCGCTTCCTTCACCGCGCGGTTGCGGGCCGCACGCAAGGTGAGGAACTGCTTGGCTTCCACGTAAAGTCGCCGGCGTTCCTCTGAATTGAAAGCCGCCTTCTTCACGATGCGATAAATCGCCTTCGGCCGGAAATAATACTCATCGTAGAAGCGATGAACCATTTCCATCACGTAGTCACGTGGAAGTCCGGGATACTCGATCATCGCGACCTGGTGACCGCCTTCGTCCACCGTCTGCGCGCCCTCAATCAAGATAAAGCCGTTCGACTTCGCATAATCATAAAACTCGGTGCCGGGATAAGCATGCGCGACAGAAACCTGTATCGTCTCGCAATCCAGCTCCTTGGCGAAGTCGATGGTGCGACGGATGGTCTCCTTCGTTTCGCCTGGCAGGCCCAGAATAAAGTCTCCGTGCACCACCAGACCGAGCTTCTTGCAGTCTTTCGTGAACTGGCGGGCGCGCTCGACGGTGGCACCCTTCTTGATGTTCTTGAGGATTTGCGGATCACCGGATTCGTAGCCAACAATGAGTAGCCGGCAACCAGCTTCTTTCATTGCCTTCAGTGTCTCGTAGCTGGTGGTGACGCGCGAGGTGCAGGACCAGGTGAGATTGAGCGGCTTCAGCTTCTCACACAACTCAATGGTGCGCGGTCCCTGAATGTTGAAAGTATCGTCGTCGAAGAAGAACTCTTTGACGTCAGGCCAGTGCTCTTTGGCCTTCGCCATCTCGCCAGCCACAGCATCAGCCGAGCGCTTGCGCCACGGGTGACCGCTTAGGGTCTGGGGCCAGAGGCAGAAGGTGCACTGCGCCGGGCAGCCGCGCGTCGTATACAGCGCGACATAAGGATGAAGCAGGAACGGTACGTTGTAACGGCGAACGTCGAGGTCGCGCTTGTAGACGTCCACCACGTCGGGTAGGACGTCGAGATCGTCCACCGCCGGTCGGTCGGGATTATGAATCACCGTCCCGTCAGGCCCACGGTACGAGGCCCCCAGAATCTCATTCAGCGGCTTGCCGTTGGCGAATTCAACAGTGGCATAATCGAATTCACGCCGGACAATAAAATCAATCGCCTTGCCTTCGGCGAGCGAACGCTCGGGCAACGTCGTTACGTGCGGGCCCACAAAGCAAATCTTCAAGTTCGGATTGGCTTCCTTCATCTTAGCGGCGAGCTGAATGTCGCCAGGGAAGCCAGGCGTGCTGGTAAACAACACTAGGAACTCGTACTGCTTACCAATTTCGACTGTCTCTTCCGCGCCGACATGGTGCGGCGGAGCGTCAAGAAGTCGGGAACCCTCAAGCATCCCGGCCGGGTAAGCCAGCCATACCGGATACCAATACGATTCAATCTCGCGAGTAGCCGGCCACCGCGAACTGGCTCCGCCGTCGTAGTTTTCAAATGAAGGTGGATTGAGAAACAACGTTTTCAAAGGCATGGTTATCTCTCGATTCTACCACTCTTTCGAAGCATACGAGTGCGTCAAAGTTCTTGGAAATGTAGTAGTTACGTGTGATTAGTGAGGTGCAGCGAATGGCAAGTTATGGAGCCGGAATGGCCCAATTTTCGAGTTCTCCGGTAAGGCGCAGCAGCTCGAGCTCCGAACGGGTCAGTTCGAACTCGGCATCCAGGTAGGCGGCATACTTGTCGTTCACGTCAAGTTGCGCAAGTTGTAGATCGCGGGTGTTCGCGTTGCCGGTCTCAAGTTTGACCCGAATCGCCTCAAGGTCTCCTTGAGAAACCTGCCATTCCAGCTTGTAAACATCGCGAGCGGCTTGCAGTTGTCGAATCGAGCGCTGCAGCTTGAGTGTGTCCTCGCTCACTTGATTACGCGTCAGGTCAACCTGTTTACGGGCAATGAGGGTGTCGGCATCGGCTTGTGCCGCACGTGCCTTCTGCGCCGGGTTATAGAACGGAAACTTGATATTCAGTCCGGCGGCCAGGTTATTGCTTGAGTATTTGAGGAAGTACTGATCGTAATTGTTATATCGTGCCAGGTATGCATACTGCGAGGCAAGATCGGCGAAAGGGAGCGTAGCCTTGTGCTCTCCCTTGGCGCGCGTGGCTGTGGCTTCTGCTTTTTGCTCGGCTAACTTCACCACTGGATTGTTAGCCGCGGCTCGTGACGCGAGATCATCTTCCTGAGAGATCAGCGGCAATGCGGGTATCGAGTCTGCGTCGGGCTGCACTTCTTCCGAGGTTAAGCCCGTGACTTTGGCGAGGTGTTCTCGAAGTACGTCGGCCTGTCCTTGCGCATCAGCGATACGCAGCCGGATGCGGGCGGAAGCGAGCTGGCTCTTGGTGAGGTCAAGCTTGCTGTCGATACCTTCGTTCAACCGCTGTTGCGTAACCGACTCGGCTTTTTCAGCGGCGATTTGCGCTTCCGCAAGCGTCTTCAGCTTGCCCGTGGCGTTTACGAGTTGGGCATAGGAGAGCGCAGTGTCAAGAATCACTGCCGCACGCTTGTCTTGCACGTCGAACGAGGTCGCCTGCCAGTCGATCTTGGCGGCTTTCAGGAACTGTCTGAGTGACAAATTGAATAAGGCCTGTTGCGAGGTGAAGTTCACCACCGATGGTGCAGACCCTTCCAAGGTGAGGGGAAACCCATAGGAATATCCCAGTCCCGAGCCAACGGTAAATTGGGGCAGATAATGGTTGCGGGTCTCTTCGTATGCCTTTCGAGCGCGCCACTGGTTGACCGTGGCGATTCCCATAACTCCACTATGCTGCAAAGCCAGGGTGATGGCCGATGCAAAACGCAGCGGCTCAACCGGCTGGCTCTGTGCCGTGGCATACACGGTCGGCAACATCAGCAGCGTCAGTAACATGCTGACTGTACGATTCAAACAAGGCTGCGGCCTCTTCTCATTTGCCGGTGTATTCATTCACAAGTTGCTACTGAACCCGTCCTAGGGCTTTGCTGGCTGGCGCAAAGCCCGATGCAAGTGCGATCGATGCCTTGTATTCAGAGGCGGCTGCGGACTTGTCGCCTAGCTTTTCGTAAATCTGTCCTTGCAAGTAATGGGCTCGGAAGGCTGGTGCATCCTCGACCATTGCTCCCGAATCCAGGTACTTCTTTGAATATTGAAGTGCCGACGGAAAGTCTCTTCCCGCCTGCAGCAGCACGCTGGCGGCGTTGTAATAGACCTCGGCGGACTTACCCGGTTGTGCGATTGCCTGAGCGATAGCTTTCTGCATGTCCTCGAGACGCGAGCGCTTGCGATAGAACGATGCCAGATTCATCCAGTACTGGGCCGGATCCTTAGCAAGCTGGATGGCTGACTGTAATTCCTGCTCGGCGGCGTCGTATTGCTTCTGCTTTTCGGCAATCTTGAATGCAATCCAGTGCGAAGCAGCCATGTCGTACTTGGCCATGAGACTGGCTTGTTCGCGGGCCTTGTCGAGCCCCCCTCCCATGATGGAAGGCGCTTCCGTATAGTACTCAGCCAAGTCAGAACGGGCTTGCACATTGGAAGGATCGAGCTTGACCGCCTGCTCAAATTGGTTTCGCGTCTTTCCCGCCAAAGACGCGGCGGAAAGGGGATTTGCTGAAGCCGCTTTCTCGCCATAGGCGCGTCCTAGCCACCAATGATATTCGGCGTTGCTCGCACTCAGGTCAACGGCCTTCTCGCCATTCTTAATGGCGTTGTCCCACTGTTCCATGGCGTAATGAGCCCGCGAAAGCATATTCAGCGATGCCGCGTCCGTCTTGCCGGACAGACTCCGGATCAGCTCGTCGATGTTGCCGGAAGCGATCGTTTGCCCGGCCACCGCACTTCCGATCACGATACAGCCCCATAGTGCTTGAATGAGAATCCTTCGCCATTGAGGTCTCATGGGACAGGGTTTTTGACCGGCATACCGTCCTTCAACGGCTGCAGGTTGACAGCTCCGAGAGCCAGCACCGCGCCGTCACTCAAGCCACTGACGATCTCAACCCGTGTGAGGTCTGAAATCGACGTCTGAACGTTGCGACGCTTCAACTTCCCGCCGACTACCTCGTAGACGTACTTTCCTGCCGCATCCTGACGTACCGCCTCGCGTGGCACCGACAGCACATTTTCATGACGCACTTGGATGATTTCCACCGCAACATTCGTGTTGGGCAGCAGCTTAAGGTCGGCGTTGTCGAGGGTACACATGACCTCTCCCACCATCCGGGTTCCATGCTGCACGACGTTCGTCGGAAGTTGCTCGACTGACCCTTTCCAGGAGCGTCCCGGCAGGGCGTCCCAGGTGACTTCGACGGTTTGCCCAACCTGCAGCCGACCGATTTCCGGCTCGTCCACAAATGCGCGTACACGCACACGGTGTAAATCGGCAACCTGCACCAGAAGATCGCCTGCGTTCACGAACGTATCTTTCCGGACAGGAAGGTTATAGGCCATACCTCCGAACGGGGGTGAGACATTCAGACTCTTTAAAACGTCAGATGCTGCTGCAACCGCGGCCCGACCTTGAGCGACCTGCGCCTCGGCATGGCCGACTTCTGCCTTGGAGAAACGATCATGGATCTTCTGCTCCTGGGTGTGAACATTGGTTTCAGCCACACGCAGTTGTGCTTGCGCCGCTTCGACCTCGGCGGGAGAGGCTGCGCCGGTCTGTACCAGCCGCTGCATGGCTTGAAGATTTCTTTGCGCCACGTCTCGGTCCGCCTGGGCTTTCACCAGAGCATTGCGGCTGGTGAGGAGTTCTTCCTGGGTACCGCCTCCAGAAGATCTAGCCTGCAATTCGGCCTCTGCTCCCTTTAGCAGCGCTTGAGCTCGTGCCAGTTCGGAACGTGCCGCAGAGTCATCGAGTTGCAAAAGCAACTGGCCGGCCTTGACCCACTCGCCCTGCTGAATTGTGACCCGTCTTACGGTTGTGGCAAGCGGAGAGTGGGCCTCGAAATTCTGGATCGGCTCTATCCTTCCGTTGGTCGCGATGCCGGACGTAATGGTCTCCGGGTAGGCGCGTGCCGCCCGAACCTGCACCTCGCTGCGGCGGAAAGCCAGCAGGATAACTAGAATGAATATCCCGAGAACTACACCGCCAATAACGGCCCAGCCTGGTCTCCAAGCTTTGCGATGGCGAGCGCTCGCGATGGACTCTGGCATCGTCATCTGAATGAAACAGTATAGCTTACGAAACTCAGTACTCTTGCCGGTTTGCGTTTGGCAAAGTGCGGTACTTTCATCGGGTTGCCAACTCCACCAGTTAGAATCTAGCCATGGCAAAAAGCAGGCGTTACACCGAGCAACATGCCGAGGCTGGATTGGAGGCGAACCTGCCGGAAATTGAAACCTGGCCTAACCAGTTTCCCGGGTACGAAATCGTAATTGACGTACCGGAGTTTACGTCAGTGTGTCCCAAAACCGGCCTGCCCGACTTTGGCATTCTCTGGATACGCTACATGCCGGATAAGGATTGCCTGGAGCTGAAGTCGCTGAAGGAATATCTAACCTGCTACCGCAATCTCGGAATATTTCAGGAAAACGTCGTGAATCGGGTCCTGGAAGATGTTGTGAGTGCTACCCGGCCCAAGTGGGCGGAAGTGAAAGGTGAATTCCGCCCTCGCGGCGGCATCGGGACGGTTGTGGTTGCCCGCTATCCTCGCCCAACGCAGCGCAAATAATCACCGTGGAAACGAGACAACCGCCAACTTATGACGAATAAGTCAAATGCCTGGATGGCGCTGCTTGTGCTGACAGCGCTTAATTTCATCAACTACGTGGACCGCTCGATTCTGTTCGCTGTCCAGGAGTTAGTAAAAGTCGAGTTTGCGCTGAGTGACAAGGAAGTCGGCTTTCTCACCTCGGCGTTCTTTGCCTGCTACATGGTGGCCGCGCCACTCATTGCGCTGCTGGCCGATCGGCCGCCGCCGCGATGGGTTGCTTGGCTGGTTCGCAAGGTAAAGGGCGAGTCGTACGAAGTTCCCGACAAGCTACCGCGAAAGTGGATTATGGCTGCTGGAGCTTTCGTCTGGAGCTTAGCTACACTGCTCAGTGCAATTACGAAGAATTACGACGAGCTGCTGCTTCGACATGTCATCGTCGGAATCGGAGAGGCTAGTTTCGTTGCTATTTCCCCTGCGTTCATCTCCGATCTGTATCCCGAAAACAAGCGCGGGCGTGTTCTCTCGATCTTCTATCTCGCCATTCCGGCCGGTACTGCGCTGGGCTACCTGATCGGAGGCTATCTTGGCCATCATCACGGCTGGAGAATGCCGTTCCTGGTGTGCGCAATTCCAGGATTGTTACTTTGTTTTGCGCTTCTCGCATTGCAAGAGCCGGTGCGGGGTGCGAGTGACCACATCGCCGATAACTTTGAGCGGGGCACGGTACTCGGTCTCTTGCGTAATAAGGCTTACCTCACGACCACCTTGGGACTGGCGATGCTCACCTTCGCCATGGGTGGACTCCAGGTTTGGATGCCGACATTTCTCAACCGCATGCGCGGTGTTTCGCTCGAACACGCCAACCTGGTATTCGGCGGCATGACTCTGGTTAGCGGTATCTTCGCCACTTTGCTCGGCGGATGGCTCGGCGACCGGCTGCTGCGATGGACACCCGCGGCGTATCAGTTGGTTTCGGCCGTTGGCATGGTGCTCTCGATCCCGGCAATGGTGGCCGCAATTTACATCATCGGACCGCTGATGTACCCAGCCATCTTTCTGGGCGAATTCATGCTGCTACTCAATACCGGCCCGCTCAACGCAGCACTGGTGAACTCAGTCAGCGCCAAGATTCGCGCCACTGCGGTTGCCGTCAACTTGTTTACCATTCACCTGCTCGGCGATGCGTTTTCCCCTACGTTGATTGGTTGGGTGTCCGACAGGACAAACCTGCAAACCGGATTCTTCTCTGCCATTGTCGCTGTGATTCTTTCGGCCACGATTCTCTTTTACGGCATGCGCTTCGCACCCAAGCTGCCTCCAAGC
>Ga0126378_10000596_pt1 | contig 26239 bp, 23 predicted proteins | sample PanSoiMetPlot_23_FD_92587 | JGI IMG/M metagenome (GOLD analysis project Ga0126378, IMG submission 92587) | Tropical forest soil microbial communities from Panama - MetaG Plot_23 | ecosystem: Environmental > Terrestrial > Soil > Tropical forest > Bulk soil | place: Panama | collected 2016-02-17
ATCTTCGACTCGGGAAAGCTCGGCGGCGTTTTCATGATCGAAGCGTATTCGGACCGCAACAACGCCAGCGGCGCTTGGGTCTATCCCATCCCCTCGGACGCCAGCGAACAAACCATCGATTGGAACGCTTTTCTGGACGGTGCCCCCAAGCGCCCCTTTGATCCCGTGCGCTTCTTCCGTTGGCGCTGCTTTGCTGATTATGGCGAAGGCTTGCCTGGCGACCTCTTTGTGCACTTGATTTCGGGGATTCATTTCATCACCGGCACGAACATGATCGCGCACCGCGCCCAATCCACCGGCGGCCTTTTCCGCTGGAAAGACGGCCGTGATTTTCCGGACTTGATCGAGACTTTCTACGATTACGCCAACTTCCGCATGGTCCTTCGCTGCAACCTGAACAATGACGCCGGAGGTCTTCTGGCGTTTTACGGCACCAAAGGAACCATGACCGTCAAGGACTCGACGGTGACATTTAAACCACAGGACACTCGTCCGCAGCCAGAGGGCTATTCGATCTACGGCTGGCCCGCGAAATTGCGCGAGGAGTACCTCAAGAAATGGCGCGAAGAAAATCCCCTCCCGGCGCCTCTCGATTTCCGCGCGGAGGAAGAAGTGGAGACGTTCGCTACGCCCCCGGGCTACGATTCCGTTCCGGATCATCAGGCCCACTTCTTCAATGCGGTGCGGAGCCGAAAGCCGGTGGTCGAGAATGAAGTCTTTGGCAACAACGCCGCCATCGGCTGCCATTTGGCCAACTTCTCCTATTTCAACAGAGCCGCAGCGGCGTGGGACCCCAGCTCCAAAAAGATCGTCAAGGGCTGATTCCCGTCATTGTCATCCCGAGCCCGGTCCCGTGTTTGCCCGCGGCGAAGCAGGCACAATGTTTTCGTGGGAACGGGGCGAGGGATCTGCTTTTCTACTCGCGGTCTGGTCGGCCGGGGTGTCCTGTAGCACCCGTTTTGATCGGTGACTTCCTAGGCGGCAACCGATGTCGCGCCTGATGAAACCGGCGTGGCGGAATAGAGTGCGTCTCTGAGCGCCGAGTCCCGCGCGTCTCCCGTTAATCGCGTCCCCATCCGGCTCGTCACGTACGCGTAGCCGACGCCAGGCTCCGGATCTGCAAAACCAAGACAACCGCCAGCCCCGGGCGAGCCGAACGACCCGGTGCTGCCGAACGCCCAGACAGGGCTGGGCTTCATGAAGCCTAGTGAGAAGTGAACGCCGCCGATCTTCATGCATTCATCGTAAAATCCGCGCGCTGGTGGAATGGCCGGGGCGGCCAAAAGGTCAAGCGTTTCCTTGCGTAAACCCAACTCGCGCCCGTCGGTGGCGAAGACGCTGTACGCGTGCGCGATGCCTCGAGCCGTGGCGACACCACCGCCGGAGGGCACTTCAAGATTGCGCGCGTAAACGCGCTGCGCGTCCTGGTATATACCCGCGCCAGGGTTCACGTTCAGTGCACGGTAGATGTTGGAGCGAGGATTCAATGGGCTTGCAGTGTGAAGCGAAGGCCGAATCCGCGCAGAATCTCAATCAGGCTGGGCGGCGCAAGTGTGGCCAGGCGCGAGTTCGGGATCGCCTCAGGCAACCGAATGTAGACGTCCTCCCCGAGCCTCGAGGCGATCTCGTCCTGGAAGAACTGTCCCAAACTGCGGCGCTGCGGATCCACGCGGCGCAGCAATTCGCTTTCGTAGAAGCCGAGACTAAGGGCGTGATACGCCTGGCGCGTACCGGGCTCCCACGCTGGTTTCTGACGTGCCAATACGGGCGCCAGGCGATCGAAGTCGGCGACGATCCTGCGATCGACGAACTCGTTGATCGCGAACAAACCTGCCTGGTGGGCCAGGAGTTGCCTTACCGTGATTCGCTCTTTGCCGTTCTGCGCGAACTCCGGCCAGTACGTGGATACGCGTTCTTCGTAATCGAGCCAACCGCGCGAATGAGCGACAGCCAGCGTCATCGCGGCTAAGCCCTTAGTGGCCGAGTGGACCACAACCATTGTTTCGCGTTCCCAGGGCTCGCCGCTCCGCATATTCCGAATGCCGCCCCAGAGGTCGACGACCTTCTCGCCGCGGTGAAAAATGCAACAGGCCCCTCCCAGCTCGTGTCGGCGAACAAAGTGCTCGACAAACGCCTCGCGCACGGCCTCAAAGCCGCCGCTGACGTGCCCCTGAATACCGAAGCGTTCGAGTGCGGTCGTGCGAACGTTAGCTCTCGAGTGAGGCAGCAGTTGGTGGTGAAACATAGCACATTTCTCCTCATCGTCTTTTGCGTCTCGGTGAAGATTCTTTCAGTGATACAGGTCACCGCAGCGTGTGTCGACACTTACACGCTCTGGGCTGTTCGAACGCACTAACGAGAGCGCTTCACCGTGAGGAGCACTTTCAAAGGCCAAATTCAAATCCGTTGTCTGGGGAGTTGTGACATGGCTCACCTGTTGACGTGAGCGAAGTCGTGGGATTACGCCACTCGGTGCTCTACGTTTTTGCGGTCCATCAGTCGCTGGCGCACGCAGAATCAACAGGTTACAAGTGCGGTTGTCTGCAACCGCTGGCTTCATCGGGCAGTGTCGGCTTGGTTTTGGGCAAGGATTTGTTCAACGTCCTCGCACAGCCTTGCGGCGCAATCACCCGTGTTCCGGGTCATTTCCGAGAGTGCCCCTGCAGGTGCAGCTCTCATCGTCAGCTTGCACAAGTTCCGGTTATTGCTTCTCGTAGACTGCAGTGCTGCTGATTTTGTTGCCCTTCGCATCCGTCCCGCTTGCGGTGACCGTGCGAGTTTTGCCGTCAGCGGACAGGACGATGCGGGCAGTGGTGGTAACTTTGCCACCCTTCTTCTGAGTGGCTGTCAACGTATGGTCATCGACCTTCGTTAGTGACCGCATGTCTACACCCGGGTCCCCTGTAACTGGGTAGTCGTTGCCATCGAACTTGCCAGTCCATTCACTGTGTAACGGCTTGCCCTCAGTGTCGGTACCATCGATAGTGATCTTCACACTGTCGCCCGCCGCCTCATAGACCACGGTAGTGTTCTTTGGAGCTCCTGGGCCGATCTTTGACTTAGCTTCATTCAACTTCCAGGTTCCCATGAATCCGTCGGCGGCGATGCATAGTGCCACTCCGACAAAGCACAACGCCAAGGTAAGTACAGTTGCTCTCGCTTTCATATCCCCTCCTGATTTTGCGAAGCAGATGGGCGGGCCTAGTGAGTGGGGGGATTCTAGCGTTGAGGAGGACAATTAGCAACCATTTGTCCTCCGCTGCTCAAGAAGCGAGAGGCTTCTGTGGTGCATGCGATGCCCTCCCTTCCCGACAAGGAACGAATGCATTTTTTTCACGAGGAATTGACGCCGCTCGCGGCGCAGGAGCATGCACTCCGCGAGAAGCTCGTGATCATCGGGCAAGGCGGGCCGCCAAGCTCCTCTGTCCAATAACGCCCTTACATATTCCAACATCTTCTTTGTCTTCGCAGGCCTGGCATCCAGTTGACGTCCTGTCGTTATATATATAACATAAACGCGAAATGACCGTACGCAATAAGCGGATGGCTGCCTGGCTGCTGCTAACCTTCACCCTGCCTACCAAGCGCGCCAGCCAGAGAGTTGAGGTTTGGCGAAAGCTGCAGCGATACGGAACCGTGCAGCTTGGCAATTCGGGCTACTTGCTGCCAATCAGTGCCAGTAGCGAAGAGCGGTTCCAATGGCTCGCAAGAACCATTCGAAAGTATGGGGGCGACGCATCTGTGGTTCGCGTGGAATCCATCGACAACCTTTCAGCGCCACAGTTGAAGGCTCGCTTTTCCGAAGCGCGGGCTCGCGAGTATCAGGGGCTCATCCACGAGATTAAGGCGTTAACGGGAGGGGACGCCGAGCGGGTGAGTGGCGCTCGCTTAGGCCGACTCCGGAACCGTTTTCAGGAAATCGTGGAAGTCGATTTCTTTGATAGTCCATTGCAGGTGCGCGTTCGGGAACTGCTGGAGCTCGCGAGCGTATCGAGCGCGGCTAAGCTAGGCCGCACGAAGATTCAACCGAATGACTACAAGAGCAGGGTGTGGGTTACTCGTCCCAGACCGGGAGTGGACCGCTGCGCCTCTGCCTGGCTGATTCGCGGCTTCATTGACCCGAAAGCGCGATTCACTTTTGCCCCGGAAGATCGCGTGTCCGCCGATGCCGTGCCGTTCGATATGTTCCACGAAGGAGGTTTCGGTCACCGCGGCGAGGACTGCACCTTTGAAACGCTGGAAAAAGAGTTTCGCATTCGCGACCGCCGGGTTGGCGTGATTGGGCAAATGATTCATGACGCAGATCTGCTTGATGATCGGTTTGGCCGCAAGGAAGGCTACGGTGTTGACGAGATCTTGAAGGGCTGGGCTCGGCAGGGTCTGCCGGACTCGGAACTCCTACAACGTGGAATCCAGCTGATGGAAGGGTTGTACTACGCGCTGAAGTAGCGGCGGAAACGGAGCAAACGATGTCTTGGGACGGATGGAACGTTGTGAGGAAGGTGCGACGCCGGGCTTTCGGGTTCGTTCTTTTGCTGCTAGTCGTGCGGGTGACTGGCGAACGCAGAGCTTCTGCGCAATCCGCTGAAGAAGGGAAAGCAAAAGCATTCACGTTGGAAGAGGCGGTCGACTTTGCCTTGAAGAACTATCCGGCGGTTCGGGCGTCAGTCGAACAAACCAACGCGGCGCGGGCGGGAGTCGGCCTGTCCCGGACGAACTATTACCCGCGCGCCGACACGCTCTGGCAGGCGAACCGAGCCACGCGAAACAACGTGTTTGGACTGCTGTTTCCACAATCGGTGATTCCTCCTATGACCGGCCCTGTTCTTCCGACGACCTCGGGGCAAACGGTCTGGGGCAGCGCCGAGGGACTGCTATTTTCCTGGGAGCCGATTGATTTTGGAGCGCGCAGGGGAAAACTAGATTCTGCTCGCGCGACAGAAAAGCAGGCCAAGGCGCAGTTGGACGTTACCCGGCTCGATGTTGCGGTCGCGACTGTCAACGGCTTCCTGACCCTGGTTGCGGCAGAACAGACCGTGCGCGCTGCGCAAGCCGACGTGGAGCGCCGCGAAATCTTCGCAAAAGCGGTCCACGTGCTGGTCAACAATCAGCTCCGCGCTGGCGCTGACGCCTCCCGTGCCGACGCTGAACTTGCACGGGCCAGGGCAAATCTCGCCCGCGCTTTACAGCAACAGGAAGTGAGCAGAGCCGCGCTTTCGGACATTCTTGGCATAGCAGACACCAGAGTTGAAGTACGCGAAGGGCCGCTGGCAGGTGCACCTCCCCAAAACATTCCCCCAACTTCGGCGATTTCGACGCATCCCGTGGCTCAGGCGCAAGAACGGCGTGTCGAGGAGCTTGGTTCCCAGGTGCATGTTCTGGATCGGTCCTACTACCCCAAGTTTAATTTGCAATCGGCCGTGTATGCGCGTGGCACTGGTGCGAATACAGATGGCACAGTCCAGGGGGGAACAGGCGGGCTGGGTGTGGACCGCCACAACTGGGCCGTCGGATTGACCGTGACGTTCCCCGCGTTTGATATTTTTTCTATCCGTGCGAGGAAGGGAATCGAGCAAGCGAACGAGAAAGCGGAAGCGGCGCGCTACGATCAGACGCTGCAAGACCTCACCGGCCAATTGAAAAAAGCTCAGGCCTCTCTCGAAGGTGCGCGAAATGTTGCGGAAGCTACCCCGGTCGAGTTACAGGCCGCGCGCGCGACGGAAACACAAGAGACAGCTCGCTACCAAGCTGGACTGGCAACACTCGTAGACGTATCCGATGCTCAGAGCCTGTTGGTGCAAGCGGAGATCGACGACGCGCTAGCCCACCTTGCGGTTTGGCAGAATCTCGCGGCCGTCGCGGCATCGCAAGGCGACCTAGGGCCCTTCCTGCAATTCCTCCATGACAAGACGCAGGGAGGGCCGTAACCATGTGGCTCCTTCGTGCTGCTCTTCGGCATCCCATCAGTGTGATCGTCGTGATCATCGGCGTCGCGCTCTGCTCGATTCTTGCGCTCGTTCGAATGCCCGTCGACATCTTTCCGAATCTGAATCTGCCCGTCATTTATGTGGCGCAGCCCTACGGAGGTATGTCTCCGGCGCAGATGGAAGGATATCTGGTCTACTACTACGAGTATCACTTCCTCTACATCACCGGGATTGAATCGGTCGAATCCAAATCGATCCAAAACGTCGGGTTGCTGAAGCTGACATTTCATCCCGGCACGGACATGAGCCAGGCAGCGGCGCAGACGGTCGGATACGTCGACCGCTCTCGCGCCTTCATGCCTCCGGGCACGGTTTCTCCGTTCATCATGCGTTTCGACGCCGGCAGTGTGCCGGTCGGATACTTGGTATTTTCCAGCGCAACGCGTAGCGTCGGAGAGATTCAGGACCTTGCGCTGAACCGCGTTCGTCCACTATTTGCAACTCTGCCGGGAGTTTCCGCCCCGCCTCCGTTCGGTGGCAATCAACGCACCATCGTAGTAAGCGTCGATCCTGACCGTTTGCGCGCATATCGCATGGCGCCGGAAGAAGTTATTCAGGCGCTCAATTCGGGCAATACCATCATCCCCGCGGGAAACGTGCGCACCGGCAATCTACTAAGGCTGACACCTATCAACGCGGTAGTGTCGAACATCAAAGACCTGCAAGACCTGCCCATTCGCACCGGCGCGGGCCCGACCGTCTTTTTGCGCGACATTGGCACCGTCGAAGATTCCAGCGACATCCTCACCGGATATGCCGAAGTCAATGGCCGCCGTACCGTCTACATCCCGGTCACCAAGCGCGCCGATGCCTCCACGCTGACGGTGGTGAATGAGGTAAAGGACAACCTCGCCTATTTCCAATCCGTAGTCCCTCCCGATATCAAAATCGACTATGTCTTTGACCAATCCTCTTACGTGCGCAATTCTCTCCTCTCGGTTGTGAGGGAAGGAATTCTCGGCGCCATCCTTACTGGGTTAATGGTGCTGTTGTTCCTGCGCGACTGGCGTAGCGCGCTGATCGTCGTCGCTACCATTCCTTTTGCACTCCTTACCGCTGTAGTCGCCCTCTGGGGCGCTGGGCAGACCATCAACATCATGACCCTCGGAGGTCTGGCTCTCGCCGTTGGCATTCTCGTCGACGAGTCCACCGTCGTGATGGAGAACATTCACAGCTATTTAGGCCAAGGAAGGAGCAGAGCGCAGGCCGTCTTGCAGGCAAGCAGGGAAGTACAGATTCCTCGCCTGCTCGCTATGCTATGCGTCTTGGCGGTTTTCGTGCCGTCATTTTTCATGGTCGGTGTTTCCCGCTCGCTTTTCGTTCCGCTTGCGCTGGCGGTGGGCTTCGCCATGTTTGCTTCCTATCTGCTCTCTAGCTCCATTGTTCCGGTGCTCTCAACCTGGATTCTCCGCGAACCTACGCGCGGGGAACGGGAGGCTCCCTCGCTGCTGTCGCGCTGGCAGGAGAAACTGGGCCGCGCGCTCGAACGATTGTCGCGATTGCGCAGCCTGACCGTCTCCGCTTATGTGTTGGTTGCTGTTCTAATCCTGGTAGTCTTGGGGCCCTATTTGGGTCGAGAAATTTTTCCTCGCGTTCCTTCCGGCCAGCTTCTCCTCCGTTTCCGCGCGCCCATTGGGACCCGTGTGGAAACCACGGAAAGGCTCTCCCTTGATGTCCTGCGCGATATCCAAGAGTCGGCAGGTCCAGGGAACGTGTCTAGCACGCTAGGCTACGTGGGGGCCATCCCGCCAAGTTACCCGATCAATTCCATCTATCTCTGGACGAGCGGCCAGAATGAGGCTGTGCTGCGAATCGCTTTGAATCCCAAATCGAACATTCGCGTGGATCAGTTCGAAGAGAAATTGCGAATGACCCTGCCGGGAAAATTTCTCGGTTGCCAATTCTCCTTCGAGGCGGGAGATATCGTGACTCAAATCATGAATTTCGGCGCTCCCACGCCAGTAGAAATGAGCGTGAGTGGGCCGGATTTGAGTGCCGACCGAGCTTTCGCCGAAAAGGTTCGGACCGAGGTGAGCAAAATCCACGCCCTTCGCGACTTGCAATACGATGAACCGCTGGACTATCCAAGCATCGACGTCAATGTGGATCGCGAACGCGCCGGGCAGCTCGGCCTCACGACGGCTAACATTGGCCGATCGTTTCTCGCGGCCACTTCGTCCAGCCGTTTCGTGACGCCCACTTACTGGGCCGATCCGCGCTCGGGAGTTGCCTATCAAGTGCAGGTCCAGATTCCTCAGGCCGACATGACTTCCATTCAGGAAGTCGAACACATTCCCCTTTCTCAGGGCGGAGATTCGCATCCGCTTATCGGCGATGTCGCCCAAGTAGCGTATGGAACGGTCGTCGGCGAATATCACCGCTTGAACGGCCAGAGAATGGTTACGCTCACTGCGAACGTGTCCGGAGCCGACCTCGGTCGCGTCTCCAGTCAGTTGGATGACGCTATTAAACGCGCCGGAACACCACCTCGGGGCGTACGGGTCAGCGTCCGCGGCCAAATCGCCCCTATGAAACAGACTCTCACCAACCTTGGCATCGGGTTACTCCTCGCCGTGCTAGTCATTTATCTCTTGCTTGCGGCGAATTTCCAATCGCTAAGGCTCGCATTAGCAGTCCTCTCTACCGTCCCCGCGGTCCTTTGTGGAGTGCTCTTCGTACTACTCACTACCGGCACAACTTTGAATATCCAATCCTTCATGGGCGCAATCATGGCGATTGGAGTAGCCGTTGCGAATGCGATTCTGTTGGTCACGTTCGCGGAGGAGTACCGCCGCGCTGGTAATCCAGCGATGGTTGCAGGAATTCAAGCTGCCAAGACGCGCATGAGGCCCATTTTGATGACTAGCATGGCCATGATCGCGGGCATGATTCCGATGGCTTTGGGCATCGGTGAAGGCAGCCAGCAAGCCACCCCGCTCGGGCGTGCGGTGATCGGCGGTCTGTTTTTTGCAACGCTCGCAACACTTCTGATCCTGCCCTTGGTCTTTGCCATCATTCAGGGCCGCGCAGGAATCACTTCGCCCTCTTTGGACCCGGACGATCCGCAGAGTGCTTTTGCCATTCGCCAACCCGAAACTCCGAACGCTACAGGGGGCACTCAATGAGCTGCGACGCCTTTCCAAAAATTCTCTGTTTCACTGCAATCGTCGCGTTTTGCAGCTCCTGTAGCTCGAACTCAGGATCGCCTAGCGCCAACACGACGACAGCTGCGCAGCCCGTTCCAACCGTGGACGTAGTCAAGGTCGCATCCCACAAACTTTCCATTTCCATACGCCTGCCCGGCGAACTGCAGCCGTATGAGGTCGTCGCCGTCTATCCAAAAGTGACGGCATTTGTCGATTCCATCAGGGTAGACCGCGGGTCTATCGTCAAGTCCGGTCAGTTGATGGCCCGCCTTGTGGCACCGGAGTTGGCTGCGCAACGCGCCGAAGCACAGTCGAAATTGCACAGTGCAGAAGCGCAGCGGGTGGAGGCTGAAGCCAAACTCGCTTCCGACCAAGGCACATACGAACGGCTCAAGGCCGCTTCTGCTACGCCGGGGGTTGTGGCGGGCAACGATCTGGAAGTGGCGCAAAAAGCCGTCGAGGCCGACCATGCCCGCGTGGATGCGACGCGCGAAAGCGCCCAGGCAGCCCGGGCCGCGCTGAACTCGATTACGGAAATTGAAGGCTACTTGCAAGTCCGCGCCCCATTCGATGGCGTGGTCACTGAGAGAAACGTTCATCCCGGCGCGCTAGTGGGGCCTGCCGGCAGTTCTGGCGCTCAAGCCCCGATGATGAGGGTGGAACAGGCCAATCGTCTGCGGCTGGTTGTCCCGATACCTGAAAAATACGCAGCCGGTACGGTAAATGGCGCGAAAGTGGAATTCACTGTTCCCGCCTTCCCAAATCAGACATTTTCGGGGACGGTCTCGCGAATCGCCCACGCGGTGGACGTGAAGACCAGGACGATGCCAGTCGAACTCGATGTCAATAACGGTGACCGTCGACTATCCCCGGGAATGTTTCCCGAAGTCTTGTGGCCAGTCCGGCGCTCCGAACCTACGCTTTTCGTTCCGACTTCCGCCGTAGCGCGAACCACGGAGGCCACTTTTGTCGTTCGCATTCGCAATGGCAATGCCGAATGGGCGAACGTCTCCACCGGGGAGGTTGAAGGAAAGCTGATCGAGGTTTTTGGTGACGTGCGTGAAGGAGACGAGGTTGCCGTTCGAGGAACCGATGAACTGCGTCCAGGGACTCGAGTCAACACGCAACTTGGAGGAACGGAGGCGCAGCGCCAGTCGAAATGATCTCACCAGCCGCGTATTTGAATTTCGCTGTTGTTCATAGGAGGCAGTCATGAATGGAAGGGTACGTTGTTTGGTTCTCGCGGGTGCTCTGCTGTTCGTTCCGCTCGCCGTGAGAAGCCAAGGGTTGAACACCTCAGCCATCGACCAGGCGCTCGGTCGTTCGGGCCAAAAGGCAGGGGAGGTCTATAGAGTGGGCTTCCCGCGGACCGACTTGCATGTGACCGTACAAGGAGTGTCAGTCAAAGCGGGTCTAGCTTTGGGATCGTGGGCCGCTTTTTCGGGAACGGACGAGAACGCTACGGTGATGGGAGACCTGGTGTTGCTCGACTCGGAAGTCAATCCCGTCATGGAGAAACTGCGCTCCGCTGGTTTCGAAATCACCGCTGTGCACAATCATCTCCTCGGTGAGACGCCACACGTGATGTACATGCACTACATGGGCCACGGTGGTGCGGCTCAGATTGCGGGCTCGCTGAAGGCCGCTCTCGCTGTTTCCAAGACCCCTTTGGAGAAGCCTGCGACGCCAGCATCTGAACCCGCAAGTCCTCCCGAGTGGGTCAAGACGGTGAACGACACGATCGGGCGGCAAGGGACATTCAGAGGCGGAGTGCTTTCTTTCGGCTTAGCTCGTTCCGAGGCTATTACGGAAGGCGGTATGACGCTCACTTCACCGCAAGGAGTGGCGGAGTCCGTCAATTTTCAAGAAGCGGGAGCAGGGAAAGTCGCCACGACGGGAGATTTTGTACTGACCGCTGAGGAAGTCAACCCCGTGATATCAGCGCTGGTGGAGCACCACATTCTCGTGACAGCGCTGCACGGCCACTTGCTTACCGAGCAGCCTCGCCTTTTCTTCATGCACTTCTGGGCTGCCGACAATACCGCTTCGGTCGCGGCTGGAATCAAGGCCGCTCTCAGCCACATCGCCATCAAGTAGGAACTGGAGATGAATAGAACACTGCTGGCACTTGGCGGTGCAATGCTACTGACTCTAATCCTCATTCTGACGTTTCCGACTAAGGGGGCTGCTCCATCGAGCGGCTCCACGCTCAAGAAAATAGCAGAGTTCGATCTGCCGGGTCCGGGCGGAAAGCGGTTCGACTATCTGACGGTGGACCCTGATGACCACTACTTGCTATCGGCGCATCTTGCTGCGAAACAGACTTACGTGATCGATCTCAAGACCAACAAGGTCTTGGCGACGGTCACCGATACCCCTGGCGCGGAGGGCGTCGAATACGTGCCAGAACTCAAGAAGTTCTATACGTCGAACGCGTACGACAACACGATCGGTGTGGTGGACGTGAAACAAATGAAAGTGGTCAAGAAACTGAAAACAGAAGCGAAGCCAGACGGCAGCGCATATGCCGCGCCGTTCCACAAACTATATGTGTCGGACGAGCGCGGGAAAGCAGAGGCCGTCGTGGACGTAACCAAAGACGAGATCATTAAGACGCTGAGGTTTGAGAGCGAAGCCGGAATGCCGCAATACGATCCAGTTGCGCGGAAGGTGTACGTGAATTTGCAGGACCAAGACATTTTTGCGGTCATTGATCCGACAACCGATGAAGTTGTGGGGCGCTACCCGGTAGGACGCTGCAAGGGAAATCACGGCATGACTCTCGACCCGGAGCATCATCGCGCGTTCTTGTCGTGCGAAGGAAACGAGTTGATGACCGTATTCGATCTGGACAAGCGCGCGCCCATCGCTTTTCTTCCGCTCGCGGGCGGGCCGGATGTCATCAAATTTGATCCTGGCCTGGGACGGATTTATGTCGCTTGCTACACCGGCGCGATTTCCGTTTTTCACGAAGATGCCCCGGACCATTACCGCAAGCTCGAAGATTTTCGCGTGCAGCACGCCGTGCATAGCCTGGCCGTCGACGTCGAAACGCATCGCGTTTACACGCCGGAACAGGAAGAAGACGGCAAACCGGTTGCGAAGATGGTGGTCTACGAAGCGTTGAATGATCGCTAAGGAATGCGTATTGCAATGATGGATTTGATACCAGCGGCGCTGCGGGCGTTGCCAAGAGACGGCGTCGTCCTGTTTCTGACGCGCTTCACGAGGTTGTTTGCGTATGGAGCCTTGTCGGTCGTCCTAGTCTTTTACTTGGTAAGCCTGGGGCTTACGGAAACCCAGGTTGGCCTTCTTCTGACCCTGACGCTTGCCGGGGATATTGCCATCTCGCTGGCGCTGACGACGCGTGCCGATCGGCTCGGCCGGCGTTGCATGCTGGTCGTCGGCGCAATTCTCATGGTGGGCGCGGGCATAGCGTTCGCTTCAACACGAAATCTTCTCTTCCTCCTCATCGCGGGTACCATCGGCGTCATCAGTCCGAGCGGCCACGAAGTAGGACCATTCTTGTCGATTGAACAAGCAGCGTTGTCGCATGTGGTTCCGGCGCGGAGTCGCACGGAAGTATTCGCGTGGTATACGCTGGCCGGGTCGGTTGCAACGGCCCTCGGAGCCCTCTGTGGGGGCACGGCAGCGGGACTTGCGCAGAAAACCTCTCTCTCCAGTTCCGGCAGCTACCGAGTGGTTGTTCTTCTGTACGCAGCTCTCGGTGTGGCACTTGTGTTTCTCTTCACGCGGCTGTCGCCATCCGCAGAGGTTGCTGAGCGTGGGACGGGAAGGGCCACTGCGGCGTCCACAAAGCATTTTCTTGGCGTAGGCCGGTCGCATTCCATCGTCCTGAAGTTGTCGAGTCTTTTCGCTCTGGACTCCTTTGGTGGCGGTTTTGTAGTGCAAAGCTTCGCGGCATATTGGTTCTATCTGCGATTCGGCGTTCCCTCGGCGAAACTAGGGGTCATATTTTTCTGGGCGAATATTCTGGCAGGGATTTCGGCTGTGTTTGCCTCGCGTCTTGCTAGCCGTATCGGTCTGGTGCGGACCATGGTCGTGACCCACCTGCCGTCGAACATTCTTCTGATTCTCGTGCCACTGATGCCGAACCTCTCTTTGGCAGTTCTAGTGCTGCTCGTGCGATTCAGCATCAGCCAAATGGATGTGCCCACCAGACAGTCGTACACAATGGCCGTTGTGCGCCCCGAGGAAAGGTCGGCGGCGGGTGGAATCACTGGTGTAGCGAGGACAGCGGGAGCGGCGATCAGCCCTATCTTTGCCGGCTTTTTGTTCTCTCGTCCGGCGCTGATTGATATTCCGTTCTTCATTGCCGGAACACTGAAAATCACCTATGACCTCGTGCTGTACCGGAAGTTCGCGGCGATCCGGCCACCAGAAGAGGCCGATTGATGATACGACAGCGCCTTTTGTTGGTCGCGGTTTCAGACCTGACGTTAGGTACGCTACGAAGATGTTTTGTCGCGATCTTGATCTTGGCAGCCTCTTTGTCGGGCCAAACCCTAAAGCAGATTGCGACGATCGACCTCCCCGGTCCCAAAGGCCAACGCTTCGACTATCTGACCATAGACAATGAAGATCGTTTTCTCCTCTCAGCCCACCTGGGTCCGGGGATTCTGTACGTTATCGACATGCGGTCAAACAAGCTACTGAAAGCGATTTCTGGCGTCCCCGGCATCACTGGCCTCGAATTCGTTCCTGAATCCCGCAAGGTTTACACATCCGATTGGGGTGAAGAAAAGATCGGCATTGTCGATCTGCATTCAATGACGGTAGTCAAGCGCTTGGCGACTGCGGCCAAGCCCAACGGGAGCACCTACGCCGGGCCGTTTCACAAGGTGTATGTTGCCGATACTCTCGGAAAAGCTGTGGCGGTCGTGGATGTCGACAAAGAGGAGATCGTCAAAACCATAGAGTTCGCCAGCGAAACGGGCATGCCCCAATACGATTCATCGGCGCAGAAAGTCTACGTAAATCTAAGAAACACAAATGAAGTCGCAGAGATCGATCCAGCGACGGACACCGTATTGGGCAAGTATCCCGTTGACGGCTGTCGATTCAATCACGGAATGGCCGTTGATTCGGAACGCCATCGAGCATTTCTCCTGTGCAGCGGGAACCGAACATTTACGGTCTTTGGGCTAGACAGCCGCAAATCGATCGCGCACCTTCCGCTGCCGGCGGGCGCCGACGTTGTGAAATTTGATCCAGGCTTGAGCCGAATCTATGTCGCGTGTTCCAGTGGATTTATTTCTGTGTTTCAGGCGCGGGACGCGGACCACTATCGAAAGGTTGAGGATTTCGCCGTCGAGAAAATGGTTCACAGCCTTGCGGTGGATTCGGCAACCCATCGGGTATATGCGCCGGAGCAACAGGAACATGGCCAGCCTGTGGCGCGCATGATCGTCTATGAGCCTGTCACAGCAGCTCCGAGCAATCCCTGAGGAAAGGATCACAAATGCGTCTGATTACATTGCTGCTCTTCTCAGCAACCTTGGTGAAAGCCCAATCGTCTGAGCCTCTCAAATTAGAGAAGAAAATCGAGCTGCCAGACGTGCAGGGACGCATCGACCATATGTCGATTGACGTGAAAGGGCAGCGGTTATTTGTTTCTGCTCTTGGCAACAATACGCTAGAGGTCATTGATCTCAAGACAGGCAAACGCGCGAATACAATCTCAGGCCTCGGAGAACCGCAGGGTACGCTCTATGTTGCAAGCGATGACCGCCTCTATGTCGCCAGCTCCAAGGACGGGACGGTGAAGATATTTGACGGCAGTTCATTGAAGCTTCTCAAGACTGTTGATTACGGCGATGACGCCGATAACCTTCGATACGATGCTGCTCGAAAGCGAGTTTATGTCGGATACGGGAGCGGAGCCTTGGGAGAGTTGGACGTCGCGGGACAAAAGATAGCGGAGATTGAGCTGGGTTCACACCCGGAGTCCTTCCAGCTCGAAAGGAACAGCCCGCGAATCTATGTGAACCTGCCGAAATCAAAAAAAATCGCCGTCTTGGACCGCGAAACACAAAAGGTGCTGACCTCGTGGGGAACCGGAATCTCGTTCAATAACTACGCGATGGCCTTGGACGAAGCAGATCACCTGCTGTTCGTGGTCACTCGGATTCCGGCGCGCTTGCTGGTCCTAGATACACATAGCGGAAAGATAGTTCAAAAGCTTTCCGCGGTTGGGGATTGTGACGACGTTTTTTACGATCAAGCACGCAAACGCATTTACGCCTCAGGAGGAGAAGGGGCTATTTCCGTTTTTGAGCAGGGGGACCCTGATCACTACAGAGAAATCGTCCGAATGCAGACCGTGAAAGGAGCGCGGACAAGTTTTTTCTCACCAGACTTAGATCGGCTATACCTTGCGGTAAGGCGACAAGGCTCCGCCCCAGCAATGATCCAGGTTTTTGAAATGAGCCATTAGTTGAAGCCCGTGGTCAGCCCAGTCCGTTCGAAGTTCAATGCCTTGAGCCTACTGGCGTTCGCTCTGTTGTCTGCCGGGGCTCTTTGGGGCCAGTCCGACACACCTGTAATCCCGCAAGCAATGCGCGTTTCCAAGGCAACACGAGTGGACCACCCTCCAAGAATCGACGGGACGCTCGATGACCCGCTGTGGAAACTAGCAGAGCCCGTCACCAACTTCGCTCAGCGAGAACCCTACGAAGGACAGCCGCCCACGGAACGCACCGAGGTGCGCATCCTCTATACGAAAGGCGAAATCTATTTCGGAATCTCTTGCTTTGACTCGGAGCCCCGGAGAATTGTTGCGACGCAACTCCGCCGCGATATCAGTCAGGAGCTTGACGACTACTTCGAGATTGTCATCGACTCTTCGCAGAACCGACGCAACGCCTACGTGTTTCAGTTCAATCCACTCGGGACGCAACGCGATGCCTTAATTACCGACGAGCAGCCTCCCCAAGATGACGGCAGCGACGGCGACTCAGGTTGGGATGGTGTGTGGACTTCCCAGGCGCACATCACTTCGCAAGGTTGGACCGCCAGCGTTGCAATTCCTTTTTCGACATTGAACTTCATGGAGACGCACGAAGTAGTCTGGGGTATCAACTTCAAGCGTTTTATTCGCAGAAAGAACGAACAAGACCTCTGGTCCGCGTGGCGTAGGCCTTTTGGTGCAAACAAGATCAGCCAGGCCGGCGAGTTGCATGGAATCTCTGAAATCGGCAGCGGCCGCTTGTTCATGGTGAAGCCCTACGGCTTGACTGGGTTCAACCATTTGCCGCCAGCCGCAACCTCGGCAGGGCTCACTCCAGGCACACAGGCGCTTTACACAGGAGGCTTGGACGTGAAAGTAGGCCTCCGCTCGAATCTAGTTGCCAATTTGACGGGGAATACCGATTTTGCGGACGCCGACGTTGACTCACAGCAGTTTAACTTGACCCCTTACAAGCTCTTCTTCCCTGAAAAGCGGCAGTTCTTCCTCGAGAACGCTGGCATTTTCAACTTCGCAATGGGTGGCTCCGGCGATTTGCTGTTCTTCAGCCGGCAGATTGGGATTGATCCTGTCACAGGGCAGCAAGTTCCGATGAATGGGGGAGGGAAGATCACCGGCTCTCTCGCCGGCTTTGATGTGGGCATCATGGACGCCGATACCCGCTCAAATGGCATTAATCCTTACGCCAACTATGCGGTGTTCCGAATAAAGCGTTCGTTGCCGAATGGTTCGTACATCGGCTTCATGGGAATCGACAAACGCGCCGGAAACACAGCTCCCCCATTCAACCAGAGCGGAGGAGTCGACACACGGATCGTTCTGATTAAAAGCCTCGTTTTGACGGGTTATGCCGCGCAGACGCGCTCGCCCCTCGTCAGCGGCGGTCAGACCAATCTGGGCGCCGGACTAAACTACAAGAACAGTTGGCTCGAATTTGCTGCAGAGCGCCGCAAGATCGGTCCCAATTTCAACCCGGAAGTCGGTTTTCTCGAACGTACCGACTGCGTCTGTGACTATGCCGATCTCACTCTAAAGCCGCGACCAAAAATTCGTGGCATCCGCGAACTGAATTTCGAAGGTTTCATGTTTCATGCGCCTGACACTCACGGCGTTTTGCAAACCCAGGAGTGGCAAGGTACATTCCGCGCCGAATTCCACAGTGGCGCCTACACTGACAACGACATCGTGGATGTGTTTACACAGCGAATCGTTACGCCCTTCAACATCTACAAAAACGTGGTTATTCCCAATGGCCTGTATCACTGGACCAGGCATCAACTGACGTACGGGACGGCGCAAGATCGCCGCTGGGTCCTCCGGTTTTTTGAGCGTTTTGGGACTTACTACAACGGCCATTTGAACGAGGCACGCATTCGCGCTTCCTACCGACCAAGCGAGAGACTATCGTTCGATTTCTCTCAACAATGGGATCGCTTCCGCTTGCCGATTTCCGGAGGAGATTTCTCGGTCCTGGTTGGCAGCTTTCAGACCAACTACGCTTTCTCTCGCTTTCTCACTTTATCGACGATTCTCCAGATGAACACTTCGAACACTCAGGCGGCAAGTGCCAACATCCGTCTGCGTTGGAACTATCGTCCAGACAGCAACTTATTCGTCATCTACACTGTCGGGCAGCAGTTCGCCAGCCTTGTAGCCGCCAACCCTGCCCAATTCACGCAGAACCGCTTTGCCATCAAATACACGTACTCCTGGCAACGGTGAGACGGAGGCAGGCCCATGTGCCATTCCACGTGCGAACTCGCAACTCTTAGGGCAGGGAATACGTGCACCTTCAAGGTTTTCTTTTTGTTGCGCTTCTGCTCAGGCGCAAGAGCTCAAGAGCCCGTGCCGACTACGGGAATCGCTATCGAGCGTTGCGATGTGCTGTCGCGAAAGCCTGATTGGATTTTGGAAGGAGAAGCATGACTTCAGCACCGAGCTCGCTCATCCTCAGCGATGAAGACCGCCGCTTGGAGGTTCCGGGCTTTGTACTCACCGAGACCTATCGACCAGCAGGTCTGGTGCTGCCGATGCATTTTCACGAACACGCGAACGTTGCCTTGACGTTGCAAGGGGGGTTTATCGAAACGGTCGGCGCGAAACCCTACGAAGTAAATCCCGCAAGCGTGATCTTCCGTCCGGCTGGGGAGAAGCATTCCAACCGATACGGAAAGTCGGCCGCGCACTGTCTGATAATCGAGGTGAAGCCGGAGCGTCTCGCCGCCATTCGGGCGGTAACGCAAATACTTGAGCGGGCCTCCTATGTTGAGGGGAGATTGGTTTCGGATTTCGCCTTGCGAATCCTCCGAGAGTTTCAGATGCCGGATGCCATCTCGCCGCTTGCGATTGAAGCCCTTGTGCTGGAGATGCTCGTTCAATGCGCGAGGCGTCCGCCCACGCCCAAAGGGCAGCCCCCGCGATGGTTGCAGATGGCGAAGGACATCGTTCACGAACGATTTTCGGATTCGCTGAGTCTATCTGCAGTCGCTCGCCTGCTCGGTGTGCATCCGGCAAATTTGGCTAAAATGTTCCGCAGCCACTACCACTCCACCGTCGGCGACTACATCCGCGGGCTTCGACTGGATCGTGCCGCTGAACTGCTGGTTCGCTCAGAGCAAAGTCTTAGCGCGATTGCGCTCTCAGCTGGGTTTTACGATCAAAGCCACTTTGCCCGTCTGTTCAAACTTCGGTTTGGTGTCACGCCAGGCGCTTTTCGAGCGGGCTTAGGAACGAGACCAACTCCTGTCCACCCAAAGCACAGAGACCTGCCGCCCGACTAGGCCCGTACAAAAAGGCAAAAATCCTACAAGACGACACCCTTCGTTTGTCCTATTGATATGCGAATGTGAGGGTGAGGTGAAAGGCAGAACGGTCTTCCGGACGGTTCTATTCCTCAGTGCGCTGGAGTGCTTGCTGGTTAGCGACGCGCCAGCCCAAGCGACGGCATCGGCCCACTCGGAGTCTTCCGATGCGACTTGGTCGCTAGCTGCTACTGGTGACACCGTCATCACTCGCCGTGTCTCCGTCTTCGAAACACATCCTGCTTTCAGAAACTTGGTCGCTGTAGTTCGGGCAGCTGACGCGAGCTTTACCAACCTAGAGATATCGCTCTTTCGGATGGCCGATTTTACCGGCTATCCGCAGGCCGAGAGCGGCGGTATATGGTTTGTCGGTCCCCCTGAGGCTGCGCAGGATCTCAAATGGATGGGCTTCAGTCTTTTCAATAGAGCGAATAATCATGCGACTGAATATGGAGTCGAAGGAATGATCGAAACGAATCGTCTATTGGATTCACTCGGCTTAGTCCATGCCGGGAGCGGAATGACACTGGGTGAAGCGACTCAGGCTAGGTACCTTGACACGAGCAAGGGGCGCTTCGCACTGATCGGGTTAGCCACCACATTCACACCAATGTCAAGGGCGGCCGATGCACGACCTGGGGCGAGAGGACGACCCGGGATCAACGCATTGCGTGTCGAGCGAAGATACGAGCTCAATCCACCAGAGATGAGAGAACTGCGAAAGATCATGAGAGATCTCGGACAGCCGGTTCCAGAGGCCGAAGACGGCGCTGTAGAGTTTGCGGATGTCAAGTTTATGCCTGGAAACGCGACCACGGTCGTAGAAAAAGTTAACTCGAGAGATGAAGAGCGAATCTTGCGCTCTATTCGAAACGCTGCGAAACAGGCAGACTTCGTCATCGTTACAAGCCACTCCCACGAACCGAGTGAGGAAGTGCTAACACCACCGACTTTCTTAGTCGAGTTCATTAAGAAGTGTATCGACGCGGGTGCCGATGCTTTCATCGTCCACGGTCCCCACCAACTCCGGGGTATCGAGATCTATAAGAGAAAGCCGATCTTTTACAGCTTGGGCAATTTCATATTTCAGAACGAAACGAGTGACAGCCTGCCATCAGATCTTTACGAACCTTACGCTTTGGGTGACGAAGCACTCCCGGCCGACCTCATGGACGCACGCTACAAGAATGGCACGGTCGGCTTTCCCGCAAGTCCAATCTGGTATGAAAGCGTCGTCGCGGTCCCCCACTTCAAAGGACATGAGCTTAGCGAGCTGCAGCTCTACCCTATTGATCTTGGTCAGAGAGCTCCGAGATCTCAGCGAGGCACCCCGCGGCTGGCGGATGAATTGCTGGCACGAAAGATTGTTGAGCGCCTCGCAACGCTTTCAGCTCCTTTTGGTACGAAGATAGCTTTTGAGAACGGAGCGGGTATCTGGCGGCACGAGTAGTGCCTAGTCCTACGGCAGGGTGGAGCATGGAGGCTGGAGACATGGGGACGCCCATTCTGTCGCGGACGTGTTGGTTTAGCGGAGCACGAGCCGTGGGTACGGTGGGCTGGATCAAAAACTTTCGGAAACTTGCCGTTGTGAGCATCGCGCTTGCAATGGCGAATAGCCCGGCGGCGGCCAGACAAGAGCCCCGCGAAGGGACACCGGTAACGTATTCACCGGAACTACTGCTTGAGCTCAAGCAAATACAGCAGGCTGCTCTCGGGAGTGATTACGCTTTGAGGCAACTTGCTGTCCTCACGAATAAAATCGGTCCACGTCTAAGCGGCTCTGCACAAGCGCAGAGTGCTGTCGAATACGTCGCAGGCGAACTGCGGCGGCTCAGGCTCGATGTGCGATTGGAGAGGGTACTCGCGCCGCACTGGGTACGGGGAGAAGAGAAGGCAGAGTTGGTTAAGTTCCCAGGTCAGGTGTCAGGTATAACCCAGAAAATAGTTCTGACAACGCTGGGCGGAAGCGTTGCAACTCCTCCTAACGGACTAACGGGGGAGATTGTTTCTGTCGGCAGCTTCGAAGAGTTAAATGCATTGGGTCGCGCAAGAATCGAAGGGAAGATTGTGCTGTTCAATTGTCCCTTCGACCAAAAAATGGCGGCACAGGGGTTCGGTCGCGAAGCCTATAGGCAGATTGTTCCTTACAGGACCGGCGGCGCTAGTGCTGCAGCTCGCCAAGGGGCAGTCGCCGCTCTGGTTCGGTCCGCAGGCGACTCCGATTACCGCTTGCCACACGCGGGCTTTATGCGGTATTCGACAGATGCACCACAGATTCCTGCCGCTGCTCTAACAGGGGAAGATGCGGAGCTGATCGAGGGCCTAAGCAAAGAGGGTCCCGTGCGTTTGCATCTGACTCTTACACCGCAAACGCTACCTGACGCCGAGAGCTATAACGTCGTCGCCGATCTGAAAGGTAGCGAACACCCGGAACAGATTGTCATCGTCTCGGGCCATCTCGATTCCTGGGATTTGGGAACCGGTGCAATTGATGACGGAGCTGGAGTAGCTATGGTTCTGCAGACGGTGCGAGTCCTTCGGGATCTAAATCTACATCCGAAGCGTACCATCAGAGTCATCGCGTGGATGAGTGAGGAGTTCGGAGGGATTGGCGGTAAGGCTTATGCTAGGGATCATAAAGGAGAGGCCTCCAATCACGTTGCGGCGATTGAAAGCGATCACGGCGCAGGTCATCCGCTAGGCTTTAGCATCAAGGCTAAGCAGACTGTGCGACCGATCCTGGATCCTGTGTCGCGCGTCTTGCAAAGCTCTGGCGCTGGCCTGATCGGATTCACCGAGGACATTGAAACAGATATTTCGCCACTGGCAGACGCCGGAGTGCCATGTTTCGGTCTTTGGCAAGACGATCGGACGTATTTCAACTACCACCACACGGCTGCCGATACCTTGGACAAGGTCGTTCCAGAGGAACTGGCAAAGAACGCTGCAATTATGGCTACGCTTGCATACGCGCTTGCAAATCTGGCGCAACCGCCTCCGAGGTAATGATCGTGGAAAAGACATCGGAGACGGATCGGAGGGAATTCCTCCGTAAGATTTCGCGTGCAGCTGCCCTCGCCGCATCTTCACCAGTTCTCAGCACAAATGCAGGAGCAGAGTTAAGTCACATCTGGCCTTCTGTTGAAACGGATAGCAACCAGCCGGTTCATAACTTGCGGAACCAATTTCCACTCCTTAAGGAACGAGTCGATGGACGCCCTTTGGTCTATCTCGACAACGCCGCGACAACGCAGCGCCCGCGCCCAGTCCTCGCAGCAATGACGGACTTCTACGCCTACGAGAACGCGAACCCCTCGAAGACGCTGCACAGCCTGGCGCGTCAATCTGCCGCGAAATATGACAGAGCAAGGGACCACGTAGCGAGATTCATTAACGCAGCCGGCCCCGAGGAGGTTGTGTTCACTCGGGGAACTACAGAAGCGATTAATCTTGTGGCGCGGTCCTGGGGTGAGGCAAACCTTCGAGCAGGTGACGAGATTTTGTTGACCGTCGCCGAACATTACTCGAACCTTGTTCCCTGGCAGCTGGCGGCTCGCCGCGCAGGCGCTACGCTGCGCGTGTTAGATATCAGTGATACTGGGCACCTGCGGCTTGATCAACTGGACAAGTTGCTGTCGAAGCGGACGAAGATCGTAACGTTCCCCCACGTCTCGAACGTACTTGGCGCAATTAATCCGGCAAAGGAAATTTGCGAGCGGGCCCACCGCGCCGGGGCCGTCGCCCTGGTTGACGCTGCCCAGTCGGTACCGCACTTTCCTGTGGATGTGCAGGAACTCGGCTGCGATTTCTTGGCGTTTTCGGGACACAAGATGTGCGGCCCGATGGGTATCGGTGTCCTGTGCGCGCGCCGCGAGCTGCTCGAGGCGATGCCCCCATTTCAGGGCGGAAGCAATATGGCGCACGAGGTAGAAATCGAATCGGTGCCCGACTTTGCCGAGGGCGGGCTCAAGTTTGAAGCGGGAACGCCGAATGTACCGGGTGCGGTAGGTCTCGCAGCCGCGATTGCCTTCTTGCAATCCCTCGACCGCAAAGCACTGTGGACACGCGAGCAAGAACTCACACGATATGCCTTGTCCAAGCTACAGAAGATAAGGGGAAGCCGAATCCTCGGGCCGACGAAATCGCAGGAGCGGATGTCCGTCTTTTCCTTCGTCATTGAGAATCGCAGGCCGCTCGACGTCGCGACGTCGCTCGACAGAGCGGGGATTGCGGTTCGCGCGGGTGACCTAGCGTCGCTGCCCCTTCTGAAGAGGTTAGCGACGGAGGCCGCCGTGCGCGCTTCTTGCTACATCTACACAACAAAGGACGACATCGACAAGCTAGTCGCGGGACTGGAAGAGATAAGCGGTGTAGCCAACTAGCTACGGACGCGTGCCGTTCATCCAAAAATCGAGGCGAGGACTGGCAAAACAAGACGGCGATAAGCTACATCTATCTCCTCAAGGGGAACGGGATTGTTCGAATTTAAGCACCAGGCCAGCACAGAGGTATATGTAGACACGAAGCAGTGCGCCAGGAGTTCGGGAGAGACAGGGGGGCGGAGCGCGTGCGGTTTTTCAGCTGCAGTTTCAGCTCAAGCGAAACAATTCCCGCCAACACGGAATGAATACGCCGACGCACCGCCATACAGTGATCGAGCACTCGCACCTCGCCACGTGCAATGCGGGGATTGATCCGAGCACGCCAGTAATTCGGCATGGCAATTCGTTCGTTCCGTTTTGAGCAGTAAACAGGGACGCGCCGCTGCGTCTTTCTCTGGAGTGGCACCGCGTAACAAAATTCTCAGGCACTTTTGGCTCGCGTTTGTCCCTCTTGTGGTGGTTCCTCTTGGTGTGGTTTCTGCTCCTGCGCCTTGCTCCGAGCCGAATCGATAGCCTCAGGCTCCTCTTGAAAGAGTGGATGGGGCTTGAATGACTTGGGGAGTTCTAACTCCGACCTCAGCACATCCTTCGGTTTATAGGTATAGCTCTTTCTGCAGTCATCGCACTGGACTGTGAAGTGTTTAGGGAGACGAGGGGGAGGAGAGACAGCATCGGCCTCGGCAAGGGGGATTCTATGCCGGACGAGAAAACTCTGCCGCATATGAAACCAGTGGTTCTTGCAAAGCACTATCCAACAATAATTCGGGTCTTCCCACATTCCACAACCTCCGTCACAAGGCGGGCAGGGAGCCTCAATGATCGGAGTCTATCAAATCAAGTCTCATTGTGACAGCCGTCACACCATTGCCTCGGGTCGAAGCCTGACCCTGATTGCAGGTGTTTACCCGATACCTTTGTAGTGGCAACGCCCTAGGCTGCCGAGGTGCGATTCTAGAAGAGGGAGGATGCCACGACACAAGAAACGAAATACGAGCTAGTTTTGAAAATTATCGCCGGACTAAAACTGAATGACGACACCCCTCACATTCAGAAACTCCAGCTATGTATCGCACTGGCCAAAGGCGTATTGGACTTAAAGCCCAGGGAGCAGCCTGAGGGTGTTTTGGGGGGACACGCTAATTCCGTACGAAAAACGCAATTAGAGCGATTTGTGCTTGAGGAGGGCGCCATTGCGGACGCCATCTCTAACGCCGAACTGATTCTCAGGGGGATTCACGGGCGCTGGCCGGCAGGCGGAGACTGACCGTGGTGCCCAAGGGTCGGCGCAGTTCGTGGTCCAATGAACGACAAGCGCAAACTTAAACCCGAGGAGGTGCTTCGCTACTTCGAGGAAGCACATCTCAGTCAAGCCACGATAAACGTGGGCGCGGGCAATGGCAATTATTAAGCAGCGCAGATGGATGAACCCAAACGAACCCCAAAACGAACGACAAACTGACCGACAGCGATGACTCACTAAGGCGGGTGTGGGGGCCGGAAGGCTTCAGGGCTAAACTGTCCGTATGCCTTACATCCGGCAATTGCTTTGGCCTGTTTTCCCTATGCACTTCTGGCTTTGGTGCATGAATGTAGCTTTTCAGGTATCTCCCAGACTGGACTTTTCGTGCTGGGCAAAAGATCATGATCGCAGGCAGGAAATGCCAACGATTCCGCTAGAGTGGCCGTATGGCGGCGGGCGTTAGCTTTGTCCCGTTTTACTGCACAGCCCGCCATTGGCCGTTTGAGTGAGAAAACGCAATCCTTAAAGCCCGCAAATCCGACAGGGCAAGGCAAAGTGCGCGATGCTCGTTTACATGAATTGTCGATTCAGCGAGTGCAATCGTGCGGAATCGGTCGATAATAGAGGTTGTGGCGATTTGGATTCGCCCAAGCAAATCTTCGGGGTGTGAGCGGAGCGCCTCTTCGTAAAGGATCTTCCAAGCGAATGCCGCCATGCCAACCTCCCCACTCGTCGCTGAGGGCGGGAAAAGCGCGAATCGCTTCGATTGTCAGCTTTGGCAGCCCAAAACGCCATCCAGGTAATACCTAGACGAGGTATCAGGCCTTTACCTGCCCCCAACGCACAACCGCCTGGCTGCCTGAAGGTCCTGGCCATGTTGTAGCAGGCTTCCTTGACGTAAATGCCGCGATCCTCGAGCAGCCGCCTGCGCAATTCCTCACCGAGCAACATGCTCTTAGCCCTCGATTCATACTTACGAGTGATGTACGTCACACTTCCAGTTGTCACACATCACAGCATCCCTGCACGACTCCGCTCAGAGTGAGCCATGCCTTGCAAATCATGCGGTTCAGAGAACGTCGGCAGGTTCCCGGGAGAGATTGCCATCCACTTTCCGGGTCTGAGGAACCTAACTAAGCCGCATGTCTATGTACGCTCTGAATTAATCGTTTGCTTCGTTTGCGGCGCCGCGCTGTTTTCCGTTCCAGAGCCTGAATTGCGCCTGCTCGCCAAAGGCGACCCGGATGTTCCTCCCCGCTCTGTTGCGTTTGGACCCTCACGTTAGCCCCTTTCTGTGCAATCCTTCATCCTACCGCTTCACTTCGATTGGCCGCGGACCGCATTCCGCAGAAAGATCTCACCGTTACGGAACCGCCGCTCCTCGACCAACTCCAGAACCAGCCGCAAACCACTCGGGAAGTACCGTTTTCCGCCGCCGATTACCACGGGGCAGACACGCGTCTGGAATTCGTCGACAAGCCGTGCTTGTATCGTCTGCGCGGCGAGTTCAGGGCCTGCCACCGCGATGTCGCTTCCGAGCCGCGGAAATATGCAATCCTTTTCACAGCAACAATCCTTATAGTGGCTCAGTACGAATGATCTTGAGGGAGAGATTTCCACAGCAGTTGGCGCTGTGGAAATCTCGTGCCGGCGATTGCAGCTGAGATTTTCTGCTGGCTTCGTAGAATTGTCCGC
>Ga0126378_10000597_pt1 | contig 26217 bp, 19 predicted proteins | sample PanSoiMetPlot_23_FD_92587 | JGI IMG/M metagenome (GOLD analysis project Ga0126378, IMG submission 92587) | Tropical forest soil microbial communities from Panama - MetaG Plot_23 | ecosystem: Environmental > Terrestrial > Soil > Tropical forest > Bulk soil | place: Panama | collected 2016-02-17
CCAGCGCCACTGTCATCTGCTCGAAGACGCGTACAAAAAATCGCTCCTTGGATAATGACGATAGACTGCGCCAAACGGACCCCAAGCACGACGCGCCCGCCCGCTTAAACTTAAACCGCCCCCTAGAAACCCGGTTTTCAAGCCATGGTCGTGGGCCACTCGCATTCCAGAACTGTCCGAGCATGCCCGCCCGGGAGAATCGGAGGATCGTGGCGGGCTCGGTGATGAGAAATTATCTTGGTCGCTCGTTCGGCGGTGCTTCCAGTCGCAATCGGTCAAGCTTACGACCGACCAGCCCACTTCAGTCAGGCATTTTTCTCTCCGAGACTCAGCGTCTGACGACCATGACGCGGGCCAAGCGGGGAGCCCGAGGTGAAGACGATTCCTTGGTAGTTATTTTCCGCAACTTCGTTGATCTTGCTCACGTATTTCGGGGCGCCACCATTGTAGACCAGGTAGCGGACCTTGCCGTGCTCGTGGCCGGGAACGTTTGAGTTGTAGCCGGTGAACCATGACTTGGCTTTCCGCATCAGCATCACCGAGTACATCTGTTTCACGTGATTGGTCCAGCGTTCCTGGGCCTCGAGCGTCGGTTCAGCACGAACGTAGCCGCGCTCCCACATATACTCGAGCAACTTCGTGCACCAGTTGACGCCGGTCTCGATGCCCCGCGGATAGTTCGTCGACGCCGATCCGCTCTGTGGTCCCGAGGGCATTAAAAAATTGGGGAACCCATGAACGAGCATGCCGAGAAACGTTGACGGCCCCTCCTTCCACTTCTCGCGTAACTTGGCGCCACCGATCCCTTGAATGTCAATTCGGTCGAAGGCACCGGTTATCGCATCGAAGCCCGTGGCATAGACGATGACGTCGAATTGGTAGTCGCGCTCGGCGGTGCGCAGGCCGGCCTCGGTTATTTCCTCGATGGGGGTCTCGCTGATGTCCACCAGGTGCACGTTGTCCCGGTTGTAGGCTTCGAAATAGCGCGTCTCCATCGGCACCCGCTGGACGCCGAAGCCGTGATCTCGGGGGATCAGCTTCTCGGCGATAGCCGGGTCCTTCACCCGCCGCCGAATCCGGTCGGCGATGTACTCGGAGAACTCGGCATTGGCTTTCTCATCGGTGAAAATCTCGCGGAAGTTGCGCAGCCAGATGGCAAAGCCTGAGCTCTCGTAAAGCTTGTCCCACAGCGCGAGCCGCTCTTCGCGGGAGACCTCGTAGAAGCCGCGGCGGTCTGGCTCATGCTCGAAGCCTCCCGGCGTGCGGCGACACGTTTTGAAGATGTCATTGTAGCGCGATCGAATGTCGGCCATTTCGGCCTCGGAGATCGGTCCGTTGTTCAAAGGAGCCGACCAATTGGGTCGGCGCTGAAAGACGGTCAGTTCGCCAACCTTATCCGCAATCTCGGCAATCACCTGGACACCGGTGGCACCGGTGCCGACAACGGCGACTTTCTTCCCGGTCATCTCGACCGGTTCGTGCGGCCAGTTGAACGTATGAAACGACCGGCCCCTGAATTTATCCATACCCTTGAACCGCGGTGGCGTGGGTATTGAGAGGAGCCCGACTGCCATTATGACGAATCGGCAGGTCAGCTGGCGGCCGTCATCCATCTTGAGGCGCCATAGGTCACTGGTCTCGTCGAAGTGTAATGCCTCGACCTTGCAGTTGAACTCCATGTATTTGCGCAGGTCGAACTTGTCGGCGACATAGTTCAGGTAGCGCAGGTTCTCGGGTTGACTGGAAAACCGCTCTTTCCAGTGCCATTCGTCCAGCAGTTCCTTGGAAAACGAGTAGCCGTAAGTGTAGCTTTCCGAGTCGAACCGGGCTCCCGGATAGCGGTTCCCGTACCAGGTCCCGCCAAGATCACCCGCCGCCTCAAGCACCCGGGCGTCCACTCCGAGGTCGGCTAATAGCTTGATTTGATAGATCCCAGCTACTCCGGCACCAATGACGATTACCTCGTGATCCAAACTGGTCCGGTCGATCATGTTCTGCTCCACCAACTGTTTCTGGCCTGCCCGGTAAAAACTTGTCCTGCGCGGTCGAGGACGAGCACGCGGCGAGTTACCGCGGTGCCGCCGTGCTGCTAATTTCCTGCCCTGCCGAACGATGCTCCGCCGGCGCCAACGGCTCCGGCTTCAATTCCTTCAGTGCCGGCATTACCTCTCTGGCGAAAAGGCGCATGCTCTTTTCCGCCTCGGCCATCGGCATGGAGCCATACTTGAAGATGAACATGATCTCGTCAGTGCCGAATGCGTTGGCCAGTTGGGTAGCGCGGGCGATCGTCTCGTCCGGCGTCCCCCAGGGATGGCTCCGATAGAACCCTTCCTTGAACGGTGAGGGATCCTTGCGCATCGCGTCCTGTTGCGCGCCGTATACCTCGTAGCCCTTGATATTCTTCAGATGGGTACCGAGCAGCTCATAGTGACGCAGCGCCGAGTCGGCATACTCAACCATGTAGCGATGGGCGCCGGCGTCGCCCTTGCTGTGGCTTTCGGCTACGTAAGTCCACAACGCGAGCTTGGTATGAGTTGGATCGTGCCCGGCGTCGCGGCTCAATTGCGCATATCGGCGCATATTCGCGAGCGCTATATCGAGGCTGGTGGTGGGGATAGTGAGCGGTCGCACGCCATGCTTCGCGATTATCTGCACGGTCTGCTCGGTACCACCTGCACACCACAGGTTTAAGCTCAGATCGCGCTCGGGCTGCGGCCGCAGATGCAGTCCGTGGACCTGGTAGAACTGGCCGTCGAAATTGCACTGGCCGGTTGACAACAACTGTTTGAGCAACTGCAGGGATTCGTCAAATCGACCCCTGGCTTCGTTCTGGTCGATACTCAACCCGGCGTATTCGCGTCGGCCGAGGCCCCGGCCGACGCCGCAGATCACGTTGCGGCCGGATCCGAGAAAGGCATCGAGCATGTTGACGTCTTCGGCGACGCGCACGGGATTGTGCCAGGGCAGCACCACGACCATCGTTCCTAGATCCACGCGCTTGGTGATCCCGGCGATATAGGTGAGGTACTGTAACGGATTCGTCACCATCGTGTAGGGCGTGAAGTGGTGCTCGATGGTCCACACCGAATCAAAGCCCAAGTCGTCGGCCATTCGGGCGATATTGAGTTCTTCCTGGAAAATCTCGCGATCGGACCGCGCTGCACGCTTGGGAACCGGATTTCCTTGTTCCTCCGCTTCGTAACGATCCCAGTCGTTGTAGTTCTGATTAAAGATGGTTGCTCCGATCCGCATTGGTGTTCTCCTCGTTGCAATTGGTCGGACCGGTTATCCGACCGCCAGGTTGAACTCAGATAGATGAGCTTCGTTGTTCGCGCTCGCTCTGGCTTCGCCAAGCGTGTCGCGAACCAGGGTTTGCAGGAATCGTTCGATCCGGGCGGCGGGCTGATTGGCAATTTTCATCTGCACCAGCACGTAGCCAGTTGCCGCGATCAAGCGCGCGTCGTCCTCGGCGTCAGGATCGCGCTGACTCCCGGTTTCCATTCGCCAGCGCTTAATTGTGCGCGCAATCATGGCGACGATTTTCTCCTGAAACTTGAGATACTGCGGCCACACCTCGTCGCGCAGCGCCGTGCTCCATTCGAGCAGCACGCGGGTATGGTCCGGATGGGTTCCGACCGCCTCCGCGAACGCGCGGGTGTGCTGAAGAATGATTTCCGGAGCGGGGCGCTGGCGGTCGTGGATGTTTTCAGCCATTGCGGTGAAGAACCGCGCCACCTCATCCAAGACTGCGCTCACCAGCGCCGCACGGGTCGGAAAGTAAAAGAACACCGCGGGTACGGATACCTTGGCCTCGCGCGCGATTTCGGCGTGACGGGCGGCGCCGATTCCGCGACGCGCGAAGACGCGCAGCGCGCAACGCAGGAGCAACGTGCGCCGCTCGTTCTTGTCGAGCGCGGGTGCGCGGCGACGGCGCGCAGAGTGACGAGGATCAGCCATAGATAAACCTATCTAGCCAAGATTGATAATGTTGTCAATCATGACTGATAAGTTTGTCAGTTCTGACTCGCTCGGTCCGTAAGATTGAATTGCTTAAGAAGATTGTCCCCTGGTCCGGCACTACCTGTCGACTGGGAGGTTGCATAGCAGCGTCAACCCGCAGGCCCGCTCCAGAAAATCGCCACCGCCGAATTCCCCGCGCTTTCGTTGGAGGTCCGCCCGTGCCGAGCAACCTCCTCGTGGTGGCGGTGATTCCTGCCCCCGTGTAAATGAATGCCCGTGGAGGCAACCACCAGGTTCGTGTCTCAATGAATTCCAAGATTGCCGTTGGTTCGAGCGCTCCGCTGGGCGCGACCGTGGGGCCCGGAGGTGTCAACTTCTGCGTATATTCCAAGAGCGCATCCTCGCTCGAGCTGTTGCTGTTCGACAGCGAGGACGACATCAAACCCGTTCGGGCGATCGCACTCGATGCACAAAAGAATCGTACCTACCACTACTGGCATGTGCTGGTTCCCGACTTAAAACCAGGGCAGCTCTATGGGTACCGGGCGTTCGGAAAATTCAAGCCCGCGCAGGGGCTGCGCTTCGACAGCGGCAAGGTTCTGCTCGATCCTTACGCTTTAGCGGTCTCCATTCCCAAGGCCTATTCGCGCGCCGCCGAAAATACGCCCGCGATGAAGAGCATCGTCGTCGATCCCAGCACCTACGACTGGGAGGGCGACCACCCATTGCAGCGCCCGTTTGTCGAGACGGTTATCTATGAGGTGCATGTGCGCGGCTTCACGCGCCATCCAAGTTCTCGAGTGGCGCCGGCCAAAGCGGGGACGTACGCTGGATTGATTGAGAAGATTCCCTACCTGGTCGACTTGGGAATAACGGCCATCGAGCTGATGCCGATCTTTCAATTCGATGCGGGCGACGCACCTTCGGGTCACGTCAACTACTGGGGATATTCACCGGTTTCGTTCTTCGCGGTACATCGCGCGTACAGCTCCCGACAGAGTCCGATCGGGCCGATGAACGAATTCCGCGACATGGTCAAGGCGCTGCATCGCGCGGGCATCGAAGTCATCCTCGACGTGGTCTTCAACCATACTGCAGAAGGTGACGGGCACGGCCCGACCTTCTGCTTCCGCGGACTCGCAAACGAGGACTACTACTTGCTCCAAACCGATCGTGCAAATTACGCCAACTACAGCGGGACCGGGAATACGCTTAAAGCCAATCACCCGATCGTCCGCCGGATGATCTTGGATAGCCTCCGCTACTGGGTCACACATATGCACGTCGACGGCTTTCGTTTTGATCTCGCTTCGGTACTGGCTCGCGATGAGACCGGGGCGCCGGTGCCCCACCCGCCAGCGATCCTGGATATCGAGTCGGATCCGCTGCTGGCAGGGACAAAGATGATCGCGGAAGCGTGGGACGCCGGAGGGCTCTACCAGGTAGGGAGCTTCGTCGGTGATGCCTGGCAGGAATGGAACGGGAAGTTTCGGGACGACGTGCGCCGGTTCATCAAGAGCGATAACGGCACCGTGTCGAGAGTGGCGGCGCGCTTGCTGGGTAGCCCGGATATCTATGCTCACGAGGACAGCGGACCTGAGCAGAGTATCAATTTCGTTACCTGCCATGACGGATTCACGCTGAACGATCTTGTTTCCTACGATCAAAAACACAACCAGGATAATGGCGAGAATAATCGCGATGGAATGGATGACAACCTGAGCTGGAACTGCGGCTTTGAGGGACCTGCTAGCGATCCGGCGGTCGAGTCGCTGCGCTTGCGGCAAATCAAGAACTGCGTGGCTCTGACTTTGCTCGCCGTCGGAACGCCGATGCTGCTCATGGGCGACGAGGTCAGGCGCACACAGCACGGAAACAACAACCCATACTGCCAGGACAACGAGACCAGCTGGTTCGATTGGAGTCTTTGCGATCGGAACGCGGGGCTCTATCGCTTTGTCAAAATGATGATCGCTTTTCGGCTTCGCCGCGATGTGGCAATCGAATCTGCCGGGCTGGGAAAACTCACTCTAAACCAGTTTCTGGCTCAGGCCCGGCTCACGTGGCACGGCCTCGCGCTGAAGTCGCCGGACTGGAGTGACAACTCGCACTCTATCGCACTCACGGTCGCAAGCCTGCTTGGAACCTTTACGGTTCACGCGATGCTGAACGCATACTGGGAGCCCCTGACTTTCGAACTGCCCCCGACAGATAACCGCTGGCGGCGATGGGTCGACACGTCGCTCTCGCACCCAGAGGACATCTACGGGTGGGAGCAGGCGCCCATCGTGTCTCAACCGAGGTACACAGTGGGGCCACGTTCCCTGGCGTTCCTCGTGGATACAGCCTGATGTCGAAACCAACGAGAATCCGCGTGACCGCCACAGATCCAGAGTGGGTGGCTTCCCGGCAATTCAGTGCCGCTTGCGCCGTCAACGGTCTCCGTGCGTACCTCCTGAGTTCGGTTATTCTGACCTCGGTGCCCTTCATACCGATCGGCGCAATCCTTTTCGCTTGCCACAAATCGAGGCAAAGGAGCACAAGCAAAGTAAGGCTCGATGACCTTCACCGAATACATCCCCCAAAGGGAGGAAGCCTATGGAACGAAAACGGGGTTGGTTTCTAACTGTGTCCGCGGTTCTCTTTGCTTTGCTCGCTCTCTCGAATTTCCTGAAACCTGTTCTCGCCGATGCCCACACCGGCTTCGTGTTCTTCGGCCACCGACTCTCCGGGGTTCCCAATGACGTCCTCGGTCCCGTGTTCGGCCTCCTCCTGGTCGCTTACGCAATCGCGATCTGGCAAATGCGCCGACTTGCTTTACCGCTCGGATGGTTCTACGCGGGGTATGTGGTCACGAACACAGTCCTCTTCTCAATCTACACTACCGACCAGCCGCCCTCGCCGGCTTTCCTGGTCGCGACGCTAGTGCTCGGCCTCGGCGTCCCTATCGGCTCCGCGATAGCGCTGACCCAAAAGCGCGCCCAGCTAACTTGAAACACCGGGTCGGCCTGGCACTTTGGTCGCTCAATCGACGGAAGGGGCGGGCCCGGAGTCGAGGTCCCTTCAACCCCGCTGAGAGTATCGGACATCACCGGCATAGGATTGCTTGACAAAGCCTCAAGTTCTTTCGTCGAGCAGCGGTTAATTGACGATGTTCATAGGCTGACCTTGGAGAAATGCTTTCAGGTTCGCGGCCGCGGCGTCGATCAGACGCGTGCGCCCTTCCCTTGTCGCTCAGGCGATGTGCGGGGTTACCAGGCAGTTCTTTGCATGTAACAGGGATTGTCGAGGGACCGGGGCTCGTTCGAGAGTACGTCTGCACCTGCGCCCGCCAGGCGCCGCTGATTGAGCGCATCCGCCAAGTCCTGTTCCACAATAAACGGTCCACGCGAGGTGTTGAGCAAGAAAGCAGTCGGCCTCATTTTCGATAGAGTTGAAGCATTGATGATTCCCCGCGTCTGCGGCAGAAGCGGGCAGTGCAGGCGTCCTCTAGCAGCCCCGGCACTAGGCCAGCGCCGCCGGAAGTCTATACGCGCGAACGGCAGTGCCGCTGAACAGTGCCGACTTCTCGTCAGCGGAGGCGCCACTCGCAAGACGTTTGAACGCATTCCACAGGACTGCATAGCTGGACCAGCGCTTTTGCACCGGGAAATTACTTTCGAACATGCACCGGCGCGAGCCAAAATGCTCAACACAAACCTCGAAGAAGGGCCGCCACGCAGCTGCGATCTCCTCCGAGGAGAGCGGCAGTGGTTCAGATTCACGCAAGGTGTGGGAGCGCCTTACTGGAAGCGCACCCAGCTTCACATGGACGTTGTCATGCGACGCCAGGGCTATCATCGCCTTGCGCCATTCGGCAAAGACTTCTGGCCCGCGCGCGGCGTTGGGACCGCCCAGGATCGGACTGCCGAAATGGTTCAGGACGATCGGCGTCTGCGGAAAATCCGCGGCCAGCGCCGCCACCTCACCCAACTGGGGATGGTAAACCCAGGCATCGAAGGCGAGTCCGAAGCGGGCCAGATATTGAAAGCCTTCGCGGAATTGATATTCCGCGAGCATCCCTGGACGCGGCACGGTCTTGCGCACACGCTCATCCGCGTCCCACGCCGTCGAAAAACGGATTGCACTGAAGCGCCCGCCGCTGGCTGCGAGATGAGCCTCCAGAATCGGTTCCACGCGTGATCCCAGCAGCAAATTCACGTTTCCGACGATTGCCGCACATGCCCGCGCCGGCCCGAAGCCGCCGCTCGCACTCATCGCGGCCACGCCGGTGACGAACTCGGTCTCACCCAGCGAGCGAAGCTCTTCTGGACCGTCGGCCCGGTACATCGAACCGCACTCCTCGAAGACAGTAGCTCGGACGTTGTGGCCGCTGGAGAGATCAGCCAGGAGTTCGGGAAGGAGATAGACGTTGCCCGCGCGGCTCCACAGATGGTGATGAGCGTCCACGCATGGCAGTTCAGGCTCGATAATCTCCTCGCGATACTGGGCCAGCCACACCTCGTCAACTCGGCCGGAGAAATCAGGTCCAGACGACATTTTTGCAACCCTCATTGAAAACCACTTGTCACTCGTGCAGCCGTACAATCTGCGCGAGGACTATAGTCAAGCCATCCAAGGTTTTCAGTTCCGCAAGCTCCCATTGGTTCCCTGGAATTCAAACCATTGGAGCAGAAGCAATTTGAACCCCGCGTATGAGTCTAAGCGCTCCAAGCAAAATCGAGAGTCGGGACTTCAGTAGTGTGCCCTGAAGTGGCCGATTTCGGCAACTTTTCCTGTCCAGGAGCATACGCACGCGGAGTGCTGTTTCTGGTTGGAATCTTCTCTGGAAAAGATCGGGCCAGGCATGGTTCGCGACAAACCGATCGATATTGAGAAGTATTCCGGCAACCCTTCCGTAGAACCGAAGGTCCCTTACCCGCAGTTAAGCAGCCCGAAACCACAATGGCTCTATTCAGTTGGCCTCTGCGAAAGAGATGCGAACCTGACCATGCCGCATTGGAATTGCCCCAGTAATCGCCAATCGCAACTGTCTTCCGGCGGCGCTGTCCCGCAAGAACCGCGCAAATGTCGGAGTAGAGCGCTAGAACCAGGAACGCTGGCCAGTCCCCGGTGTGCCGTTTTGGATTAGACGCCTACCCAACTCCGGTCCACCAAAGGGCTTCCTCGCGGAAAGTGCAGCCGACCGCTCTCTAGTGTCTACGAGCGAGCGAGTCTGTTCTGGAGAGCGCCGACGGTGCTCAATTGCGACCGCGGTCAGCTTGGAACCCAGCGTCCTGCTCGCTCAAACGAAAAGCGCATGCGTTATGAGCGGCAACTCCCGTCTAAAAGGACCCCCTTCAGCGAGTCCTCTCCGTGTATCATTGAAAATCCACTCGAGTTCCAAGATTGCGAACGTTTAAACTCGGGAGTCTCCACGCCCCCCCGCAAAACAACGGTCAATGGGGGAAGAATCCCACTGGAATGCGGCGGCCCTGGGCGGGCGCCTCTAAATATCGCTCCGTGCACCACCCAGACTGATTGGAACTTGCCAGCTTCGACGGTTTAGGCGAGCGCCAGATCCAACGGCGGTCCGACGCGTCCTTCGTCATTTGTACCCTCCTGCGAATGGGGCTAATCTTCGTTTAACTCGGCCAGCTTCTTCTAAGAAAACGGTCAGTCCAGAGGGTTGTTGATGATTGACGATAAAGAAAACCCTCCGCGCAACGACGATATGGGTCTTTTCGTAGCAGGAATCGGCGCGTCGGCTGGCGGAATCGCTCCGCTGCGGGAATTTTTCAGCAAGACGCCCGAAGACAGCGGGATTGCTTACGTCGTTGTGCTGCACATGTCCCCGCAGCACGAGAGCAACCTTCCGGCGCTACTGCAGAGCAGGACCAACATTCCGGTCATCCAGGTGACCGAGACACTTAGAGTAGCACCGAACCACATCTACGTAATTCCGCCATCGAAGTACCTGGTGATGATGGACGGCGTAATCCGACTAACCGATCCCGAGCGCCCGCGCGGCGGACACACTTCGATCGATCTTTTTTTCCGAACGCTGGCTGACGCTTACGGGAAGAATGCGGTCGCGATCCTGTTGTCGGGCACCGGAGTGGACGGAACGATCGGCCTGGGTCGAATAAAGGAACAGGGCGGATTCGTTATCGTGCAGGATCCCGCTGAAGCTGAGTACGAGGACATGCCACGCAGCGCGCTGGACGCGGGTGTGGTGGACTTGGTCCTGCCGGCAGCGGAAATGCCAGCGAAGCTGCTCTCACTGCGCGATGGCGCCAGGCGGCTGCGCATCTCGGAGGAAGAAGAGAAGGAGCTGCCGACGCAGGAGTTCGACGAGGCAGCATTGCGCAGCGTGCTGACCCTGCTCAGACTGCGCACCGGCAACGACTTCAGCCAGTATCGGCGGCCGACCCTGCTGCGGCGCATCGTACGGCGCATGCAAGTGCACGAAATGCACGACTTGGCGACGTACCTGGAGTTTTTGCGCGAAAGTCCCGAGGAAGTTTCAGCACTGTTGCGCGATCTGCTTATAACGGTGACCAACTTCTTTCGCGATCACGACGCCTTTGGCGCGCTGGAAACGGAAATCGTCCCGCAGTTGTTCCACGGCAGGGGCCCGGATGATCAGGTCCGGGTGTGGTCGGCGGGATGCGCAACCGGAGAAGAAGCGTATTCGATCGCGATGTTGCTGGCAGAGCACGCTAACCGTATTCCAGACCCTCCAAAGATCCAGATTTTCGCGTCGGATATTGACGATCGCGCGATCGTCCAGGCGCGCGAGGGGCGCTACCCGGAAGCGATCGCTTTGGATGTATCGGCGGGGCGGCTGCGGCAGTTCTTTGCGAAAGAGGGCGATCGCTACCACATAAAGAAACAAGTCCGCGAGATGGTCCTGTTTGCGAGCCACAATGTGCTGCGCGATCCGCCTTTCTCCAAACTCGACCTGGTGATGTGCCGAAACCTACTCATTTACCTGAACTACGAGATGCAGGAACAGGTTCTGGAGATTTTTCATTTCGCGCTGAGGCCGGATGGATTCCTGTTCCTGGGAGGTTCGGAATCTGCCGACAACGTCCCCTCGCTGTTCTTTCCGATCGACAAGGGACGGCGCATCTACCGCCGCCGGGCAATCCTTGGTTCGGCTCAGCCCGCTCCCAACCTCGTGCTGGGAAAGTGGCGGCCTAAGCTCCCCGCACCAGCGGGCGCTGGGAGCGAGAACCTTCCTTCGGCGGGGCAATTGCACCAGGAAGTGGTGGAGCAGCTCGCACCCCCGAGCGTACTCGTCAATGAGGACTATGACGTGGTGCACGCGAGCGCCACGGTGGGACGGTTTATGCAGGTGGCGGGTGGAGAACCAACGCGCAATCTTCTCAAGCTGGTCAATCCCCCGCTCCGGCTGGATTTGCGCTCTGCATTTCTCGAGGTGAAGGGCCAGGGCGCCAGTATGGCCACATCGGTCAGAAGGGTGGAGACGGGTTCCGATGGAGAGAGACGCTGGGTAAACCTGAGTGTCCGTCCGGTGGGTTCAAGTCCGGATGCCGCACGCGGCTTTTACCTGGTGACATTCGACGAAACCAGTGGCGCGGCTCTGGACCCGAACCAGCGCACCGAAGCGGAGGACGCGCGGCTTGAAGTGGTTGGTCAATTGGAGCAGGAACTGCAACGCACCAAGGACCAGCTCCGCATCACGATTGAGCAGTACGAGACCTCGACCGAAGAATTGCGCGCCTCGAACGAAGAATTGCAAGCGATCAACGAGGAGTTACGCTCGGCGACCGAGGAGCTCGAAACCAGCAAGGAAGAACTGCAATCGGTCAACGAAGAGCTGACAACAGTTAACCAAGAATACAAGGAAAAGATCGAGGAAGTAGGGCGTGCGAACAGCGACCTGCAGAACCTGATGGGATCGATCGATATCGCAACGATCTTCCTAGACCGGGCGCTGCAGATAAAACGCTATACTCCGCGGGCACGCGAGCTGTTCAACATCACGCCGACCGATACCGGCCGCCCGCTGGAGCATTTTACCAACAAGCTCGAGTATCGTGCTTTGCACGAAGACGCGGAACGCGTGCTGCATACTCTCCAAACCGTGGAACGCGAGGTCAAGAGTGTCGAGGGCCTTTGGTACCTGGCGCGGTTGACGCCCTACCGAACCCTGGAAGACAAGATCGACGGGGTGGTGCTCACATTCGTAGACATCACCAACCACAAGCGGTTCCAGGAGCAGCTGGAGCGGCAGACCGTTGAACTGCGAGAGCAGACGGAAATCCTCAGTCTCGCGCATGTCCTGATCCTGGACAGCGAGCGGCGCATCCAGGTCTGGAACGAGGGGTGCCAGCAACTCTACGGCTACTCGAGCGAGGAAGCGGTGGGCAGGATGGCGCACGAGCTTCTCAAGACCGTGTATCCCTGCCCACGTGCCGAGCAGGATGCCGAACTCCAGCGCAATGGCCGATGGGAAGGAGAGCTAATTCACACCACCAAGGATGGAAGGCGGCTGATTCTCGCCAGTCACTGGATTGCTCATCGCCGGAAGCCCGACCTGCCGCCGGTAATTCTCGAAGTGAACAGCGACGTTACCGCCCTCCGCATGGCAGAGGAGGCCGCGCAGGCTGCGGATCGCAACAAGGACGTTTTCCTGGCAACACTCGCTCACGAACTACGCAATCCTCTTGCTGCGATGATAAGCAGCGTCGAGGTGCTCCAGCATCACGAAGTTGACAAGCAGTCGACGGATCGTGCGATCGGGATTGTGGCGCGGCAGCTTAAGAATCTAACGCGCCTGGTCGACGATTTGATTGATGTGGAACGATTGACGCACGGTCGGATCCCGCTCCGCAAGACGCGAGTCGCGCTCGATGACGTCGTCCACGCCGCCTTGGAAAGCTCCCAATCGAGAACCACCAGCGGAACACGCCGCCTGAATGCGACCACTCCGCGGCAGCCTCTTTTCGTCGAAGGTGATCCGATTCGCCTCGCGCAAATCTTCTCCAATCTTTTGGACAACGCTTTGAAATATACGCCGGAAGGCGGAACCATCGACCTGGTGGTAGAGCAAAGCGGCCAAGAAGTCACAATTCGAGTTCGCGATACCGGGATTGGAATGAGCCCTGAGGTAGTTGCGCAGGTGTTCAATCTTTATTTCCAGGGTGAGCCCATGACCGGATCTGAAGTGAAAGGGCTCGGTGTGGGGCTGAATCTGGTCCAGCGGCTCACGGAGCTGCACGGCGGGACAGTCGCCGCGAACAGCCCTGGACCCGGACGGGGCTCAGAATTTATTGTGCGACTTCCGCTTGCGCCAGCTGCACCGCCCGAAGAGCACTCCGCCTCGATTCGTGGGGAAACCGGCTCAGCCGAACGCCATCATTCTCCAAAGCGGAAGGTACTGATCGTCGACGACAATCCGGACCTGGCTGAGGCGGCGGCCCTGTTCCTCCAGACGAGCGGTCATGAGGTGCGCACTGCGCAGGATGGTCTGAGCGCCCTTCGCTTGGTGAAGGATTTTCAACCTGACGCGGCGGTTGTGGACATCGGCCTTCCGGGAATGGACGGCTATGAATTGGCCCGGCGTCTGCATGAACTTCTTCCCGGCCTCGTGCTCGCAGCATTGTCAGGATGGAGAATCAATCCGGGTGACGGGCGCCCGCGGGAGTCCGGCTTCAGCACGTACTTCACCAAGCCCGCGGACCCCGAGCAGCTTCTCGACTTCCTTGCGAATCTGCCCGCGTCCCCAAAGGCGGAGACTTAGCCCGCGCCCTCATTCCCAATCCTCGCCGGTGTCTCTTTACGGCTGGTCCGCGCGGATTGGCTAATGATTTCGAATCACCCGATGTTCGAAATCGTCCGTGAATCCGGTCTGATCAGGTTTTGAGGAGGGACCGCTGAGCCAAGAGGTGAAAACCATCCCAAAGAAGGTACCATCATGACGAATCGCGGACCGTATCGGGCCTGCAGGGTATTGCTTGATGAGCCATCGCTCTCGCCAGCGGAGTCCGAGTTCGATTCGCGGCCGGATTGTTCCTCGATTGTGGGGCGCCCGCGGGCGTCGCTCTAATCGCAATACCGCTGAACTATTCGGATGAGGTTGTCGGGGTCAAACGGCTTATAAAGCACCTCGGCTGCGCCGGGCACGACCGAGCCGCGGGGATGGAGCCCCGCGCTGATAACCACGACCGGGATGCGCGTCAGCACCGGGTCGGCGCTGCGTTGTGCGATAAACTCGTGACCGTCCATCACCGGCATCATGAGGTCGAGCAGTATCAAGGAAGGCGCATCCGATTTCCTAAGCCATCGGAGTGCTTTGGCCCCGTCGTCAGCGGTCAATACTCGGTATCCTCTACTCTGAAGTAAGTCGGCCAGCCCTTCCCGAAGGTCTGTATCGTCGTCGACAACCAGGATCGTCTTCAAGACATAACCCCTTCAGTTCCGCGCACAGAAATCCCTCGCCTTAGCGCTAGTCTTGCCAAATAAACCTTGAGATTTGGGAACTTGGTCAATCCGGCGGGGACGAGCAAGCCCTCCTAAAGACCGTTGCTCTGCACAGCGTCGACTCGAAAGCGCGGCAACGAGAATGTGAAGGTCGCACCTTGTCCGGGCTTACTATGCGCGCTTATCTCACCCCCTGACGCCATCACTAATTGCCGCGCGATCCACAACCCCACTCCGAACCCGCCGTAGTTGTTCGGATTGACGGCCCGCTGGAATCTCTCGAATATCCGTTCCTGGTCGGCTTGCGTGATCCCGACGCCATGGTCTGTGACGGAAAGCCAAGCGCGCGTCTCATCTGCGCCGACCACGACATCAACCGGCTGGTCACGCCCGAACTTCAACGCGTTCTGCAGCAGGTTGCGAACTACTTCCTCGATGTGCTGTGGGCTCCACAAGCCATCAATGGGCCCGGGTGTCTGCAGCGAAATCTTGCAATTGGCCCGCTGAGCCTCCTCCGTCATGCTCGCAATCACTGCCGAGGCGAGTGCGGACAAGTCCACGTTTTGCGGATCGAGCTTGATGTGGCCCGCTGCGATGGTCGAGACCGTCATCATTCTACGGATGAGAGCCTCGACCCGGTCAGCCTGCTTCTGTACCCGTTCCAAGCGCTCGGGCAACTTGGCGATCGCGCGTTCAGAATTGCCCGTCTTAAAGTCATCGCGAATCGTCTGCACGTACAGCTTGAGAGCGGAAAGGGGGCTGCGGAGTTCATGCGACGCCAGCGAAAGAAAATCGTCGCGTTCGCGCAAGGCGGCCTCTGCCGCCACGCGCAGGACCCGCTCTTCCTGCGCCCTGTTTCGCTCCGTCACGTCCTTGATCGAGATTATGAAACCGACCGTCGCGCCACTATCGTTGTAGAGAACCCACATGGCGACCTCGGCCTGGAAGCGCGAACCGTCCTTTCGCACGCGCCAACCTTCATACTCGACTCGCCAATCGCGGATCGCGATCTCGAGGTCGCGCCCGGGACGGCGCTCCCTCACCTCTTCGGGCGGATAAAGAACGGAGAAGTGACGGCCCACGATCTGGTCGGGTCGATAGCCGGTCATCCGTTCGGCGCCGGAGTTCCAAGTTCCAACATTCCCATTCAGGTCCACAAAAAAGATCGCATAGTCGCGCAGGTTTTCGACCAGCAGGCGCGACCGTTCGCGGCTCTGCCAGAGGTTTTCCTGCGCTGCCTTTCGTTCGGTGAGGTCTCGGGTAACCTTGACGAAGCCTGCTGCTTCCCCGCCCGCTCCACGCACGGGGGTAATGACCACGTCCGCCCAGAATCGCGTGCCGTCTTTGCGTACCCTCCAGCCTTCCGTTTCGTACCGGCCGTCAGCGAGAGCGGCGCGAAGAGCCTTGGCAGGGAGATCTGCCTTGACGTCTTCAGGGGTGTAGAAACGGGAAAAATGCTCGCCCACTATCTCGTTCGCCTGATAGCCCTTTATTCGCTGCGCGCCCAGATTCCAGGTTGTTACGTGCCCCTTCGCATCCAGAAGGAACACGGCATAGTCCTTGATCAGCTCAACGACAGAACTGAAGTCGCTGTGCGCTAGCGGCCCGTGCGTTCCAGCGATCGGATCGCGGGCATCTGAATTGACGGAAACTTCTCGTTTGTCCGGCCCCATAGCTGACTTACCGGCTCCAAGTATGGTGGGAAGCTGACGCGTGCACGATCGCACGACAACCGTGGTCGGTCAATTGAAAATTTCGGTGGCGCTGTAGGTAATCACCGGGCACTGATAACCCCTATTTTTTCCAGCACGTTCAGTGAGCTGGGCTCGTGGGCGTTGCAGAGCTGTTTCGGCTCATCTGCCGGTTCATGCGCCGAAGCTCCCGCGGTTGGCAGCGACTCTTTGGACTGCTGAGCCTGACTGATAGTCGGCTAGCGCGTGGATCGATCGGCCAGGTTCTCCAATCACCGAGCCCTGATGTGTCTGTCTCACCACCACAGATCTAGAAAGCGTTGAAAAGACCATGAACCCCTGAAACCGTGATATGCTGAATGATTGATTCCGTGCCAGCTTGAATCTGCTGATACGATTTTCCGACTAAAGCCTTTTTGAGGTGTCGAGGCGCAGACCGGACGCGGGGGGACACGCCCGGCCTGCGTTCAGGTTCACGATCGATGAACTCGGCTCAAAGGGTGGGACTCGCCCTGTCGCGCAGCGATCAGTTGAGTCGATCCCGCGAGCAAAGACTCGGTCGCATCAGGTGAGTTGATTCGTAACTCAGGTCCCCCGAAGCTCGTTTGAAGTTCCGGAGCCGTCTCCCGGCTCAAAGCGACCCCGCTCCGCCTCAACACCGCAAACAGACGCTCCGGAGTGCCAAGATCGCTCCATTCGAGGCCAGTTACCGGCAGTACCACCATACTGTGGAAAACTTTTTGCAATACACCGTAAGAGAAATCTGCCAGCGGCAAATTCCGGTACAGAAACTCGATGGCTTGCGCTTCGAACGAGGTGCCCAGAGTTGGCCTTACCGCGCTGAACGACCTGTAGAGGTCCGGGAGCGCTCGAGCAATCAACGTCAACAGTTTTCGCGTGCTCCCGATCAGGACGAGGCTGTTCCATAGGCATCCTCGCCGGAACAACTTCTCGGCCATCGCGAGCGGGGGCTTTTCATGAAAGCGGCTGACCCGCAGCAGGTCGCGGAAGACCGAGCAACCGAGCACTGCCTGGCGGCCCGGTTCGATCCAGCCATAGTCAACTTCCGGCCCGTCCGGTTGGATTCCGAGCAGCACCACCCGTTGTGGAAATACCTGGATGTATTCAAAGGCCAGATCAACGCAGCTCATGAATCGGCAATCGTCGCTCACGTAGTGGTCGCTCGGAAAAATCGCAACCGCGCTGTCTGGGAACAGTTTCGCAAGCCTGAACAGTGCGTGGAGAATTGCGGAAGCTGTTCCACGGTTCTGGGGCTCGACCACCAGCGACTGTTCGTCGATGTCAGTCAACTGGGTTTCGTAAAATTCCGCGTGCGCGGCCGCTACGGCCGTCAGTATGAAGTGACGCCCGATGCCAAGCGAAACCCGTTGCAGGGTCCGCCGCAGCGTCGTCTCGGCGCCGGAAACGGGGCAATACTGCTTAGGGATCGGACGACCGGTGACGCTTTCCGTGAATGACTGCAGCCGGGTACCGTCGCCTCCCGCTAGAACGATTGCGGCTCTTTGGATTCGAGTATTCACTCGCGCTCTAATCCGTGGCTCCACGAGAGCCGAACTGCTTTGGGTTCTACGCTTGGTGCAGCTGGAGCCAGTTCCGCTTGCCAACGCTACGCCCGAATCCTTGCGCGGATGGGGTCTGCGATCAATTTATCGAAAGATATAGCTTGCGGTTTAGCTAAGGGTCTGGCTGTCAGGGCTGCCGCGGGATCCGATTAGCCGGTTGCGGATTGCGTACAGCGTGAGTCCAACGCGATCCCGAATTTGCAGCTTTTTGAAGATGTTGTTGAGGTGAACCTTGACCGTCCCCTCAGTTATGCCAAGCTTGCGGCCAACCTCCGCATTGCGCATCCCGACAGCCACATATCGCGCGATTTCCGATTCGCGCACGCTTAACCCCGCCGCGCGCTCGGACAGCGATTTCGCCGTCAGCTTGTCGCGCAGATCGGCTGGCATCCAGACCGCGCCAGTTACCGCGGCCCGAATCGCCTCTCGAATGGTTTCCGCAGCAAAGGTTTTCTTGACGATCGCGCGCGCGCCCAAGCGCAGTGCGTTTACGAGATCGTCCTCGTTCTCGGCGCCGGTCAGCACCACGACTTTGGTTAGTTGGGCAAGGCCGCCAATATCATCCATCGTCCAACGATCCATCTGCAGATCCAGTAGCAGAACGTCGCAGCTGGTCTTTGTGACGGTAGGAGTAAGCTCGTCGGCGCGCTCAACCTCTCCGGCGACCTCGATGTCCGGGGTGACCTCAAACAGTGCCCTAAGCCCTTCACGCACGATCGCGTGATCATCCGCGATCGCCACACGCACGACTCTTGCGTTAGTGACGGGGGAGGGCGGTCGGACGCTTCTCCTCGCGCCCCGACGTGGTTTCGGAGATCTTTTTCTGGAAGTCGCCGTTTGACCCCAACCACCCAATCCTTGAGTCTACTACCAAGCTACGTCCCGCTTGATGGCTGCGCAAGAAATGCCAATTCGCTGGTCAACGAGGAATTCGTCCAACTGTTTCCAGGAAAGGAACGTCGTCGCGTGCGTGATGTGGCCGAACACGGTCTGTTGTCTCGCCGGACATTCGGCGTGAGGAACGGCGCACCGCGACGGTCCGCCACACCACCAGGTTCGCGGGTCCGCATAAGGTAGTTCGAAAGGTTGAGGCACTATGGGGCAAGTCGGGACGCCCACTTAGCGAGTCGAGACCAACTTGCACGAAAGGGGCCCGAGTCAGCATCGTGGGGTGTTCGCCGCAATTCGCCCATGGCCGCCGACTCCACGGTGATGCGCAACTCGATCATGAACCACGGGGCCAAGTTTCGAGTTGCAGCGCACGGCAGCGGTGACGGATCCCGGTCATGGTCGGACTTACTCTAGCTATGTGCCCGAGGCTTGGATGGAACGTTTATCAATAGCTTGGCTTGGTGGGAAATGGTGTTAGTTGCAGTTCGTGCGTCCAGCACGAGCGGTCCTGCGTATGCAAGTAGTAGAAAGCTTCGGCAATCTTCACGGGATCCATCACGATTTCAGGTCGCTTCTGGGCGATCGGTAGAGCGCGGGTTCCCGGTGAGTCGATCAGACCGTCGATCACCACGTTAGCCACGTGTACCCCATACTCGGAGTACTCTTCGGTGAGTACTTGCGAGAGCGTGCGCATCATGACCCTGGGATAGTAAAGAGACTGTCCGGTCATCCGCTTGCGCCCGCGTAGCGCGTTGGCGTTATTCGAGAAGAAAAACGACCCACGGCCCTTGGTTCGCATGGTGGGCAAGATCTCCTTGGCAACCAGAAAAGGGCCGCGGCTCGATATGTGCTGCGCCGTATCGAACATCTCCACCGGGATGTGTTCGAGCAATTCCTTTTCCGGAGGCAGCTCGCGCCCTTCCATGTAACCAGCGTTGTAGACGACGACCTCGGGATCACCAGCGTCGCGGCGGATCGTCGCGAACGCCGTCGCTATCGACGCCTGGGAGACAAGGTCCAGTTCGACAATGAGGCATTCCCCGTCCTGTCTTTCGATTGCTTGCGCCAGTGATGTTGCGTTCGCCTTGCTGCGAGTCGTCAGCACGACCAGGAAACCTTCCCGGGCGAATTTCTGCGCGATAGCGCCCCCCACACCCCAGCGCGTGCCGACTGGGAAGTCGCTTTCGTTTAGCGCTTTGCCATGGGCTAACAAAGTATTGCGGCCGTCCGATTGCCATTTTGAAGTGGCGCCGATCACCACGGCGACCGGCTTATCCTGCAAGCTTGATTCGCGATTTTGACTCATTGGAAAACCCTTGTATGTCGCCTCCCCTGTCTGAGGAACGGATGCTTAGCATCAAGCATGGGTGCGGGTTAGAGCGCTTGCATCCAGCGCTGAGTAAGGACTGGAAGCATGCCTGAAAAGGCCACCCAACACTCCTGCCAGGGTAATGAGTGAGTCAAAACGGTGTCCGTTAACTATCCGACCCACAGCGCTGCAAGGAAAGCGCGACGCCCAACTGGCCCCGCTGTCTCCGCCGGTGATCGACTCGATCAGCTTCATTTCGCACCCGTGTCCTGAAACCAAATGCAAACCAACCGGTCGCTAGTTCCGTGAGCTGCCCGAGGCTCCCCCGCTTGACCCTTTCTTCGGCAAAAGACTACGAATCGGATGTGCAAAGTCAAACGCAGAACACGCAGTCGAACGAGGTCGGTGATGGTCCTGCCACGAGCGGAGCTTCCTTCGATGCAGTAGCCGCCGCACGCAGTTTGCAACCGATGATTCGCACTCATGCCGACGAAACCGAGCGAGGGCGCCGCCTGGCCGCACCGGTGGTCGATGCATTGCGCTCCGGCGGGCTTTTCTCGATGGGTCTCGCTTCCGCGATGGGTGGGCTGGAAACACCAATCGGACTCGCGCTTCGCGCTATCGAGGAAATCAGTTTCGCAGACGGCGCGAGCGGCTGGAACGCCATGATCGTGTTCGACACCGATCTGTGGGCGGGGTTTCTGCGGGGGGCCTCGCGAGATCTGATCGGGTCGATTTCACGTCCGATCGTCACCGGGACCCTCAGTTCGCCCGGGCGGATCGAGAAAAGTGACGAAGGCTATCGAATCTCGGGCCGCTGGAAATTCGGTAGTGGGTGCCAGCATTCCGACGTGGTGCTGGTAGGCGCACTGCTCTGCGAGAACGGGAAGCCCGTGATGGGTCCGAGCGGCGTTCCCGAACTGTTGCAGATCGCGCTGCGCGCATCCGAAATAACCATCGTCGACACCTGGCGAGTGACCGGACTTCGCGGTACTGGCAGTCACGATTTCGCGATCGACAACCTCTTCGTTGCACCAGAACGCGCTTTGCCGCTCAACATCACCACTCCGGTCGAACGCGGCCCGCTTTACGCCTTTCCGATGCTCGCGAGCTTCGCGGTGGCCAAGGGCGCTGTGGCTCTGGGGATCGCGCGCCATGCGATCGACGCTTTCAAGGAGATCGCGCGCTCCAAAGTGCCGGCTACCAAAACCAACACGCTGCGCGAACGGCCAACCGCTCAGATCGACCTCGCCCATGCTGAGGCGCTGCTGCATTCGGCCCGCGCCTTTTTGTATCAGAGTGTCGAGGAGGGCTGGAGGGAACTCATAGCGGGCAACCCGATCTCACCACACTTACGCGCTCTGATTCGGCTTGCGGCGACGGACTGTGTGCAACGTTGCGCGCAGGCGGTGGATCTCATGTACCACGCGGCCGCTGCAACCGCGATCTACGAATCGTGTGAACTGGAGCGTTGTTTCCGCGACGCGCACGTAGTGACAGCGCACATCGTCGTGCAACCGGCGATGTATGAAGCGGTCGGGCGCGTCCTGTTGGACCTGCCACCGGATACCGCCGTTTGGTGACGAATCGAGCACCCGCCACCAGAAGATCGAAGGGCTATCCCCCTTCAAAACTTGGTCCACGCGAATTGATGGTGATTTTCGAAGCTTTGCCCGCTGAAGCAGTGAAAAGATGGCGTCTTAGATCAGCGCTCCAATTCGGCACATCCTATCATCCTGCTCCCTCTGGTCCGAGGACCACATAATCGCAAGGGTCTGAGTGAAAGAAGTGCGTGCTCATTGCAGGTCTTCCAAGTCGACGAAGCCCTCTTGCCTGCCGCGGGCGATAGCATTGTCGATAAGATTCCAGGAGCGTTTGTTCAGCGATAGCGCCAGGGCTTCGAGGTCGGTATCTTCGGCCACCGGCACCAGCGCGGCGCAGGGCCGGCCGTTTTTGCTAATAACGACCGAGCCAGTCTTGGAAAGATCTTTTAGGTAACGGCTGAAACGCGCTTTGACCTCGCGAATGTTCTCGATTCTCACAGAATCACCTTCCTGCCGCTGATGAAAAGCCGGTTGCCGTACTTGCGCACGATGGCGTCACGAGCACCTGGTCGTCTTCGACGCGGTAGAAGATGCGCAGGGCACCGTCGCGAAACTCGAACTCGAACTGCCCGGAGGGCCGGCGTAAGCGGAAGCGGTTTTGGTTTTCGATAGCAGGGTCGTCATCACCGAGCGCGGCCAGCATTGCAGTCTTAAGCCGCGCGCGCTCGGCTGCCTTGAGCGCTTTGAAGTGTCGAACCGCATCAGGCCCAAGCTCGACGGCTCTCTTGGACGCTTGGATCGCAATGTAGTCCACATTGAGACTACATTCGACAACTTCGGCTTAAGCTCATCAGAGCCAGCATTAGAGCCGGCGCGGCCGCCGACTTCCAAATCGGGCGCTCACCCGCCATCGCTGCGGACCGCTCTGGCCCAGGTGCCTCCCGGCAGCACGCAAGGCGATGCGCCTTCCACACAATAAGCTGGAGCGCACCAGCGATTACGACGACAACCAACTGCTATCAGAAGGGCGTGTACCGGGGCCCGTGACCCTCTCGCAGCAAGGAGCGGCACAGCGATGCAGAATAACCCCCGCCGAGAGGCTCGGTCGGAAGCCATAAGTTGTGGGACCTCCATACGCGCCGTCGCACCCCACCAAGCAGATTTCGCTCAGCCCTTGTATTCGTCGTGGCGGCTCCACCAGGGGCCCGTGCCGGTCTCGTTGCGTCCCTTGGGACCTCGGTCCAGCCATTGGTACATGCCCCATAGTGCGTCCAGTCCGCGCGCATAAGTAGAATAAGTGTGGTAGACGACACTATCCTCGAGCACGAACGCGCTCATCCCGGGTCTCTCGCGCCTGTACCTGGGCGTGTCGGTTCCGCACATCGCCGCGAACCGTGCCACCGGCGCGGGAACCTGCGTTGCGTCGAAGGTCTGGTTGCTGGGCGCGTAATTGTATTCAATGCGCCCCTCGCGCTGTTGCTCTTCGGTGACCGAGACGTTGAAGTCGAAGTTGAAGTCGCCGTCAAATGAGGACGCCCAGGGGAACGTCCAGCCCATGCGCTGTTTATACGCCTCGAGCTTCTTAAGCGGGGCCCGTGACACTGCCCACAGCATCACGTCATGGTTCGCCAGATGCACCACGAACCCGTCGAACCCATCCGCGATCGCCGAACAGGACGGACAGCCGGCGGTGTAGTCCGGCCCGAACATGAAATGGTAGACGAGGAGTTGCGAGCGGCCGCGAAAGAGGTCCGAAAGCGAGGCGTTGCCTTCGTCGGTCTCGAACCCATACTTCTTGTCAATCCGAACCCAGGGCAGGTCCTGACGCCGCTGGGCCAGCTCGTCGCTCCGCCGCGTCAGCTCCTTCTCCGCCTTGAGCAGGTCCAAGCGCGCTGCGAGCCACTCCTCGCGTGTCCCGGTCCTGTGCTTCGTCGTCATCGTCCTTATTCTCCTTCCTTGGGAGTCCTCGGTCGTTCCTGGCGTTCTCCACACGACCCGTTTGGTCGGCGTCCGCAAGATAAATCTTAGCTGCGGAGTACCGAAAGGTGAGAGTAACAAGTGTGACGGGATTGTGATGGACGCTGTGATCACAGCCGCGGCCCGGGCGCTCGCGGCGGGCGACCCGCTCGGCGCACTGAACCGCGTGGGCCTGCGCGACGACCCTCCTGCCCTCGCGCTGAGAGGCATTGCAATGGCGCAGCTCGGCGATTTCGTCCGTGCGAAGGCTCTTCTGCGCAGTGCTGCGCGTAGCTTCAGCCCGCTGGAGGCCGCAGCTCGCGCCAGGTGCGTCGTCGCCGAGGCAGACGTCGCGCTCAACTCGCGCGACTCGGGCTGGCCGGCGGGGGCGCTCAAGGCGGCATGGGCGACGCTCGAAGAGCATGGCGACCGCGTAAACGGCGCGTATGCGCGGTATCTCGAAGTCCGGCGTCTCCTCCTGGTAGGTCGCATCGACGAGGCGGAGCGTATGGTGGCTGAGCTAAAGGCAGCGCCTTTCCCTCCCGCGTTGCGAACCGTCCACCAGCTGGTGGTCGCGGGCATCGCGATTCGACGCCTGCGCACTAAGGCGGCGCGCGCCGCGCTCGCTCGAGCACACCGCGCCGCCGACCTCGCACGTATCCCTGCGCTGACGGCGGAGGTTGAAAGTGCATCCCTGGTTCTGAGCACGCCGGCGGCGCGCCTGATTGCGAGTGGCGAGGAGCGGCCCCTCCTGCTTGGAGATGTCGAAGCATTGCTGGCGTCGAAAGCGCTGGTGGTGGACGCGTGTCGGCATGTCGTGCGTCAGGCACGCACGGTCGTTTCGCTTGCAAGACGTCCGGTGTTGTTCGTGCTGGCACGAGCGCTGGGCGAAGCGTGGCCGAAAGACGTTCCGAGGGACCTACTCCTGGCACGGGCATTCGGAGCAAGGCGCGCCGATGAATCGCACCGCGCTCGGTTGCGGGTCGAAGTCGCGCGGCTTCGGATCGTGCTGCGGGCTCTGCTAGGCGTCGGCGCGACGAAAAGAGGGTTTACCCTGACGCCGCGAAACGCCCGCAAAGTCGTTGTTCTGGCACCCCCCGTGGAAGACGACCGCGCGTCGGTGCTCGCCTTCCTCGCCGACGGTCAATCCTGGTCGAGCTCGACTCTCGCGATTGCGCTTGGAATGAGCCAGCGCACCGTGCAGCGGGCGCTCGACTCGCTCGCGGCAGCAGGCAAGGTCCAGTGGTTTGGTCGCGGAAGAGCTCGGCGTTGGATGACTCGGCCCGTGGCGGGATTCACGACGACCTTGTTACTGCCCGTTTCACTCCCGAGCGGTTAGGATCAACTCATGAGTCAATCAGCGGCCGAAGTCGTCTGCGAGTATGGGCCCTTCCCGGGTGTCGAGCACGTGCACGGAGTCACGTATGACGGTCAGCACATCTGGATTGCAGCAGGAGATACGCTGAGGGCCCTGGATCCTTTAAGCGGGAAGATGTTGCGCTCGATCAACGTCGCCGCGAATGCAGGAACTGCCTTCGATGGACGACACCTCTTTCAGCTCGCCGAAGATCGCATTCAGAAGATCGATCCGAAAAACGGCGCTGTCGTCGCAACGATCCCGGCACCCAGCGGCGGTTGCTCGGGCCTTGCGTGGGCCGAAGGGATGCTGTGGGTCGGGCAGCATCGGAACCGGAAGATCTACCAAATCGATTCCCGGACCGGGGCGATACTTCGCACCATCGAGTCCAACCGCTTTGTCACTGGGGTCACTTGGGTAGACGGTCAGCTCTGGCACGGTACCTGGGAAGCCGACGAGAGCGATTTGCGGCGGGTAGACGCTCGAACCGGAGAGGTGCTCGAGAGGCTTAAGATGCCGCGTGGAGTTGGCGTTTCGGGGCTCGAGTCCGACGGCGGCGATCTGTTCTTCTGCGGAGGGGGAAGTAGCGGCAAGGTGAGGGCGGTCCGCCGTCCGAAACGAGGTCCGCGACGGGGAGCGGCTCAGCGCCCCACGCCCCCGGGCTACCGCTGATGGAGGTCTTCACGAAACCGCTCCGGCGCGCTGCAAGAAAATCGATCGTACGATCTGGCTCTCCTTTGGGTGATCTCGCTGGAGGAGCAATGTTTCTCCAGGGTGGGAATAAACGCCTGCTCCTGCCGGTATTCAACAAGGAAGCTTTCATCCCCGGCGCAGGTCCTTCAATGTTCACCCTTGCCAGTATGATTTCCGGCCTGCTCTTCGTCCTGCTGGCCGGGTTGAACCCCTGGATCATGCTGACAAATCGCGGAAACTCCGAGCGCAGCGGGCGCCTGTGGATGTGTATCCACCGCACCGTCGGTTACGCTTTCATCGTGGTGTTCGCCGTCACCGTGTATTTCATGCTCCTAAGACTGAAGGGCAACTCGAACGAACTGCCACCGCGCATTCTGCTGCACATGTCTTTGGCTCTCATCCTTGCACCCCTGCTATTTGTTAAGGTCCTGGTCGCGCGGTATCAGCCGCCGGGTTCACCAGGTCTGCTTCGTGCCCTCGGAATTGCGATTTTTGCCTTCTCGTTCACGCTGGTTGCGGTAAATGTTCTTACTCTCCTGCTCCGGCACGCCAAAGACGACAGCGTCCCTCCTGTAACCTCAGCGATATTTGTCGTCCTGGTGCTCGCCGTGGTTGGCACACTGCTGCTGACGAGACGTGACTCTGAGGGAAATTCTACAGCTAAGATGGATAAGCTCGGAGATCCCAATCGAAGCGCCCACGGTCGTACTACCTGATGGTTTCGCGCCAGACGATTGTGTGGTCGAGCAACTTGCCACAATTCTCGAGCTCTGGTTGAAGGTTCTTTATTCCGATGCACTCG
>Ga0126378_10000599_pt1 | contig 26193 bp, 27 predicted proteins | sample PanSoiMetPlot_23_FD_92587 | JGI IMG/M metagenome (GOLD analysis project Ga0126378, IMG submission 92587) | Tropical forest soil microbial communities from Panama - MetaG Plot_23 | ecosystem: Environmental > Terrestrial > Soil > Tropical forest > Bulk soil | place: Panama | collected 2016-02-17
ATGGGCGTAGGCGATATAAATGGTGATGGCCGCCCAGACATCGTAACGGCCCGCGGTTGGTGGGAACAGCCGTCCGGGGGAGCAACCGATGGTCTTTGGAAATTTCATGCCGTTCCAGAGTTCGGTGGCGGAGCAGGGACTGGCATGGAACGCCCGTTCGCTGGAGGGGCTGATATGTTCGTGTACGACGTCAATGGCGACGGTCTCCCTGATGTCATCACCAGCCTCGCTGCACACGCATGGGGATTAGCGTGGTTCGAGCAGCAAAGAGATGGGCAGGGCGCCATCTCCTGGAAGCGTCACCTGATCATGGGGAATCCGTCGTCTCCTCACAATAGCCTCAGGGAATGGGAGGAGACAGATAAATCGGTGGCGTTTTCCGAGTTGCATGCCTTGGCGCTCGCGGACATGGATGGAGACGGTCTGAAAGACATCGTCACCGGCAAGCGCTGGTGGTCGCACGGAGACAACTATGGCAGTCCTGATGCCCAAGCGGCTCCAGTGCTGTACTGGTTCAAGCTGGTGCGCAAGTCAGGCGGGCAGGTGCAGTTTGTTCCACACCTGATCAACAACAACTCAGGCGTGGGAACCCAGATCGTCGCCATCGATATGAATGGCGATGGCAAGCCGGACATTCTTACCTCGGCTCGCAAGGGTGCCTTCATTTTCGTCAACCAGACCAACGTTAAACACTGATGGTAGGAGTTCTTGGAAGTTTGAGCCGATTGGGGCAATCGTCATTTTATGTCGAGCCCTCTTGAGCGGTTTCAGTCCCCGAGAATCGGGTTGTGCCACGTCGGTTCTTTTTGCAACAACTCGAGTGTTTGAAGAATCGCCATTCCGTGACGTGGAACATGTGCTGGATAGATAGATTTAAAAAAATCATTGGTCCGATCGAATTTCGGAAACTCGTGGCTGTGGAAATGCTATGGCAACAAGGCAAGAATGAACGGTTTAGTGTCCATGGACGAACCGGCTGTCGGCCGAACGCGGTCTAAAGATCACGGTATGGAAAAAGAACGATAGAGCATCCTCGAACTAGAAACTAATCTGATTTTCGGAGATACCTTCAACGATGAAGAAACGATTTTGGTCTTCGTTTTGCCTTGCGTTATGTCTTACCGTGATGTCTGCGGTTGCTCAGACTTTTCCAGAGGGTCCTGGCAAAACTGAATTCGAAAGAATTTGCAGCGCGTGCCACGCTACTTCGATGGTTGCCGGGCTACGGCTGACGCCTGCAGGATGGGCGAAGAACGTGAATTTTATGAAAAAGCTTGGCGCCCCGGGCAGCGAGGAAGACTTCAACAAGATCATCACTTACCTGAGCACAAACTTCCGCTCTGCAAAGTCACCCACCGCGGGGTCGGAGATGCCCCCGACCGTCGACCGGTCTTCAGCGGATTCGCCGTACGCCAAGGCCGCGCTTGCGGCGATGCGCGCGCCGCTCGATAAACTGACGCCGGTGACCGCCGAGATGCTGCGTAATCCTCCGCCTGGCGACTGGCTCCATTGGCGCCGCACCTATGACGGCTGGGCCTATAGCCCGTTAACGCAGATCAACCGCAAAAACGCGAAGGACCTTAAGGTCGCGTGGACGTTCAGCATGGCTTCGCCCGATGACGCCATGAATGAGTTCACGCCTCTTGTGCATGATGGCATCATGTTTCTGTGGAATTTCGGCGATACTTTTCAGGCGCTCGATGCGAGGAACGGCACCCTGCTCTGGCAGTACAAACACACGCTGCCGAGTGACTACCCGTGGCTGCCGAGCATCTTCCGGACGAAACGAAACATCGCGATTGGCGGCGACAAGGTCATTGTGGCGACGATGGACATGCATCTAATTGCGCTCGACATGAAGACCGGCAACAAGGTGTGGGATGTGGTCACCGACGACTACAAGAGTGAGCGCACATATAACAGCGGCGCGCTGGTCGTGAGGGACAAAGTGATCGTTGGCGCCGGCAACTGTTCGCCGGGGCGTGCCAACCCGCCAGGAACTGACGTGGCTGGCTATTTCCCCCCGGGCGGATGCTTCATCACCGGCCACGATCTCGCGACAGGAAAGGAACTGTGGCGGTTCTACACCGTGGCGCACGCGAACGAGCCCGGCGGCGATACCTGGAACAATCTGCCGGACGAAAAGCGAGGCGGCTCCGCGATCTGGGAAGTTGGTCAGTATGACCCGGAGCTGAACTTGACTTATTGGGGCACGGGCTCGCCTGCGCCGTGGTCACCGGTTGTGCGCGGGACCGTTGGTGCCAAGGGACTGTATATGAACTCCACCCTGGCGCTAAATCCCGACACCGGTAAGCTCGTCTGGTATTACCAGCACTACGGGGCCGATGCATTCGACCAGGACTACGCGTTCGAGCGGATCATAGCGTCGGTAACCGTCCGGGGAGAGCGTCACAAGGCGGTGATCACCGTCGGCAAGCCAGGAATCTTCGAGGCGATGGATGCCGCGACCGGGAAATTCCTGTTCGCGGTCGATCCGGGCGCGCAGAACATCGCGACCTCGATCGATCCCGTAACTGGTGACAAGACGCTGCTCGCTGTACCGCTTCCGCCCGGAGTGCCCTACTGGTGCCCGGGCTATATCGGCGCCAGAAGCTTCCCGGCCGGCGCGTTCAGTCCGTCAACGAACCGGTATTACCTGCCGATTATTGACTCGTGCATGGGAAAAACGGGCGATACGCCGGCCCGCTTCCTGGCGCTGGATCTAAATACCCAGAAGTTCGCGTGGGATATCCGCACGCGCGTCCCGCAATCGTCCGCAGTGCTCACGACTGCCGGAGGTCTGGTATTTTCGGCAACGCCGGATCGCTATTTCCGTGCGTTCGACGATCGCGACGGCAAGGTACTGTGGGAGAGTCCGCGGCTGAACGACGTCCCCAACGCTTTTCCGATCACCTACATGGTGGACGGCAAGCAGTACATCGCCATGCCGGTCGGGGACCCTGGGTCTCACGGCAGCACCGCATTATATGCCGCGCCGGAGCTCGGCGCCGTGCAAGGTGCGCATTCGTCGGTTTTATGGGTCTGGGAGCTGCCCTAAGAACTTAAGCTAGCACGCGATTCAACGTGAGGTCTTGCTTGCCAGCGGCTGACGGCACTTGGCTGCTGCCTTTGCACGCGCCCTAGCCGCCCGTTTTCCGCTTCACATGATGCTACAACTCGGAGAGGTTGGCAGATTAGAGTTGAGGCTCGTCGCTTCCTCATGACTTTCCTGTCACAGTGAGCCGTTCACTCTTTCCGTAAGCGTCGTTAACACGCTCGTGTTTCCGTGAGGTCAGGGGGAATTCAGTCCAAGTCTTGTCCGCGGCTGTTACACTCTCGGAAGCGGTGAAAGGCCCCATTGTCGTCTCTTTGTTGTCAAAGCGGGCGACCACTCGGCTGCGCAAGTAGTGATCGAATTCAATTCTCAAATTTGCCCCCTTGGATCTGAGGATCGCGCTTGGGAGCGGCTGCAACGCCATCGCCCAGCCCGGATGAAAGCGCGAGGGCGAGAGTGCCAGCAGATGCCGAGAACTTGAACGTCTTTTCAGCCTCAATATCAGTTGCCATTAGAACGAGAACGGCTGTCGCCATGCGAAATCTGGGCGTCAATGTCCGTACCAAAAGACCGCGCCCCTGAGAACCGGCGGCAGATGGAATGTCGTTCGTCCGTTCACTTGCGCGCCGTCCAATTTCTGAACCTCGCCGAGAAATGGCAACAAAAAGCCGGAGCTGTTCGCTGCAGTGGGTAAGGTGATACTAATGTCGGATTGCGGAGTCTGCACCGGATTCTTACCACCTACGAGACCCGCGAAATTCGCCAGAAACACATGGGTCTCCCCATCTACCTGAGCTATTGATGTGGCAACGGACGGCGACGCGGAGACCTCAACGCTGTGGGTAGGTGCCAGGCTGTCAAGGAATGTCTGTTGCATTTGCGGATTGGTGTGCTCGAAGTTCGCTTGGAGCGATGCGTTGTAAGCTTTCCCAGGACACTGTGGAAATCGGACGACGTTTGGCCGGCTCTCGATCGCCATGGCCCCATCACCGGTGATGACTAGTTTCTTACCCTGCTTCACGTATTGTCTTATCCAGTTTTGTTCCTGCTCGTTCAACAGGCGCACGTCCGGCAGAACCAGTGTCTCCCCTTGAAATTCATCCAGAGTCGGGGGAGTGACAACCTGAAACTCCCGATGGGCCTGCATCAGCAGAATAAGAATTCCGCGATACGATCGTATGAAATCATCCGCATAGAAATTGCGCGTTTTTGGGGAAAAATACACCCCGACCGGGTCTATCGGCGCCCGCGGCAGATAAAAAACTCTGTCGTGTTGCTTGATCCAAGAGAAGATTTCCCTGCGCGTCGGAAGATCGTTGGATCCAGCCATCGAGTGCCCCGGCGCGTCCCAGAAGTTTGTTCCCGCTGAGATCTCCGACATTGCCAGGTTCTTCATGGCTTCGCGCCGGTCCACATTCTTTTCTCCATCCCAGGAATAGTTCAGGATCCAGCTCGCTTTTCCTTGAGCGAAGGCTCGGAATGTGTATAGGCCAACCTGGTAGTGGAACCAATCCAGTGGCTGGCGCGGCGGCCCTATGACCGCCTCCGCTGAACGAGTATTCGTGCGCGATCGCGTCGACCACGGGGTAGAGGCTGTAAACATCGGCCCCCACGCGCACTACTGCTTCTTCGATTCCGGGATAAATCTCTGGGATGGTCTTTATCTTGGGATTGACTGACTTTGCGTTCTGGTCAATCTCCTGCATGAAGTCTGTAATGGTCTGGATCCGAAAATCGACCCATCGGCGAAAATTCGGATCAGAGAAGTCCCCCAGTTTCACATCTTTCTTCCCATCAAGGCCTGTCTGCTTCTTGAAAGCGGTCACGGTATAGTCGTCGAAGCTGGCCCAGGTGTCTTCCCAGCCCTTGAAGTGCGTCATCCAGTAGGGAATATCGACGTAGATGCCGTCAATTCCTGTCGCGGCGATTTGCCGGACCCTTTCCATGTACCTCTTTCTCCATTCGGGCGCATAGGGAGTGACCCACACATCTTCATCTCCTTTGGCGATCCAAAACGCGGTGCCGCCGCCAAAGATTGCGGGCTCGCCGGTGATCTTACGCTGCAACCAGTCGGGGTGATCCTTCGCGAGCGTGTGGGGTGTCTGGTCCGCATTCGCGGTGATGCATTCCGTCCCGGCGATGTATACGTAGGCGTGGTTTCCCGCAGCGTGCGCTTTCTCGGCCACGGCACGAATCGCTTCCAATTTTGCTTTTGGGTCAAGGAAGCTCTCGTAACGACCTTCTATGTCGTTATCAACCTCGATACCAGAGACACCGTCCTCCTCGGCGCTAGCTACGATTTTGTCGGCATTATCGGCCGTAAGTCCATACGCGCCAATGCGCACATAGTTGGTCCAGTCTTGTTTGGCGGAACTATGGGCCTTCGCTCCCAAGCTGGTCTGCCCGGACAGCGGAAGCTTGCAGATCGCCAAGGCGGTGCTCACGACGAGAGTACAAACCCAAACTCTTATTCGCATGATTCTCCACCCAGGCTGATTGCCTGTCTTAAGAATTGGAAAGGTACCCCGGACTGCCAATTGTGGTCTTAACTCGATAGCCCTGCAAACAGAGCTTGATGTCCGTTCTCGCGCTTTTTGAACGTGAAGCCATGCTCTTGCGGGAGGCAGCCATCATAACCATTTATCTCCTCAGAAGGTGCCGTACCCGTGGCGCTTATCCCCGTCATTGCGATCTAGTACGAGAAACAGCCGCTGCGTTTCGATATGGTTACTGTCAACTTGCTCAGCGGATAGCAACCAGATTGGATCATCCTTGGAGTTCATTTCCGAGGAGCTCTTTTCTGGCAACAGCGCGGAGCGTTCCCGGCGCACCGTCCCTGAAGAGTCGCAGATGGCCAAACGGCAGACTAGAAAGAGAGAGGCTGTTCACAGCGTAGTCGGCCACCTCAATACTCCAGTTCGGCTATTACTGCCTCGCCGGGTATTCGGTCTCCCGACGCCCAGATGGTCTCTATAAATGCATTTGTCAGAGATTCTCCAATAATCGTGTTTCTACCCTGGCATAAGGTTCAGGGCCTCCGATTTCGAGTGAATACACACCTTTAAAGCGCATTTCCTTCGAGATCTGAATAGCTTTCTTAAAGTCGAACGTTGAAGGATTCCAATTGACATGGCTGACAGTCAGGGCAAGAGGATACATCAAGCGCAATCCCCTCTCCCTACTTTCTTCGTCTTTGAAATTACCCATATCGGGATTTGCGCAAATCCCGGACTCCTTGATGATCTTCACCAGCGGGTCGATAGGGATCGATCCCCGGTCTTCCATGATGATGGCAACCTTCTTCGACTCGCCATAGTCGCGCAGTGTCTTGAGTGCGTCGATAATCGGAGTGAGATTGTCGCCGAATGTCCTCCCTTGGTTCACCATCACGCTCGGGCATTCAATCATCGCAGCTCTATCAATCTTGCTTTGTGAGTTCAATAGCATGCGAACGAATTTGCGGATCAGGAGAACAAGGGCTGATCGTTCCGCTATACCCACTTGGGTCCAATGCGAGAGGCATGTCTACGATCCGGGACTTCGCCTTCTTCAGCCGTCCCAGAAACTTTTCGAAGTAGGCGGCTCCATCGAGAGAAAATGGAACTGTTGCACTTCTACGTTATGAATGCCATAACGCTCCCGAGCGTTTGGGGAAAATCCATGATGTCAAGTTCTTTGGGAGGCACCCGCTGGCTCCAGTCCCTCGTTTCTGCCAAAACGTTGTTAAAGTCCCCCGACATCACACCAACGCGGTCTAGCTTAGTACTCAAGTTCGTAAATACAGTGACGTATAATTATCAAGTGTCAAATGACATTGCCAGCTAGGCTTGTGCTTGGAGGATCCCTCTCTTGCCAAGATCAAGCCCATTTCACATCGTCCTTACCAGAGACGAGCAAAACGAACTCCACGCCAGAGCGCGAAAATATACGTCACCGTATCGCGACGTTCTCAGAGCTAAGATCGTACTCCTGGCGGCCCAGGGCCTGTCCAACGACATCATTGCCGCACGCTTGGACACGCCGCGCAGATCGTGAGCAAGTGGCGCAAGCGATTCGCTCTGGCTCGTCTACCGGGCCTCGAGGAACAACCTCGGGGCGGGCGTCCCGCCCTCTTTTCCCCCCTCGCGTCGTGGTGCATGTAAAAGCTCTCGCCTGTGAGCTTCCCCATCGCCTGGGTCTGCCGCTGTCTCGCTTGTCCCTGGCCGATATTCGCCAGGAGGCAGTGGCTCAAGGCATAGTTGCCCAAGTCAGCGGCACCACCCTCTGGCGTTGGTTGAGTGCCGATGCCCTTCGTCCCTGGCAGCACCGTAGTTGGATCTTTCCACGCGATGCCGATTTCGCTGGCAAAGCCGGGCGTATCCTCGATCTCTACGCTCGCCTCTGGCAAGGGAAACCTCTGCATAGTTCTGAATTCGTTATCTCGGCGGACGAAAAAACCAGTATTCAAGCGCGACGTCGCAAGCAACCCACCTTGCCCGTGGCCGCTGGCCGAAGCATGCGGGTTGAGCGCGAGTATTTCCGCCAGGGTGCTTGGACCTATTTGGCAGCTTGGGACGTCCATCGAGCCAAGATCTTCGGACGCTGCGAAAAAAAGAGCGGCATTGCTCCCACCGATCGGCTCATTGCTGAGGTTATGCGGCGTGAACCTTATAAATCCGCCAAGCGCGTCTTTTGGATCATGGATAACTGCTCGGCGCATCGCGGCCAGAAGGCCGTCGATCGTATCCGATCCCGCTGGCCCGATGCTCTTCTGGTGCATACCCCAATCCATGCCAGCTGGATCAATCAAATTGAGATCTATTTCTCCATCGTCCAAAGAAAAGTGCTCACGCCCAACGATTTCTCCTCGCTTTCCCATCTTGAGAATTGCCTCATGGACTTTCAAAAACGCTATGACCAAACCGCTTCCCCATTCCAATGGACTTACACGCGCCAAGATCTTTGCACTTTGCTAGCAAAGCTCCAACCCCGAGCAGCCGCTGCCGCCGCGTGAGAAAATACGTCACCGTAATTCCGGTTTACCGCACTTAGCAATGCGGGGAATATCCTGCGCTCGCACGCAGGCGGTGGATACAGCAGCGAGAGAACCGATCAAGAAGTCGCGACGTCTCATGACGCGTATCTTCCGTTACTAAAGGAGCTCACCACGTGTACTGGTCTTGCATTGTATCTCGTGTAACTAGAATGGCGACCGCAATGTGGTCTCCCTTTTAGTGTTATTTCTTCGCTTTCCGAATGTCGTTGATGAAGACGAATGTGCCCATTCTGCTGGCCGTCAGCACGTCCGGTCTGCACTCCACCTTGTAGTCTGAGGCCGGCAAGCGCCGCAATTCGAACCAATACAGCACGGGTGGGTCGTCCACATGGTTCTCCTCGTACCGGAAGCCATGGGACCAGTCGCATTTGCCGGTGACGATGTCCATCAGTCCGTCGCCGTTCATGTCCCCACAGGGTGATGGGAAAACATCTCGCGAAGCGTTGGATTGGCGAGCGATCAACCTCCCTAACAAACTAGGGAGTAAGAGTCCCCTGAGATATCCCCCCGCGCAGGGGAAATGAAACAGGCATTAAACCTTCGACCGTGCAAGTCAGAAGCATCCCCTTGTCACGAGATCACACAGGCTGTATATTGACACGCGCTGGGTAGGTGAATAAAGTTCATATGAGAACTAAGTAAAATTGAAGCCAGTATCTAATGTTGCAGACTGTTGGCCGGGTCCCCATTTCATACCCGGCGACTAATCTTCATCGCGGGCAGGGAAGCGTCTGCGATGGCAAGAACTCAAAAGCGTCAGCTATAGGATGAAAGCCCTCGTTAAATACGCCGTCGGTGATGGCAATCTGGACGTTATCGATGTGGAGGAACCGTGTTGCGGGCCGACACAGGTAAAAATTGAAGTTGCATTCTGCGGGGTTTGCGGGACCGACTTGCATGTCCTACATGACACTTTTCGCAACTACCCACCTGTAATCTTGGGCCACGAGTTCGCAGGAACCGTGGTGGAAGTAGGTAAGAAAGTGACGGGGGTGACCTGCGGCGAAAGGGTTGCATGCCTTGGAGCAACTGCGGTTGTCTGCGGCCAATGCATATATTGTGTTTCGGGCAATTTTATTTTTTGCTGCAACCGGCGTGGGATGGGGCACGGCGTAAACGGTGCCTTTGCCCGCTATGTCGTCATGCGCCCGGATCAACTCTATCGTGTTCCCGCTGATCTTCCTTTGGAAGAGGCAGCTCTGAGCGAGCCGTTCGCTGCCGCCATTCAGGCCGTAACAGAATTGACGCCAGTCCGAATTGGCGAAATAGCACTGGTGTCGGGTCCAGGACCAATAGGGCTTCTATGTGTGAAATTGCTGGTCGCCGAAGGCGTCAACACTCTAGTAGCGGGTACCGAGGGAGACGATAGTCGTCTTGAAGCAGCCTTGTGTTTTGGCGCCACGCAGGCCATCAACGTTTCCAATGGGAGCCTTCGTGATGCGATTCGGGAACAGACCCAAGGACGCGGTGCCGATGTAGCCTTTGAAACCGCAGGCCACGAAAATTCCGTCCGCAGCTGTCTGGAGGCCCTGCGGCCTATGGGACGCTACACGCAAGTCGGAATCTGCGGCCGCGAAATCCAGTTCCCGATTGATCAGATTTTCTATAAGCAGCTCCGGCTCACCGGTTCGATCTGCTACACGGCACGTACTTGGGAGCGCATGATGAGAATCTTTGCGCAGGGGCGTGTGCAGCTTCGTGACATGGTTTCCATGAAACTTCCGATCTCGCGTTGGCGAGAAGCGTTTGAATTGTTCGCAAACAGGAAGGTACTGAAGGTATTGATGTATCCAGAAGCATAGGAACCAACTATCCAGTCGTCGAAGGCCGGTTGGCATCGGGACAAAGGAAGGGAACATGATCACAAAAAGCGCAGTTCTGGAAGCCACAGCGTATAAGAGTCCGCTCCATGAAATGACCCAGACGACAGCCACCCGCCTGTGGAACGACTCCGCGGCGTCCAGCGAGCTCCTATACTCGATTGAGCACGGCGCCACCGGCGCCACCTGCAATCCAGTCATCGTTCTCGATGTGCTGAAGAAAGAAAGGGATGTCTGGGATGAGCGGATTCGGAGTCTCGCCACGGAGATGCCGCGCGCCACTGAGGATCAAATTGCCTGGCGCGTCGTAGAGGAAATCTCCATGAACGGGGCGAAACTGCTGCGACCAATTTTCGATCGGGAAGAGGGCAAAAACGGGCGACTATCGATCCAGACGGATCCTCGTTACTATCGCGATTCCCGTGCCATGCAAGCCCAGGCTCTGGCTTTCCATGAACTGTCCCCGAACATGATCGTCAAGATAGCAGTCACAGAGGCGGGGCTCGCCGCTATCGAAGAAGTGACCTTCCAAGGCGTCAGCATCAACGCTACTGTTTGTTTCAGCTTGCCGCAGTGCCTCGCTGTGGCGGAGGCGGTGGAACGCGGACTCAGGCGGCGGGAAAGCGAAAACAAGGATATCGCTGGCATGGGGCCGGTGTGCACGATCATGGTAGGCAGACTCGACGACTGGTTAAAGCTGTTAATGGAAAAGAAGGATATCGCAATTGATCCCGGTTACCTGGAGTGGGCTGGTGTCGCCGTGTTTAAGAAGACATACAAAATCTTCCGCGAGCGTGGATACCGAATACGGCTGCTCTCGGCCGCCTTTCGCAATCACATGCATTGGAGCGAGCTCATCGGAGGAGACATCGTGATTTCGCCGCCTTACAAATGGCAACTCCGTTTCAACGCCAGCGATGTGAAAGTAACACCGAGAATCGATAAGCCCGTGAATCCCACCGTGGTCGCGGATCTATTGCGCAAGTTCCCGGATTTCGAGCACGCTTACAACGAAGGTGGGTTGTCACCCTGGGAGTTCGATACATTTGCACCAACTGTTCGGACCCTCCGGCAATTCATCGAAGGGTGTCACAATCTGGCCGGCTACGTCCGAGACGTACTACTTCCCAATCCGGACAACTTGCACACCTGATCTTTAATGGCTCGCGCAAATCCCGCCATGAAGGCCTGGAGACGGCCTCATGGGAACGACCGGCGGTCCCAGTTTGCAGTGACCATTAGCAGACGCGAGTCTGCATCGTTCGAACAACAGAGAGACGCCAAACAAAACCGCAGTGAAAGCGTCATCTCATCATGGGTGAGCCGGCAACACCATTCGACGAACGCGACGATTGGGAAATCGCTTGCTTAGTGCAAGCACGTCGGGCACTTTTATCGAGCATCGGTATACTCACGAAGATTCTCATAACCGGAAAGCACGTCGCGGGGAATTTCGACCGCAGGAATAAAGCCTCGGCCCCTCGGACCGTATCCCCGTTCATCATTTCGTATTCTCTCGATCTCCCCGAGAACAAGTGATAGGAAGCGATTCTCCCGCCAAGGTAGATCGTGGCCGTATCTGAGCCCAAGGCCGCCGTTCACTCGCAGTTCAAATTGTGGGACAAAGACGGACCGGCTGTAGAGCAGCGGCTGACGCGGGAGATCTCGTGCCGCTAGTTCAAATGTTAACATCGTGCGTCTTTGCATGAGGGGATCCTGCATGACAAGAATGCGCAGAGGCCATAGCGCCTCCTTGCCGATTAACTCCAGGCTGAAGCGCACGTTCTCCCCTGTATTCGTGGAATTATTTTCGATCAGGATTTTGGCAGGAGAGATTCCAAATTCCGATTTGGCTATCACGGCGAACATTTCTGCTTCCGAGAGCCTTTCGTGGACGGAACCGTCCTGCACCAGGTGGCCATACCGCGCCGATCTGGCAATGTTTCGGAAGAGGAACAGGGTTGAATGACCGCGGCCGCCAGTGAGCAGCAAACGGTCTCCCAATCCCGACACGATGAGCGAGCAAGCTTGGGTGACGGTTGCCAGGACTTGGTTGCCAAACACCGCCACAATCTCGAACCGTTGAGCGCCTATGCGATGGATGAGATGATCCGGGCGGAGCGCTTTATGTCCGAAGTCGTCAACCGCTAGGTATTGGCAAATCCGGTTGAGGCCTTGAACCGCGCTACCGGGAAGATCTTTCGGCATATCAACGCACCAATCCAACGAGGCACAGTCCTCTTGAGAGATCTTCGGGGTGATAAGGATTCACAAACATCCCCAAGCTCTTGTTGCTGGCGATAAGCACGTTTCCAGATTCTCAGCTGTCAATGCCGCTGATCGGTTGCACATTTTAGAGCGACAATCCGCGCTAGCAAATCAAAGGTGCGGCGTATCGTTGGTCGACCAGCTTTCCACCACGACTCTGCTCTCCGTGTAGAACTCGACGGCGTCTCGCCCTTGTGCGTGCAGGATGCCCCGGATAAAGAAGCTCTCTTTCCACCCGCTGAACTGGCCATAGGTGCTGCGACCGGGCGTTTGCGGGTGCGGACGTGTTCCACTATTTAGAGGGTTTTCAAAGACCGCTATTTTCGCATGTGAAAGACTTTTTCTCCCGACAAAATGAGTGTGCCGTAGGACAGGGCATCCTCGACGGGAAAAGGACCTTCCAGCCGTGCGGAAGACGCCGATTCGAAACTATTTTGCGGAATGCTCAAGTTATGGGGCCCGCATGTTGGCGGGATCGCTTGCAGCGGCCTTTCCAGTTGACATTCATGGAGAAGTTGCCGCTCAGCTGTCTTTATCTGAAACAACTAGACGTGTAAGGTAGTAGAAGTTCGTAATTCGAAGCAATCGTGTGAGGATGGTTTTTGTTTGAAAACCATTCGTTAGTGAGGCGCGCTGCCGAACAAAGTTTTCGACGGTTTCTTTGGCTTGTGCTTCTCGCAGGTATCCTGGTCGGGGTGGGCAGGTCGCAAACTCCAAAGCGGGAGCATGTTTCGTGGGCGGACTATCTTGGAGGTTCGGATTCCGCGCAGTATTCGGCCTTGACCCAAATCAATAAAGCGAACGTCAAGGATCTGCAACTCGAGATGTTCTTGCCGGCCGGGGGGAATAATTCTGAATTTGGGTTCAATCCCGTTGCGGTCGGCAACATTATGTACTTACTCGGCAAGAATGATGCAATCACCGCCTTCGACATGCTGACGCGCGAAACCATTTGGTCCCACGAGGTGGCTACCGATTTGATGATTGGTCGTGGGATCAACTACTGGAAAAGCAAAGACGGGTCGGATCGGCGATTGATCTACAATTCGGATAACTGTATTCGTGAGCTGGATGCGCTAACTGGGAAAGAAATAACTTCGTTTGGCGACAAAGGCTGCGTTGACCTACGGCAAGATCTCGGCCGCGATCCGAAGACCGTTCACCTTATCCAATCCTTCACCCCAGGTCGTGTTTTCCAGGATTTCCTTGTTGTTGGCTCGGCTACAGGCGAGGACTATGGATCGCCCCCGGGAGACATTCGTGCCTACAATGTGCGCACGGGCCGTCTTGCTTGGATCTTCCACACCGTGCCGCACCCCGGAGAACGGGGCTACGAAACTTGGCCTTCCGATGCTTGGACCTATGTCGGAGGAACGAACGTCTGGGGCGAGTTCTCGGTGGATGAGAAACGAGGCATTCTGTACGCCCCGACGGGCGCCCCGACCTACGACTTTTATGGCGCAGATCGCAAGGGGCAGAATCTCTTTTCTGATTGCCTCATCGCGCTGGACGTGCGAACAGGCAAATATTTGTGGCACTTTCAGTTTGTGCATCATGACCTCTGGGACTACGACGCCACAACGGCTCCGAAGTTGGTGACGGTCCACCGGGACGGTACGACAATCGATGCGGTCGCAGAGGCTACGAAGCAGGGCTTCCTGTTCGTTTTCGACCGCGTGACTGGCAAGCCGCTGTGGCCGATTGAAGGGCGCTCGGTTCCTAAGAGTGACGTGCATGGGGAAGAAGCTTGGCCGACACAGCGTTCCCAACCGCTCCTCCACCCTTTGCACGCGAGAAATATACCGTGGATGACATTAATCCGTACATCGGCGATCCCCAAGAGCGAGCGCGTCTCCGTGAGCGGATTCTGAAGGCCCAAAACCAAGGTTTGTTTACGCCCCCTGCCCTATCCGACACGATTGAAATGCCCGGCAATGCGGGAGGTGCCAATTGGGGTGGAGCTGCCGCTGATCTTCAGAGTGGGACACCCTATGTTCAGTCAAGGATTCTCCTACGATGCTGCGACTCGAAACAAAGCCACCCAAGCTCAATTTGTCCGAACTGGGTTCCCCCGTGCAACAAGGAACGATTGTGTACGCTCTTCACTGTAGAACGTGCCATGGCGAAGAGTTGAAGGGCCAGCCGCCGGTTGTTCCTTCCCTGGTCAACGCTGTCCCGCGCTATGGGACGGATCATATTCGACGCGTCCTCGAGCGAGGTGCGCCGCCGATGCCGGCCTTTGCCGATCTGGCTCCAGCGGAAGTGGATGCACTGATCGCATTTCTGAGCGATCCCGAAGCAGCACGGGGATCAAAGATGGCACAGGCTTAGGCGACCTCGGGGGTAGACAACGCTCGAACTGAATCGGAGCCGGAACGGTATTGGTCGGGCTACGGGTACATGCGATCGACAGAAGGGCTGCCGGAAATCAGCACGCCCTGGAGTACGCTTACGGCTTACGACCTAGATCGAGGAACAATCAAGTGGCAGATTTCCCTCGGGGAGATGTCCACTCTTGCGGCCAAAGGGATTCGGAGTACGGGAAGTGCAACGCGAGGTGGGATGGTTGTCACCGCCGGTGGGCTTATCTTCGCCGGGACTCAAGATGATCGCAAGTTCCGGGCATATGACAAAGATACGGGCGAGCAGTTGTGGGAGACCGAAATTCCAGCCAGACCCAACGGGGTGCCGGCGGTTTTTGAGGTTGGTGGCCGACAGTATGTGGTGATTTGCGCAACCGAGGCCGAGCCAGTAACTGATCCTGCTACTGTGACTCCAGCTGTTCCACCCAAGACGAGCGCGCAAGGCTACTACGTTTTCGCCCTTCCCGCCAATGGCGCGTCGCAGAATGGCGCTTCGCAGAAAGGAGGGGACCCATGAAAGTCGTTCGTAGAAGTCTCTTCACGAGGGCGCCAGTGGACATCGTCGACATTCCAAAGGCTGGTGAAAACAGACTGAAGAATCTAGTGGAGATGCCAGTTTGGCCGAGAGCCGGTCCCCTAATTTCAGGAACTAGGCTACAATAGCGGATCGAGGATGGGTAATTATGGAATGGACTACCCCGGCGTTTGATGAGATCCAGCTCTGCTGCGAGATCAACTCGTACGTCAGCGCGCAACTCTAATTCGCGCGTGATACACGTAAGCTGCTGGGAACCGCCGCCCGGGCTCTTGCCCACAGTGGAGTTGTGCTTGCCGCAATTGTCGCCGCGGCAGCTTCCATCGCAAATTGAAAGTGATTCCGTGTTCCCCTCGTGATGATTGTGTCCCGAAGGCACCGTTTCTCTAACCTCTCTGACCGAAAACAGAAATAAGCGGCAAGACGCCGATGTTGCTCATGGTGTGACCGTCACCCAGGCGCTCCTTTTCGAGCTTTCGACTATGGCGTCGAGAATGCGCATCTGGCGGATTCCGTCCTCGAATGTCGGATGCTCCAACTGCATAGACCGGTCGATGACACTTCGATAAAAGCGCCGGAAGACTTGTTTGAAAGTGTCATCATACCCCTCGCTGTGGCCTCCCGGGAGGTCTGCGTAGGTTTGGGCGTCGCGCAGTAGCAACGTAGGATCTTTGATTATGAGTTCGTTTGGCGCATTCCGATGGCCAATCCAGAGTTCGTCCGGTTGTTCGGCGGTCCAGGCAGCGGAGGCCTTTGATCCATGTATTTCAAGGAAAAGACGATTTTTTCGGCCAGCGGAGACTTGGCTGACGGTCAGCGATCCCCGAGTTTTCTCACCCATGTGAAACATCATCGCGCCGAAGTCCTCGGTTGTGACCGGGACCTCGTCGTAATCAATAGGGCGAAGCGTTTTTCCAGCGAAAGTCTCAATAGAACCCTTGGGCCGTTTGCGCAGTTTGTGGAAAGTGTGCAAGTGGGAACAAAGCGAAGTGATGCGAAGACCAGTGACATGCGCTACCAAATCGCACCAATGTGTGCCAATATCAGCAAACGTGCGAGATCGTCCCGATTCGATACGCCAGTTCCAATCCGTATCGTAGAGCAGCCAGTCTTGCGAATAGGTTCCTTGGACTACATATATGTCGCCAAAATCGCCCGCTTCCGTCATGCGGCGCATATTTTGTACTTGCGGATAGAAGCGAATGTTGTATAAGGTGCAATTCGCCAGACCCGTTTTCTTCGCCAGCGTCGCCATGGATATGGCTTCTTCAGTAGTCGAAGCTAGGGTTTTTCGCACAACACATGCTTGCCCGCCTGGAGAGCTGCTATAGCCATCAGGAAATGCAGCGTGTTGGGAGAACAGATGTGAACCGCGTCAATCTGGTTATTTGACAACAATTCACGATAATCTTCTGTGGAGTTTTCGATCGCGTGTGCAGTAGCGAATGCGCGCGTACCCGGGGAGGTTCTTCCCGCTACAGCCACGACCTCCACATTGCCAAGTCGCCGCAAAGCCTCTACGTGAACGCGGCCCATGAACCCGGTTCCAAAAACGGCAACTCGCACTCTTTTCATGTGACGCTCTTGCGACAGACTTGGGTAGAACCATGGCTCGAAGGCGGCGAATCGAAAGCTGCGACAAACGCACTCGCGCCATATGATCGCGCAGCCTTCTCGCCCTTCTCATACCTTCTCAAAAACTCTTGACAGGAGTGCGAGCCTGAGTATAGTTGCTTTCGGTTACGTCGTCTTGAAAAAAGTTCTCGCCTGAACTATATCGAACAGCTTGTGCAGTGCGGGGTTCACGCGCCTGCGTTGTCTTGAACTCCAAGTTTGTGCCGAGCGCATTCGAGACACGTTGTCGAGGGAGGCAAGAATGACGAGACTTCTGGTCTTTTATTTCTTCACACTGTTACTGGGTATCGTCCTGGCCGTGCATTTGGCGATGAACAGCGAAGTCGGTAAAGGCATCGGCAATCCCCGCGTCGCGAACGCTATTTTTTGGTGCATCGGGGCCTTTGCAGCTGTGGTAATCGGCTTAACAGGTTGGCAGAGCGGCGCCTTAAATGGCATCCGCAGTGTGAATCCAGTACTACTGACGGCTGGCGTGCTCGGGGCATGCCTGGTCTTCGCGATCATCTGGCTCATTCCGCAAGTAGGAGCCCGTGGGCTGTTTCTCAACCTGCTGGCTGGGCAGGTCTTCGGTAGCATGATCCTGTCCCACTTCGGATGGCTCGGGTCCCCAGTTCAGCGGGTCTCAGCCCTCCACATTGTCGGTGGTGTCGTAATGATGGCTGGCGTGGTTCTGGCAACTTACACTCGCTAAAGTGCGAATTGGCTGCTATCAACTAACCGGGAGTAGAAGCGGTGGAAAAAGTAAAGCTAGGAACCTCCGACCTCGAAGTGAGCGCCCTTGCTTTGGGTACCGATTTGATCGGTACCAAGATTGGTTGCGAGGTCTCCTTCAGACTCTTTGACTTCTATCGAGAGAACGGTGGGAACTTTCTCGATACCGCAAACTTTTATGCTAGCTGGTTGCCGGGTTTCCATGGCGGCGAAAGCGAAACTACTATCGGCGCGTGGATGAAGGAGTGTGGCAGTCGCAACGAGATGGTGATTTCCTCGAAGTTGGGCTTCCCTTATCCGGAAAGCGCAGGTGGTTTGAGCGCTAAGGAGATCCAATGCGAATGTGAAAGAAGCTTGCGTAGGCTTCAGACCGACAGGATCGATCTTTACTATGCCCACCTTGACGACCGCGACACTCCTTTGGAAGAAACCATGGAAGCGTTCGATCGCCTCGTACGGGCGGGCAAAGTGCGCGCAGTCGGGGCGAGCAACATAGCCGTTTGGCGGATCGCTCAGGCGAACGCGATTGCGGGGGTAAATACGTGGAGCAAATATTCGGTCGTTGAACAACGTTACACCTACCTGCGACCGCGGTATGGGGCAGATTTTGGTCCTCAGATATTCTTGAGCGAAGACATGAAGGACTGTGCACAGTCCGAAGGGATCGGTTTAATCGGCTATTCAGTTCTTTTGCAGGGGGCCTACACGCGAAGCGATCGAGAAATCCCGGCCCAGTTTGCCGGGTTCGATTCCGACGAGCGTCTCGAAACACTGAATGCGGTTGCTCGAGAGTTGGGGCATAGTGCCAACCAAGTAGTGATCGCTTGGATGCGTCAATCCAAGCCCCCGGTGCTTCCCATTATTGCAGGCAGCCGAGTGGAACAATTGTCCGAGAATATCGCCGCTGTCGATCTTTCCCTGAGCGATGAGCAGATGCAGCGGCTTAGCGCCGCAGGCAATCCGAAAATAGAGCGCGCTTGGTTGCAACCTTCCTGAATCCTGGGACGACAAAGGAAGTTATACGAGGAGGGCGTCGCGCGCAACCTTTGGCGGCAGTCAAGCCTCCCGAGGGTACTCAAACCAATCTGCAGAGCCATAGGAACTCACTTGACACCAGTTAGCGACTTAGTATAATTCGCTGCCGTTAAAGGGAGGAATTAAGTTCAATAGGGAATATAGGGGATAATTGGAGTGAACTTAAGGTGGTCGCGGGAAAGGGGGAACTCGGATCCTGGCGAGGATATTAATGAAGGGTATTAATTAAAAATGGCAAAATCGAAAAATTCTCACTACCGCGCGAAAGGGCAGTTTCATATTTTTTGATAACGGCGGCAAGGATCAATCTCAGACAGAGACACTCGTCAACGATGCAAAGATTTGGCACTCCCGTCATCGACTCGCTAACGGTGTTGGTGATTACGGTACTGCTCGTGGTGGTTGCTCTCTGGGCTAGTCAGCCGGCGGACAAGTCACATAGCACCTGGAACACTTATCTTGGGAACCCGGACTCTTCTCATTATTCCGCACTGACGCAAATCAATCGTTCCAATGTGGACAAACTACAAGTTGCCTGGTCCTACGATATCGGAGATGACCACTCCTACGAATTCAATCCGATCGTGGTCGGCAAGACAATGTTCGTGATGGCCCATCGCACCTCAATTGTTGCGCTGGATGCCACAACTGGGCGAGAACTGTGGGTCTACCATTCCAAGAATGCGCCCACAATCGAGATGCACCGCGGTATCAATTACTGGCAGAGCCAGGACGGAGCGGATCAAAGGCTCTTTATACCTTTCGGAAGCCGGCTAGAGGCGATCGACGTCCGCACAGGAGAATTGATCAAGTCATTCGGAGACAATGGCAGCGTCGATTTGATGGCTGGTTTAGGTAGAGATGCAAAAACCATTGTGCAAATCCAATCTGCCACGCCCGGCCAGGTCTTCGGCGATCTTCTAATCCTGGGCTCGGCTACAGGCGAGGAGTATGGGTCACCTCCGGGCGACATTCGGGCATACGATGTGCACACGGGGAGGATGGCTTGGATATTCCACACGATTCCCCACCCGGGTGAGTTTGGATATGATACCTGGCCCAAAGAAACATGGAAGTATGAAGGCGGTGCGAATTGCTGGGGTGAAATGAGCCTGGACGAGGAGCGCGGGATCGTCTATGTCCCCACGGGTGCTCCGACATATGATTTCTATGGCGCCGATCGGATTGGCAACAATTTATTCGCAGATTCGCTGTTGGCCTTAGACGCGCGCACGGGAAAGCTGATTTGGTACTACCAGTTGGTGCATCACGACTTGTGGGACTACGACGCCACGGCCGCCCCGCAACTGTTGACAGTACGGCACGACGGCAAGAATGTTCCTGTCGTCGCGCAAGCTACTAAACAGGGCTTTCTCTACGTCTTCAATCGGTTAACGGGCGAGCCCTTATGGCCGATAGAAGAGCGGCCGGTGCCGAAATCGGATATGCCGGGAGAAGTCGCCTCCCTCACTCAGCCTTTTCCGACCAAGCCACCTCCATTCGCGCGACAATCTTTCACCGTAGCCGATCTGGATCCTTATCTGCTGGATTCTCAAGAACGCGCCCACTGGGAAAAGACAGTCAAGGAAGCCGTCAACAAAGGCCTCTTCACGCCGCCAGGACTGACGGATACGATTGAGATGCCTGGAAATCACGGCGGCGCCAATTGGGGCTCGACAGCGTCGAATCCTGTGGCCGGCACAGTGTTCGTTTTGTCGATGGACTTGCCGGCGATACTCAAAAATGAGCACCTGTTGCCTCCCAATCTTTGGCAAATTCCCATGGACGTCCCCCCTGCAGAACAGGGAAAAGCCATCTACTATCTCTACTGCCAAAGATGTCACGGAATTGATCGCCAGGGATCACCTGCGGTGCCTTCCTTGGTGAATGCCCCACAGACCTTTGGTGAAGATACTATCAGGACTGTCGTGAAGCACGGGCTGCAGGAAATGCCGGCCTTTCCAGATCTGAGCACCATTCACGTGACGAACCTCATGCAGTATCTTGGAAACCCTGATGCCGCACCGGGGCCGCCCGTCGTAAGAGAAAAGTCAGTTGCAGCCGTCGCAGATTCGCATGCTGTGGCAGGGCAGCCCACCGTTCGTTATTGGTCGGGATACAATCTCGAGACTGCCATTATCAAACCACCTTGGTCCACGCTTACGGCTTACAACTTAAATTCAGGGACAATCAGCTGGCAGGTTCCGCTGGGAGAAGCGCCTCCGGTTGCGGGGGAGGGAATTAAAGGCACCGGCGTGATGATGCCGAGGAACGGCCCGGTGGTCACTGCTGGAGGACTGATTTTTGTGGCTACGAAGTACGAAGGCAAGCTTCACGCCTACGACCAGGAGACGGGCAACCAGGTCTGGTCAACAAACTTGCCGGCAGCTTCTGAAGGGGTGCCTGCGGTTTATGACGTGGACGGACAAGAATACATCGTGATCTGCGCAACCATGGGCAAGCAAACAGATATACCACGCGATGGTCCATCGCAACCAACCGCAGAACCGGTGCAGAGGTCTTACATTGCATTTGCCTTACCGAGGAATTTGGGCGCGAAATAGGCGAAACTATCTCAGGCAACAGGCATAAGCGAGGTGACGAGGTGGACGACGCTCATATAGTCCTGAACGTGCACATGGAAGCAGTGGCGGGCCGGGAGCATGATCTTGAAAGGGAGTTGCGCGCTCTAATCGAGCCTACCCGGAAGGAGCCAGGTTGCCTGGCCTACGAGTTGCACCGCAACACTGAACACCCTGGCAAATTCATGTTCTACGAAAAGTTCAAGAATCAGGCTGCGTTGGACGTGCATGTGAACTCTTCTTATTTCAAAGAGTTCCGAGATTATTGCGCAACCAAGGGCGACCCCTCTGCCGTTACCACCGTTACCAAGTGGCGTGTGATCGGATAAACCTGCGCAATGTCCACCGTGCGATGTGCTAAGGTTGCGCTGCTCTTTTATTCGATACTCCATAGCGATGCAGTTCGAAAGTGACGGACCGCGATGGCTGCCGAGAAAAAATATACTCCCCCCAATGAAATGCCGCCTGCACCCATTCACCCGGTGCTGGTGGGGCAAAAAGCGTTGGTAACCGGTGCCAGCAAGGGCTTGGGTCAAGCCATGGCGATCGGCCTGGCGCAGGCCGGTGCTGATGTGCTCGTCAACTACTACAGCGATGAGCAGGGAGCGCGCTCGACAGCGGCAGAGATCGAGAAACTCGGCCGCAAAGCCATCATTTTCAGAGCAGACGTCGCTGATGAAAACGAAGTCCAATCGATGTTTCACAACATGATTGAGACATTTGGCAGAATCGATATCTGCATTGCCAATTCCGCGTTGCAACTCAATGCACCGGTGGACAAGATGACTTTGGCGCAGTGGCAACGCGTAATTGGCGTAAACCTGACCGGAGTGTTTTTGTGCAGTCGCGAATCCGTCAGGGCATTCAAGAGGCAGGGAATCAATCGTTCGATTTCCCATGCCTGTGGGAAACTCATCCTGATCAGCTCCGTGCATGACGTGATTCCTTGGGAAGGCCACGCTAACTATGCTGCGGCGAAGGGAGGGCTCATACTATTCATGAAAAGCCTGGCTCAGGAAGTCGCTCATTTGCGGATTCGAGTCAATGCAATCTCTCCCGGAGCGATCCGAACCCCGATGAATGTGGAGAAGCTCACGTCCCCGGAAATTTTCAAAGCTGTCCTGCTGAAGCTGATTCCTTCGAAACGGATTGGGGAGCCGGAGGAGGTGGCGCGCGTGGCGGTCTGGCTCGCGTCGGACGAATCGGATTACGTGCAGGGAACGACTGTCTATATAGACGGCGGCATGACCCTCTACCCGGGATTCATCGGCGCAGGCTGAATCGACCGACGTCGCCAGCACGATCGCTGCCAGGGAGGTCGGAATGGAAAACGAAGAGCGACTCAACCGCATGCGACAGGCCATGGAACGGGAGAACCTCGACGCCATGGTTTTGTGTTTGCCTGAGAATGTCTTGTTGCTCAGCGGCTATTGGCCCATGATTGGCGCCTCCGTCCTGGTATTCCCGCAGGACGGAACTCCCACTTGCATCAATGCTCATTGCTACGAAGCCGAGGCTAATCTTTCGCTTTGGAAAGCTGACGTGCTCAACTACCGTTACGGTGTGCTTTTGGCCGTCGAGCGAACAGAGGCCCTTCGACAGATTCTTCTCGGCATCAATCAGGCGCACTCCTGGCGAAGGATCGGGTATGAGGAGCGTTTCCAGACTGTGGCTCCGTCGTGGAATGCCGCTGAGTTTCTTATACCTGGCGCTCAAACGCGAGAGCTGCTCAGCTCCGTCTTCGAACGCTCCCAATTGGTTGATGTCTCTGCCTTGCTCGAAACCCAGCGTCTGCGCAAAACACCGTTTGAAGCTGAAAAGCTCCGCATCGCCAGCGAAATTTCGTGTTTCGGATTGGCAGCATTTGAAAGATCAGCCCGAGCCGGCACTTCCGGAGTAGTGCTAGCGGCCGAGGTTGAGCGCGAAGTAATGGCCAGAGGCACAGGCTACAAAGGCGCCCTGAGGGTACGAGCTTTTGCTCAAGTGGCGGTTGGCGCGGAGGAATCAGCCGTGGGCTACAGACCTAATGAGATATCGACCACTCGCAAACTCCATAACGGCGATGTTGCTCTATTGGAGCTCGGAGTTGTAGCCGATGGCTATTGGGCGGATCGAACGCGCCTGCGCGTGGCCGGTACGCCAAGTGAAGAACAGTCGAGGATCTTCGAAATTGTCCGACAGGCGCAACAGTCAGCCGTTGCTAGGATACGTCAGGGAGTGACCGGTGCGCAGGTTGATGAAGCCGCCCGTAGCGTGATTCGGGCCGCGGGCCTTGGAGATTGCTTTCCGCATATCACTGGCCACGGTCTCGGCTTCAGGTATCATGAGTCGGCTCCCATTCTATCTCCAGATTCCTCTCAGACCCTTGAAGAGGGAATGTTGACTTCCGTAGAACCTGGAGTTTACGAACCGCGTTTTGGAGGATTCCGTCTGGAAGACGACGTATTGGTTACCAGGACTGGTGCCGAAGTGCTGGGGCCATTTCCCATGGCTTTGGCTGAGCAAGTGGTAAAGGCCGAATCGTGAGCGAATTTCTGTACCGTAACCGCCGTGCGGCAAGTGTTGAAAACGAAAGCATTCTCGTCATAGTGACCGCGGAGGGCGGACATATTGCGGCCATTACCCATAAGTCCAACGGCGTGAACCCGCTGTGGACACCTCCCTGGCCGTCCATTGAACCCTCTACGTACGATCGCACCAGAAATCCGGAATACGGATCGAGTGACGAAGCTTATCTACTTTCAGGAATCATGGGCCACAGCATCTGCCTCGATACCTACGGCAAGCCGAGCCCAGAGGAGTTTCTGGCGGGAATGCCGGTTCACGGTGAGGGACCGGTTGCACCCTACAGCGTGAAGAGTGACCGAAACACCATCTCAATGAGCGCCATCCTTCCTAAGGCGCAACTTGAGTTTTCTCGTGAAATATCTGTATACGAAAATAGTGGGCTCATTCGCTTTCACGAGTGTGTTGAAAATCTGTCTTACACTGATCGTCCCATCGCATGGACGCAACACGTGACCATGGGTCCTCCGTTTCTAGAACTGGGACGGACTCGGTTTCGTATTCCTGTCACTCGATCGAAAGTAATCGATGAAGATTTCACCGGTGGTCGCGGCGCACAAAAGAGCGGAGCGGAGTTTGAAGGTCTGTTATGCCCGCGAAAAGATGGTGGAGTTATCGACCTAAGCGTTTATTCAAGCGAACCGGTTTCGAGTGGTCTCACCATACACTTGATCGATCCCGTTCTCGATCAAGCGTTCTTTGTGGCGTGGTCGCCGACTACCAAGGTACTTTTCGGATACATCTGGCGGCGGACAGACTTTCCGTGGCTCTGCCGCTGGGAAGAGAACCACTTCCGTGCAGATCCGCCTTGGAACAATCAGACTGTGACCTGCGCCATGGAATTCGGTGTGTCGCCCATGCTGGAATCGCGAAGACAAATGACTGCCCGCGGCAGTTTATTCGGCACACCGGCCTTTCGGTGGGTCCCAGGGAAGTCGCGTCTAAATGCTGAGTACCTTGCATTTATCACTGTAGCAGACTCAATACCTGAGTCTGTCGAGTGGCGCGGCGGTGATACGGTCCAATTAGGATAAGGTGTCTGGCGCAGTGAATGCTTGGCCGCCAAGGGCACGTGGGCCGTCGGCACCATGACTGGCGGGTTGTAATACGGTGTCTGCGGTCCGCTACGAAAGAGCGTGTGCACCGGGCCTACATCGCTTATGCGTCGCCGATAAGTTTCTTAGGCAATAGTGCATGAGAAAACCTATCGTGCAGACATCTTCCAGATCAACAAGTGGCGCGTGCTGCCGAGACCTGGATTGGGCTAAGGCCGAGGCGGCGACGTGCCTCGTCCAGCATGCTGGCCGTCCGTGTGGCGCCGCAGCGGGTCGCACCGAGAGCTCGCACTCGCAATAGCGCATCTAGGTCGCGAACACCTCCCGCGGCCTTAACCTGCACGTATGCGGGTGAATGCCTGCGCATGAGGATCAGATCGGCATCCGTTGTACCCGATGGCGCAAAGCCTGTTGAAGTCTTACCCAATCCGCATGTAACTCGGCGCAGATTTCGCACAAACGAACTTTTTGATCGTCATTGAGAAACGCATTCTCGAAGATGACCTTCACCTTCTGACCCATCGAGTGCGCTTCGTCGACCACCGAACGGATATCATCTCTCACGTAGGACCAGTCACCACTCAGCACCTTGCTGATGTTCGCGACCATGTCAAGCTCCTCCGCGCCATCGGTTAGCGCCTCGCGAGCCTCGGCCACCTTGACGGCCGTCCTGTGATTGCCATGGGGAATCCAACGGTCGTGCTTGCGTACACGTTACTGTCGCACAGACGCTCTGCGCAGTGCTTCAACGCGTAAGGCATAATGCAGACGCTCGCCACATCGTAGGCCAATGCCAGAGTAGTGCCATTTCCCAAGGCATCCCAAGTCAACGTGGGGTTCAACAAAGAGTGATCAATCATTTTTGCTACGTCTGAGTACGAATAGTCTGAGTCATATCACGACTCCTTTTTTCGTGCAGCTCAACGTCTTGCGTTCTCTCCAGCATCTATGCTATCCGGTTGCTGTTCACTGCTGGGTGCGAACGCGAATGGCTCTCCTCCCATCAGCAAAGCCACTGAAAATCCGAAACTTTCCATGTGAAGCCAAAGGTAACCTTTGTCGTTACAGCTATGAGCGGTTTGTGACCGACATCACCCGCGGGTTCTTGCCGACGGGGCATCTCGTTTGGCGGAGTGTAGCGTGTTTCAGCGAGCCAGAGTGTATCCTGAATACATGAGGGTGCGATTGGTCTACCGATCTATATGTTGACGATCGCATTATCGCAGCAAGCATCAGTCCGCCTTTAATGCGAAAGATGAATGTGTTCGGATTGCCGGAACTGCGAAAAATTAAACGGCTGGCCAGGGACTATAAACCCGCGTTGATTGATTGTGCTGCCATGCCAATTCGGGTAGAAAAGTGGCTTGTCGGTGGAAGGATTAAATATCGTATCGTCGGGATTCTCTGGGAAGACTCTCAGTTCGTGAAGCGGCTGCACATCTCTTTCAGTCCCGATGAGCGCTGGCTTCCTGTGGATAGATTCGTCCAAACTGTAACCGACCCCTGGACAACCTGGAGCCAAGCGTGGTCTCCA
>Ga0126378_10000600_pt1 | contig 26191 bp, 25 predicted proteins | sample PanSoiMetPlot_23_FD_92587 | JGI IMG/M metagenome (GOLD analysis project Ga0126378, IMG submission 92587) | Tropical forest soil microbial communities from Panama - MetaG Plot_23 | ecosystem: Environmental > Terrestrial > Soil > Tropical forest > Bulk soil | place: Panama | collected 2016-02-17
CGGTCCGGTGTTCTCGGGCTCGGTGCTGGTGGACATGCTGCTGACGCAGCAGGCAGAGATCCCCGAGATCGTCGGCGGCGAGGCCGGAGCGATCACGCAGAAGGGCGATCCCTACGTGTTCCGAACCTCGTTCGGCCAGCAGGCCAGCATACCCAAGATCGCCAACTACATCCGCGACGGCATCAAGGCGAAGACGATCGCGATCCTCTGGGTCAACAACGACTTCGGCAAGGGCGGGCGCGACGCCTTCATGAAGGAGATGGCCGCACGCAACATCAAGGTGGTCGGCGACGTCTCGACCGAATCCGGTCAGACCGATTTCTCGGCCGACGTGGTGAAGCTCAAGGCCACCGATGCCGATGCGATCTTCGTCTACACGAACGAGGAGGAGTGCGCGCGCTTCCTGCGCGAGGCGAAGAAGCAGGGCCTCAACAAGCCGCTGATCGGCGAGACGACGCTGCTCAGTCAGAAAGTGATCGAGCTCGCGGGCGACGCCTCGAACGGCATCCGCGGCCATGTCGGCCTCACCGTCGACGCGCCCATCCCCGCCGTGCAGGAGTTCTCAAAGAAATTCCAGACGCGGTTCAACTACATCTGCGACCACAACGGCATCAAGGGCTATACGGCCGTCTACTTCATCAAGCACGTGACGGAGAAGATGGGCAAATTCGACAGCAAGCTCTTCGCCGAGACGGCACACGGCCTCACCATCACGCCGCAGCAGGAGCCCAACATCCTGATGGAGGTCACCTGGGACAAGAACGGCGACATCGATCGCCAGAGTTTCCTGGGCGAGGTCCAGAACGGCAAACAGAAGATCGTAGAGATCCTGCCGAAGCTCGGGTCGTAACCTCGATGGGCGGTCTCCGCCTGGCGCGTTTCCGGGCGGAGGCTGGTGCCAGCAGCCTTGGCATCCTTCATCCAGCTCCTGGTCTCCGGTCTGGCGACGGGAGCGATCTACGCGCTGATCGCGGTCGGCTTCACGTTGCTGTGGCAGACATCGCAGACGATCAACTTCGCCCAGGGCGAGTTCGTGATGCTGCCGGCGTTCTTCATCCTGGCGGCGATGAATCTGGGCGCGCCGTTCTGGCTCGCGGCGCTCGTCGGCCTGGCGCTGTCGGTCGCGACCCTCGGGCTGCTGTTCAAGCTGATCATCGTGGATCCAATGTTGAAGCAGGGCGTGCTGCCGCTGGTGATCTCGACCATCGCGCTGTCGCTGTTCCTGAAGGAGAGCGTGAAGAGCGCTTACAGCTCTCAGGCGCAGCCGTTCCCGACCCTCGTGCCCGCGGTCGACGTGCGGGTCTTCGGCGCGGTGGTATCGACCCAGAGCCTAGTCGTGCTCGCCGTCGCGATCGTCACTGTCGTGGCCCTGCATCTCCTGTTGCAGCAGACGCGGCTCGGCCGCTCCATGCAGGCGACCGCGCAGAACCCGTCGCTCGCGCTACTCCTCGGCATCCCCGTGCGGCGTATGGTGCTCTACACCTTCCTGCTGAATGCGGTCCTGGTGGCGATCGCCTCGATACTCGTCAGTCCGATCTATCTCGCGAAATTCACCAACGGTGAGACGCTGGGGCTCGCCGCCTTCCTCGCGGCCATCATCGGCGGCTTCAATCAGGTGCGCGGCGCCATCCTGGGCGGCGTCATCCTCGGTGTGCTGGATAATCTCTCAGCCGCCTACATCTCCTCGCAATACCGCGGCGCGTTCCCGCTGCTGATCCTGATCGTGGTCATCCTGATCCGGCCGCAGGGCCTGCTCGGGCGCGTCGAGGAGCGGACCGTATGACCCGGCTGGGCGCGATCGCGCTGGGGGTTGCGGCGGTCGCCGCGGTCACCGCGCCGTTCCTGCTCAAGTCGTTCGGCATCTATCTGATCTCGATGTGGGCGGTGCTCTCGGTCGCGGCGATCGGCCTCAATCTGACGCTCGGCTATGCCGGCCAGATCTCGCTCGCCCAAGGCGCTTTCGTCGGCATCGGAGCCTATTGCGTGGCGCTGCTGGTGCCGCTGGGCTTGCCCTATCCCGTCGCCTTCGCCGGCGCGGGGTTGCTCTGTTTCGCTGTCGGCTGGCTCTTGGGATATCCGGCGCTCCGCGTCCAGCATCACTATCTCGCCTTCGTAACGCTCGCCTTCACCACGCTGGTTTTTCTCGTGATGCGGAACGAAGAGTGGCTCACCAATGGCATCTACGGCATTAACGCAATCCCGCGACCGGCCTTCTTTGGCTGGTCGACCGGCCGGCCGCTCAACTTCTATTTCTTCAGCCTCGGCGCGTTGGTCGTCATCGCGGCCGCGATTTGGTGGATGTTGCGCTCGCCCTGGGGCCGCGCCTTCGTAGCCTTGCGCGAGAACCCGATCCGCGCGCTCTCGCTGGGCGTCGACACCCGCCGCTACACCCTGATCGCCTTCGCGCTCGGCGCGGGGCTCGGCGGCCTCTCGGGCGCCCTCTACGCGCCGCTCGTGCAGTTCATCGAGCCGGTTTCGTTCGGGCTCAATCTCTCGTTCAACCTGCTGCTGATGGTGATCGTGGGCGGCAGCGGTTTCTTCTTCGGGCCCTTCGTGGGTGCGCTGATCGCGGTTCTGCTGCCGGAATGGATGCGGGTCACCGAGGGCTATTACCTCATCGCCTATGCCGTGATGGTGATGGTGCTGATGGCATTCTGCCCGACCGGCGTTCTCGGGCTTATCGAGCGCGCGACCAACCTCCTGCGCCGCGCCGCATCGCCGGCGCCCGTGGGCATCGAGAGGACCGAGCCATGAGCGCGGTGCTCGAGGTCTCCGATCTGCGCAAGAGCTTCCAAGGGATCACGGCGGTTGACGGCGTCTCGTTCGAGGTCCGCCCGGGCGAGATCCTCGGCATCATCGGGCCGAACGGATCGGGCAAGTCCACGCTCTTCAACTGCGTCCTCGGCCAATTGCGGCCGAGCGCGGGCGAGGTCCGCATCGACGGCCGGCGCACCACGGGCATGCGCCCCTGCGATCTCAACCGCCTCGGCGTCAGCCGGACCTTCCAGATGCTGCAGGTGTTTCCGCAGCTCTCGGTGCGCGACAACTTGATCCTCGCGGGCCAGGAGCATCGGGGCTCGATGCTCTCGCGGCTGCTCGGCCGCGGCGACGCCTGGCTCGGGCCGGACTCCGAGCGGATGATCGCGTTCTTCCGCCTCTCGCACCTCGCGGCCGAGCGCGCGGCGGACCTCAGCTACGGCCAGCAGAAGCTGCTCGACGTCGCCATGGCTTTCATGGCGGGGCCTCGGCTCGTGCTGCTCGACGAGCCCGCGGGCGGCGTCAATCCGACCATGCTGGGGCAGCTCCGCGAACGGCTCGAGGCCTATCATGCCGAGCGCGACGCCACCTTCGTGGTGATCGAGCACCAGATGGAATTCGTCATGGCGCTCTGCACGCGCGTGCTGGTGCTCGCGGAAGGCCGAATGATCGCCGAGGGCACGCCGGAAGACGTGCGCCGCAACCCCGTTGTCATCGACGCCTACCTCGGACACGCATGAGCACGGCCGAGCCCATGCTGGTCCTCGACACGGTCGTCGCCGGCTACGGCAAGATGACCATCCTCAACGGCCTCACGGCGCGCATCGCTCGCGGCGCCATCACCACTGTCATTGGTCCCAACGGCGCCGGTAAATCGACCATGTTCAAGGCGATCTTCGGGGCGCTCCGGTTGCGCGGCGGCACGATCACGCTCGCCGGACGCGACAGCACGAATCGCTCGCCGCGGCAGATGCTGGATAGCGGCGTCGCCTACGTGCCGCAGGGCCGGAACACCTTTCCGGAGCTGAGCGTGCGGCACAACCTGGAGCTCGGCGGCGTAGCGCTTACGGATCAAGCGGCCCTGCCGCGCCGCATCGACGGCATGATGGCGCGCTTTCCCACGCTGCGGGAAAGGGCGGACGCCCAAGCCTCCACATTATCCGGCGGCCAGCAGAAGATGCTCGAGGTCGCCCGTGGCCTCCTGCTCGATCCCAAACTCCTGCTCATCGACGAGCCGTCGATCGGCCTTTCGCCGCTGATGGTGCAAGAGATCTTCGCGCTCCTGAAAGCGTTGCGCGACGACGGCGTCACCATCCTGATGATCGAGCAGAACGCGAAGCAGGCGCTGCAAATCTCCGACCATGGCCTGGTGCTGGAGCAGGGCCGCACGCGCATCGAGGCGAGCGCGCCGGAAATCCTCGCCGATCCGCGCATCGCGCAGCTGTTCTTAGGGGGCGGTCTCGCGCCGGCGGAGCGGGTATCTTGACCCCGCGGCCTGGAACGAGCGTTCAGGTTCGCGTCGTCATGTCTCGTTCGGCGGGATGAAGCAGCGGACGTTGCCGCCGACGACGCAGGCGATGGCATCGCCGAGCGGGTTCTTGAGCCGAAGTATGTTCTGCGGCGGCACGTTGAGCCATGGCGCGCCATTGCCCTCTTGCACCTGATAGCCTTGGCCCATCGTCTGCCGCCACGCGTAGGGGCGGCGACAGTCCGCCACCGAGCAGCAAATCTCGCCCTTGCTGTTCTTGAGCGATTGGAACCAGCGGCCGATCTCGCTGTTCGGGTCGGCACCCGGCGGGGGCGCTGCGCGCAGGGGCTGCGTCAGCAGCCCGGCGAGGGAGAGCCAGACGATCGCTTGCAGGACCGCGCGCATCACGGGATCGACTCCACTGCGGTGGCGGCCACCAATACCACGATGCCCCGTGCCCGCGCTTGCGTTGTCTCCGATCTTGCACTGAAGTGGCGGACCCGGCGAGATTCGAACTCACGACCTCTGCCTTCGGAGGGCAGCGCTCTATCCAGCTGAGCTACGGGTCCTTCCCCGCCGGGCACCATAGTCGCGCGCGGTGTGCGCGCGCAAGAGAGAGCGCCCATGCACGGGCCGCACTCCCTTTCGGCGGCTGCCCTGGCTAAGCTCTCGGCGCGATCACTGCCGGCAAGAACGAGGACCGCCATGAGCATCGAGCAACGCCTCAAGGACTTGAAGATCACGCTCCCGAAGGTCGGCCCGCCGCTCGGGAGCTACGTGCATGCGAAGCGCGTGGGCAACCTGCTCTACCTCTCGGGCAAGGGGCCGCACTCACCGACGGGCATGCCCAAGGGCAAGCTCGGCGCGGGCATGTCGATCGAGGAGGGTTACCGCCACGCCCGAACGGTGGGGCTGGTGCTGATCGCCGCCATGCGGGACGCGCTCGGCGGCGATCTCGATCGCGTCGAGGACATCGTGAAAGTGCTCGGCATGGTCAATGCCGCGCCCGACTTCGAGGATCATCCGAAGGTGATCAACGGCTGCTCGGACCTCTTCGTCGAGGTGTTCGGCGAGCGCGGCCGCCACGCGCGCTCCGCCGTCGGTATGAGCTCGCTCCCCGGCGGCATTCCCGTCGAGATCGAGGTGATCGTCGCCGTGCGCTAGCGCCCGGGGGGCGCAGCTCACGCCCTCCGCCGCAGCGGCTCCAGTGCCCGCTCCCACTCCTGGGCGCGGGCCGGCCAGCTGCAGGCCGTGCGCGCGTGGCGCTGCTGGCGGCGGAGGCCGTCCTCGAATTGGTCGGGCTTTTCCCGCGCCATCTGGATCACGTTCACGAGCACTTTCGCAAACTCCCGCGCCATCGCGACCACGTCGGCGGACGCATCCATCAGCACGCCGAAGCCCGCGGTGGTCTCCGGGAGCGCGCCCAGCTTCGAGGTCACCACCATGCACCCCGCCGCCATCGCTTCCATCACGGATATGCAGGACGTCTCGGCGAAAGTGTTGGGGTAGGCGAGGATGTCCGCCTCGGCGAGCGCCTCGGCGAGCGCGGTCTGCGGCAGCGAGCCCACGTATTCCGAGCCCGGCAAGGCACGGGCGAGATCGTAGAGCACGCGATAGTCGTCGTCGGCGTCCGGCACCTGGTAGACGCCCATGCTCGAATAGATGCGCAACCGGCAGTCCGGAACCGCAGCGCGGATCGCCGGGAAGGCGGTGAGCAGGGCGATCAGGCCGCGGAACGGCGTGCTGGTGTAGGCGAGAATCGGCGGCGCACCGCTGCGAAAGAACGGCGGCCGACGACGCTCCAGCGCCTGGAACGGCGGTGACACCGCGTTGCGCAGAACGGTAATGCGCTCCGGCCGGATGCCGAACGCCGCGGTGTAGGCATCCGCCTGCCATTGGCTCACTAGAAAGAACTTGTCCCAAGCCAGCCGCTCCTCGGCGCTCGCGAGCGGCTTCACCGCAGGCTGATCGGCGGCGTGCTGCGACCACAGCGCCAGCGGCAAGGTGGCACCGGCCGCCCGGATATGCAGCCCGCTCGCGCTGTTCATCACCACCGCCACGTCGAAGCCGTTGATCCGGTCCGGGGCGATGCCGCTTGCCAGGCCGGGGCACGCGATGCCGGCATAGGTGCCGGGGTGCGTGGTGTTGTTGAAAAGCGTGACTGTATGGCCGCGCGCCGCCAACTCGCGCGCGAGATAGACGGCGGCCGATTGGCTGCCCCCCAACGGCCGCTCGAGCGGCGTCAGCGGCGTGTAGTCCCAGTTGATCATGTCGAGGAAGGCGATCTTCATGGCGCCGCGCCAGAACTAAGCGACGCCGTCTCTATTGGCAATGGTCTCGGACCGGCGCCATTGGCTATAAGAGCCGCCATGGCCACCGTCCAGGAAGTGCTCGGCACGGCGCTCGCCCACCATCGCCGCGGCGAGATCTCGCAGGCGGAGGCGCTCTACAAGTTCATCCTGGCGCGTCAGCCGCGCAATCCCGACGCGCTCCACCTGCTCGGCATGGCGGCTCACCAGAGCGGCCGCCACATCGAGGCGCTCTCGCTCATCCAGCAGGCGATCCAGGTCAACAACGGCGTCGCCGAGTACCACGACCACCTCGGCACGGTGCTGATCGCGCTCGGGCGCCACGAGGAAGCGATCACCGCGCTCCGCCACACGCTCGGCATGAATCAAAAGCGGCCGAACACCTGGATCGCGCTCGGCCGTGCGCAGATGAACCTGGGCCGCGTGCAACGCGCGCTCGAATCCTTCAAGACCGCGCTCGAGCTCGATCCCGACAATGTCGACGCGCTCTCGAACATCGGTGTCTGCTACTACGAGACGGAGCGTCTCGAGGAGGCGAAAGAGAAATTTCAGGCGGCGCTCCAGTGCAATCCCGCCGTGGCCGCGATCTGGAACAACATGGGGGCGATCCAGATCGAGCAGGGCGACGCCGACGCCAGCGTCGAGGCCTACGAGGAGGCGATCCGCCGCGACCCCGGCTATTCGCAGGCCTATTGCAACCGGTTGATGAACGAGCAGTATCGGGCGTCGGTGACGCCGGAGAGACTCCTGGAGCTGAGCCGCGGCTGGGACGAGTACTACTCGCCGAGGCCCGTGCCGACGCTGGCGCCGCGCCCGCGCAATCCCGGCGAGCCCATCCGGGTCGGGTTCGTCTCGCCCGATCTGTGCCGGGCGCCGGTCGGGTATTTCGTGTGCGGGATGCTGCGCAATCTCGACCGGCGCGGCTTCACGACGCTGGTCTATTCGACCACGCCGCGCCTCGACGACCTCTCCGCCGACATCAAGCGGCACGTGAGCCTCTGGCGCGACGTGCGGTCGCTCTCCGACGACCGGCTGCTGATGACGATCCGGGCCGATGGCGTCGACGTGCTGTTCGATCTCGCGGGCCACACGAAGGGAAACCGCCTGCGCGTGTTCGCGCGCCGCGCGGCGCCCGTGCAGGTGACTTGGGCAGGCTATGTCGGCACCACGGGGATCAGCGCCATGGACTATATCCTGGCGGACCGCTTCCAGATCCCCGAGGTGGACGAGCGCTTCTACAGCGAGCGCGTGCTCCGCATGCCCAACGACTATGTCTGCTACGAGCCGCCGCCCTACTCACCGGTGGTGGGTCCACTGCCCGCGGCGCGCAACGGCCACATCACCTTTGGCGGCTTCCACAACGTCGGCAAGGCAGGCGCGCTCTCAGTCGCGACCTGGGCGCGCGTGCTGCACGCGGTGCCGGAATCGCGGCTCATTCTCGCCTACAAGAAGCTCAACGACCCCGTGGTGGCGGCGCGTCTGCGTCGCCGCTTCGCCGAGGCCCGCATCCCCGAGGCGCGCGTCAGCATCGAGGGCTCGACGCCCCACTGGCAGCTACTCAACCGCTACAACGACGTCGACATCGGTCTCGACAGCCGGCCCTACAGCGGCGGGCTCACTACCCTCGAGGCCCTATGGATGGGCGTCCCCGTGGTGACCATGCCCGGCCGCACCTTCGCGGGCCGCCATTCGCTGACCCACCTCACCAACGCCGGGTTCGGCGACGTGGTGGCGTCCGACGAGGACGGCTACGTCCGCCTCGCCGCTGAGCTCGCCGCCGACCGCAGGCGCCTTGCCGAGCTGCGCCGCAATCTCCGACCGCGTCTCGTCGACAGCCCGCTGATGGACCCGCGCCGCTTCGCGCGCGATTTTGCGGAGATGGTGCGGGGTATCGTGAAGGCGGGCTAGCGCAGCGCTAGTCGGGCCGGCGACGCACCGGTCCGAGCTTGCGCACCAGGAGCGCGTCGAGGTCGCGGGCAATCGTGCCGACCGGCGTCAGCTTGCGGCCGGCGTTGCGGATCCACACGACCAGATTGGCGAGCGCAAACAGGAGCATGGTGTTGGCGAGCCCGAAGGCCACGTCACCGGGCGCGTTCTTATCGGCGCGCCGCTCGATCGCGCCCGATTCGATATTCCCCAACGCTTCGAGCAGCTGATCGTGTGCGGCTTTGACCGAGCCGCACTCGACGACGTCGATGCCGAGGAGCTCGTCCAAGGAATCGTCATGACGCCACAGGCTGCGCACGCCGGGCGGGTCGGCCCGGCGTTTCGCGTGTTGCAGGGTCCAGCCACGGATTTCCCGGCCCTCGAAATCGAAGTCCCTGATCACCCGGCGGCCGTGCTTGCTGCGACCGTACCAGCTACGCGCGCCGAAACGTTCCTCGAGGAAGCGCTTTTGCCCGGCATGCATGGCGGCGCCTCCTATACCACGGTGCGCCGCTGGCGCGTGCCCGGCTGCGGATTGCAGTTCGGTCGGCCGGCGGGCGTCGCCAGGCGATCACGGTAGAGCAGGTCTCCTGGGTTGCCGAAGCGCAGGTCTTGCGGCAGCAGCGGGACGTGTGGCGGGACCGTGGGCGCGGCCGTGCCATTTACCTGCAGACAGGCGTCATAGACGTCGTCATTCGCAGTGCAATTCGCCTCCCAAGCCACCTCGTGGTAGCTGAACCCGGACCAGCCGCAGGCGGTCTGCCAGACCGAGCTGCCGATCGCGAGCAACTCGTTGAGGGCGAAGTTCCAGCCCATCCTCGATTGCCAGAGGTTGCACCCGAGCGCGTTGGCGAAGCTCGAGACGATCGTCGCGCAGTCGCTGCAATTGACATAGATGCCGTTACCAACGCCGCCCCTCAGCAGGTCGAGAAAGGCGGTGCAATCGAAATTTGGGAAGCTGTAGTGCGAACTACCGCCGCCAGGGCAGTCGTAGGTCATGATCGCCGGCCCCAACGCGTAGACGCTCTGGGTCACCAGTGCCGCCCCCATGTCCTTCGACGTGGCACCCGCCGCCCAGCGGCAGGCGTAGTCGAGTACATCGGTCCATGGCAGGGCTGTGTTGGCGGCGCTATAGGGCGTCTGCTGCCACGGCCCGGTGGGCACATCGAGCAGCACATAGAGCCTGTGCCGCGTGGTAGCAAATTGGTGCCAGGGCTGGTGCGGTCCCTTTCGATACTCCCAGTGCCAGGCCACGTCCCAAATGCCGACCTCGCCGTGCACGGTCGGCGGGTCGATCAGCTCGAAGCTCAGATACCCGGTCTTGCCGTTGATGAAGTTGACCGGCCGCGCCCTCACGTGGTGCTCCACACGCACTTCGACGAAGGCCATGCTGGGATCAGTCGAGCTTAAGTTTGCTTCAATGGTGATTGTGTTGCCGTGCGTCGGCCCGATCGCATAGGCCGCGCGCGAATCCTCTGCATTCACCGAGATGAACCGCCGCCACTCCGGTACCGTGATGAAACGTGCTGCGTTCTGGCGCAAGTTGAGCGCGTCGTGCGTGGCACTGCCGGTGTTGTGGTTGAATTTGATCGCGTCGATGGCGATCACGGCCCATGCCCCCCATGGTTGCCTATCTAAACACTAACACCACCGCTGCGGTGGGTGGGTGTCAATGTTGGGGCGGCGGTCCCCATGCCAGCGTCTCGGCGGCGTGGCGGTCGGCGCCAGAGGGGAGGGCGACCTCGGGATTGGCGACCCACGCCTCGACGTCGTGGCGCACGACTTCGGCCTCGAGGTCGCGCAGCAGCATGTGGTAGCCCGCGGGATAGAAGGCGACGCGGCGCCGCTGGTCGGCCGGCAGCCCCGCGAGGAACTTCCGCGTGGACTCGCGCGGGATGAGTTCGTCGTGGTCGCCGTAGAGGAACAGCATCGGCGCCTGCAGCTTTGGCGCCGCCGCGAGCGCGTCGTCCATCAGGTCGACCAGTCCCCTGATGGCGTCGATCCTCGTCTCCTTGATCACTAGCTGGTCGCGGCCGAGGGCGCGCAGCATCTCGGTATTGTCGGAGGGCGTGACGCCGAGCCCGCGGCCGGTCACCTTCAAGCCCGGCACAACGCGGTCGCCGAACCATAGCGCGACCCGCTCGGGCACGGTCATGGTGTTGCGGCCCCACACCGCCGGCGCCGACAGGATGAGACCCTCGATGTGGGGCCGCGGGGTGCCCTCGACCTCCGTCTCCACCACGATCGCCACGGCGCCCCCCATGCTCTCGCCGAGAATATAGAGCGGCGCATCGGGGTAACGCACGTGGAGCACGGCGCTCGCCTCGGTAGCGTCCGCCGCAAGCCTCGGTGCTCCCGGCCAGAGTCCATGCCGCGGCCCGGCGCCGAAGCCGCGCTGGTCGTAGGCGAAGGTGGCGATGCCGTGCTTCGCCCACGTCTCGCCGGACTCCTTGAACGCGTTCGAGTAGTCGTTGAAGCCGTGCAGCGCCAGGATCACTGCCTTGGGCTTCGCCTCCGGCAGCCAGGACTTGAGCGGCAACTGGGTGCCGTCATCAGCGATGAAACTGGTCTCGGAGATCGCGGGAGCAACGCTGCCGGGCGGTGCGGCTGGCCCGGACTGGTCCGGGCCCGCGCAGGCCACGACGAATAGGAGCGCTAGGACGGCGGCGCGGCGCGGTGGCCCGCTCATGGCCGGCCTCGCGCAGAGCTTCCCGTGAGCTGCAGGAAGACCGCCTCGAGATCGGTCTCCTCGCTTTGGACATCGCGGATGCTGAGCCCGTGCGCCTGGATCGCCGCGAACACCGGCGCCAGCGTGGTCGTACTGGGGCGATAGTGATAGACGAGCCGGCCGGGCTCCCCGAGGGTGAGGCCGAGCGACACAAGCGCCGGCGGCAGCGCCACCACGGACTCGGCGAGGACGATCGAGAGCGTCTTGGCGTCGATGCGCCCCACCAGCGCCGCCGTCGTGTCGCAAGCGACGACTGCGCCGCGGTCGATGATGGCGATCCGGTCGCAGAGCGTCTCTGCCTCTTCGAGATAATGCGTGGTGAGCAGAATAGTGGTGCCGGCGGCATTGAGCGAGCGCACGAGGTCCCAGAGCTGCCGCCGCAGCTCGACGTCGACGCCGGCGGTGGGCTCATCGAGCACCAGCACGGGCGGCGCGTGCACCATCGCCTTGCCGATCATCAGCCGCCGCTTCATGCCGCCGGAGAGCGTCCGGCTGTAGGCATCCGCCTGCGCCGTCAGGTTGAGCGAGGCCAGGATCTCCTCGGTGCGCCGCTCGGATTTCGGCACGCCGTAGAGGCCGGCCTGGAGGTCGAGGAGCTCGCGCGGCGTGAAGAACGCGTCGATGTTGAGCTCCTGCGCCACCACGCCGATGGCGGCGCGGGCTTGCCGCGGGTGCACGTCGATGTCGATGCCCCAGATCTCGGCGCGGCCGCCGGTCTTCACAACGAGGCCCGCGAGGATGTTGATCAAGGTCGACTTGCCGGCACCGTTGGGGCCCAGCAGCCCGAAGATCGAGCCGCGGGGGATCGCGAGATCGACCGCATCGAGGGCGAGCTTGTCCGGCTGCCAGTTGCTGCCGCGATAAATCTTGCTGAGGCCGCGGACCTCGACCGCGGGCGCGGCGAGGGCCGGCTGCGGCTCGGCCTCGAGCGGCGCGCGCTGGTCTGGCGTCAGGCGAACGGGGTAGCTGGTCATTGATTGTGCGGGGGCAAGGGGTATCATCCGCGCGCCGACGGGGTCAACGCCGCGAGGACATCCAGCCTCATGCAACCTTTCGAAGTGATTTATGTTCCGACGGAGGTCGTCGCGTGCGACGGCGATGGCGGCGCCGGCGGCCACCCCAGGGTCTACCTCAATCTCTCCGCCGAGGGGCGCATCGAGTGCCCCTACTGCTCGCGGCTCTTCGTTCATGAGTCCAGGCGCGGGCAACCCCTCGCCTCGGGCTCGGTCGCCGGCAGCCCGCAAGCCGCCCCCAAGCCTTGACAAAGCTCAAGCACGTCTACCTCGTTGACGGCTCCGGGTACATTTTTCGGGCGTACCACGCACTGCCGCCGCTGACGAGGCCTGACGGCACGCCTGTCGGCGCCGTGCTTGGCTTCACCAATATGCTGCTGAAGCTCCTGCGCGAAACCGACGCCGATTATATCGCCGTGATCTTCGACGCCGCCGGCACGACGTTCCGCCACCGGATCTACGACGCCTACAAGGCGCACCGCCCGGAGCCGCCCGACGATCTCATTCCGCAATTCAAGCTGGTCCGCGAGGCGACCGACGCCATGAACGTCGCGCGCATCGAGCAGGCGGACTACGAGGCCGACGATCTCATTGCGGCCTATGCCAAGGCCGCGGTCAAGGTGGGCGCCACCGTCACCGTGGTCTCGTCGGACAAGGACCTGATGCAGCTGGTCTCCGACAAAGTGCAGCTGCTCGATCCCATCAAGAACAAGCCGATCGGCGCTGCCGAGGTGAAGGAGAAGTTCGGCGTTGGCCCCGAGCAGGTGATCGAGGTGCAGGCGCTGATCGGCGACAGCGTCGACAACGTGCCAGGCGTGCCCGGGGTCGGCGTCAAGACGGCGGCAGAGCTGATCGGCGCCTACGGCACCCTCGAGAACCTGCTGAAGAGGGCCGAGGAGATCAAGCAACCGAAACGCCGGCAGAACCTGATCGAATTCGCGGACCAGGCGCGCATCTCGAAGAAACTGGTCACGCTCGACGCCGACATACCGCTGCCGCAGCCGCTCGAGTCCTTCGCGGTCAAGCAACTCGACGGAAAGAAGCTGGGCGCGTTCCTGCAAGAGCAGAACTTTCGCTCGCTGCTGAACCGCCTCGACGCGCAGCTCAGGAGCGCCATCGGCAAGGACGCACCGCCACCTGCGCGCCCCACGCCGACAGCGCTGGCACCGACGGGCGCGAATGGCGCGATGGCAGTGGCGGTGCCGGAGAATCTCGCGGCGGCGAAGCGCACCTACGAGCTCGTGCAGGACATCGGGGTGCTCGCGTGCTGGATCGGCCGCGCTCTCCCTGAGGGCACGGTGTCCATCGCGGTCGAGACCACGTCGTCCGATGCCATGCGTGCCGAGCTCTTGGGCGTGGCACTCGCGGTCGCGCCGGGTGACGCCTGCTACATCCCCCTCGGCCGTCGGGCGCATGCCGGCGGCCTCGACCTCGGCGACGGTCCGGGCGCGAAGCAGATCCCGCGCGACACCGCCCTCGAGCATCTCAAGACGCTGCTCGAGGACCCCGGCGTCCTCAAGGTCGCCCACAACGCGAAGTTCGCACTCGAGGTGCTGCGGCGCCGCGGCATCACCATGGCGCCGATCGACGACACGCTGCTGCTCTCCTTCGTGCTCGAGGGCGGCCGGCACGGCCACGACCTCGACGAACTGGCGCCGCTCCATTTCGGCCACGAGATGATCAAGCTCAAGGAACTCGTGGGCAGCGGGAAGAGCCAGATCGAATTCGCGGCGGTGCCGATGGATCGCGCCCGCGATTTCGCCGCGGAGCAGGCGGATTACGCCTTGCGGCTCCATCGCCTGCTCCGTCCCCGCCTCGTCGCCGAGCACATGGTGAGCTTTTACGAAACCGTGGAGCGGCCGCTGGCGCCGGTGGTGGCGGAGATGGAGCGCGCCGGCATCATGGTCGACCGTGCGCGCCTCCGCGAGCTCTCCACGGATTTCGCGGGGCGCATGGCCGATCTCGAGCGCGAGATCTACAAGCTAGCGGGCCACGAGTTCAACCTGGGCTCGCCGAAACAGCTGGGCGAGGTGCTGTTCGACGAGCTCAAGCTCGCACCCGGCAAGAAGATGAAGACCGGCGCCTACGGTACCGACGCAAGCGTGCTCGAAGAGCTCGCCGAGAACCATCCGCTGCCGCAACGCGTCCTCGACTGGCGGCAGCTGCAGAAGCTCAAGAGCACCTATGCCGACACGCTCGCAGACGAGATCAATCCGGAAACCGGCCGCATCCATACCAGCTATTCGCTCGCGGGCGCGGTGACGGGCCGGCTCTCCTCGACCGATCCCAATCTACAGAACATCCCCGTGCGCACCGAGGAGGGCCGGAAGATCCGCCGCGCCTTCGTGGCGACATCGGGCCATGTGCTGCTCTCGGCGGATTACAGCCAGATCGAGCTGCGCCTCGCCGCCCATGTCGCCGGCGTCGACGCGCTCAAGGAGGCGTTCAAGCGCGGCGACGACATCCACGCGATGACCGCGAGCGAGGTATTCGGCGTCCCCATGAAGAAGATGGACCCGATCACGCGCCGGCGCGCCAAGGCGATCAACTTCGGCATTATCTACGGCATCAGCGCCTTCGGTCTCGGGCGGCAGATCCAGGTGCCGCAGGCCGAGGCCGCCGCCTACATCAAGGCCTATTTCGAGCGCTTCCCCGGCATCCGCGACTACATGGAGCGGATGAAGCAGCTCTGCCGCGAGCGCGGCTATGTGGAGACGATCTTCGGACGGCGATGCGCGATTCCCGGCATCAAGGACTCGAACTACGCGCGGCGCAATTTCGCCGAGCGCCAGGCGATCAACGCGCCGCTGCAGGGCTCGGCGGCGGACATCATCAAGCGGGCCATGGCGCGCCTGCCGCCGGCGCTCGCCAAGGCCGGTCTCGAGGCGCGCATGCTGCTCCAGGTGCACGACGAGCTGGTCTTCGAGGTGCCGGTCAAGGAGACGAACGCCGTCGCCGCGCTGGTTAAGCATGTCATGGAGGGGGCGGTCGGACCGTCGCATACCCTCTCGGTGCCCCTGGTGGTGGAGACGGGCTCGGCGCAGAATTGGGAAGAGGCGCATTGAGCGTCATCCGAAGGAGGCTCTCATGAAAGCGACGGTGGTCGAGCAAGATTTTGCGGTGGCGGCCCAGGTGACGCCGGGCGACATCGGGGAGATCGCAAAAGAGGGCGTGAAGACGCTGATCAACAACCGTCCTGACGGCGAGGAGCCGGGACAACTCTCGTCATCCGAGGCGCGCGCGCAAGCCGAGAAGCTCGGCCTTCAGTACGTCTACCTGCCCGTGCAAACCGGCACGATCACCGCCGCCGATGTCGACGCCTTCGCCCGCGCGCTAAAGAACAGTCCGAAGCCCGTCGTGGCGCATTGCCGCTCAGGCACGCGCTGCTACCTCCTCTGGGCCGCGACGCAGGCGGCCCAAGGCAAGGACGTGAACCAGCTCGTCATGCGCGCCGCCGGCGACGGCTACGACATCCGCGTGCTGCCGGACTTGCTAAGGCGGATCGGCAGGGGCTGACGCCCGCCTTTGTATGGTGACATGGCGACACACCAGTCGCGTGGCGCATGGCAGGGTGCGGCTTGATGACGGCTTGCGCCCGCGCGCATGCGGGTCACAATCGCGCCAAATATCGTCCCATCGAGGAGATCCCCATGAAACAACGTCTCGATCCCGCCACGATCGCGCCCGAAGGCTACAGAGCTATGCGGGCGTTCCAGGCCTACATCGAGAAGAGCGGCCTCGAGCATTCGCTCATGGAGCTCGTGAAGATCCGCGCCTCGCAGATTAACGGCTGCGCCTTCTGCCTCGCGATGCACACGAGTGACGCGCGCAAGATAGGCGAGAGCGACGAGCGCATGCATCTGCTCAACGCCTGGGAAGAGGCGCCGGCGTTCAGTCCGCGCGAGCGCGCGGCGCTCGCCTGGACCGAGGCGCTGACCCTGGTGACCGAGGGTCACGTGCCCGATGCGGTTTACGAGGAAGCGCGCCAGCACTTCTCCGAGAAGGAGCTGGTCGACCTCACCTACGCGGTGATGGCGATCAACGCCTGGAATCGCATCGCGATCGCCTTCCGCAAGCAGCCGATCCTGAGCCGCGCCAGCGCCGCGGCCTGAGCGGCACCCGAGGGACGCCCAGTCTGTGGGGCACCGCCTGAAAATCAATCCGCGGTGTGGACGCCCGCGGCGGCCACGTCGCGGGTCACGTGGGATTTGAAGCGCTCGAAATTCTTCTCGAATCGCTTGGTGAGCGCGCGGGCGGTGTCGTCGTAGGCGGGCTTGTCGGACCAGGTGTCCCGCGGGTTCAGCACGGCGTGAGGCACGCCCGGGCAGGCCTGCGGCACGTGGAGGCCGAAGAAGGGATCGCGCTTTGTCTCGACGCCCTTGAGCTTGCCATCGATCGCAGCGCGCACCAGCGTGCGCGTGTGCTGGATCTTCATGCGCTGGCCCACGCCATAGGCGCCGCCGGACCAGCCGGTGTTGACGAGCCAGCAGGTCGTCTTGTGCTGCCGGATGCGCTCGCCCAGGAGCTTCGCATAGACCGACGGGTGCCGCGGCATGAAAGGGGCGCCGAAGCAGGTGGAGAACGTCGCCTGCGGTGCGTTGCCGAGGCCGCGCTCGGTGCCGGCGACGCGCGCCGTGTAGCCCGAGAGGAAATGATAGGCCGCCTGGTCCGGCGTCAGCTTCGCGATCGGCGGCAGCACGCCGAAGGCGTCGGCAGTCAGCATGATCACGTTCGCGGGATGGCCTGTGACGCCGGTCAGGCTCGCATTCGGGATGAAGTCGATGGGATAGCACGCGCGTGTGTTCTCGGTGAGGCTGTCGTCGTCGAGATTGGGCTCGCGGGTCACGGGATCGAGCACGACGTTCTCGAGCACCGTGCCGAACCGGCCGACGGTCGCATAGATCTCGGGCTCCGCCTCCGGCGAGAGGCGGATCACCTTGGCGTAGCAGCCGCCCTCGAAATTGAAGAGCCCGTTGCGGCTCCAGCCGTGCTCGTCGTCGCCGACCAGCGTGCGGGTGCCGTCGGCGGAGAGCGTGGTCTTGCCCGTGCCGGAGAGGCCGAAGAACACGGCGCTGTCCCCTTTGGGTCCGATGTTGACCGAGCCGTGCATCGGCAGCACGTCCCTCTGTGGCAGCAGGTAGTTCAAGATCCCGAACACCGATTTCTTGATCTCGCCGGCGTAACGCGTGCCGCCGATGAGCACCATGCGCTGGGTGAAATTGACGAGGATGAAGACCCCGGAATTGAGCCTGTCGAGCTCGGGTGTCGCCTCGAAGTAGGGCAGGTGGATGATGGTGAAATCCGGGCGGAAGCCCCTGAGCTCCTGGTGCGTCGGCCGCAGGAACATGTTGTGCGCGAAGAGGCTGTGCCAGGCGCTGTCGCTCACCATCCGCACCGACAGCCGGTACTCGGGGTCGGCGCCCGCGAAGCAGTCGGTGACGAAGGCCTCGCGACCCTGGAAGTTCGCGAGCATGCGGAGCTTCAGGCTCTCGAACACCTCCGGCGAGACGCGCTGGTTGATGGCGTTCCAGTCGACCTCGCGCTCGGTGCCGGCGTCGGCGACGATGAACTTGTCGCGAGGCGTGCGGCCCGTGTGCACCCCGGTCCGCGCCACGAATGCGCCACCCCCGGCGATCTCGCCCTCGCCGCGCCGGACGGCGTGCTCGTAGAGCATCGGCACGCCCAGGTTCCAGTGCTCGGTCGCGAGCTGGCGAAAACCATGCTGGTCGAGGCCGACGCCCCCCTTGAGGCCGACCTCGCGCGCTCTTCCGTCCATCAAGCGGTTCCCTCGTTCTTCAGACTTATTGGATTCGACCATAGCCGACGGTTGGCGGCCTAACAATCGGGCGCGCGGGCACTGCACAAACGCCATCAGGACCTCGATAATTCCCCTCCCCTGAGCACCACCTGAGCGGCGCCGGCATTCGCCAGGGACATCCTCAGGCGCGCGATCTCGCCCTTGCGGCGCAGGTCCAGACCCTCGGGATCGATCCCGGTGATGCGCCACCCGTCGCCCTCGAGCCGAAGCGCCCGCACCGCAGCGTTAACCATTTTGGGATCGGCATTCACGGCGGCAAGCACCTCAATCTCGTCGCGCGGAAAGCTGCCGTCCGGTGTCACCAGAAGCTCACGCGCCGCCACCCAATGGATTTTTCCGAAGCCCGCGACCAGGTGCGCCCGCGCGACGGTCACGCGATACAGGTGGAAGTCGGCGAACCCCGCATAGAGCTTGGCCGCCGGATGCCGGGCGAGGAAGCGGGCCTTGAGGCGCAGATCATCGACCGGCGTCGCCTCGCCGAGCAGGGTGACTCGCGGTCCCGTCAGCGGATCATCCAATCCGTGCGTGCCATCGAACAACAGCGAGACCCTTGCGTCGGCCTTGATGTTCTTGGCGTGCTCGGAGAGGTCCGAGATCAACAGGAGCGGCGTGGCATCATGATCGAGCGCCACCAGGACCAGCGACGCGAAAGGCCAGCCGCCCTGGGAGGTCGCGAGCGCGGCGCGGTCGGTCGCCCGCATGACGGCGCGGACGCGCGGGGCCGGCATATCGGCGGGGGAATTGGCGGCGGACGGCATGCCAAGAACGATCTTAGCGGGCCTCGTTCCCGCGGCAACCGCGAGAGGGTGCCGGGGGTTGAAACCGCGCGCAAAGCGGGTAGTTTGCTCGCGCCATGTCGGATTTATGCCCAAAAGGTGCCACAGTGAGCGCGGAGACTCGGTCGTGATGAAAGCGCCTCCGGGGCAACCCCCGCGGACCCCGCCCGCACAGCAGAAGGACCGACTCGTGGGCAGCACCATTGCGCTGGTCGATGACGACCGCAACATCCTGACCTCCGTCGCCATGACCCTGGAGGCCGAGGGCTTCACCGTGCGCACCTATGCCGACGGCGCGGAGGCGCTGAAGGCGATCCAGCAGCAGCCGGTCGACCTCGCCATCCTCGACATCAAGATGCCGCGCATGGACGGGCTCGAGCTGCTCGCGCACCTGCGCAAGCAGAGCAAGCTGCCCGTGATCTTCCTCACCTCGAAAGACGACGAGGTGGACGAGGTGCTTGGCCTCCGGATGGGTGCCGACGATTACATCAAGAAGCCGTTCTCCCAGAGGCTGCTCATCGAGCGCATCCGCGCACTGCTCCGCCGCGGCGACATGGCGCGCGCCGGCGAGGCCGAGAGCGAGCCGGTGATCCAGCGCGGCGACCTCCTGCTCGATCCTGCGCGCCATCAGTGCGCCTGGAAGGGCGAGAGCGTCGACCTCACCGTCACGGAGTTCCTGATCCTGAAGGCGCTGGCGCTGCGCCCCGGCCACGTGAAGAGCCGCGACCAGCTGATGGACAGCGCCTACGGCGAGCACATCTACGTCGACGACCGCACCATCGACAGCCACATCAAGCGGCTCCGCAAGAAATTCAAAGTCGCCGACAACGAGTTCTCGCAGATCGAGACACTCTACGGGGTGGGCTATCGCTACCGCGACCGATGAACCCCGGACCCGTGCCGGACAAGGTGAGGCTGTCGCGCCGAGCGCCGAGCCGCGGGAAGCCGCGAGCCGCCGCTCGCGGCGGCTGAGACGGAGGCTCTCGCCGCTCACGCGCCGCATCCTCGCGGTCAATGTGCTGGCCTTAGCGCTGTTGGGCCTCGGCCTTCTCTATCTCGGCGGTTACCGCACAACCCTGATCAACGCGGAGCTCGACGCGTTGCAGACCCAGGGTGAGATCTCCGCCGCGGCGCTCGCGGAGGGTGCCGTCTACGAGACGCCCGGCGAGCCCGAGTACCTGATCCCCGAGCTCGGCCGCGACATGCTGAAGCGCTTGGTGGAGCCCGCCAAGGCGCGGGCGCGCCTCTTCGATGCCGCGGGCACGCTGGTCGCCGACAGCCGGTGGCTCCCTGGCCCCGGCGACACCGTCCAGGTGGAAGCGCTGGAGGCGCCCGAAGTTCAGACCTCGCCCGCGCGGCTTAGCGAGCGGGTGCTGAGCTACCTGCTGCGCTTCCTGCCGGCCTCGACCGATTATCCGCCCTACATCGAATACGTAACGCCGACCTCCCAGGACTACACCGAGGTGGCGGCGGCGCTCGAGGGCGAGCCCGCCCGCGCCGTGCGCCGCGACCGCGAGACCGGCGGCCTCGTGCTGAGCGTCGCCGTGCCGATCCAGCGCTACAAGAAGGTGCTGGGGGCGATTCTATTCTCGAGCGGTAGCCGCGACATTGAGAAGGCGATCCATCAGGTGCGGCTCGAGATCGCCAAGGTGTTCCTGATCGTGCTTAGCGTGACCGTGCTGCTCTCGATCTATCTCGCGGGTACCATCGCGCGGCCGATCCGGCGGCTTGCGATCGCGGCCGAGCGCGTGCGCCGCGGCCACGGGCGCCAGGTGGCGATCCCCGACTTGACGCTCCGGCGCGACGAGATCGGCGAGCTCTCTGGCGCGCTCCGCGAGATGACCGACGCGCTCTGGCGCCGCATGGACGCGATCGAGCATTTCGCGGCCGACGTCGCCCACGAGATCAAGAACCCGCTCACCTCGCTCAAGAGCGCGGTCGAGACCGTGGTACGCGTCGCCGATCCCGAGAAGCAGCGTCGGCTGCTCAATGTCGTGGTGGAGGACGTGGCGCGCCTCGACCGCCTCATCAGCGACATCTCCGACGCCTCGCGGCTCGACGCCGAGATGAGCCGCATCGAGCTGGAGCCGGTGCCGCTCGACGATATGCTGCGCGCACTGGTCGATGTGCACGAGGCTTCCGACAAGGACGGCGCACCGCGGCTCGAGCTGGTGCTGCCGCTGGGCCACGGGCGTACGCCGCTCACCGTGCTCGGCATGGAGAGCCGCCTCGGCCAGGTGTTCCGCAACCTCATCACCAACGCGATCTCGTTTAGCCCGGCGGGCGGCACCATCTGGGTCGCCGCCGAGCGCCAGGGCGATTTCGTCCGCGTCACGATCGAGGACGAGGGTCCTGGCATCCCCGAGAGCAAGCTGGAGGCGATCTTCGACCGCTTCTACACCGAGCGCCCCACCGGCGAGAAATTCGGTACCCACAGCGGCCTTGGCCTCTCGATATCGAAGCAGATCGTCGAGGCGCACCAGGGCACCATCCGCGCGGAGAACCGCCGCGACGCCCAGGGCCGCGTGGTCGGTGCCCGCTTCGTGGTGCTGCTCCCGGCGGCTTGAGGGCTCTGGCCGCCGAGCGACGCCCGCTCCCCAATTGTCGTCATGGCCCGGGTGGCAGTGACCAAGGGCCATTGACTCCCTGCGGGGCGTAGCTCACCTAACATCGGGCATGATTTTGGTGCACGGCACAACGGTGGCGCTCGGTGGCGACGGCGTGCTCCTCCGCGGCCCCTCCGGCAGCGGGAAGAGCGACCTGGCCCTGCGCCTGATCGACGGCGGCGCGCGCTTGGTGGCTGACGACCAGACCGAGCTCACCCTCGGGGATGACGGCCTCGTCGCTCGCGCACCTGCAACCATCGCCGGCAGAATGGAGGTGCGCGGGGTCGGCATTGTCCGCGTACCGACGGTAGCTAGCGCACCGGTCCGGCTGGTGGTCGACCTAGTGCCGTCCAAGCGCGTCGAGCGTCTACCCGAGCCGCAATTCTGCGAGTATCTTCAATGCTCTCTGCCCCTGCTCGCACTGGCGCCCTTCGAGGCCTCGACGCCGGCCAAGGTCCGTCTGGCGCTCGTCGGCTTGGTTAGGACCGCAACCCTCCCTATAGTCTGGGCGCCATGACCCAGCCGGCTCCCGCCTCGGCTGCCGTTTCGGAGAAGGCTCCGGGCCCACAAGCCGCGCCAGCAAGCCGCGTCGTGGTGGTGACGGGGATGTCGGGGGCTGGTCGATCGAGCGCGCTCAAGGCCTTGGAAGATTTGGGTTATGAGGCGGTGGACAACCTGCCGCTGTCGCTGGTGCCGAGCCTGATGAGCCACCGTCCCCTGAGCGCACCCCTGGCGGTGGGCGCCGATGTCCGGACCAGAGATTTCGGCGTCTCCGCCCTCGCCGATACCCTCGATGGGCTCGCCCGAGAGGGTGGTACGCGCGCCACCGTGGTGTTCATCGACTGCGACGACGACCGGCTGGTCAAGCGCTTCACCGAGACCCGCCGTCGCCACCCCCTCGCGCTTGACCGCCCTGTGATCGACGGCATCCGGCTCGAGCGGCAATACGTTTCGCCCTTGCGAGATCGGGCCGACCTCGTTATCGATACGACCGACCTCAGCCTCGTTGATCTGAAGCGCCTCCTGTCTGGTCATTTCGCGCTCGATCGCTCACCCGGCATTGCACTCTCGGTGATCTCATTTTCCTACCGCCACGGCCTGCCGCGTGATGCCGACATCGTTTTCGATGCGCGTTTCCTCAGGAACCCGCACTACGTCCCGGTCCTCGAGCCGCAGAGCGGCCTCGACCCCGAGGTGGGCGCCTACATCGCCGCCGATCCGGATTTCCCGACCTTCTTCCGCGACCTCGGGGGCCTCGTGGACTCGCTCCTGCCGCGCTTCGAGCGGGAGGGGAAAAGCTACCTCACCATCGCCATCGGCTGTACCGGCGGCCGCCACCGCTCCGTCTATCTGGCGGAGCGGCTGGCGGCCTGGCTGTGCGAGCGGGGCCGCGCCGTGAGCGTGCGCCATCGCGACCTCGCCGCCGGCTCTACCAAGGACATTCAATGATCGGCATCGTCATCGTCACCCACGGCCGGCTCGCCGCGGAGTTCATCGCGGCCCTCGAGCACGTCGTGGGACCCCAGCGCGATATCGCCGCCATCTGCATTGGGCCCGATGACGACATGGAGCAGCGTCGCCAGGACATTCTGCAATCCGTGAAAGCCGTGGATACCGGTGACGGTGTGGTCCTGCTCACGGACATGTTCGGCGGCACGCCCTCGAACCTCGCGATCTCCGTGATGGATCGTCCGAAGATCGAGGTGATCGCCGGCATCAACCTGCCCATGCTGATCAAGCTCGCAAGCCTGCGCTCGACCGAGACCCTCGCGGACGCGGTGCGCGGCGCCCAGGAAGCTGGACGCAAGTACATCAACGTCGCTTCGCAACTGCTGGCCGACGCCCACGGATGAGCGAGGTCGAGACCGCGGGCGCGGGCGAACAGCATCCCGCGGCCATGGCCCAGCGCACCGTTACCATCTGCAACAAGCGCGGTCTCCACGCCCGCGCCGCCGCCCGCTTCGTCAAGCTTGCCTGGCAATTCGACGCCGAGGTGACCGTGCGCAAGAACGGCACCACGGTTTCGGGCCGCTCGATCATGGGTCTGATGATGCTGGCGGCCGGGCCCGGCACCGCCATCGAGCTGGCCGCCACCGGCCCCGAGGCGGAGCGCGCCGTGGCGGCGCTCGCCGATCTCGTCGCCGGCGGCTTCGATGAGGGGTGAGGGCGCGGGCCGCAAGGAGCGCCCCGAGCGCGTGCTGCACGGGCTCGGTGTCTCGCCGGGCATCGCCATTGGCCCGGCCTTCATTACCGAGGACGGCGAGGTGCCCGTGCCCGAGCGGCGGATCGAGCCTGACGAGGTCCCCGCCGAGCGCCACCGCTTCGAACAGGCGGTTCAGTTCTCCCTGAGGCAGCTCAAGAAGCTCAAGGGCAAGGCCGCGGCGCTGCCGGAGTCCGCCTCGGAGGAGATGGGGTATCTGCTCGATGCCCACATGGCGATGCTCTCGAACTCGCGCCTGGTGCGCGGCGTCGAGCGGCGCATCCGCGAGGAGCGCATCAACGCCGAGCGCGCGGTGCAGATGGAGATCGCCGCCATCGGCGAGAGCTTCGCCGCCATGGAGGACGCCTACCTCGCCCAGCGCATCGAGGACGTGCGCGTGGTGGGCGCGCGGCTCCTGCGCAACCTCACGCAGACGCCCTATGCCGCCTTCTCGCGACTCCCCGAAGGCACGGTGATCCTGGCCGAGGATCTGAGCCCCGCCGACACCGCGCTCATGGATCCCCGCCGCGTCGCCGGGTTCGCCGCGGTGCTAGGCGGATCGGAAAGCCACACTGCCATCATGGCGCGCGCGCTGGGATTGCCGGCGGTGCTCGCGGTGGCGGGCCTCTTCGGCGAGGTGCAACCGGGCGACTCCGTGGTGATCGACGGCTCCGCCGGCACCGTGGTGCTGAACCCGACCGCGGCCACCGTCGAGCGCTACGAGAAACGCCAGGACGAGTTCCGGAGAGAGCAGCGACAGCTCGCCCGGTTGAAGCGCGTGCCGGCGGTGACGCGCGACGGCGAGGAGATCACGCTCGAGGCCAACCTCGAGTTGCCACGCGAGCTCGAGCAGGCGATCTCCGCCGGCGCGCAGGGTCTCGGCCTCGTGCGCACCGAGTTCCTCTACATGAACCGCGACGACCTGCCGGACGAGGACGAGCAATACCAGGCCTACAAGACGCTGGTGAAGGGCATGGAAGGGAAGCCCGTCACCATCCGCACCCTCGACGTCGGCGGCGACAAGATCGCGGCTCCCCTCACCGAGAGCCTCGAGGGGGAGGGCGGCAATCCCGCGCTCGGCTTGCGCGCGATCCGGCTCTCGCTCAAGGAGCGCAAGCTTCTCGACGCCCAGCTTGCGGCGATCCTGCGCGCCGGCGCCGAGGGTCCGGTACGCGTGCTGCTGCCGATGGTGAGCACCCTCACCGAGGTGCGCAGCGCGCGCGAGGCGCTGCAGCAGGTGGCGCGGCGGCTCAAACGCCGCGGCCTGGAGATCGCCGATCCGCTGCCGCCACTCGGCGTCATGATCGAGATCCCCGGCGCCGCGCTCGCCGCCGACGCGCTCGCCAGCGAGTGCGATTTCTTTGCCATCGGCACCAACGACCTCATCCAGTACACGCTTGCGATCGACCGCGGCGACGAGCAGGTGGCCTATCTCTATAACCCGCTGCACCCGGCTGTGCTGCGCTTGATCCAGTTCGCGATCGAGGCGGCGCTCCGCGCGCGCATTCCCGTCAGCCTCTGCGGTGAGATGGCGGGCGATGCCCGCTACACGGCGCTGCTGCTCGGCCTCGGCATCCGCGACCTCTCGATGGCGCCGGGCAACATCTCGCGGGTGAAGCGCCGCATCCGCCACCTCGACCTGCTCGCCGCCCAGCGCCGCGCCCGCGCCATCATGGACCAGATGGACGAAGCCCGCATCGCCGCCCTGCTCGACGACTTCAACGCCCTCACCGGCCCGAAATAAGCTCACCGCCTCTGTGGCGAGCTATCACTGTGGGATGGGGCCCATGCGTGCCCATGCTTGCTCGCGTGGGGCGGCGCTGGTATATGCCGCGTCTCTTTCCCACCGCCGCCTCATCAGGAGTCGTTCATGGCCGATGGAGCCGACTACAAGGTCGCCGATTTGTCGCTGGCGGAGTGGGGGCGGCGGGAGCTCTCGATCGCCGAGAGCGAGATGCCGGGCCTGATGGCGATCCGCGAGGAGTTCGGGCCCAAGAAGCCGCTAAAGGGCGCACGCATCGCGGGCTCGCTCCACATGACGATCCAGACCGCGGTGCTGATCGAGACCCTGAAGCACCTGGGCGCCGACGTGCGCTGGGCCTCCTGCAACATTTTCTCGACGCAGGATCACGCCGCCGCCGCCGTCGCGAAATCCGGCACGCCGGTCTTCGCCTACAAAGGTGAATCCCTTGAGGAGTACTGGGAATTTACCCACCGCATCTTCCAGTGGGCGGACGGCGGCACGCCCAATATGATCCTCGACGACGGTGGCGACGCGACGCTGCTGGTGCATCTCGGCATCCGCGCGGCGCAGGACCCTTCGGCGATCGCCAGGCCCACCAACGAGGAGGAGGAAGTCCTCTACGCTGTGATCAAGCGGCACCTCGCGTCGAAGCCGGGCTGGTACGCGACGCTGGGGAAGAACATCCGCGGCGTCACCGAGGAGACCACCACCGGCGTGCACAGGCTCTATCAAATGGCCAAGGAAGGCCGGCTGCTATTCCCCGCAATCAACGTCAACGACAGCGTCACCAAGTCGAAGTTCGACAATCTCTATGGCTGCCGCGAGAGCCTGGTGGACGGCATCCGC
>Ga0126378_10000605_pt1 | contig 26125 bp, 28 predicted proteins | sample PanSoiMetPlot_23_FD_92587 | JGI IMG/M metagenome (GOLD analysis project Ga0126378, IMG submission 92587) | Tropical forest soil microbial communities from Panama - MetaG Plot_23 | ecosystem: Environmental > Terrestrial > Soil > Tropical forest > Bulk soil | place: Panama | collected 2016-02-17
GATCTGGAGACTCGAGTGCTCGAACCGGTCGAAAATCCGTTCGGCCCAAAAGTGTAACCCATGTCTCCGGTACGAACTGTCACCTATGTCTCCGGGCCGGACCAGAGTGAGATTGGTGGAGCCGATGGGATTCGAACCCACGACCTCCTCGATGCCATCGAGGCGCGCTCCCAACTGCGCCACGGCCCCACCGAAGGAATGGCTCAAGTTTATCACAGCCAGTGAAAGAGGGTCTTAATTGTTAGAACTTTGAATTTCCGAACTTTTCGTTTCCATCAGCAGACCCTTGCGGCTAGGCTTGGCTTCCAGTTTTGGGGAGCCCGTAACGGTGTCCGTTTCGCCCGCAAAATTGATTTACCCGGATCGCTCAGGCTGTCGCCGCGGCCTGGCTCCACGCGTACATCGGCGATTCTCCGTGGTTTTGGGGGGATGATTCATCCGAAGCAGGCAGATCCGCTCGAATCATTCACCGGGCCGCGCGGCTAAATCAGCCGATTCCGATGTAGGTGTGTCGCCAGCAGGCAGCTCAAGGTTCTTGCAGATCCGGCGTGTACGTTTTGTTGCGGTCAAAGAGTCGAAAAGTCTAGGAGTCTAAGAGTCTAAGAGTCTAAGAGAGACTACAGAAGTTGTGTCCTTGGAGGCGCAGCTCGGGTTAATCCTTGGCCGGTTCCCCGGGAGGGATTTCCGCGTAGCCGGGCGCGGCCTCCTTCAGGTTGGGTTCCACGTTCGCGTTGGCGTCGCCAATTGCCCAGCGGATGCCTCCGGCAAGCAGATTCAGGAAGAATTCATTCTTCCAATTGTCCGGGCGGTCGCCGATGGCCGTGTAGAAGACCCTCCCTTTGCCGTGCATGCGCGCCCACGTGGCAGGATAGGGAGGGCGCTGGTAGGGTGCTCCGGTCATGCCGTGCGTGTCCAGCGTCAGAATCACATGCATGTCCGTCGCAAAGTCCTTTAGCGAATACCATTCGTCGTTGAACTTGACGGGCGAGGTCCCGCCTTCGAGCCCCGGGAATTTCGGATCGTTGACGATGAGGTTGGTGTCCTGCAATCGCGGCGTGCTGCCGTGAATGATGAATTCGCCCCCGAGCATTTTCAAATAGGGATCTTGCTGATCGCCGTGCGCGATATAGCGGCTGGAAAGGTCCTTGGGGTCAGGCTGTGGGTGAAACGTGTCGCTCGCGGCGTGAACGCCTACAAATCCCATTCCTTTATGGATGGCGTCCAGCAGCTTCTCCTTGCCTTCGAGAGACATGGGCGGCTTGCCGTCCGTGCCCAGAGTGGTGAGGTCGCCGGTGGTGAAAAAGACGACTGCGGCGTATTTATGGAATTGCGTATCGCCGAAAATGCGCCCGTCTTTCGTCACGCCGACGTGGAAGCCGTGCTTGTCGCCGAGGGCGGTCACCGCGTCGTCCACGATGCTGGGTTTGCCCTCGGCGCGCTTCACCACGTCGTGCTCAAAGCCCGAGGATTTTGTAAATACCAGGACGGATTTTTGCGGCGCGGCGTGCAGGCGTTTCGCCAGCGCCAATCCGGCGCCTGTAATGGCTGCTAGGCGAAGAAATTCTCTTCGTCCTGTTGTTGCATGCACCATTGTGCTCATGAATTTGCCCTCACTGATGCCCTTCGGGATGCGCGCATCCGGGAAACGCTACGTAGGCATAATCGCCGGTCCAGCCGAGCTCGCGCAGGCCCACTTCTGAAGAATAATAGGCTCCGCTGATCCAACCTTTCAGATTTTCGAAATGGGCGTAAAGCGCGGCCTGTTTCTTCTCTGCTTCCGTTTTTGAAGTTTCCGGTTTTTTTGGTTTCGTCGAGACGCCGTTCAGAAATGCGTTCTTTTGTTCTTCGCCCAGGGCAGTGAAGCTCTTCTTGAACTGCCTCTGAGTTTCTGTGCTCAGCGCCGTCAGCGATTCTACGAATTCGCTCTGAGTTTCCGCCTTTTCCACGCTGAGCAAGAGATCGACGAAAGGGCTCACGTGGGCCCGCGTTGAACCGGGAACGATGCTCTCAGCGAGCGCCGTTAAGAGTTCATCTTGCTGCGCAGTCAGGAATAAAGGCTTCCAATTTGCCCGGCCGAGCTGCTCCGCTCTATCTAAGACACCGTCATTGTGAAAGAGCGCGTCACTCTTTAGAAGCTCGAAAACGGGATGAGAACTTGCCACGAGCGGCCAAGCCGCGCCAGCGCTCATCCCGGCGAGCAAGCGCCGCACCATCGCACGCCGCGTCAACCGCCCGTCCGCTGTTGTTGCGCCTTCGATGAAAACTAAATTCTTTTCGTTGCCCATGTTTGGATTCTTTTCGTCTTCGCGCCGATGGTATCACTCGGCTTCCATGATTCACAACCACCAAAGGAAAGCCTGTTGCACTGCTCGATTGACCGAGTGCGGTGCACTTGTTAGCATCCATTTTCTCTAGGACAACATGCCGCAAGGACAACGGCACGTTTACGATGTCATCGTCGTAGGTTCCGGCGCCTCCGGCGGGTGGGCGTGCAAGCGACTTGCGGGCGCCGGATTGAAAGTCGCGTTGCTCGAAGCAGGCAAGCCACAGTCAGACAAAAATTTCACCGAGCACAAGCCGGCCTTCGAGCTGAAATATCGCAATATGGCTCCGGAGATTCTGCGCAAGACGCGGCCGATTCAATCGAAATTTTCTTGCGACGAATACAACGCCGACTGGTTTGTGAACGATCACGAGGAACCTTACACCACTCCGACCGATAAGCCGTTTGATTGGATGGGGCGCCTGCGCATCACCGGTGGTCGCACGAATGTTTGGGGCCGCGTGTGCCTGCGCTTCAGCGATTGGGATTTCAAGGCCGCGTCACGCGATGGTTACGGCGAAGACTGGCCGCTTAGTTACAAAGACCTTCAGCCGTACTACGACCTCGTCGAGAGATACGTGGGCATCAGCGGCAGCGAGGAAACCCTGGAACATCTTCCCGACAGTTTTTTTCAGCCTCCGATTCCGCTGACGTGCCAGGAAACACTTTTCCGCGAACGCGTTCGGGAGAAGCTCAGCCGCGTGGTGATGCCGGCACGCAGCGCGAATTTGACTCAGCCGCTGAATGGCCGCGGCCCTTGCCATTACTGCGGGCCCTGTGAGCGAGGCTGCATGACGCACTCCTATTTCAATTCGGCGTTCACCACGGTTGCCGATGCCCTTGCGTCAGGAAATTGCACGCTCATTTCGAACGCGATGGTCTACAAAGTCCTGGTCGATTCGGCGCACAATCGCGCGAACGGCGTTTTGTACGTCGATCGAGTCACGCGCCAGCCGCAGAAGTTGCTTTCGCGCGTGGTCATTCTCTGCGCACAAGCGCAGGAATCCGTCCGGATTCTTCTCAATTCCGCGACGCGTGAATATCCAAACGGTCTGGCCAACTCAAGCGGCGTGCTGGGGCACTACCTCGCCGCGCATGTTCGCAGCGGCGGCGGCAGCGGAGACTTTCCTTCGACGGGGGCGAAGCCTTCGCTCGAGGGCGGCGGTCCGCACAAGCCCACGGGCGTGTACATTGCGCGCTTTCGCAACCTACCCAACGCGCCGCCTTACAAAAAATTTCTACGCGGTTATGGCTACGAAGGCGAATCGTCCACTGATTTCGATTGGAACGCGCCGGGATTCGGCATTGCTTACAAGAAGGCCGTTCGCGTTCCGCGAACAACGATTTCCCTCACTGGATTCGGCGAAGTTCTGCCGCGCTGGGACAATTTTGTGGAACTCGATCCCAAAGTGAAAGACATCTACGGAATTCCCGTGCTGAGAATCCACATGTCTGACGGGGAAAACGAGCGCGCCATGATTCAGGACATGGGCGATTCTGCTGGAGAAATGCTCGAGGCCGCCGGAGCAAAGAATATTCGCACTTACGCGGATTCCTCGGCACCGCGCTGGGCTCTGCATGAAGCGGGCATCGCGCGCATGGGCTCCGACCCGAAGAAATCCGTTCTCAATCAGTTTCAGCAGGCGCACGACATCAAAAATCTTTTTGTCATGGATGCTTCCAGCTTTACGTCGAATCCTTGTCAGAATCCCACGCTCACGATCATGGCGCTTTGCGTTCGCTCTTGTGATTACCTGATGGCGGAATTCAAGCGGAACGTATTCAAGAGTCGCTTAGTGGGAAGCACGTGTTTTATCCCAGGGAATTGAAGTTGTTTGCTGCGTGCGAGCGAGCTAGGCGTTCTTCAGCGCTTCTTTTTTCGCGTCGTCCATCCAGCGTTCCAGGACAACCTGCGAAGTCTTATCAATCTCCAGGAAGACTACGCCAGCACCCATGTTCATTTGCGAATATACAATCTTTCCTCTGCACTGAAAGAAGTCTTCGCCCGCCGAGATTTTCACCAACACCAGAGTTCCCTGGGGAAACGGGTTCATCATGTCCAGGTAGCAGCCATTGAAGCTCAGCTCGCTCACGCGCGAAGCGATGCGCACATCGGCTTTCTGCTCGATCAGCTCCGCGCTCGCGATAAACGGATACCTGGGACCACGTCGTCTTTCCTTATAGTCCACATCTTCCTCCGGTCGAAAACCCCTATTGGGCGGACATCTTCTTCTCTCAAGAGTACGCCGATTTGGCGTGTGCTTAGATGGTGTCGCATGGCAGCGTTCACCAAGTAGCAACAGCGCCTGCTAGCTAGGGCCCGAAGGAAGGCCGTGAGACAGTCAACCACAGTCCTTTTTTGGCCATCTCTCTTACCGGAGGCGGGCAACCACTTGGGGCCGTTGCTGATTCTGAGTGGCTAGATTGGTCCCTGCGAGTGAGGTGTGCTCATGAACCCAATGTGGCAACGCCACCTGGCGCTTCTTGCTGTTTCATCAGGCCTTTTCGGAGCGGCGCCCTGGTTGCCGCAGGAACAGGCTGTCCCGAAGGATGATTCTGCGAAGGCGCTCTCTGCCAAAGAACTCAAAAAACGCCAGAAGGTTCTCTTTAAAGAATTAAGCGCTCCAGACAAAAATTAGCTGGAAAATGATGTTCCAGAAATCATAACCGCAGATGAGCGACGGGCATTCCTAGAACTTTCCACGAATGAGGAGCGTGAGCAGTTCATCGAGATTTTCTGGGACAAGCGCAATCCCGACCGGGAATCACCGATCAATACGGCCAAGGAAGAGCATTATCGACGCCTTGTTTATGCCGACGAGCATTTTTCTTCCGGCATTCCCGGCAGAAAAACCGATCGCGGCCGCATTTATATCATCTGGGGCCGGCCCGACGAAATCGACTCTCATCCCACCGGAGGCCCCTACGAGCGTCCACTCGATCAAGGCGGTGGCTCGTCGACGGCTCACCCATGGGAAGTTTGGCGCTATCGCCATCTCGAAGGCATTGGCGAGAACATCGAAATCGAGTTTGTGGACGCTTCAGGGTCCGGCGAGTATCACATGGCGTACGATCCGTGCGAAAAAGACGCACTTGCGCACGTTCCCGGCGCGGGGCTGAGTTTGTCGGAAATGGTCGGTCGTGGGTCGCAAGCGCGTCGCTTTACCAATGGCAACGGCACCGCGTGTCCCCTGCCTTTCGGCGAGATTAGCGCACGTAATGATGAATTCGAGATGCAGGAACGCAATTTCCTCGTGCAACGCCCACCCCAGCATTTCCGCGAACTGGAGGAACGGGTACTCAGTCACATCGTCGCTAACTCACTGCCGTTCCAGCACCGCGCGGACTTTCTTCGAGCAACTACGAACACAGTTCTGGTTCCCATTACCGTGCAGTTGCGCAATCGCGATCTTAGTTTCGAGAGCAAGCAAGGCTTGTACTCCGCAGTCCTCGATCTCTATGGACGAATTACCGATCCCGGTGGCCGCGTCATTCAGACATTCGAAGATGTCATCTCGCGCGATTTTCCAGAGTCGCTCTTCCAGGCGTCACTCGAACTTTCTTCGATCTATCAGAGATCGGTTCCGCTGCGCTCCGGTCTCTATCGGCTAGACCTTGTCATCAAGGACACGCACAACGGAAACATTGGAACGTTGGGGACGGCACTTCGCGTGCCTCGCTTCGAGCAAGAGAAGCTGGACGCCAGCTCCCTGATTCTCGCCGACCAGATTGAGCCCGTGTCCACTGCGCAAATGGCTGTCGGCCAGTTCGTCCTCGGCGCTTACAAAGTCAGGCCGCGCCTGAGTCAGGAGTTTTCCGCCTCTGACAAGTTGGGCATTTATCTCCAGCTCTACAATCTCAAAGCCGACGAAGCAACTCATAAGACCAAAGTCTCCGTCGCCTACCGCATTATGCAAACCAAGGATCAAAAAGAGGTCTGGCGTGCGGTGGAAAGCGCGGATCACTTGCATCAAGGCGGCGAGCAACTGACGATTGAACGCCTTGTCCCCGTGAACACGCTTGCTCCCGGGCGCTACTCGATTGAAGTCACCGGCATCGATCTACTTACCAACGAAACAGTCACTCGCTCCACGGAGTTCAGCATCAAGCCTGCGTCTGCCAAAGCGCCTGTCACGCTGCGACCGTCGCTTTATTGACCTCTAACGAATTGTCATCTCGCTTTGCCGGAGAACGGACGTAGCCGCACGAACACGACAACGCCCACCGGATGCGCGCCGTAGATGGGTTTCAAACGCTCCGGCACTCCATAGGTTGTAAACTGCGCGCCGATCGCGGAGGCCAAGTGAGGGGCCAAATCAATGTCGCGGTCATACCCGCCCGTGTAAGCCTGAACTTGTCCGATGGGCTGTTCCTGAAAACCAGGAGGCAACGGATTCTCTCCAATCAGCAGTTCATTGGATCGTTCCGCGCTCTCGATGCGCGTCCACACATAATTTCTGGCGCGGAAACGCGCGGTCGATTCAAAGGCATAGCTGTTAAAAATCGAGTTGTCCTGCAGCGAGCGAGTACGCCCCCAAAGCACCGTATTGGCCCAGTTTCCGTCGCGGAACGGGCGGTTGTACATGACGGAAGCCGTCATGCGCTCCTGGTTTTCGTTTGGAAGGAGTGCCTCCGGGCTCGTAATCCGTGCATAGGAGTATTGTCCGCTCCAGTTCTTGCCCGGTTGAATGGTCAAACGCGTGGACCACGAATCGATTTTTCCTTGATCGATATCCCAACGGAACTCGTCCGGCTCGCGGCCGTGGAAGCCAGAAGCTTCTATTCGCGTCATGCCGTGAGTAAATCCGACCGTGACCACATCGGCAGCGATATGCGTAGAATCCTGCTGATGATGACCGAGAGTGCCGACGGGATTCTCTGACGCGGAAGCCCGGTGCGCATAAGCCGCCGGCCCAATTGCCGGATCGCCCGTGGGCGCGAAGTAGAATGAGAGAAGACTCTTTTCGCCGAGCTTCAGGTCATAAAGTGTAGCCAATTCCATAATGAAGTCGTGCGGATGTTGGCCGTCGACAATCGGAACTCCAGAAGCAGTTTCGCCCTGTTGAAACAGCAAGGGGTAGCGCCTGCCGGTAACAGTGGCAGGTTCGAGACTTAGCATCACGCGAGCCGTGAAAACTCCTGGTCCAAGCTTTCGCTGAGCCATAGGCATGAACCAGTTTGTTGAGAAGAACTTGTCGCCGCCTCTCGGGCCTGATTGTTGCTGATCGAGAATGAACACGTTCGCATGGAACATGAGCATCCACGAGCCGTTCCTCGTCATGAGCATCGGCACCGGAGTTGAGATCGGCTGAGCGCTTGTACCCGAGCCGGTGTGGCTGACGATGTATTGAAGGAAATTCTCTGGCTGCATGGCCATCGGGTCTCTGCCGTGTGGCATCGCCTTATCGTTTTTTTCAGGACATCCCGGCATTTTCATGCCCGGCATGCATCGCTGTTGGAGATCAGCCACCTTTTCGGCGTCAGAGTTTATGGGCGTCTCTTGCCCGCACGTCGCGCTTCCAATCGCGATGCAAAGAATCATTGCAACAATACACTTGTGACTGAAATCCATACCAGATCCTTTCCCGACACAGAATCCTCACGGGCCTATGCAGAAGCCTGATTGCGTTCAAATCCTCGTTTGCGCAATTGGGCGCGCGTGGAGACACGCGTACATGCAAAGTGTTTTCAGGAAAAAATCAGATCAGGAAAGTACAAAGAAGAGACTGCAGGGGCGGCGGAGAGGAATCCCAAGCAAAGTCGGGCGACCACGCGCTGTCAACTGGCTGCATCCTAGCAACAGTGCTTGAAGCCAAAGCTGGCGGCGTTTCCACAACGAAACTCCCAGCCCAAGTCTGAACTTCGGGCAATGGCGCGGCTGAAATCGCGCAGCAGCTCTTGCTCGAATGCGAAACGGAAACCGGCGGTTGGTCTGCCTGATTCATTTTCATTCGTTCGCAATCCGTCTTTGTTTGCTGAGTTGCGCACTCACTTGCACGCGAATGCACCAGCGCGCAATCCGAAACCGGCCCCGACCAAGAGCCTGCCAAACCGAGAGCGATCAATGAGCTAAGAATTCGGCGCATTTCTATGTAACTCTAACACGACCTCACTGCTCAGGGGATCATGATCAACGGAGTCATTGTCAGACTTCAAATCTCCAAACTCCAGGAAACTCGGATTTATTCCTAGTGGCCGGTGCTTCCGCCTAGAAATGCGGCCACTGCCGCAGCAAATTCTTCCGTCTTTTCAATCGGCGGCACGTGTCCGCATTTGTCGAAGCTCACCAATTTTGCTCCCGCGATTCCCGCGGCATACCGCTCTCCCATGGCCATCGGAATCAGCTTGTCCTGCTTGCCCCACACAACGAGCGTCGGCGTTTTGATTTTGACCAGACGATCGTCCAATCTTTCGGTCGCGATCATCGGATTCCCCAGAAAGCTGCGCACGGTGTAACTATCATGCAGGGAAAGCTTGTCGGTAAAAATCTTTCGCAGCGCGTCGTCATTCAGCCAGCTCGTGTCGTAGAACACCGATTCCATCATCCCGCGCATTGCCGCCAGCGAGCTCGGGTTCAAGTTGGGAATCGGCGCGTCTTGTTTCAATCCCGCCGCATCTACCAGCACCAGCCTGTCGATTGGGACCAAATGCGCACCTTCGCCCAATTCCACCGCGTACAGAGCGGAGATCCATCCTCCAAGTGATTCTCCCACCAGGCTGGTCTTCTCCACTTTCAGCTGCCGCAAGAACTCATTCAAGAAATCCACATATGTTTGCACGCTGTAATCGAGCAGCGGTTTCTCCGATTTCCCGAAGCCGATCTGGTCCGGCACCAGCAACCGGTACTTCTGCGCCAGCGTCTCCAGCACCGGCAGCCAGTCTTCCTTGCGGCTTCCCAGTCCGTGCACCAGCACAACCACCGGTCCTGAACCCAAATCCAAATAGTGAATCGCTTGTCCAAACACCGCGATGGTCTTGTCCGTCGGCTGCGCGGGCGTTTGCCCATACACGGGGTCCGCATCGACCTCGGCCACCATCACAACGATCGCCATAACCAGGAAAAACGCGTACTTCAGCTCTCTCCGCATGTTTCCTCCTGCCACTTCCGCGCCCTCTTTAACACACACCCCCCCCGAATACCACTCCCTGGCTAACCCGTTCCTCAGATTCTAGAGTCGTAACGTAAGCGCTAGGAAAGCCGTTAGAATCGTGAGCATGTCACATCTGCCCTATTGGGGGACTCCGTCTTCGACAAACGCGCAGTACACGAGCGGAGACCCCGACGTTGTCTCGCAGGTTGGTAAATTACTGCCACAACGGTGGGGCGCCGACGGGTCAACGACTGTGAATATCCCCGACCAAATTCGTCGTCTGCCAAAAGAGACCACGCATCTCGTGGTTTCTGTTGGAGGCAACAACGCGCCGACGGAAGCTTCGAGGCTGGGTATTTCGTTCTTCGGTTCCCCCGACGTGCCCCCTTTAAAAGCGCTCGATGCCTTGGCAGACGTTTCAGATGATTTTGAGTCTCAATACAGCTCTGCGGCCTGCGGATTATGCGAACCCTATCGGGCCCTCCTCCATCGGGGGCGAGAAAATTGCAAAAGCACTGGTGGCCTTGGTGACGGGGAAGGACGGCCAAGGAACGGGAATCCTCGCAGGGGCATAACAGGACTATCTCCGCGGCGTTTCGGTGCCTGATCCTCAGTCCCTATTCGCTTATTCCCGTTCTAGGATTTGTGCTATCTTCTCGCCATGCGCGTGCGAACCATCCTCCTCTGCGCCACACTGCTCGTCAGCGCTCTCGGTCTTGCAGCTGGCTCGAAAGACAAGGAGCCGGCTCCGCACTTTTCCGCCACCACCACCACCGGCGAAAAGTTCACCAACGAATCCGTCAAAGGCAAAGTGGCGCTATTCGAATTCTGGACTACCTGGTGCGGTTTCTGCGCGGACGAAGCTTCCTTCGTGGACAAAATCGGCAAAGAACTTGCTCCCAAGGGCCTGATCCTTCTCGCCATTGACGTTGGCGAATCCAAGAAAACCGTCAAGAAATACCTCGAGCAGCACCCGCGCGATTGCAAAATCGTGATGATGGAAGACACCAATCTCGCGGCCATGTATCAGGCCAATTCCTATCCGATTTATGTGGTAATTGACCGCGACGGGTTCATTGCCGGAACGCAACGCGGCGCGGGCGGGGAAGAAGCTCTCCGCAGGCTCATCGCCCGCGCAGGCATCGAATCCGAAGAAGACTCTGACGCTAACTAGAGAGTACAATTCAAGGCAAAATGACCACTGCGGCATTTCCTCAGCTGATTTGCTGCTCCGCGCTGTTCGTTTGCAGGTGTTGACGGCTGCTTGGATGGCCGCGGAAGCTGTTGCCGCGATGGCTGCCGCTTTGATGGCGCATAGTCCGGCTCTTTTGGGGTTCGGCGGCGATAGCGCCATCGAGTTAGTCTCCGCAACTGTCGTTCTCTGGCGATTTCGCACCCGTTCGGATTCCGCAAAAGCCGAGAAATTTGCCGCTCGCGTAGCCGGGGCCTTGCACCTCCTTCTGGCGGCAGTCGTTATTGCGACTTCGGCGGCTTCTCTGCTTGGGTATCGCGAACCCCGTCCTACCCTTGCCGGGATATCGCTATATTGATCGCAGCCGGTTCTGGCATGCCGTGGCCGGCACAGCAGAAGCGGAAACTTGCCTCTCAGCTTTCCAGCGCGTCTTTGCAGGCCGACGCTGCCGAATCCGCTCTCTGCGGGTATATGGCCTGGATTGCTCTGGCGGGACTTCTTGTCAACGCCTTCCTTCACGCGCCGTGGGCCGACCCGGTCGCCGCTCTGGGGCTCGTCCCCTTGATTTTGAAAGAGGCACGCGAAGCTCTCCTGGCCCAGCAAATCCGTTGCGGCGAGGCTTCCTAGGTTTCTTCCCCCTCATCCCCGCCATGATGCGACCGCGTCGCCATCCGCCCCGCCAGTGACATCAACAACTCCCGCTCTGCCTCGCTCATTTTCGCCAAATACTGCCGCAGCCGCTTGAGGTCGTGCATCTGCCTGCCGGAGTTTCCCCACAACTCGCTGTGATGATTCCCCGAAAGCTTCAGCGGTTTGGGCGGCTCTTCGCCATCATAAAGAATTTGATACAAAGGAACCTTCAGCGCGCTGGCCCACTTCTCCAGCGTTTCCACTCCCGGGATCGTATGGCCATTCTCCACGCGGGACACATAAGGCTGCACCAGCCCTGTGGCTTCCGCGATTTCAACCTGGCTCATGCTTTTCGCTTCGCGAATTTCCTTTAACTTCTGACCGATCAACATACGGTCAGCCTACAACATCACGGTATCGGTAGTAAATTAGGTAACTTCCCCGAAGCCATTATCGCGGGAACTACTGCCGGCGCCGGACCGCGAAGACTGTTCCGATGCAGCAGAGGACGGCCATACTCACCAAGCCCGCCGCAAACGCGCCTTGAGTGAGGTCTCCTACGGCTTCGTAGTCGGTGAGGCAAGAAAGCAGAGGCCAAAGGGCGCGCAACATGTGGATTCCTCCTTAATTTCCTTCTTTCGCAGGCTCACCAACACCGGCCGAACCGCCCCTCCGGCGCGGCTGCCGAATCAGCCGCGTCACTCGGACGATGAGCATCACCGCGGAAAAAATGGCAGTTACCAATAACCCGTAGTAAATCCACTGGTTCACAATTTGTGCCGCATACGCATATTGGTTGGCGCCGTCCGATGCAGAATCCGCAGCCGTCACCCAACTTCCAGCACGAATTAGGGAATAGATGACCGCGAGCCCCCCTACGTGCACACCAACGCTCCAGAGCTTCCGAAAGCGGACCCAGTCTGGGCGAACTAAATTGATGATGGCGCGCACGATTTCAAATACGGTCAGCAGCACAATGGGGAAGTACACCTGATACCAGATTGGGGCGAGCCTCAAAAATGTTGCGGCCGGACCGAGAATCAGGAGGGGATAGCTTTGCACTTCGGTCATCCAGACCAGCGCGACCGTGCAAGCGATAATGATCGAGAGCGACTCAAACCGCGAAATCTGCTGAGAACCCCCAGTGGGCAGGCTGGCGTTTCTTCCGGTTCCGATGTCAAGCTGGACGGCGCCGCACTTGCCACTTAGGTTCCAGCGGTCCGGGTTTTTTGTCAGGTGCCCGTCGATCAGCGAGAAAATCAGCGTCACAACGCCCAACTGAATAAACAATTGCAGCAGGCACGAGGAAAGAATGTCGCCGAAGTGGACCGGTTGCCCGCTCAAGCTCAGCCCCAGAAAAATCGTGCCAATGACCATAAACGTCAGTCCGAGATTGAACAACAGCACTTTGATGTAGAACGGATACAACACCGGACCGATCAGTTGCCGTCCAAACGCCACTCTGCGATCGTCCTGGTGATAGCGCGCCGCCAACAGCAGCGGGTTTCCGCGTTGTTTGAGCAAAGCCTGCTGCTCAGCTTCCGTCAGTGGCCGCCCCAGTTCGCTCTGCTTGTCTTCCATTTCGCTGCGAATGTCTTCCGACAACTCGCGGATAATGTCTTCGCGCTGCGCTTCGGGCAGTGCCTTTGCAACAGCTTTAAGGTAACGATCCAGAATTTCCATAACGCTCCTCATACTCCGCGAATTCTTAAAATGGTGACGCAGGCTTGGCAAAGGTTGAAAAAGAGTTGCAGCAATAGGAGACTCACGGGCGCGATGATATGCAGAGCCTCATGGGATAGGATCATGAAGCCGGCAACGGCCCCGATTTGTACCAGCCTGCCCTTTGATTTTCCGGGTTGCTCCGGCTGTGAACTGCGATAGAGAAACTTCATGACGTCACCTCCCGAATTCCGTTAAGCCCAGTCGAGCCCGTACCCTCTAAGAAATGCGCGACGGCAGGGGATTGCCGCGCTTGCGAATCCATTCCCGTATTTCCTTCAAGCATTGCCAAGCTTGGATAATCACGGCGATCGACAAGCCGAGCGCGACGGATGCCAACGTGCAAAGAATGCTGATGTTCGCGATTTGCGCCACGGTCTCGTAGCGCGCGCCCTTGGGAGAATCCGCGACGAAAACAAACACGTAAGAGTTGGCCTTGAAGATCGAGCGCAGAATGACCAGGGCCACGACGTTGCTCACGAGGCGGGTCACCGAGGGAAGCGAGGTCCACTCCGGACGAATGAGACTTACTACCGCCTGCGCCCATCCCGCAATCGCGAGCACGACCACCGGCAGATAGAACCGATGCCACTCGGGCGCAAGCCTCAGCGCTGAAGCGGCTGGCCCAAAGATCAAATACGGGTAGTAAGGCACTGCCAGGAGCCAGGCAATGTAAACCGTGCCGGCAATCAATCCAAAAATGGATTCGGAGCGCCGGGCTTTTCGCTGCGGCGTTGCAACTGCCGGCAGCGAGCGGGGATCCCAGCGCCGATCCAATTTATCAACAAGGTGGAACTTGGCTATGAAGAAACCCTGCACCGCAAACAGGAACGTCACCCAGCCAAACACCGGTAGGGCCACATGCCCGAAGGCGAGAAGCCCATGGAGGAGTTGCCGCACGGGCTCGCCACCGCTGAGCAGCACGATGCTGTTCAAGGCGCAGACGCCCAGACCGATCCAAAAAATTATCTTCAAGACGAACCAGTAAAACGGAAATACGACGGGACCAATCAGGTATTGAACCGGAGCATTCCGAAAGCGGCTGGCGACCACAAAAGGATGGCCGTGCTGCTGGAGAATCGCCGCCTGCTCGCTCTCGTTCAGCGGGCGGCCAAGCTCAGCAGCCTTGTCTTCCATTTGTGACAAGATGTTTTCCGAAAGTTCGCGCAGGATGTCATCCTGTTCCCTGCGGGGCAGGAAGAATTTGACAGATCGTAAGTACCGTTCGAGAAGTTCCATGGCATCACCCTTTAACCATTCCGTCCAAGGAAGAATTGATGCTTTGCCACTCCGCCAGCAGTTGTTTCAGGATCATTTTGCCGTCGGCGGAGAGCCGGTAAAACCGTTTGTTGCGCTTCTCTTCTTCGCGCCATTCGCTGAGCAGCAGCCCCTGGCTCTCCAGGCGCCGCAGCAGCGGGTACAGCGTGCCTTCGTCAATTGCCATGCCCTGTTCCTCGAGCGTCTTACGCAGCGTGTAGCCGTACTGTTCCCTGCGCAGGGCCGCGAGGACAGCGAGCACGAGCGAGCCCCGACGCAGCTCCAGCCGCAGGTTTTCAAACATTTCGTGGTGGTTTGTACGGGGCGTCATATAGTGTACGCCACACACTGTATGGCACACAGTATAAGCTGTCAAGCACTTTCTTCAATCTTTTTTTGAGGGGTGGTAACAGGAGACTTCCGTCTGTGCTTCCCTAACTCGGGCGCGCTCAGCGGGCAGCCAATCGAAGACACCGGATTGTCGGAAAGGACGTCTCGACGCCTTTGTAGGCTGGCGGGTCTTTAGAACCGTGCTCTTTCATTTTTTCTACCGTAGCCGGCCTACCCAAGTGGAGAACAAGGATTGACGGAGAACAGCGGTGGGACAGCCTTATCGCGGGCGCGATTCCGGCGGCACCAGATTGTTTGCGCGGTAATACACCAACAACTGGCCGAAATGTTCGCTGCTGTGCTCGATGCCGCTCAGCCAGATGTAGGAATTGCGGACCACATGCCTTCCAGTTTCCCACCCAAAGGGCTGCGTCTTGTCCAGTCCCGCGTCGCCTTGCTCTTGGATCACCTTCGCGCCGGCGGCCACCGCGTCTTCTGAGTAGCTTCACTACGTCCACTTTCGTTTTGTACATGTCCGGCGGCGGGTTGTGCTTGTCCTTCCCGAAGTCGGGACCAACGTGCGTTCCGGCAACCCTGCTAGCAATGTCGTAATCGACTGCAGCGACGTGCACGAGATTTTGTCCAAACGTCCGCTGGTCTTTCTGCACCTTGAAGTCGTACTTGTCTTCGGGAAAATCTTTGGCCATCCCTCCGCCTGCGTACGCACCTGAGTCGAAGCCAGATTCTGCGCTTGGCTTTGCCCGTGAAGCCTCGTTCCCCCGATGCCGAACATGGCGATGGCAACAAGTGCGGTTCCAAACCGCAGCAAAGATTGTCCGGAAGTTCCCTTCATCGCAAATCCCTCCCTCTTCCTGACCATCAATCCGACTTTGCCCGGCTCGCAGGCGGAACAATTCCGTTCATGCGCAGATATTCAACCATCTGTCCGTAGTGATCATAAGCGTGAGCGACGCCAAATTCGGCCAAACGCAGGCGAGTGGATTTGCTGTTCCCGGGATTCTGCAAAATATTCTCGGTGGTCAACGTCGCGGCCGCCCTATGGCCCAAAGCGAACGACTCCTTCAGGAGCGTCATGATCTCCGCCTTGCTCTTCAAGTTCTCCGGGCCGTTCCCGTCCTTTAATCCGTCGGGGAGCGTCTCGCCCGTGAGTGGCGACCAGATGAACCAGTTGGAAGCGGCGATGTGTTTGACCTGGATGGCGAAGGAGCGAACACCGTTGTAGTTGCTGCCCGGGATGTTGAGAGCTTCCGGAGTGAAATTGAATTTATCTTCGGGCATCGCGTTGGCGGCGTCGAGGACTTGTTTTTCGACGGCGCTGATGTCGCGGTCCACGGCCGAAGCCACCGTCGCCGGAACTTGCGCCTGTTTCGCCCCTGGCGCTTGCTGTGGCCGCGCGGTTTGTTGCGCCGAGGCCATCCACAAAGCCGCCATCCCCGCGCGCAGCACAACGAAGATCCGTTTCCGCATGCCTAACCTCCTTAAGTTGCTTCTGACCTACTCGGCACGCCCGACGTTCCTGTTTTAGACGCGGCAACCGCAGACTCGTTTTCGCTCGTGCCACATGCTTGACATCTCGTAGCGGAGCCTTGCTGGTTGCTTTTGTAAGGACGGTCTACGCCGACGCGGCGGGGAGGCCTCCCGTTCCATTGGTAACGCCGGCTTCACCCGGCGTTTTTTAGAGTGCGGCGGCTTGCCACTGCTTTTCTGGGGTCTCAGACCTCCGCATGTTGTCATCACGAACCTGCCTGCTTCAGGCGGGTCTGGCCGTCCTTTTTTATTTTCCCTTTTCCATTTTCCCTTAATGACCGCCCGGCGGCTTCTCGCCTTCCACCGGCGCCACGCCCGGCTTCAGCTCGCCAGCCGCACTCCCCGTAAGGTTCACGCGCGCTCCCGCTCGAATCAACTCTGTCTCGCCCGGCGCCTGGAAAAACGTGAATCCCGGCCGCCCCTTCCACGCTTGCGGCCCGCCGAGCCGGATCGCGTGTTGCAGCGTCACGTCGTGGATTCGTGTGACCAGCGCTTCATATTCTTTCTCGCCTTGCCGGTGCCCCGAAAAATTCCCCAGGTCCGTGCTCGCCGCAAAAATCACATCAATTCCCGGAACCGACGCAATCTTCTCCGCGTTTTCCACCCCGATCGGCGTCTCAATCATAATCACTACTACCATGTTGTCGTTGGCGGTTTGCCGGTAATCGCTTCCCCACAGCGCGCCGTACTGCCCGTTACCCTGGCTGCGCCGTCCCGCCGGCGGATACTTCGACCACTTAACCGCGGCCTGCGCCTTCTCCACCGTGTCCACCGTCGGAACGATAATCCCCAGCGCACCAATGTCCGTCGCTTTCTGAATGTCGCCCTCCGTCGCATCCGGCACGCGAATAAACGGCATCGCCGAAGACCCTCGGCACGCCCAAATTATTTTGGCCACGTCCCCATACGTCAGCGGGCTGTGCTGCATCTCGATCCACGTGTAGTCGTATCCGGCGTTGGCCACCGCGCAATAAATATTCGGGTCCGGAGAAAAAACCGTCGCGCCGACCAGCGTCTTGCCTTCTCGCAGCTTCTGCTTCGCCGTGTTGTAAATCCGCGCCGGCGGCTTTTGCTGCTGCGCCAGCGCATCCGCAACCTGCCCTTGTTCCACCACGATCCAAATCAACGCCGCGCAAATCCCTGCGGTCATCATTGCGGCGAGTGAGAGGGAGCACCGTCTTCTCATCGGCTTTCCTCCTTACGGGTTCGTTTGTTGGATCGAGGCCACACCTTGGCGGCGAGAATGATACTACTTGGACTTTCGGGTTTTTAGGTAGCGCCGGGCTTTAGCCCGGCACCTTCCTTTTGCGCGGCAAAAGGAAAGACGATATAAAAATGTATAAATCCGCCTATTTTAGGGGGTGGACACGCGGCCGAGCCTGTGATTCAATCTCCAGAGCTTGGCCATTAGTGCAGAGTTGCTAATACCCATGTCCCAGCAATTTCACATCTGCAAGATGGAAAGCGACGGCAGCCTTCGCCTGATCGAACAGGCGGACGACCTCGAACGCGCCCGCGCTCGCGTTAAAAAGCTCTCGGCATTTTCGCCCGGCGAATACGTCATCGCTAATCACAAGACCGGCGAAAAAATCTCCATCAAATCCCATGTGAAGCAAATCGTCTTTCAAATCGGCTACGACGAAAAAGATCTGAACGCGCGCGCCGAACTCTTTCGCCGCTGTGGCCACCACGTCGTCTCGGTCGCCGACAACGAGGCCGCCAAAGCTGCCCTGACCTCCGCCCAGAATGTGGATGTGTTTGTCGTCGGCCCCAACGCGCCCGAACAGACGCGCAAGGAAATGGTCGACTGGCTCAAAACAAACTTCCCAAAAGTTAAAATTGTCGCCCTCATTCCCTCCGCCAGTTGCAAGCTGCTCACCGCAGACTACAACATCGTTCTGAACGACTGGGACGAGTGGCTCTCCCTCCTCGCCGCCGCCGCAAGCTGACCCCGCGTCCGAAGACTGTTGCATAAACTTTCAGGGTTTTACCTGATTGATTCTCGTCAGGCCCCAGATAGCATTCGGCTTCCCACCCTGATGACTATTCCTCTGCAGCATCGGCAACGGGGGCAGATGTTGCTCGAAGGCCGTAAACATCTACGCAAAGGTGAACGATTTCTGGTTCAAGTGTCTTCCGCGCATGACCCGCTCTTGACGGAGTTGGCTTCCGTGGAAAACCAGAGTCCCAGCGGCGTTCGGCTGGCGACGGAGCGCTCCTGGGAATTAGGCACGCATGTGCACGTGAAATCCGTCGTGGGTGACCTGAAGGCAAGGGCCCGGGTCGTCTATTGCAAGGCCCTCGGTCCCAAGAAATTCTTTGTCGGACTGAACATCCTCACCCGCGACAGCGAAGCAGCCAAGTCTCCAACGCCCAAACCATAAAACCCCAGCCTGGCGTGGTGAATCATTCCGGGGCCGCTCTCGCTTCTCCATCTTTCTTTGACATTACCTAGCGGCGCCCTCTCAAGGTCTTCATGTAGCGCTGGGCTTCAGCCCGGCATCTTCGCCGCCACCGCCTGGCCGAACTTCTCCTCCCAGTTCAAACGCCCGGTCATCTGCATCACCACAAACAGCGTCAGGATCGCTCCGATGGTCACTGCCAACCCCGTGAATCCCTCAAAGAAAAACGCATACGAAAACAGCACCAGATAGATGAGCTGCGTCAGCCCCGCGTCCACCGCCGCGAATCGCAAATCCACCACCAGCCGCAGGTAGCTGACCACCAGTAAAATCGAAACTATCGACGAAATCGCAAACGCCGCATGAATCGAAACGTGGTCCGCCAGATAAGCGAGCAGCAGGTGGAACGCAAAGAAAGCGCATGCCAGGAAGAAATAATTCATCGGATGCAAATTGTTCCCGCGCATCGTGGCAAGGATAAACACCAGAAAGAAGAAGAAAAACAGCGACACCGGCGCGAAGTAGCTGATCCGCCCCGCCAGCGGCCCCGGCTGCAGTTTCTGAGGCATCTTCAGCGCAATGTCGAAGCCGGATACCAGGTTTCCGTAATTCCACTGCAGCTCCCAGCCGCTCGCTGTCTCGCGTTTTTCCGTCGGCGAAAGGGAATTATCCGGAAAATCAAAACCGGAAAAATCGGTCTTCACCATCAGATGGAAATCCCGCGTCTGCGTGATTTCCTTGCCGCTCTGCGTTCCGTTGCCGCCGGAACCCGCCTGCGCCACGTTTGCGCCAGCGAGCAAATAGCGCCAGCTATCGAGCCCTTGCGAGCGGTATTCCGCTCGCAGCCCGGCCTTCGCGCCCGGCTCAAGCCGCGTCCGCGCCGTCACTTGCCCTCCGCTAAACGTCAGCGGCAGCGCCTCGTCGTTCACCTTCACTTGCACGTTGTCGTACACCGCCTGCTGCGCCGGAAGCGGCAGCGCAATCGCGAACTCCTCCTCGCTCGCCTTGGGATTCTGGAACGTGTACGCGCCGTCGAAATCCACCTTGTACGTGCTGAACCACAGCAGCCCTTTTTGGCGGTAATCCACGTGCAGCCCCGCTGTGATGCGGCTCCCATCGATTTTCACCGGATCCGAATGGTGATAAGTCTCCCTTCGCGTCCTGTTCTTCCCGTCGTACTCATCTTCAATCGTCCTGACTTCCGTCCATTCCCGGGTAATCTGGGGAGGCGCCTGCTCCTGCGGCGCTCCCCACGTCGAAGCCACGCGTCCCGACAACCCCGATTCTGCGTCGTTGGTCCTGACGAAAATCGAGGAACCCAGAATCGCCCACGCCACCGCCGTGCACACCCATATCAGGCAGATCGCTGCAATGCGCTTGAACATGTAGTTGGAAACTCCGCTTTCTCCGCCACACCTCCACCCTAGCGCTTCCTCTTGACGGTGTCAAGTACTTTGCAATGCAAAGTATTTCTAAAAGTACGATCTTCTAGATTCCGGGCAGCGGCCGGAATGTCGTGCCCTCTCTTTTGTCCTCTATCCAGGAATGTCGCCTACAGCCACGGTTTGGCCATGATCGGCTTGGGGCGCTCTTTTTGTCCCGGCCGTCACGGCGGAGTGAGGGATCGTGGCTTGGTTTCAACACTGCTCCCGCCAGATGAGATATGGCGGCACCGGGCATCGGGAGCCCGGCATTCACATCAATCAGTCGGCTTCAGGAGGCCGCTGGACGTTTGGACGGAATACTGGATTGAAAACCAAGGAGTCGCCGGAGCGCCAGACCCACGACCGATCCCGATCGAATTCGAGGACCAGCGTAACCATGCTGTCTGGAGGAACGTAGAGCCCTCGGCCTGGGAGGTCCTCAAACACCATCCGCAGATGCGGCCTGGAAGGCGGGAAGACCAGAGGCCGAACTTGGCCGTCGGACAGTACGGCGCAATGGGGTGCGCGTCCACAGCGGCTTGTTTCGAGCGCGGATTCCGTTGGCGGCTGGCTGGCGAGGCGCAGCCGAATCTGCCGGTACATTCCTGCGGGCAACAGAGCATCGCCAAACGGTGCGCTCGAACTGTTTGAATGCGCGTCAGCCAATAGATCGACCTGAACCGGATGTATCAGAGGCTCGGGAGCGAGCGGCTGCCAGCCGAGAGCATCATCGCTGGCGAGGGCGCTCGAGTGCAGTTCAAGTCCAGCGACTGTGACAAAGAGGTGCGCCACGCGTGGCCCAGCCCATCCTGACGCCGGTGTGGCGGTGGTTTCGGCCGTGGCGCCGATTTCCACGCGGAGGATTCCATTAGCAGCGCTGAGCGAGCACGAGGGCGGTGGGCTAGAGACTTTCCCGGTGACTGTGCTCCCGGCGCCGGGATTCCAGCTACCAGAAATGCACGTATTGTTGCATCCGACGCCACAGAGCAAACACGCGGTGATCAGCAGCAACTTGGACGATGTCGTGGCGCAGCACACTGCTGCGCCTCTTGCAGTTGCCGGGTGGCGGCGGCCTTCTGCTTGCCCTGAGCTGCGGAGCGAGGCCGGCCTCTTCTCCGCGCTTTTTTGAGAGAACCGAAGGTAAGCTGCCCGGCCCATCGAGGAACTCAGCGAAATTATCGTGCGCGGGGACAGCGCGGTCAAGAAGGCAGCGTGCTTGCATAACGTAGGTGCGCCCTTTCAACCCGAGGGTGGCTGCCAGTACTTGTCTTTATGGCCCTCCACGTGTCTGCCTAGCCCAGGAGAGGGCGACCATCGCTACCGCCCTCCTCAGTTCGTTCGGGGTCGCTCCTGCGGATTGAGTGTAGTCGGACAATGGAGGACCAGCGCCACGCCTGACATGCGTAACATGATCTTTCTGACTACCCTGATATAACGGCCAAGAATCCGCCGCTACAAGTCCTTAGGATCTGCATTTGCAAAACAGTGGTGTCTGTAAGTCCTTTGGAATGTGCATTTACGAAAATTACCGTGGTGCGGCACCTCGAGCTGCGTTTTCTTAACCTAGAGACCTTCACGCGAGAGGGTTCATCGGAGGACTTCTCAACTCTTGAGCCTTCAGCTCCACTTGAGCCGCTGGTCCTATTGCGCGTGCCCCGGCGCGGTGACAGAATGAGGAGGTACGCAATCCCTACGTCTAACTACCAGGAAACAAAGCCGCTTCCTTCGGTGTCTAAGATCAGGAGAGCGGACAGCGGGTCAGGTAAGTGCTCGGAGCGAATTCGGCAATCCCGAATGGCTTTGCGGGATGCACGGACCCGGCAGGCGGTCGATCCTAGGTATGTAGGGAGACCCGACGAAGTTCCACCAGATCTGATCGGGGCGAGCATTCGGGTCGGAAAGGCCGGCAGTGTCCGATTGGGCTAGTGCCCTGAGTTGGGGCGGCGGTGAAGCCGAACTCGTTCACGAGCTCCAGGCGGGCTCGGAGACGGCATTCGACTGGCTGGTCACCCACTATCACGCGCCGGTGTACAACCTGATTCTCGGCATGCTCGGGGACACCTCGGACGCCGCCGACGGCACCCAAGAAGTTTTCCTGAAGGCTTTTCGCGGTATCCGCAAGTTCCGCCAAGGCAGTTCCTTGAAGACCTGGCTCTATCGCATCGCCATTCGCGAAGCACTCAACCAGAAGCGCTGGTTCAAGCGCCACTTGCAGAAAAATGTTTCGATTGACGCGGAGCCAGAAGAAGGGCAGATGCGTCTGGAGGTTCCGGACAACTGCGGCACACCCTTCGAGCAGCTAGCCGCGCACGAAATCGAAGACGCGGTGCAGAGCGCGTTGCAGCAGGTTCCGGAAGCGTTTCGCAGCGCGGTGATTTTGCGCGACCTCGAAGGCCTGACTTACGAAGAGGTCGCGGAAGTTTTGGAGTGCAGCGTCGGCACGGTGAAATCGCGGATTCTGCGCGGCCGGCGGGCGCTCAAAGATATTCTCGAACCCATGTTGAATGAACCCAAGACGGAACGAAAGCCCTCCGCGAACGCGTCGGGGGTTCCGCTGGGTCACGTTCCAGCTCACGTTCAAGCATTGATGCAGGGAAAAGTTGTTCAGGTGGTGATGCCACAGCCGTCGCCTTATGGCGAAGCCTCTTCAGCTGCGCGGCATGTCTCGGTTGCTTCAGAAAGTAAGTCCCCGCGCGAAGCGTACGCGGGAGAGGGGCTCTCATGAAGTGCACCACGGTAAGGAAAAATCTGGCTGGTTATTTGGATGATGCATTGATTGGCGAAAAGGGCATGCGGGAGCGCGCGGCGATTCGCGGGCACCTGGAACTTTGCGGCGGTTGCCGCGAAGAGTTGCAGCGGTTCCGCAAGCTGGCCGTACTGCTCTCTCGTGTGCAGAAGAATACTCCGCCCGCGGATCTTGCCGTGCGTATCAAAGTCGCGGCGGCGCAGGCGCAGCAATCGCAGGATTGGGCAACGCGTTGGCGCAATTTCCGGGATCATGCGGAAATCGTGCTCGAAAACGTATTTCGCCCGGTCACCGTTCCGGCGACGGGCGGCTTTTTGTCCGCGATGCTGGTTTTTATCCTGGCCTTGCAGATGATCCTCCCGGGCATCACCGTGCGCGCCGTGGAAAACGATGTGCCCATCAATCTGATGCGTCCCGCGAAACTCGTTTCGCTTTCGGATTATCCGGAAGCCTGGGCGCCCGAACAGCATGACGGCGAACTTTCCTCGCCCCATGGGCTCTTGGTGGACGTAACCGTGGATGCGGAAGGCCGCATGACGGATTATCAGATTCTCTCTGGCCCAACCAGCGCGGAGCTTCGCCGGCAGGTGTACCAGATGCTATTCCTCTCGCGCTTCAGCCCGATGCTGAGTTTCGGCCGGCCCACCGCCGGTGGGCACGTGGTGGTGAGCTTCAGCGCGGTTCGCGTCCGCGGCTGATTTTTTCACTGGCATGAAAAATTTCGTGCCGCACTTAGCCGTTCTCGGTGCGAGCGCAACAAACTCTGCAAAGCAAGCTGCCGCGCCGCAAAGTCGCGCGCGCGATTTTTCTTTCGTCCCACGCGCAGCGAAAGTCTCTTACTTGTTGGCCGTTTTGCTTTTCTTGGTTGCAGCTTCGGCCGCGCAGGCGCAAACCCCGCCGCGCAACGAGTCCGAGCGGGAACTGTTTGAGCTGCTCAACCACGACCGCGTTGCGAATGGTCTTCCCGAACTGAAGTGGGACGACGCACTCTTCAAAGCCGCGCGCCAGCACGCGCTGCTCATGCTCAATCTCAACATTCTCGAGCATCAGCTTCCCGACGAGCCCGGATTGGAAGAACGCATCACGGCTGCTGGCGCGCGTTTCACTAACATCGCCGAGAATATCGCCTTCGGCAAAGATCCGGCCACCATCCACAACGGATGGATGCGCTCTCCCGGCCACCGCGCCAACATTTTGAGCCCGCGGGTGACGTCGGTGGGAATCGCTGCGGTGCGCGGAACGGCCGGGCTTTTTGCGGTGCAGGATTTCTCGCAGTCGTTTGCCCGCGAAAGTCTGGAGCAGCAGGAGAAACAAGTGAGCGCGTTGCTGACAGCCAAAGGTTTGCACGTAACCGGCGTGCCAGACGACGCGCGTAAATCCTGCGAGGGGAGTTTAGCGGTGCTAGGAGCGCGTTCTGGGGCGTTGATTCGCTTCGAGACAGGAGACCTTAGCGAAATTCCGACGGACCTCGAAAAGAAAATCCGCCGCGAGCCGTATCGCAACGTTTCCGTGGGCGCCTGCCGCACAAGTGAAGCCGCGGGTTTCGCGCGCTACAAAATCGCGCTGCTGTTCTTCTGAAGCTAGAAAATGGAAAACTGAAAATCAACCTTGTCACAAAAGGAAGAGCGGTCCGGCTGCTAAAAGATATTGTTGAAACTGTGAGAAAGACAGAATACACTGTGACCTCGATGAACGCGCAACTCGCCAACTCGTATCGCTGGTATCGATTTACGTGGCATCCATCCGGGTGGCGGGGGGCGTCTCTGTAAGCGAAATCAGCGGAGAAGATTTTTAGCCCACTCGCCAGCCGAGTGGGTTTTTTGTTTTTGGTGGCAGAGCTTTTTTGAAACGAGCGATTTTGAATGAGGGCTTGCAGCGAGGTTAGGTCCCGAGAAACAGATTGCGGGATCGGAGAACAGAGACCGGAGATCAGAAAAGAAACCTGTTTTAGTCGGCGGGAAACGCGTTCTTTCCGCGTCCCTGATTTCGGTTCTCCGCTATCTGATCTCTGATTCAACTTGAGAGGCTAGAGAAATGATTATTTCCATGAAACGGCATGCAACGCGGGAAGAAATCGACGAGGTTCGAGCGCGGGTAGAGCACTTCGGGTACAAAGTGCACTCGATCGAAGGGGAGGAGCGCGTGGTCATCGGGGTGGTGGGCGTGGGCGACGTGGCGGCATGCCTGGAATCGATCGAAGCAATGCCGCAAGTGGAAAAGGTGGTGCGGATTTCCGCGCCGTACAAGTTTGTGAGCAAGGAGTTTCGCAAACAGAAGACGCGGATCAGAGCGAACGGCATCGAAATTGGCGACGAATTTGTGGTGATGGCGGGACCCTGCTCGGTGGAATCGGAAAAGCAAATCATGCAGGCCGCTGAGGGCGTGGCGAAAGCGGGTGCGAAAATGCTGCGCGGCGGAGCGTTCAAGCCAAGAACTTCCCCCTACGATTTTCAGGGCATGGAAGAAGAAGGATTGAAGCTGCTGCGCAAAGCGAAAGATGTGACAGGTCTTGCGGTCATCACGGAAGTGATGACAGACCGGGACGTGGATTTGGTGGCGAAGTACGCGGACGTGATGCAAGTGGGCGCACGAAATATGCAGAACTTCATGCTGCTGAAGGCGCTGGGCAAATGCGGCCGACCGGTGCTGCTGAAACGCGGATTGAGCAGCACGGTGAAGGAGCTGCTGATGTCGGCGGAATACATCACGGCGCACGGGAATCCGGACGTGATTTTGTGCGAGCGGGGAATCCGCACGTTTGAAACGGCCACGCGGAATACTTGCGATATTTCGGCGATCCCCGTGCTGCATGAGTTGACGCATCTGCCGGTGATTTTGGATCCGAGCCACGCGACAGGGAAACGCAGCCTGGTGCCGGCAGTTTCGCGAGCGGGGGTGGCGATTGGGGCGGACGGATTGATCGTCGAGGTGCATCCCGCGCCGGAGAAAGCTATTAGTGATGGTGCGCAGTCGCTCGACCTAGCACAATTCGAAAAAATGATGCGAGACCTGCAGCCTTACGTGGCGCTGTGGAACGAATCGAGAAAAACTCAAGCACTCGCCGCTGCTCATTAGGGAATTAGTGACAGGAGACTGCCTCGCGGTGAGAGCGGCGAACTACAGTTCCAACGTGACCAGCAGCGGCTCCCCGAAAAAACAGGAGGCTCGGATGACTCGGAGCCTCCTTGTTTTTGGGATGAGGGCAACCGCAAGCAGCGGATGCGAAATTTAGAAGTTGAGTTTCAGCCCGCGTTGCAGAATGCGCGGATCGCGCGTCGAGGTTATCGGGTTATACAGCGTGGAGGTGAAGTTCGTCGAGCCGCAGCAAATAGGGTTCGTGTGGTTGAAGGTGTTAAATGTTTCGAAACGGAATTGCCCGTTGAAACGCTCGGTGAACTTTATGTTTTTGAACAAGGAGAGGTCGGTTCGCCGGAAACCTGGCCCGCGAATAGCACCGGGC
>Ga0126378_10000606_pt1 | contig 26124 bp, 11 predicted proteins | sample PanSoiMetPlot_23_FD_92587 | JGI IMG/M metagenome (GOLD analysis project Ga0126378, IMG submission 92587) | Tropical forest soil microbial communities from Panama - MetaG Plot_23 | ecosystem: Environmental > Terrestrial > Soil > Tropical forest > Bulk soil | place: Panama | collected 2016-02-17
CGATCATCCCGATCAGGTACAGCTTCTCACCCCGTCCTTCTAGCCAATCATGCTCACTGGTGTCCCACTGCACCAGCTCGCCGTATCGCGCCCGCCGGGCACGCCATACGTGGGCTTGTTCGATGCGTGCTCGTCGCCGCCGCCACAGGTTAGCCTCGATCAGCCACTGGCGCAGCGTCTCCCGGCTCACCTGGATCCCGTGCTGTTCGGCCAGCTCTTCGGCTGCCAGCGTGGGCCCGTAGTCGTGCCACAGCTTGGCCTGTTTTTGCTCTCGGTAGAGTTCCACCGCCCGCCGCTTCACCTCTTCCGGCGTCTTGCGATTCGAGGCTCGTCCCCGCAATCCGTGACCCAGCCCTCCGTCGCCCCCTGTCCGCAACCGCACCTGCAGTTTCCGTACCCAGCGCACGCTCAGCCCCAACTCCACCGCTGCCTGCTTCTGCGTGATGTGCCGTTTATTAACTTCGTGCAGTACCTTGAGCCGGTCCCGCTCCTTTGCCGACATCCATAGCCTCTCTGTCGATTCCGCCATGCTCTATAACAAACGCGCAAAGCGGAACTTTCTAAATTGCTAAGAGAGGAACTTCTCACGTTGCGGCGACAATCGGTCACTTGCACTTGACAACCAATGCGGGTGGGTGCAGACTTCAGTCACTTCTTCCCCGCAAGGTGGAAGAGTAAGTGTTGAGAGTGTCCTGTAATGGGCATAGCTCCGAACTCCTCGAGCAATGACCCCTTCCCGCGGGTAGCACGCTAAATATTTCTTTTGCTGGAAAACGGCGAACCCTGAATGGCGTATCTTTCCGATTTCGCGTTCGACATCTTCATTAGCTACGCTCATGTCGACAACCTTACAGCATCGAGCCGCTCCGAAGGCTGGGTCGCCCAATTTCATCGTCAACTCGAGATCCTCCTTTGGAAACGCAAAGGCAAAAGAGATTCCGTTAGGATTTGGAGAGATCCATCCCTCGATGGCAATCAGCTTTTCGATACGACCATTCGCAACCGAGTCGAAAGCTCAGCTTTGTTCTTGGCGCTGACTTCAACCGGATACCTCGAGTCGGATTATTGCCGCCGCGAACTCCAATGTTTCTCGCAAAGAACTCGGCTTGATGCTCACGGTCTTGTGGTCGAGGATCGCCTTAGAATTTTCAACGTACTTCTGAACAACATCCCATATTCAAAATGGCCCGAAGAGTACGGTCGCTCCAGCGGATTCGAATTTCATGACGCGCAAAACGACGAAGACTGCGGTTATCCCCTCGATCCCTCCCATCAGTCATTCGAATTGCCTCTGCGCAAGTTAGTCGATGCCATCGACAAAACCCTCTCAGGAATGAAGGCCCGCTCCCGCGATCCTGCTCCTTCAGGCCCTGACCCGGCGACAGATCTTTTTTCGGTTTATGTCGCCGACACCGCCGACTCTCTCAGTACTGCCCGCAAGCGCTTGATCAACGAGTTGCAACAGAAAGAGGGCATATCTGTCGTTTCCAATATTCCACCTCCCTACGAGGGCGGTGCTCACGAACGGAAGGTCATCGGGCAGCTGACAAAGAGCCGCCTTTCGGTTCATCTGCTCGGCGAATTTCCCGGCCGCGAAATTGAAGGTAAGCCCGGGCTGTGCTACCCGCAGGCCCAGTCTGAACTCGCCATCCAGCATGGCTCGATGCCGTTGATCTGGGTCCCTCAGCAACTGGATCGTGAATCAATTGAAGATCCGGCTTACAACCAGTTTCTCGATAAACTTGAGAATGGTTCCCGCCATCAGAGAGCGTACGATTTCATCCGCGGTCCTTCCAGTTCCATCGTGCGCGAAATTTTGGAGAAGATCGACAGCCTCAAGGCTTCTACGAACACGCACCAGGATGCCCTGGTTCCCGCGGCGCTGCTCGATACTCACTTCAAAGACCAGGCTTATGCTTATTCCCTAAGCCAGTATCTGCTCGAGAGGCACGTCCAGCCTTACATCAATCCCGAAGAAGACGATCCTCGAAAAAATCTGAAAATTTTTCAGGAGCGGCTGAAGCAGGTCAGCTTGTTGATCATCTTCTTCGGTAACGTAGCTCTGGAATGGGTGCGCGAACGGCTCGCCACCGCGGTGCAGATCGCTATTGCGGAAGGTTGTCCTTTGAAGGCTTGCGGAGTCTACCTCGCCCCTCCTCGCAAAACCAGCGCCGAACTGCAGCTCGGCCCTAAGTGGCTTCCTGTAGAGCTCATGGACAACACCGAAGGATTCAACGCTGAATCGATGAATCGATTGCTCGCGCGCATGACTTAATCCACTGCCGTGACCTTACTATCCATACCGGATGCACCGTTCGTTGGTTTGCGGCCCTTCCGCACCGGTGAGAGCCTGCTCTTCTTCGGCCGCCGGCAACAAGCCGTCGAACTGCTCGACCGCTTGCATGGCACCCGTTTTGTCTCGGTGATCGGCAGTTCCGGCTCCGGTAAGTCATCCTTGGTTCGAGCTGGCCTCATTCCCAAGCTGGAAGCCGGATTCCTCGTCGAGGATCGAGATCGCTGGTTCTCTGCCACCATCACTCCCGGGGAAGCGCCCCTCGCAAACTTGGCCGCTGGTATATTGGCGGCGGTCTCTAACTCCAATGATCCTGCTGCCGTTTCCAGTTTTGTGCAGAAGATTCGTGACCGCGGTGCGCAGGCGATCCTCGAGGCTCTGCGTCCTGCGCTCGATAATGCTGATGCCAATTTTCTGATAGTGATCGATCAGTTCGAGGAACTCTTTCGCCTCGGCTTGCGCACTGCCCACCGGGAGCGCCGCGATGAAGCCACCGACTTCGTTTCCATCCTGCTCACTCTCACCGAGCAGCGCAACGTTCCGGTCTATGTCGTATTTACCATGCGCTCCGATTTCCTCGGAGATTGCGACGCTTTTTACGGCTTGCCGGAAGCCATGAATCGCAGCCAGTATCTCGTCCCTCGTCTTACCCGCCTGCAGCGCCGCGAAGCGATCGAGGGACCCGTGAATCTCTATCGTCAGACCATCACCGCACAATTGCTCGACCGGGTATTAAACGATGCGGGAGATGAGTCCGATCAACTGCCCATCATGCAGCATGCTCTTCTGCGCACCTGGGAAAAGTGGCAGCAGAACGGCTATGGCCCTCTTGAGCTTGTTCATTACCAGGCCATTGGCACCATGCAGGAAGCCCTTTCTCGCGATGCCGCCGCTGCCCTCAAGGGATTGAGCGACCAAGATCTGCTTGTGACCAGGCAGATGTTTCAAGCTCTGACCGACACCGATGCCGCAAACCGCCGCATCCGCCGCCCCGCGCGGTTGAGTGAACTCCAGACCATTACGGGAGCTTCGCCGCAAAAGCTCATGGAGATTATCGATCGCTTCTGTGGACACGGGCGCTCGTTCCTGATTGTGTCGGAAGACAGAGTTCACAATGACGCGCTCGTCGATATCTGCCACGAAAGCCTGATCCGCCAGTGGAAACAGTTGCGCGATTGGGTCGATGACGAATCCAAGTCAGGAAAGATGTATCGCCGTGTGGCCGAATCGGCGGAACGGTACGCTGTCGGACAGGAGGGACTCCTGGGAGATCCGCAACTCCAGCTTGCCCTCAACGAACGGCAAGCGAACTCCTGGAACAAGCTATGGGCGCACCGCTATCACCCTGACTATGATCAGGCAATGTCATTTTTGGAGGCCAGTCGGCAGGAACGAGATAGGCTGGCAGCGGAGAAGGAGCGCCAACAACGACGGGATCGTCGCAAGACGCGAGCGCTATTTGCATTGTCATTGCTGATCTTTCTGTTGGTCGGCGCAGTGTTTCCTTGGGCTTGGAGAACTAGACGGCGGGCCTTGCAGGTGCAGGCAATAGCCTCACAGGAGAAAGCCGCCGCTGACGAAGCGGCACGGGTGCAGCTAAATGCTCAAGCGGCTATCAAGGCGGAGAAGATTGCCGCGGAGAAACAAAGGGTCGAAGCCGAAGCTGACCACAGACGTCTGATGGGCCTGAGGCTTGGCGCTGAAGCGTTGAGCAGATTTTCACCTTCCGCCAATGGGATGGTGCAGAGCGGCATCCTGGCGATTGAATCCCTGAGATACCAGCCCACCTTCGAAGGTCGCAAAGCGCTCGCGCAGGTGCTGCGCCTCACTCCCGTAGCACCGAAACTCTATCAAGGTCATAAGCATAGTGTGAGAGCGGTGGCCTTTAGTCGTGATGGTCATTGGATGGCGTCGGGCAGCGAAGATGGGACGTTTGTCCTCTGGGATTTGGCCAACCATATGGAGAAGAGGGTGCTGGCCGCAGATTTCAGAACCGCGCCCTCGGCGTTCGGCCTTGCTTTTAGTTACGACAGCCACTTACTTGCTGGCGGCGGAATGGGTGCCATCCGCATATGGAATACAGGTACCTCTGGACTGGTTCAAGAGCTGAATACACAGGGGGGCTTTGTGCGATCACTAGCTCTCAGCCCCGATGGCACCCGTCTGGCAGCCGTGCTAAGAGGGTCTGGAGTGAAAATCTTTCAACGGGCAGATAATCAATGGGCGGTCGCTGCGACGGGTGAAGATACGGAAAACGTAGAGGCAGTCGCCTTTCTCGCTGACAAGTTAGTGTCCGCAGGCGGTAGCGTTTTTAATTTTCGTTTCGAGCAATACGGCGCCTGGCTTACAGACGTCGATCTCTTGCAGCCAAGCCCGCTGCCGTTGAGTCAAGGAGAAAAGTGCCGCAGCTTGAGCCTTAACGATCATATGTCCCTGGCAGCCCTCTGCGACCAGCGCATCTTACTTCTGCAGTCGACTGAGAGAGGAATTGAAACCCTCGGCAAACCCCAGGTAAATGGCGCTGATTTCAGTGTCTCCTATGGTGTTTCTCTGAGCCAAGACGATAAGTATGTCGCGGCTGTAGACAACAATAGCATCATTCAAGTCTTTGACCGACCAATGGAAGAACTAAGCAGACTAATGCTTCTGCCTTCTAGTTCCGTAGCGTTCGCTCCAGATGGTAAATTCTTGGCCGCCGGCTTGCAAAACGGTTCCATCGCGCTCTGGCCAACCACCAGGGGTACTGAAGCCGTACGCCTGCCTATCGTGGGAGTAACTGGCCTTGCATTTAGCCCGGACGAACGGAAACTCGTGACGACGGACGGGGATGGAATTCTCCGTATTAACGAGTTTCTGGGTACGTCTGGGGACAGCAAAAGTCAGGAGACGCATTCTTTACCCCTCGCAGGCGATCTCGGCCGTCCTGTGTTTAGTCCCAACGGGCGCTATTTGGCAATTCGCGCCGACGAGACAGTCCGCGTGATTAACGCAGACTCCTGGAAGACGATTGTGCAGTATTCTCTTTCCGGTAAGGACGGCGTGACGATACGATTCAGTCAAGATGGTCGCAAATTGCTCCTCCTCGAACCAACTCAAGTACGATGTTTCGAGACAGGGAAATGGCGTGAAACGATGCCCCGCATCATACGTGATTTCAGCAGGTATGCCTTAAGTCCTGATGAGCAGTTGCTTGCCACTTTTTTACAACGGACGGGAAACGGACACCACTATATTCGGCTAGGCCAAGTGTGGAGTTTGTCGACCGGCAAAGAACTGGCATGGGAAGAGACTGGACGGGAAGACCGCGATGGTCCTTCCGACCGTCCCTCCCACGGAGGAGCTCAGGGGTTGATCAAGGTTTCCAAGAAGTGGAAAGAAATCACTATAAACGACGAGGTCAGCCCTAATGGACAATGGCACTTTAATCTTAACCGCTACAGCTCAACACTGGAACTTAAAGAGGCGAGCTCAGATCGTCTTGTCGGCAAGCTCGAACATGATGACGATCTTATTGACGCCACCTTCAGTCCTCGCAACCGTTGGCTTGCCACATCCAGCAAGGACGGTACCGTGCGTCTGTGGCCGCTGCAGCCGCAGGATCTGATCGCTCAAGCTTGCCAATTACTTCCACGTAATTTGACCCAGAAGGAATGGAAGGATCTAAATTTGGAGGGGGATTACCACAAGACTTGCCCTAGTCTGCCATAGTCCACTGGCGACGGTCGACAAACCGGCGTTCTTTTGAGGAAGTGCCTTCATGACCCTGCCCCTTTGCTTCGTTCTCATGCCCTTTGGCACCAAGCCTGATGCCACCGGCCTCCTCATCGACTTCGATGCCGTTTATCAGCAGCTCATTGCGCCCGCCATCCGCGCGGCTCAATTGGAACCCTTGCGTGCGGACGAGGAAATGAGCGGCGGCATCATCCATAAGCGCATGTTCGAGCGTTTGGTCCTTTGTGAATACGCGGTCGCCGATCTCACCACGGCGAACGCCAACGTGTTTTATGAACTGGGCATTCGCCACGCCGTTCGACCCTGGAGCACCGTCCTGATTTTTGCCGGGGGCAGCCGTCTGCCCTTCGATGTTGCCCCTTTGCGCGGCTTGACTTACGCCATCGACGCCTCGGGAAAGCCCACGAATCCGGAATCCGATCGCGCCCAATTGACCGCGCGCCTCTATGTTGCCAAGCAAAAGGCGCAGGGCGATAGTCCTCTCTTTGAACTTCTCGAGGGACTCCAGCCACCCGACATCGCATGTTTGAAAACCGACAGCTTTCGCGATCGCGTGGAAATTTCCACGCCGGCCGAGGAGCGCCTCGCGAACGCCCGTCGCCTGGGACTCGAAGCAGTTCGCCAGGTCGAAGCCTCCCTCGGCGATGTCAGCCAGGCCGAAAGCGCCGTCGTCATCGACCTGTTCCTCTCCTATCGCTCCGTAAAGGGATGGTCTGACATGGTTGCTTTGGTCGGCAAAATGTCCAAACCCCTTTCGGCCACGGTCATGGTTCAGGAGCAGCTGGCCCTCGCTTTAAACCGCATGCGGCAGGGAGAGCGCGCAGAAGCAATTTTGTTGGACCTGCTCCAGCAGCGCGGTCCCAGCAGCGAAACCTATGGCATCCTCGGCCGCGTCTATAAAGACCGCTGGAGCGAAGCCGTCAAATCCGGCCAGACAATGCTCGCTCGCGGCATGCTCGAAAAAGCCATCGCCGCCTATCTTTCCGGCTTCGAAGCCGACTGGCGCGATGCCTATCCCGGCATCAATGCCATCACGCTAATGGAATTGCGCGATCCTCCCGACCCACGTCGTCTGGAAATCCTGCCCGTCGTCCGGTACACCGTTTCCCGCAGAGTTGCTGGAAAGCCGGACTACTGGGACTACGCCACCCTGCTTGAACTCGAGCTACTTGCTAGCGACGAAGAGCGCGCCTCCTCCGCTCTCAGCAATGCCCTCGTTGGCCGTTCGCGAGACCTGGGAGCCGGAGACGATGGCGAACAACATCAACCTTATTATTCAGGCGCGGCAGCGCCGGAACCAACTGCAACCCTGGGTGAAGGAAGTCGAAACTGCGTTGCTGGAGAGAGCCAGTGTTACGGTCTCCCGCACCGGTCCCTAGATTCAAACACGTCGGAATTATGCACTCGTGAGGTGGCTTATGAAATCTGATCTGGCTCAGCCGAAAGTAATCGAGCACCGCGTTCAAAATCAAAAGGCCTGCATCGTTTTTCTGCACGGCTTTACCGGAAGCAACACTGGCACTTGGGGAAGTTTTCCGGATTTTCTCATCCAGCGCACCGACCTGTCAGGCTGGGATGTCGTCAGCCTCGGCTACTCGAGCGCCTTGATCCCTGATTTAGTGGGCATCTGGAGCGCCGATGCCCCCATCGATAAGCTCGCCACCTTGTTCCGCACCACCGTGAGTTTCGGATTGCAGAAGTATCAGACGTTGGCCATCCTGGCACACAGCATGGGCGGCTTGGTCGTGCAACGAGCTTTGGTCGACGATCCCGATTTCACTCAGAAAATCAGCCACCTCTTCTTATTCGGCACACCCAGCAACGGCTTGAAGAAAACCTCCTTGGTCACCTTCTTAAAACGGCAATTGCGCGACATGAAGTACGGCAGTGCGTTCGTCACAGATCTGCGTGCAAGGTGGCAGACAATGTTCGCCGCAGGCTTCCCCTTCACTTTCTGGACCGTCGCCGGAGAACGCGATGAATTCGTGCCCGCTACCTCTTCTCTGGAGGTGTTCCCCGAGGACCGTCGTGCTGTCATTCCTGGTGACCATCTTCAAATAGTGAAACCGCAGGACCAGAAACACCTCGGCTTTCAGGTTGTCACCAAAACTCTGCTCGGCGAAGCGGCGCCCGCGGGTCCCTGGAATTCCGCTAACGTTGCGGTGGAATCGCGCGATTTCCGAAAAGCCATCCAGATCCTGGAAGGTCACGTTGACGAGTTGGATGAGCCCGGCTTAGTCCGCTTGGCTCTGGCCTATGAGGCCGTCGGACGCAGCGCCGACGCCATTAAACTCCTCGAGACCAACGGTAAAGATCGTACCGACGCGATGGGAACTTTGGCCGGCAGGTTTAAACGCCGATGGATCGTCGAGCGCCGTAAGCAGGACTACGATCGCGCTCTGAAGCTCTATTCTGGTGCCCTCGAAGTTTCCAAGAACCTGCCCGACCAGCTCTACTACCACGCCATCAATGTCGCCTTCCTCAGATTTGCTGCCGGAAACACCAACAGCGCACAGGAAATGGCTCAGCAGGCTCTCGCCCATGCCGAGCAAGGCAACAATCGCCTCTGGCGGAGAGCAACTCACGCAGAGGCGTCTCTTATTCTGGGCAACGACGACTCGGCCATCACGGCTTACGCCGACGCGATTCAGGCCAACCCCATGGTGCGCGAGATCGAATCCATGTATCAGCAGGCCATGTGGATTGCCGACATTCGCAAGGACCGTGACCTCGCTACGAAATTGGATGGGCTGTTTCGACCCAAAATCGCGGCAGCCGTAGCCTAAGCCGGTGCCCCAGCTCTCGCGCTCTTTGCGAGAGCTGGCGCTCCTGCCTGCATCAAATGCCAGGCCTCGCGGTACTCACCATATACCCCGTCTTTTGGACCGTTGCGCGAACAGAACAGCACACTGACACAGAGATAGATGACCCCCGCCGCGACGATGTACCAGGTATCTTCCGGTCGGATATAAAAAACGAAGAAGTCCACTTGCTCCGTGCTGTAAGGTGCGACCCGCTGGTTTAAGTGCCGTCCCGCATTCAGTAAAGGCGTTCGTCTTTGGAAGCGGCTGCCTATCGATTGTCCCTTTTCTTGATGGAGGAGTCGTAGGTAAGTTCCAGTGGCTTACAGAACGTCAGTTCCTCGCTGCAGTTACCTGTAGCCATGATCAGGCCTGGACCGATCGTCCAAAACCTCAGGCTGGTTTGGCATAGTGACCTCGAATGAAACGAATTGAGCACACGCGGGCCTGCAGCGATACTCTTAATCGATGTTCCAAACCTCTAGAGCCCGAACAGTGTCTTGGTATTCAAGTGGAGGATACGCGCGCCGCGCTCCCGCGCCAGGGCGACCATATGTTCGGTGCCTCCCGGCCCATCCCCCGTCTTGCCATCCCATAGCGCAATCAGCGTGAGGTGTGCCGGAGTGCGGCATAAGGCCTCACTCAGCAGCCATAAATTGTTCCGCTGCCAGACGTCATAGCCTTTTTTGAATTGAAGCCATTTTGGCAGCTCCGCTGTTTTGCTCAGCACCGGCGCATGCGCATGCTTCTCCAGTTGCGCATAGAACCGATGCACCCATGCGACATCGCCCGCCTGTACGCTCTGTTCCACAAACTGATCCTCCGGGAGCGCCAACATCATCTGCGTCGGAATATTCAACTCTTCGCACAATTCCAGGAACAGCAGGTCTCCGCCATTTGCGCCTCCGGCAACTCCGAGCATCGACCCGTGCGTGATGTTCTTTTCTCCCTCGAGCGCCGCGCGGATAGCGTTCCGCGCCACCCCCTCTTTGGCTACAGGGAACCGCGGATTCTCGCGTCCAGCTGCATCAATGCGGTGTCCCGTAAACAACACTAGCCGCTCAATGCGCGCGACGGACGGGCTTCCCGCATCTCCCGGCAAAACTTTCAACGCTTCGCTCACGTTCGATTGCAGCACCCCCAAATCCGCAAACAACATCAATTGTTTTCGCGCCGAATCCAGGACAAAGTGGCCCTGCGCGGCTGCCGCCTTCTTGTAAAAATAAAGCGCGCGCTTGGCGGTGGGCATGGTGAACATGGAAAGATCGCCTGCACTGCTCAGCAGCCACTGGTCTTGTTTGTCGCTCGCAGACGCCTCGGGACTATCCACCGAATCAAAGCGCAACTGCAATGCGTGCGCGATCTCCTCCCGCTTCCGGCTGATTTCCTTGAGACTCTGCGCGGCCTCATCTTCATCTGCAAATTGTGCATTCCAGACATCCTGAAACTTCGCCGCCAGCTCCAAGATAACCACCGCCAGCCCCAACGCATTCAGCCCCGGATAATAGCTATTCAAATCCTGCCGGTAAGCCGTGAAGTATTGCTGGTAGGCCTCCACCAGTAGCGGAGAATCCAGCGCCATCCTCGGTTTGTCGTTTTGCGCGGCATTTTCCCACGATCGCTTCCAGCTATCCTTCTTATTGCGGCCTAATTGACCGTGAATCTCGGCCAGGTCCTTGGCTTCGACCGCCCGCTTCGACGCGCGCTCCAGTGCCTGATCAGAACTGGTAAGGTCTCCCAGCCGCTGGTAAATGTTCCCCAAATTGACATTGGCTTCCAGATCGAAGTCGTCCAGCTTGCGCAGGCTCTCCCAAGCGGTCTTGGAAGCCTCATATCGTTTAATCAAAAACAAAGCACGTCCAACAGCTCTTAACCCTGTCGGCTCCCACGGAAATCCCAGCGCCTCCAGCCCGAGCAACGTGAGTCTTCGTGCATCTTTATCCTTCTCCGCCCTCTGCACCTCTTCTCCGAACCCGAGCGGAACCGGAATAAACCGCTCCCTTTCCTGCGACTTCAGATTCGGCAGCAGGAGAAACACCGGGCTATCCTGCCGTTCGCTCGCGGCCGTGAGCCGCAGTGCCTCGCTCAACTGCGGCGATGAACTCCCTGGATTCGCCGGATCATATTCGAAATAGCGGTCTGTCTTTAAATCGAACGGGACGTCGGCTTCTTTCATCGCCTCGATAGTCAAAGTTTGAGATGCCGTCGGCTTCGCACGAATGAGAAACGTCCGCTTCTCCTGCAGTGCGTGACGAATCCCCAGCTCATAGAACGCATTCGGATTGTTGGTCGTAATATCCGCCACCACGAGGTCGGCCACCAGCAGTTGCTGGAACATATCAATGCGGATGTTCCCCGCTTGCACGATCTCGCCCGTCGTCCGGCCTTCCGCGCCGATCTTGTCCAGGGCAGGACCAATCAATTGCTTCTCGACGTTATCGAAATCAATCCCTTTCCGAGTGCCGAAGGGTCGAATAATGAACGCTCTCATACGTCTCACTTGAACAATCAATTTCTAGAACAGAGCCCGGCGATAAACCTATTCAGGGTTCCATGGGAACGGCTTCTCGGGCATCCTGACCGCCTCAATAGAGCACATCCCGCTTAAGTCCAGGTAAGCGTCCGCCGTCCGCCGCCGCCCGGGTAAACGTCGCCATCCCGCGTTCGCCCCAGCTAGACCATGGAGACAGCACTTTCAAGTTCTGTGTCTGAGGATCCCAACCTAGCACCGTTCCGATCGCCGCGCCCGCATACTGAGCCTTCGCATGGAAGTCCACGAATTCCGTTTTCGCAATAGGCGCCTTAACCAGGAATTCTGTACCTTCATTCCCACCAGCACAGGACGCCCCAGCACGAGTTGTCCCGGAACCTCGGCCAGATTCGTCAGTGGATAGGAACAAGCCACGTAGCGCTGCTTCGACTTCTTTGCCTTCACTCCCACGAAGTCGATGATGTGGACAATTTCCTGAAACATAAATCCTTTTTCAAGCGACCGTCCGGTAAGCTTCTGATACGAGTCCGCAAAGTCCTCCGCCGATAACCACACCTTGTTTCCCTGTCGAGCCAGAGAAAGCTCCATCGCCCGCACCACAACATCGAACGAAGCCACAGCCGATTCCGATTGCCACGTCCCCGGAGACGTACCCTTCCCACCCGTCAAATCCAACCGCTCCCACTCTGCCCGTTTTCCGATTCCCTCTTTTGCCGCTCTTCTTCAATCTGCTGTATCCGGCTCCCCAGCTTCAGCAGAGTACGCCGTCGCCGGCAAGGACTTCGTCTTTCCCTTGCCCGCCGCTCTCGATGATCTGCAAGCTGCGCCGCTCTTGTGCGCGGGCATCATCGGCTACCGCAGTTTGCGCGGTTGCGGAGGTCAGTCGAGGCGATCACGTCGGACTCTTCGGATTCGGCGCCTCGGGCCACCTCGCCATCTCCCTGCTGAAAGCATGGAACTGCGGGGGGTCTATATCCCCAGCCGAGACGCCTCTCATCTCGACTTTGCCGCCGCACTCGGAGCCACCTGTGTGGGAGCGGAGAGAGCCATCCCTCCAGTCAAACCGGGCAATTACCTTTGCTCCCAGCGGAGATGTGGTCGTGGCAGCTCTGGCAAGGCATTCGTGAAAAGCCAATTACCTTCTCCAATGCGTTTTTGTTGTTATTCCATCTTATGTCTCCGAAGCCGACTTATGGGCCGCCTCGTCCTTGGTGTTCAACTGTTCGAGTTCCCGACTGCCAATCATCCAGTAACTGAGCGATTGTCGTCATAAATCATATGCCTTGGACACCATATTTCCCTTGTCACGGCAAGGTGCAGAATTGTTCCACTGCCAACTGAACGCACTCGGCAGCGAATGGCAAGATTATCTCTTATTGGTTGACCAACGTTGCCAGTTCTGCCGGATTGAAGGGATCTTGGCCCTTTCGCAAGGCGTCGACATAGCGTTTTCGCTGGGACTTCAGGTCGTCAGGCCGATTGGCGTGGTCAATAAAATACTGAAAATCATCGATTGCGCCGCTGAAGTCCTTTGTGAGAGCTCTTGCTACGCCACGGCTATCGCGAATGTCCGCATTGTCAGGTGCCAAGGCTACGGCCTCATCGCAAGCGCCTTTCACTACTTTGTCAGCGTGACCTCTTACGCTGGCTTGCCAACAAAATGCGTTCAACGCATTCGCGCGAATTTCCCCATGTGGGTCGAGAGTTTCAAACTTCGAGTATACGGAGATGGCCTTTTTAAGGGCGTCAGTTGCCTCGTCAAATTGATTGTCTTGTTTCACAAGTTCCCGCGCATTGGCAACTAGTGCAATGGCCATTAGCCGATTTGCCTCAGTCTCTGGATCGAAGTTCAGTTTCGAGTCAAAGTCGCGTGCTTCCAGGAGAGCCTTGATCGTCCCGTCTAAATCGCCCGATTTCGCGAGCGACGCGGCGGCTTGGCGTAAGGCGTTGACTTCCTTATTGGTGCGATCAGGGTTGGGAGTAGGGTCCAACTTCTGGGCCTCTCGAAAGGATTTTACGGCCCCATCAATGTCACCCAAAGTTGCTTGTGTAACGCCCTTGCCGACCAAAAAACCCACCGCGAAATTAACGGCTTCCTTTTCTGGGTCAAGGTTCAAGGCGGAATCAAATTCCGTAGCTTGATGTAAACTCAAGACCGCACCGTCTCGATCGCCAGCCCTGGCAAGATTCTGTCCTCGCGCAACTAGAGCAGGAACAGCCAAATGCCGAGCAGCTTGGCCCGGGTCAAAGTTAAACTCAGGATTCAGAGCAATAGCTCTCCGGAAGTCTTTCTGCGCATCGTCCCAATTACCGACTGAGGCCCAACGCCGTCCGCTCGCAAGCAACGCCTCAGCCCATAGCTCCTTAAACTGTGCCGCAGCATCGGAGCGCAGCGTCGGATCAATATCGCGTGCTTTCTTGAAGCTCGCGGTTGCGGCGCCTGATTCTCCAAGCACTGAGAAGTGGTTACCTTCCACAACGTAAGAGAGGGCTTCATTCTGAACGGGACAATGCCCGTTCTGGAGGTGCCCGTGCAAGTAATGTCGGCACTCGTCTATCGTCCAAGGCCGTTCAACATGCGCCCGAGCATCCGCAAGAAGCTCCTCTATTGTCAGGGGATATTCCCTCACGACCATGTCACTGCTCGCTGTTATCAAATCCCCATCCGGATGGAAGCCCAGACGTCCCCCTTTTTGAAGCCCATCGGCGATAATGCTCAGCTCCTCTTCTGCTTTTCCCACTTTCCATACTTTCACTGTTCCAAGACGAGACAGAGTAGCCAACGTGGAACCATCGGGGCTCAACGCCATCCGATAAACGCCATATGCTTGGATTTGGATGGAGTGCAACTCGTTTCCTGACTTAATGTCCCAGAACCTCACTGTGTCCGAACTGGCAGTAACGAGGCGCTTCCCGTCGGGACTGAAAATCAGCGTAGCGACAATATCGGAGTGAGTGAGGGGCAGTGGGGCTCGTGACTTAAGATCCCAAACAGTTACAACTTTGTCCCTCGTGGTGGCAGCTAGGCTGCTCCCGTCCGAGGTGAAAGCGATAGCCGGGCTATAAGCGGAATAGGTCGTGTTCAGGATTGGGCTGTTCGGTGTACCCGATTCCCGCACCTGTAGGACCCTCGCTGTCATCGTGGCCAGGAGCGTGCCGCCATTATTCAAAGCGAGGGCGGCGGGCAACCCGTCGACTTGGAACTGTCGAACCTCCCGTCCGTCTCGTGTCGTCCATACTCGTGCAATCTTATCTGTACTGACGACCATAAATCGGTTGTCGGGACTGAAGGCCAATCGGATTTTGTCGGCAGTTGAGTTGGGCAAGACTGTAAACAACTCAAGGCCGGAAACGCCGTCAAACAGTCTCACACTCTTGTCGTTTCCAGCGGCTGCCACCAGCTTTCCGTCCGAACTGATAGCCAAGACTGTCTCCTTGACACTCGAATCCCTCAGCTCAAGTAGTTCCTGACCAAACTGTGTGTCCCAAACTCTTGAGGTCGAATCCGCGCTAGCCGTAGCCACTCTTAGCCCATCGGGACTGAAGGCTATGCTGTACACAACATTGGTATGACCAGAAAGAGGAAAGCTTTTGCCGAGGGTTACGCCATTTCCATCTAAACCAGAGACATCCCAGATTCTTGCGACAGAGTCTTCGCCTGCGGTGCCTAAGTGTTTTCCATCAGGGCTAAATGCAACCGCCCGCACTGATCCGACGTGATTGCTTGGGGTCTCGAGGGGCGGCTTTTTCGGGTCTGCGGTATCCCAAACCCTGATTAACTTGTCCTGACCCGCAGTAACTAAATGTTGGCCGTTTTGACTAAACGCGACCGCATATACCGCAGTGTCTGGCTTTCCTGAGAAGGTGGGAATCGTGGTTGCCGGAGAATCAAGACTCCATATTCTCGCGTCTCCATCCTGGCTTGCCGTTGCAAGGTATTTTCCGTTTGGGCTAAACGCGACGGCCCAAACGGTGTCAGTATGCCCCCTGAACGTCATTGGATTTCCACTCGACCCGGCCAAATCCCAAACCTTGGCGGATCCATCCTTGCTGCCCGTCGCCAACCACTTCCCATTCCCACTGAACGAGACCGCTAAAATGGGGCCAGAGTCCGGAAGACTTCGCAATTCTTTGCCTGAATCTACGTCCCAGAGCTTCACAGTTTTGTCCTCGCCCGCGGTGGCAAGGCGCTTTCCATCCGGACCGAATGCAACTGCGTGGACTGGACCAGAATGACCAGTAAGGGTTAGCACGCACAATCCAGTGGTGAGGTCCCACAGTCGTGCAGTCCCATCCCAACCCGCCGTGGCCAAATGCTTCCCGTCGCTGCTAAAGGCCGCTGCCAAAACCGTTCCGGTATGTCCTGAGGAGAAGCGCCGCTTTTGCGAGGATTGAACAGCACGCTGCAGTGCCTCTTCCGCTTCCTTCTCTACGGTTTCTTCGTTGTCACTACTGATCTTCACAGCTTCGAGCGCCAGCAACAGGCTGAAACCTGGATCGGGAGGTGTCAAGTTCGTGGACGCGCCCGCCAGTTCGTGCGACAAATTCCTGCGAGCTTCGTGCTCGGCGTGGGCCTTTTGCTGCTTTGCGACCGTCAACGCCTCCTGCGCTTTCTTTTCCTCGTACTGGGCTTTACCTTCGTTGTCCTCGGCATCCTCTTCGGCTGTATATGCACTCTTCCTCTCCTCCTCTGCTACCGCCAACGCCTTCCGTGCCTTCTCTTCCTCGTACGTGGCAAAGAGCGACCCAAGCAGTGCCGCCAGAGCCAAGATGCCGGCGGCAGCTGCCAACCAGCGAGAGCGTCGAGCTGCTCGTGCCCGCTCCTCGGCGCGTTTCCGCTGTTCTTCAGCCAGAGCGTGTGCCTGCTCCACCTCTCTTTGCTGACGTTCCGCTTGCTCACGCTCCTCGTTGTCCCGCTGAGCCTGGCTGTCATCCAGAAAAACCATCGCCTGTTCGAAGTTTCCGCGGTAGCGTTGAGCCCACGACTTGTTCCAGGCTGCTGCCTTCCGCTCGTCCAACGCGAACTGCAACTGGGGGTCCCGCCATGCTCCTTCCCGTCCAGCAGCATTCCGCTCTGCCGAGTCCGCCACTCGGCGGTACAGCTGGGCAGACTTGGATTCGGCGTCCACCCAGCCGCGAAGCTGTTTCCACTTGCGAAGAAGACTCTCGTGGGTAATGTCGAGGACTGTGTCCTCGGCCAATGGGACCGCTGACGTAGGGGTTAGAAACGAAACGCCCGGTGCTCGAAATGCGTCCGCGACCCTTCGCACATCGTCCGGGCTCACATTGGCGACAGCCGCGCTTTCGCGAAGCATACATGGGCGACGAATGTCATTGTTCGATGGGTCCCGTTCGGTCAAGCACTTGAACAAAATCTCCGTGATTTTCTTGTCCCCTTCGCCCAGCTTGCCGTAAATCTCCTCGGCATGATTATCTAGGCCTTCGCGGACGCCACCGGTCGCATCGTAGTGCCGGAAGTCGATCTCCTGTGACTCATTGTTCTCCCTCCTCCAGTTCAGCCAGGCTCGTAACAGGGCATGCTGAAGCACCGGTAACTGATCGGGATCTTCTCCAGCGTCGTTGAGAAGCTTCTGAACCAACGGCGGCGAGAACCTTGCTCCCGCTACTGCCGCTGGACCGGTGATCGCATCTTCCAGTTGATCACGTCTCATCCGGGGAATCAGGTATAGGCCGATGTTGATTCGTTCCGGCAGGTCGCGGAACTGTGCGCATGCGCCGAGATAGTCCGATCGCATCGTGATCAGAACAAAAATGGCAGGTTCGACTCTGGATGTCGCTTCCAGAAGCAACTTGACAAACGAAGAGGACTCCTCAACCGCTGCTTGGGGATTCTTCGTTTCCCGTTGATAACGGAAGATCTCCTCGAACTGGTCCACCATAATGAGCAGGTTCTCGTGTTCCCCAAGCCCGGACTGGAGGGCCGCCTCGACCAGACCTAAGGGACCTCGGCGAAGAGTAACCTCAACGCCCGTGGCGCCGAAAACATGTTCCATGCCTTGCGCAAGATTGACGAGGGGGGAACTTCCTGGGCGGATCTTAACGATCTGCCAGTGGGGCCCGGCGGCGACAAGAAATCCCGCACGCAGGGCTGGAATCAGTCCCGCTCGTGCGAGGGAGGACTTGCCGCTCCCGGAACTTCCGATGACCGTCACAAATCTCGAGTCGGCCAGTTTCGCGAGCAGATCGCGCAGCTGCTCCTCCCGGCCAAAGAAGATGGTCTCGTTTTCCTCATCGAAATAGTGCAGCCCGAGGAAAGGAATTTCTGGGCGAACGGCGATCGGAGAGCTCACGAAAGACCTCCCGAAAGACGTATGGCAGCGCTGGATCCACCTGCTGGAGGCGGCATTCCGCCTGGCAAACCCAGTCGGTCAAGCAATGGCCTCAGGGCGTCCGCCACCGTAACGGGCGAATACCCTTCGAGCAGTGCGACGTCACGAACCAGGATTTCTTCCTTGTCCGGGCGAGGAGGATTCGCGAGGTAAATCGCTTGAACTGGCGCTGTTCCGGCCTGTCGGCTCGCGTTCAGCTCGCGAATCCGGTCCTGAATCCAAGCTTCGTCAGTTTCGCCATAGAGCACCAGGTGCACTTGATTGCGACACAAAAGCTTCTCGTGCTCCGGATTGCCTGTGAGATCCGCCAACCCGAGAGACACCGGAGTCCACTCCACTTCGCGCCGCTGGTTGAACAGGAAGGATCGAACGGTCTTTGCCAAAGCGCGGTCACTGTTGTGGCATACAAGATAGATGCCCGAAGGCATTTGGGCGCCATTCGCTTCGCGAGGGGGCGCTTTCAATCTATCTTCCACGCGGCTGGCCAGCGCCCGGAAAGGACGCTCCAGAAATTCAAACCCGCGTCCGGCAAACTCCGTGCGAACCCTCTCCAGAAATTTTTTCTGTACGTCTTCCACTTCTGTCGGGTTCAGACCCTCAGGGACCCAGATGATGCGTTCCAGGTCGCCATTGCGTACGTCGGCCCGTGCAAGCTCCAGTTGGATCTGGACGATCGATTTCCCCTCTGCCCCTTCAGGGACATAGCCGTAATACGCGCCGACAGGGTGAACCGCGAGGCGGCATTTCCTGATAGTTTCCGTCACGAACTGCCGGATCTCCCGCGCAGGTAGCAGACGAAGCTCGGTCTTCGGTTGCACGTCGTAGCCGAGTTGAAGCAGGTGCCTTCGAAGATTGTCGCACTGGGTTTCGACGTCGGAAGTTGTCTCTGCCAGATACACCAAGCCCTTGGCGTCGGCCGCTGTACCTGCCGGCTCGAGCGCGGCCAGCAACCCTGTAACTTCTTGCGCCACGTCATCGATTTTGGTGTCGTACCGCTTCCGGATGTCAGGGTCGTCGGAGAGATGGAATTCCTTGCAGAGTGCGGACCCCGGCATCTCTGTGTAAAACCGATGCTCGAGAAGTTGCCGAAGGTCCTGCGGATATCGTTCCAGGCCGACCCGAAACTTGGCCACCTTCACCACCCGCGCCTTCCCCCCTACCGACTCTTTGCTGTCTCGCCTTGCCTGCTCGTAGAATCTCTCACGCTCTTTCTGGCAATATTCGGAGTTGAAGTAGCTCGGCGAAAGCACTACGACGAGCACGGCAGATCCGCCAACGGCCTGCGCGATCGTATCGTTGAAGCGGTCCGCCGCGTCCAGCTTCTCTTCATCCCGCCAAATGTCCACCGTATGTCCGGAGACGATCTCCAGCCGGGCTCGGAAGTCGTTCGTAAATTGCGTAACCCAGCGCCGGCCGGCATCTGGCTGGTCGTCCGTGTGAGTGTAGCTTACAAAGACATCGTGCGCGTAACCGTGTTGGAAACGCGGAGGGGACATGGTTAAGTATTGTGGGGAAGAGTTACAAATTATATATCGGAAATCAAAAAAAATAACAGATAAATCATCGGCCCAGGCACCTTGGAATGCGGTAGCCGAACGTAAAACCGCGCACGTAGAGCTAGGTTCGGTATCTTTTGTGATAGGCTGCGTCCTCGACTCCACTCCCCGGTGTATCCCCTGTGGCCATCGCTATTCAAGCGGGAGCACACGCCCGTATTGTGTCGATCTTTCAGGAAAATGTGGGCAACGGCGCAGACCTGGTCAAGCGCTTTTCGCTCGCAGACTTTCTAAAGCCCAATAACCTACTCTTAGCATTCGAACTGGGTGCAGATGCCAAACTGACGGCGCAGGGGGCATTCACTTATTGCGTACTCTCCGCTGGGTAACGTCCCACACAACTCTCCGAATCGAGCCAGAGCGGATTGTGTTAGGGCTACAGCCTCTGAGCAGTCCAACCTGGCACAACCTTGGTCATAAACGGGCTTGGCGACCATTTAGCGTCAGTCCAAAGGACCATATTGACCACGGCCAAGGAGGCCGCCAGTATGGTCCATCGCAATACATCGAGACGTTCCCAAAGCCAAGGCCAAAACTATGCTTCGACTGCCCGATTTGGAACAGTCGAAGAGTGCCGTGCTTCATTCACTCGGGGCTACCAGTTCGCAAGAATCGTACCGTCACACCATCGACGAATTCATTAGCTGGTATTGCTCCGGACCTCGTTTGCGCTTTAGAAAGAATTAAGGACGACGGTTGGCCAAGCTGTGAACGACAACGTGGGTCTGGAGGATATCTGATGTTTACTGACGACCTCCAAGCCGACTTCGGGCCAATAAGCCTTGGTACAGTGTAACGGTATGTAGCTACCCTGCTGCCATCCGCTGGACAAGCAGACAGAACCATCGTCATTTTGCAAGGAGTAGATAATTATCATCGCCATTTAGAAACGCATCGTTGAGAATATTGTTACGCCGTTCCAGGCTCGGCAACTCCTGAAAGGAGTTCAGATCTGTCAAGTGAGCAGCATCTCTCGACGACAACCTACTCCAAAAGGTGTGCCCCTTATAATGTGATTCAACAGTGGCGTTTCGGGATGAAGCTTCTACAGACGTACTTCGGCGCTCACCCGTAAGTGATGCAGCAACACGGCCAGCCATTTTTTTGATGAAGTCGTGAAGTCGCCTTCGAGGAAGGCGCATTATGGTATTGCTGCAGGGGATATCTGTGGTTGTACTATGAAGTACGACGCGTTCATCTCGTATAGCCACGCAGCCGATGGTCACTTCGTAGCCGTGCTTCGCAACGAACTGCAGCGATTTGCGACGCCATGGGGACCGTTTCGCTGGACCAACCCCGTTCGATCGTTGCGAATCTTTCAGGACAAGGCGAGCCTGTCGGCCAATCCCGCGCTGTGGCCCACCATCGAGCAAGTCTTGATCGAATCCGACTGGTTCATCCTTTTGGCCTCGCCCGAATCAGCGCGATCGCAGTGGGTCGAGAAAGAGGTCGATCTGTGGTGTCGCGTTAAACCGATGAACCGACTGCTCATCGTGCAGACGGCAGGTGGAATTGTCTGGGACCATGTCGCTAGTGACTTCGGGAGTCTCGAGACCGATGCGCTGCCACCACGTCTTCGTGGCATGTTCCCAAAAGAACCACGTTGGGTCGACGCGCGCTTTACCCATACCAACGTGCCGGTGATCGGGACCGATCCCCGCTTGCGGGATCTCGTCGCGGAACTCGCCGCGCCGTTGCGGGGTGTTCCCAAGGACGATCTGATCGGTGAAGATATTCGACAGCATCGACGCCTCAACCTGTGGCGAAGCGGAGCGCTCATCGTTCTGACAACGTTACTGGTCGCCGCGTTAGTCGCGGCGGGTATTGCGCTTCAGCAACGCAATCTCGCAGAACAGAGACGAATCGAGACGGAACGGCAACTCCACATGAGCGAGTACCGGAGGCTGGCCGCGCAGGCCACTTCACAGAAAGCATTCGATCTCGCCTTGCTGCTAGCCGTCGAAGCTACGCGCCTCGACGACAATCGGGAGACGCGTCGCACCCTCCTCGACCTGCTACAACGCCAACGCTTTGTGCGCTCCTTCTTCTTCGACCGACCTCAAGGCGGAGCGCCGTCATCGATTCGCATAGCTGACGTCAGCCCTGACGGACGGCTCCTCGCAACCGGCAGCAGCGAGGGACTTACGTTGTGGGACACGAGCACGCACCGGTTGATCGCTCAGCTGCAGGAAGGACCTGTCAGCGGCCTGTCGTTCGTCTCAAGCGGGAAACAGCTGGCGGCACTCATTCGGGACACAGTCTTGCTTTGGGATGTGAATAATGGCCGTCTCGCCACGCCATCATCCCATATCGGCATAGCGGATCCATATGTTGCATCATTTTCGTCAGACGGTTCGGAAGTAGCCGCCGTCGAATTCAACACCAGGACCATTCGCGTGTTCAACATCGTCGACAATACACACGCTAGCATAACCCTCGACCGACGCAGTAAACGTGTCGCGGCTCTTTCGTTCGCACCTGGTAACAGGCTGCTGGCATCAGGTAGCAGTGATGGGACGGTCACACTCTGGGATGTTGTGAATAACAAGATGCTGGGCGCACCACTCGCGGGACACACAAGCGGTGTGTGGAGCCTGGCGTTTCCCCGCGACGGCAAGACTCTGGCGTCGGGAGACGACAACGGCGAGATCATTCTGTGGGATATGAGCACGCGTATGCGGCGGGGTCCATCGTTGATAGGCCCGGCGGATGCGACCTACGCACTGGCCTTCAACCGAGACGGTTCGATGCTGGCTTCCGGAAGCGCCGATCATTCGATCATGTTATGGGATGTGAAGACAAGAACGCGCATCGGTGATCCTTTTGTAGCACATCTTAATGCAGTCTGGGCTCTCGCGTTCGGCGGCGACAGTGAATCGATGGTATCGACAGGTGATGACGGGCACATTGTCATGTGGAATGTACACCGGCCTAGAATCGCAGGAATGGTGCTCTCGGGTTCCTCGACTGGCGTTCGGAGTCTTGCGTTCAGCCCCAATGGCGAACTGCTCGCGACAGCTGGCGATGACACGCGAGTGACCTTGTGGAACGCGCGTAGCGGCACCCAGGTTGGTGACGCCCTCCTTGGAAATACGGCGCGCATCAGAGCTCTTGTGTTCGACTCGACTGGCAGCATCATCGCATCGGGAAGCGACGGTGGAACCATCGTGCGGTGGAAGGTGGACACACATGAACGAATAGGCGGCCCACTCAAAGCGGATGGGGCTGGCCTCGAACTGGAATTCCGGAATGACGATCGAAGTCTCCTCGCCGTGTACGACAATCGCCAGTCAATCACTTGGTACACGAAGACCGGTCAGCGGATTGCTCTCGCCGTTGGAGTCATGCCTGACGTCTTGCCCAATCGGGCGGAATGGTTGAGAACGCAAAGTCGCACTGCCGCATCAGACTCTCTCGCTGCACTGAATACAGCTGCAGGTCTGAAGCATTGGGCCGTGGCCAACAAGGATACGACCGTGACGGTGGCGGACGAGTTCGTCTTCCGTGGTCACACGAAGACAGTAAATGTCGTCGCGTTCAGCCCGAACGGAAACGCAGTGGCGTCGGGGAGCAACGACACCACAGCGATTGTTTGGGATCTAGACCTCGGTACGTGGCGGCGGCTAGCCTGCGATATCGCGAATCGGAACCTCACGCGCAGTGAGTACGACGCGTACGTACGGCGCAATCCCGAGGATTATGCAACGCGTTACATTGCCGATCCAACATGCCCTGGCCGGCTGACGGAGATGCTCTCCAAGCTGCCGGGCGGTCGCTGACCAGTCAGCCGAGGCGACAAAACGTGAGGCCACGTACCGAGGCCAAAGAAATAGCGGCTCTAAGCGCGAATGAGACTTTCCTGTGGAATCACTCGCCTGTGGTATCAAGACTTCAGGCGAGGAACACACTTTTACATTTTCTCTCCACGCCGAATCGTCCAGAAATCATCCGAGAGGGCGCGACTTCCAAGATACTCGTACGGCATGGTGAAGTAACCCTTAATGCCCCACTTCGACCCCCAGGAATTGCGAATGGTGAACCGCCTATGCGTATTGTCGTAGCCCACAGCCAGAACAGCATGTCCGCCGACCTGCCGCTCGTCAGGGCCGGGCATCGACAGTACACCGCTTTTAGCGACTACGTCGGATTCGAAACTCTCGTATACCGAGAAACCAAACACAAACGGATAGCCCTCCGCCAAGCACGCCCGCATCTCGTCCACAGTCTGAAGGCGTGCATAGGAGAGTATTTGATGTTCGAGTCCCTGCTGGTAGCAAGCGGCGTCCGGCTTCACCTTCCATTTGGACTCGTCGTAAGGCCATTTCGATTCGGTGCAGACCCCTTGCTTCACCAGTGTCTTGATCCCATCGCGAATGTATGCTCCGTCGTCTGATTGTACGTTGTGTTCCATCGCGCGTTCGTTGTAGTAGATGAATAGCCGGCTCAAGTTCACGCCACGAAGCTTATCTTTCTTCTCCAGGAACTCCAGCGCTCCGGCCAGCGCATTCCCCGTGCAACTGTTGAGATTTCCCTGGTCTTCGATTAGCGAGCATAATGGGCGCAAGTCAACTTCATCGGGAAGGGCGGCCGGAACCGGCCGCTTGGCGCCATACAGCATGTCTCGCTGGTCAGGAACGTCAGGCTTCCAGCCGTAGGTACGCTTAGATTTGTTATTTGATTGTTTCGGACGACTTGTCTTTTTCACGTCGCCTCCCCGGGTTGACGGTATGAGTCGGTCTGCCTGGCGCCTTGTGATTGGAACTCAGGTTATCATACGCGCACCAACCATTCTGCTCTCTGCAACCAAGATGCATCACCACTGTCCGACCGATCTGGTTTCCTTGGCGTGCGCTGGCGAATCCGCTATCGCTGCAGCAGTGGTTCAATCTGTCGGACTCGGCCGTGTAATGGGAGGGGGGTTCGCCGCGGCAGCTGACGAAGGCTCCCTAGGAGGCATTTCTATCTAGCGGCGAAGAGTGGACATTTCTATCGATGTTCAACATAGGTGTTATGCGAGGTGTTATACAAGGTCCGCGATCCTGTAGGAAACGATAGTCGCGAGAAATCGAGAAGATTCGCTGTAAATTCTCGCCGCCCACGACACACGCAGGCCAAAGTGGGGATGCTATGGGTTGATGGAGTTGGAGCTCGTCGCACTGAGGCCATCCTCATGCGAAATATTTCGCCGGAAAGCGTGCCGACCGGCCGATGCGCACGGTGAGGTTCTATCAAGCGGTGGGCGGGATGGAAGGAGCTCAGTTTGCCGCCCTTTTCCGCGCGCCCCGAACCCTGCTGATCACGGTCCTACTGCGATGTTCTGCTCGACACTAACAACAGAAAAGGGACATTTTTAATAAGTTAATCACGGAGACATTTCTAAATAGGGTAAACATTCTGTAACTAAATTGCTTGCGCTACGCAATGCGCATTTCCCGCGCGTCGCTGGAAACCGATCGGTTTGACTTCCCCCATACGATCTTGCGAGGTGAACACTTGCCCGTGAAGTAAGCTTTGTGACAGCTTCGGTTCTGTTGGGCCACGCCCCGCAGAGCTAAAACGTCCTTCGGTTCGCGGGAGGTGAATATGGCAACCCGAGAGCAAATGAGAGTAATTTCGGGCAAGAACGCAGGCCCTGCAAGTCTTTATCAGCTATGCTAAGGAAGACGAGAGGATTGCCCTAGCGGTGTAGAACGCTATTCGTGCGGCTCTGGGAAGCATTGCCAATGTCTTCATGGATAAAGCCCTGCGCTTCGGGCTGAGCTTTCAGGACGAGCCCTGCCGTTCATTATCCTTCGCGTGAGTGGAGAATTAGGGGCGCTGATTCAGGATTGATTATAGAACTCACATGTACTACTTAGCAGGTATGCAAGGCAGCCTCTCAATTTGGAGCAACACCCAAGAGATTGAATGAGGCCCGCAGCAAAGTCTCTGCGAAATACGCATTCTGCGGTTGACACCGCTGGGGCCACTGACAGGAGGGGGATGGCAAACGGGATGACTTGCTCCGTAATTGGTTTGAGAACGAGCTTCGATTCACGGGCGCGCCTTGTGAGAAGGGCAAAACAGATAATCGAACTCTGCCGGAGGACACTCCGAGAGGCGTTGCCGAGATGGTGAAGCTCCGAGTCCATGAAGCACGCAAGGAACAATACAGGTCTGGCGATGCACTCGACTGGAGCGTGCTCGATTTTCGCACACGGCGGCGTTGCGATGGTTCAGTCTCTCGTGCAGGTACTTGAACGAAAGGGTGGCTTGCCACCGGTCTGCGAATTAACCATTGATGGCCGATGGACCTGCACGGGTAGTTCATCGTAACCACTTAACCAGATTCTACTCTTCCGCCGGGTCCCAGCTATGGCCAAGCAGGTGACACATGTTGAAGTTGGTGACCGTCGGTGCTTGGGTCGGGTCGGCGTATTCAATCAGGGCAACAATACGGCTTAAGCAGCCCCATCCGATGTAGGAGACATGGAAAGCTCGGTTCGGCCCCGCCGTGAGCAGCGTATTCTGAAATGTCGGGTGGTCCGCCAGATAGGTGATGAACGCCACCGCATTTTGTCCCGTCGGCAACGTTTCCGGCTTGGGGAAAAGCTCGAATCGATAGATTTCCCTGTGACCTACAGCATCGGGGATTGTGTAGTGGAGATCGGTTGCGGTCGCCATGAATTCGACCCTATTGTTCTTTCCAAACTTGGGGATCAGTGCTTCAACCTTAGTGTTATCTCTAGAGAGTGCAGCTTGCCGAATCAACAGACCATCTTGAATTCGGTCGAGTTCCGCCTTCGCGATCTGTTGCTGCTTATTGGCCTCGTCTGCTGCCGTCTCAGCCTGCTGGCGTAAGCGCTGTGCCCCGAAGTACGCGAAGAACAACATCAGCATCAACAGTGCGAACACTGCCACA